>Ga0163153_10001751_pt1 | contig 33683 bp, 28 predicted proteins | sample OliLakLV19MP6IB1_FD_148629 | JGI IMG/M metagenome (GOLD analysis project Ga0163153, IMG submission 148629) | Freshwater microbial mat bacterial communities from Lake Vanda, McMurdo Dry Valleys, Antarctica - Oligotrophic Lake LV.19.MP6.IB-1 | ecosystem: Environmental > Aquatic > Freshwater >... | reverse complement strand
GTCGGTCATCGCGCCGGCCCGCTCATCCGACGACGCGCCCGACGCCGCGCCGCTCCAGGGCCCGGGCGATGATCAGCCGCTGGATCTCCGACGTGCCTTCCCAGATGCGATCCACCCGGAGCTCACGGAAGAAGCGTTCGGCGGGGTACTCGCGCATGTAGCCTCGGCCGCCGAAGACCTGGACGACGCGGTCGGCGCAGCGGAAGGCGGCTTCTGACGCGAACAGCTTGGTCAGTGACGCCTTGGCGTGGACGACCTTCGCGTCGGCACCGCTGTCGGCCAGCCAGGCCGCCTCGCGGGTGAGGAGCCGGGCGGCGGAGGCATCGGCCGCGGAATCTGCCAGCGGGAAGGACACGCCCTGGAAGTCGTAGATGCGCTCGCCGAACTGGACGCGCTCGGTGGCCCACTCGACGGCCAGCGTGAGCAGGCGCTCCATCGCCCCGGAGCAGCGGGCACCGATGTGGATGCGTTCCTCGACGAACCACTCGTTGGTCAGCTCGTCGGCCTCCCCCACCCCGCCCAGGACCGCGTCGGTCGGGACGCGCACGCCCTCGAGGACGAACTGCGGGTGTCGGTCGGCAAACGTGTGCATGTAGTCGGGGTCGTGCGTGATCGACACGCCGGGCGTGTCGTAATCGACCAGGAAGAGGGTCGGCAGGCGCTCGTCGCCGTCCACGACCAGGCAGTGGAAGATCATGAAGTCCGTGTCGTCGGGGCCGGTCACGAACCACTTCTCGCCGTTCAGGACGTACTCGCCGGTGGCAGCGTCGCGGACCGCGGTGGCGCGCAACGCCCGGGCATCGGAGCCCGCACCGTCCTCGGTGATGGCGTAGCTGCCGGAGCGCTCGCCGCGCAGGCACGGATCCAGATAGCGCTCGCGCTGCACCGGCGTGCAGTGGATGAGCGCGTTGTAGGCGCCCGGCACGAACGACCACAGGCCGCCCGTCGACTGGCCGAACTGCTCATGGACGAGGACCTGCTCCAGGACCGTCCAGCCCTGGCCGCCGAGGGCCTTGGGGAACGAGCCGCCGTGCAGGTTCGCGGCGATGGCGGCGCGGCGGATGTCGTTGCCCCAGTCGCGCGGGACCCGACCGGACACGGCCTCGAACTCGGCTTCGCGCGGCTGCAGCTCGTCGCGCACGAACGCGCCGGCGCGCGTCTGGAGCTCGAGGTGGGCGGGGCTGAGGGAAAGGTCCACGGCCCAAGGATGCGCCACCGGCCGGGGTGACCGCCGGCCCCGTCGCGGGCGGCGGGACGCCCGAATGGATAGTGTTGGACCATGATCGACGCACCGGCGCCCGCCACCGACCTGGCCGAGCGACTCCCAGGGTCCTGCGATGTCGCCGTCATCGGCGGCGGGATCCTCGGCCTGGCCATCGCCCGTGAGCTCCTGAAGCGACGCCCCGACCTGCGCGTCGTCGTGCTGGAGCGCGAGGCACAGCTGGCGGCGCATCAGACCGGCCACAACAGCGGCGTCCTCCACGCCGGCCTGTACTACACGCCCGGGTCGCTGAAGGCCCGCTACTGTCGTGAGGGCAAGGCCGCACTGGAGCGATACGCGACCGACCGCGGCATCCCCTACCAGCGTTGCGGCAAGCTCGTGGTCGCGCTCGACGAGTCCGAGATACCGGCGCTTGAGACCCTTCGCGAACGGGCGGAGGCGAACGAGGTGCCGGGTCTCGAGGTCGTGGGGCCGGAGCGCATCGCGGAGATCGAGCCGCACGTCCGTGCCGTCAAGGGCCTGTGGAGCCCAGGGACCGGCATCATCGACTACCGGCAGGTCGCCCTGGCCTACGCGGAAGATGTGGTTGCCGCCGGGGGCTCTGTCCACACCTCGCACGAGGTGATCGGCCTCACGGCGACCGGCACGGCTACAACCGTGATGACGCGTCAGGGGTCGATCGACGCCAGGCTGGTCATCAGCTGTGCGGGCCTGTGGGCGGATGTCGTGGCCAGGATGACGCCCGGTGCCGGACATGAACGCATCGTGCCCTTCCGAGGCGACTACTACACCCTGACACCCGACGCGCGGTCGCTCGTACGTGGCCTGATCTACCCGGTCCCGGATCCACGGTTCCCGTTCCTGGGGGTCCACTTCACGCGACGCATCGACGGCGAAGTGTGGGCGGGCCCCAATGCGGTGCTGGCCTTTGCGCGAACCGGCTACCGACGCCGCGACATCGATCCCGGCGACCTTGTCTCGACGCTCACGTCGCGAGGGTTCCTGCGCCTCGCGGCTCGCTTCTGGAAGACCGGAGCGGCCGAGATGTGGCGCGACTGGTCCAAGGGCGCATTCCTCGCGGAACTGCAGCGCTTCATCCCCGACCTGCGCGCCGACCAGATCACCTTCGGCCCGTCGGGCATCCGCGCCCAGGCGGTCGATCTCGACGGTTCCATGGTCGACGACTTCCGTTTTCGGGGTGTCGACCGCGTCATCCACGTCGTCAACGCGCCGTCACCCGCCGCCACATCGTCGCTCGCCATCGCGGCAGACGTGGCCGGACGTGCCCTGGAGCGCATCGACGCCTGACGCCCACCACGCAACCACCGGCACCCGCGCGTGATCAGCCGGGCTGGGCCAGGACCATGATCCGGATCTCGGTCATGTCCTCCATGGCCCAGCGCAGGCCCTCCCGGCCAAGGCCCGAATCCTTGACCCCGCCGTAGGGCATGTGGTCGATCCGGTAGGTCGGGATGTCGTTGACGATGACCCCGCCGACCTCCAGCTCGTTGAAGCTCCGCCAGGCGCCGCCGAGGTCGTTGGTGAAGACCCCGGTCTGGAGCCCGAACATGCTGTCGTTGACCCGGGCGATGGCCTCGTCCAACGTCGCGAACGGGGCGACCACGACGAGCGGCGCGAAGGCCTCGTTGGAGCACACCTGGGCGTGGGTCGGGACATCGGTCAGGACGGTCGGCGGGAAGAACGTGCCATCGGCCGTGCCGCCGGCCAGGACCTGGCCGCCGAGGGCCACCGCCTCGTCCACCCAGCGCTGGGTGCGGCTGGCCTGGTTGGCGTCGACCATCGGCCCGATGTCCGTGCTGGGGTCCAGCGGATCGCCGACCTTGAGCGCCTTGACGCCCTCCACGAACTTCGACATGAACGGCTCCCAGACCGCCTCGTGCACGAACAGGCGCTGGACGCTGATGCACACCTGGCCGGAATAGGCGAAGGCACCGATGAGGATGCGCCGCACGGCCCAGTCGAGGTCCGCGCTCTGGTCCACGATGGCGCCGGCGTTGCCGCCGAGCTCCAGCACGACCTTCTTCTTGCCCGCCCGCTCCTTCATCCGCCAGCCGACCGACGGCGAGCCGGTGAAGGTCAGCAGCTTGAAACGCTCGTCGGCCACCATCCGGTCGCCGAGCTCGCGGGTCATGGGCAGGATGCTGACCATGCCCTCGGGCACCCCGGCGGCCTCGATGATCTCGGCCACCGCGAGCATCACGAGCGGGTCGGCGGACGGCGGCTTGAGCACGATCGGGTTGCCCGTGGCGATGGCCGGGGCAAGTTTGTGGGCGGCCAGGTTGAGCGGGAAGTTGAACGGGCTGATGGCGGCGATCGGCCCGATCGGGAAGCGCCTCGTGATGCCCACCCGGTCCTTGGACGACGGCAGCAGGTCGAGCGGGATGAGCTCGCCGGTCATGCGCTCCGCCTCTTCGGCGCCGAGGCGGAAGGTGAGCGTCGCCCGGTCCACCTCGACCAGCGCGTCGCGGATGGGCTTGCCCGCCTCCAGGCAGATGAGCCGTCCCAGTTCTTCGCGGCGAGCCTTGATCCCGGCACTGATCTCGCGCAGGATCCGGCCCCGCTCATAGGCGGGCAGCTTGCGGGTCACCTCGAAGGCCCGCACCGCGGCATCGACCGCTTCGTCGTACTGCTCCGGCGTGGCCGTGTACGTGGCGCCCGCGGGCTCGTCGGCATCGGCCGGGTTGGCGACTTCCAGCACGTCCGGTGAGGTCACCCAGCGGCCGGCCAGGAAGATCGGATGGGGCGAGATGCCGGTCGTGACGGTCATGGGTCGGGCTCCTGGGTCGTGTCGATGCAGTAGGGTCAGCATCATACGACCGAGCCCCGCCGAGACGCCCACGAGGAGTGGCCCATGACCGACCGAATCGACCTTCGTGACGCCCTGCGCGTCACGCCCGGCGTCGGCGTCCGCCTCCAGCGCCTGGACCCCGCCGCGACCCACGGCTGGGACAAGGAACGCGCCGCGCCCGAGCTCGAGCGCCAGCTGGCCCGCCTGGCCGATCTCCAGGACCGGTTCTGGGCGGAGGCGAAGCGCAGCGTCCTCGTCGTCCTGCAGGGCATCGATGCCGCGGGCAAGGACGGGACCATCAACAAGGTCATGGAGGCGTTCAACCCGCAGGGCTGCCCGGTCACCTCGTTCAAGGTGCCCAGCAGCGAAGAGCTCGCCCACGACTACCTGTGGCGCATCCACAAGGCCATGCCGCGCAAGGGCGAGATCGGCATCTTCAACCGCTCGCACTACGAGGACGTCCTCGTCGTGCGCGTCCACGACCTTGTCCCGAAGGCGGTCTGGTCCCGGCGCTACGACCAGATCAACGACTTCGAGTCGTACCTGGCTGCCAACGGCACGACCATCGTGAAGGTCTTCCTGTCCATCGACAAGGACGAACAGCGCGAGCGCTTCCAGGCCCGCTATGACGACCCGACCAAGCGCTGGAAGTTCGCCATGGGCGACCTTGAGGAGCGCGAGCACTGGGACGACTATCAGGCCGCCTTCGACGAGGCGCTGACGAAGACCTCGACCGACCACGCCCCGTGGTACGTCATCCCGGCCAACCGCAAGTGGTTCCGCAACCTGGCCGTGGCGACCATCCTGGCCGACACGATCGCCGGCCTCAAGCCGCGCTACCCCCCGGTCGATGAGGACGTCCCGCAGGACCTGACGATCACCTGACCGTCGCGTTTCGAATCGCCCGATCACGGCTGTGTGGTGCATGGGAGCACCGATATCGGCCGCCGGTATGGGGATGCAACGGCATCCTGCCGTACCGTTCCACACCAACGCGACGTTAACGTTCTGTGCCCGGTCGGTGCTGCACGCGGATCAACGCGACAACCAGGAGCACGATGCACCGCGACCTGACAGTGGCTACCGCCGACCCAACGCCCGAGTCGCAGGGTTCGGTCGACCAGATGAAGGTCGCCCTAAGCGCCGAGCGCGACGCGTGGAGCTTGTCGGTCCCCATGGCCGGCGCGTTGCTCGTCGCGCCGTTGCTGATCGTCGCGACCAGCGTCGCGCTTGCCCTCGTGACACCGACGCGCTTCTTCGCGCTGACTGACGAGGACGGGCTCGTGGAGTGGATGCAGGTCGCGGCGCTCGTCATCGCCGCGATCGCCGGGGCGCTGCTCACCATCCGGCTGCGAACTACCGGCCATCGGCCGCTCATGCTCCTGGCGGCGGTGGCCACCATCACGGTCGTCGTCGTGGCGGGTGAGGAGATCTCATGGGGGCAGCGGATCCTTGGACTGACGACGCCGGGAGCCCTCGAGGCGATCAATGTCCAGGACGAGACGAACCTCCACAACATCGGGAGCGTGGAGATGCTCGTCCGCTTCGGCCAGATCGCCGTCGCCAGCCTCGGCGCGACCGTCCCGATCCTCGTCCTGGCGATCCGGCGGTTCGTGCCGCCGCTCGATCGGCTGCTCATCCCGCCGCTTGCCCTGAGCCTGTGGTTCGCACCCCTGGCGATCTATTGGTTCGTGCGATTCCCGATCACCCCCGACGAGACGATCAGCCGGTTCAGCGAGGTCCCCGAGCTCACGTTCTACATCGGGCTGGCCGGGGTCGCCGTGCTCAACCTGGTGGGGGTCCGCCACCAGGCGACGTCGATCGACACGGGCGGATCGCCCGCCTGACGCCGCGCGCCGAGAGCGTCACTTCGACTTGCCGCCGCCGAAGAGCGTGCCGAAGATGCCGCGGACGATGTCCTGGCCGAGCCGCGACGTGACGACCTTGCCGCCCGTCCGGAGGGCTGAGTCGATCGACTTCTGGCGCGCCCTGGCCGCCGCCACCGCCGCCTTCTCTTCGGCCTGGCGCTGGCGCTCGGCCGCGCGCGCCGCCCGGACCTGGGCAGCCTCCAGCTCCTTGCGCTGTCGAGTCATCTCGCGCTCCAGCTGGGCTGGTGTCATGGAGTTCATGCCGGCGGCCGTGGTCGGGTCCACGCCGGCGCGGATGGCCGCCTCCCGGGTCGCCGCGATGGCCGCCTCGCGCGCGGCCGTGATGCGCGCCGTGATGCGCTCGTGGGCGGAGTCGCGATCGACCGTCTCGCCATAGCGGGCCTGCAGCGGGCTCATCGCGATGTGGCCGCGGAAGGTGACCTCGTCGATCGGAGCCATGAGCGAGTCGGGCGGCAGCAGGCGGGTGGCGGCCAGCGCGGTCGGGACCCCGTCGGGCGACAGGAAGGTGACGAGGGCCTCGCCAGTGCCGAGGGACGTGAGCGTCTTCTCGACGTCGTAGAACTCGGTCATCGGGAACGTCCGCGCGGCCTTGCGCAGGTTGTCGGCATCCTCCGGCGTGAACGCCCGCAGCGCGTGCTGGATCCGGTTGCCGAGCTGAGCGAGGACCGATGACGGCACGTCGGCCGGGACCTGGGTCACGAAGTACACGCCCACGCCCTTGGAGCGGATGAGCCGGGCCGTCCGCTCGATCTGGTCCATCAGCGCGTCCGACGCATCGCTGAACAGCAGGTGCGCCTCATCGAAGAAGAAACACAGCTTGGGCTTGGGCAGATCCCCGACTTCGGGCAGTTGCTCGTACAGCTGGGCCAGCATCCAGAGCATGAACGTGGAGAACAGGCGCGGCTGGTCCATGACGTCGGACAACTCCAGGACGGAGATGATGCCCTGCCCGTCGGGCGTCGTCCGCAGCAGGTCGTCGACATCGAACTCCGGCTCGCCGAAGAAGACGTCCGCGCCTTCCTGTTCGAGCACGACGATGGAGCGCAGGAGGACGCCGACCGATTGCGATGACATGCCGCCGTAGTCGGCCAGGATCGGCTTGCCCTCGTCGCTGGCCAGGAACTTCAGGGTCGTGGCCAGGTCGGGCAGGTCCAGCAGCGGCAGGTCGTTGTCGTCGCAGTACTTGAAGACCAGGGCCAGGATGCTGGTCTGTGTCTCATTGAGATCCAGGACCTTGCCCAGCAGGAGCGGCCCGAACGAGCTGACGGTCGCCCGCACCTGGGCGCCCAGCGCACCCGTGAGCGAGAGGAATTCGACTGGGTGGCCCGACGGCTCGAAGGTCCAGGCCAGCGACTCGTTGCGCTGGATGAGCTTGGGGTGGGTCGTGCCACCCGGCGCCGCCAGACCGGTCAGGTCGCCCTTGATGTCGGCCACGAAGACGGGCACACCGGCCTTGGACAGCTGGCCGGCCATGAGCTGCAGCGTCTTGGTCTTGCCGGTGCCGGTGGCGCCCGCGATGAGCCCGTGGCGGTTGAGCATGGACAACGCGATCTGCACGCGTGTGTCGTTGAACAGCTCGCCCTCGTGCATGGCGCTGCCGATGACCAGGGATGGCTCATCCAGCGTGTAGCCGGCCGTGATCGCATCGCGGAACGCCTGGTCCATAGGGCTGCTGAACCTCGCTGGCGGGGAGTGCACGGGGAGGCCACAGCGTATCATTCGCACCCCGGGCGTCAGCCCACAAGGACCTGCCCAAGGTGGTCCAGGACTAGCCGACGGAGGCGACCTCGCACGTTCGCGGAATTCCGCACGTTCCTGCTCAAGACCAACGCCCTGGCCCTCGCGATCGCCGTCATCATCGGCGTCGCGGCCGGAACCGTGGTGACCTCGCTGGTCAACGACGTGATCATGCCGCGGATCGGGGTGCTCCTCGGCGGCGTGGACTTCAACGAGCTCAAGATCGTGCTCAAGGAGGCGACCGGTGGTGACCCCGCCACGGAGGTCGCTATCCGCTGGGGCGCGTTCCTGATGACCGTCGTCAACTTCGTGATCGTGGCGTTCATCGTGTTCTGGGCCAGCCGCAGGCTCATCAAGGAGCCGCCGGCCGACGAGGTCAAGACGTGCCCCTTCTGCAAGGAGGCCAACGCGGTCGACGCGTCGCGCCGCAAGGCCTGCACGAGCGAGATCTGATCGATCACGCCGGGCCTCCGGGCCTGTCGACGCGGCTCGCTGGCAGGCCCCGGCTCAGGCCTCCGGCGTGGGGTACGACCCGAGCATCCGAAGCATCGTCGTGACCGCGCCGAGGTCCACCATCGCGGCCGCCATCCCGGCGTCCGCGAGGTCGCCGTCGAGGTCGATCCAGAAGACGTACTCCCATGCCCGCTCGCGGCTCGGTCGCGACTCCAGCTTGCGCATGTTCAGGTCGTGCGCGGCCAGTACGCGCAGGACCGCGAGCAGGGTGCCTGGCTCGTTGTTGACCGCGACCACGATCGTGGTGCGTCGCGCGGCGGGCGGGTCCACCAGGGCAGGCATCGTCGCGCCCGGGATGGTCAGGACCAGGAACCGCGTGCGGTTGTCCGGCAGATCGCCGATCTGGTCGGCCAGCACCTCCAAGCCGAACAGCGCGGCCGCCCGAGGCGACAGGACGGCCGCGGCGTGTCGCTCGCCGGTGTCCGCGATGGCCTTGCCCGCGCCGGCCGTGTTGTACGTCGATAGCAGCTGCCACGGTCGGTCGCGCAGGAACGCCTCGGCCTGGCCGAGCGCCTGGATGTGCGAGTACACGCGCTCGATGTCGTCGAGCCGCTGCCCTGGCAGCGCGGCGAGGGCCAACCGGACGGGCACCACGACCTCGCCGCTGATGGCCAGGTCGAACTCGATCATCAGGTCGTAGTTCTCGCGGACGGTGCCGTGGATGACGTTCTCGATGGGCACGACGCCGGCCACGGCCTCGCCCGCAGCCACCGCCTCGAAGACGGCCCGGAAGCTGCCGACGGCGCGACGCTCGACGTCACCGAATGCGAGCAGCACCGCGTCCTCGGCGAAGGCGCCGGGCTCGCCGGCATAGGCGATCGTCGTGGCGGACATGCCCGGGAGTCTAGCGGCCGCGCCGTGCGGGTGGCCGCTCGCCCTCGGCCCGGCCACGCCCGTGCCTCGAGTCGATCCGGGCCTGGGGCGCGGCAGCTCCATGCCCATATGCCACTGGCGGTGGCGTTAGGCAACGTGCGGCGGGTCGCCGGCCGCGACGCCTGCACGATCCAGGACCGAGTTCCGCCGGGGGCCACCCTGAGTGGCGTATGGGCAGGAACGGCTGTCTACGGCCACCCACGGTGGCGTATGGGAACAAGCGTCTGGCGGCACGCCCGGTCCGGTGCTGAGGACCGGCCCGGCCCGGCCGGTCAGCCCTGCTGGTTGAACCAGTCGGTCGTATCGATCGTCTCGGCCTCGTCGTCCAGCTCGGCCCGCCGGTCGCGCGCATCGCCAGCAGCGACCGGGGCCTTGCGCCGGGCACGCTTGCCGGTCTCCGCGGCCGACTCCGGAGCGCCGCTCCAGTGGGCCTCGCCGAGCATCGCATTGAGGGCCACGATGTACGCCTCGATGGACGCAGCCAGGATGTTCGGCGCTCGAGCCTCGCCGGCGTACTCGCCCTCGCCACGCTCGCCGAGGGCCAGCGGCGGCGCGATCCGGAGCGCGACCACGCCGATCGTGTCGGTCCCCTCGCCCAGCGCGTGGAGGTCGTAGGCGAGGAGCCGGGGATGGCCTTCAAGGATCTCGCTGAGGGCCTTGTCGACGGCCCGATACAGCGCGTCGATGGCGCCGTTGCCGTCGGCCGACGCACGCCAGTGGTGCTCGCCGGCGTCGATGATCACCGCCCCGCGCGAGCGCGAATTGGAGCCGGACGTGACCGTCCAGCGCGTCAGGATCAGGATCGGAACGGCGGTCGGGCTTGGGTCCGGCATCGCGAACTACCTCGTGGTCGCGGGCGTCGTAGGCGCGGGCCTCGTCGGCGCCGCGGGCGTGGGCGTCGCGGGCGCCGTGGGCGCTGGCGCCGTGGGCGTCGCAGGCGCTGGCGTGGTCGTGAAGTGTCGCTCGTCCCGGCGTCGCAGCTCGGCGCCAGACTTCCAGATCGCGTACTCCAGCGAGTCGGCGAGGGCCGACGCCGAGGCCGCGATGATGTTCGTGTCGGAGCCCATCGTCGACCACGTCCGGGCCCCATCCATCGAGTCGATGATGACCCGGGTGCGGGCCGCGGTGGCCGCGTCGCCATCCAGGATGCGCACCTTGTAGTCCACCAGGTGGACATCGTCGATGGCCGGGTAGAACGCCCGCAGCGCCTTGCGCAGGGCGGCGTCCAGGGCGTTCACCGGACCATTGCCGTCGGCGGCCGTATGCAGGACTTCGCCGTCGACGGCGACCTTGACCGTCGCTTCGGCCAGCAGCTCGCGCCCGTCGCGCTGCTCGACCAGGCACGTGTAATCGAGCACCCGGAAGGGCGGCTCGTAGTCCCTGGCGTGGCGCCGGATGAGCAGCTCGAAGGACGCCTCGGCGCCCTCGAAGGCCAGGCCGTCGTGCTCCATCTGCTTGATCAGCTGCGACAGCTCGCGCGCGTCGATGACGCCCTCCAGGTCGTGGCCGAGCTGCCGCGCGCGGATGGACGTGTTGGCCCGCCCGCCGAGCTCGGACACGACCAGGCGCCCGACGTTGCCGACAGACGCCGGCTCGACGTGCTGGTAGCTGCGCTCGACCTTGGCCACGGCCGCGCCGTGGACGCCGCCCTTGTGCGCGAACGCGGAGCGGCCGACGTACGGCTGGTAGTCGTCGGGGATCTGGTTGGCGATCTCGGCCACGCTCCGCGACAACTCCGTCAGGCCCTCCAGCCGTCCCCCGCCGGGCGGCACCAGGGCATGCGGCGTCTTGAGCGCGAGGTTGGCCACGATGGACACGATGTTGGCGTTGCCGGCACGTTCGCCGTAGCCATTGATCGTGCCCTGGACGTGGCGGATGCCGACGGCCACGGCGGCCATCGAGTTGGCCACCGCGAGCTCCGAATCGTTGTGAGCGTGGATGCCCCAGGTCACGGCCGGTGCATCCACGTCGGACTCCACGGCCCCACGCACATCGAGCACGATGCGGGTCAGCTCGTCGGATAGCGTGCCGCCGTTGGTGTCGCACAGGACCAGCGTTCGGGCACCGGCCTGGCGGGCGGCCCGCAGCGTGGCCAGGGCGTACTCGCGATCGGCCCGGTAGCCGTCGAAGAAGTGCTCCGCGTCGTAGACGGCTTCGCGCCCGCGATCGGCCACGAAGCCGACCGAGTCGGCGATCATGTCCAGGTTCTCCTGGGGTGTCGCGCCCAGGACCTCGGTCACGTGGAGCAGCCAGGACTTGCCGAAGATGGTCACGACCGGGGTCTCGGCGGCTACCAGCTCGCGCAGGTTGGGGTCGTCGCCGGGTTTGTTGGCCCGATGGCGGGTGGACCCGAATGCCGCCAGCTTGGCGGTCTGCCAGGTCATCGTCCGGGCGGCGGCGAAGAACTCGATGTCCTTGGGGTTGGAGCCCGGCCAGCCGCCCTCGATGTAGGGCATGCCGTACTCGTCGAGCATGCGCGCGATGCGCAGCTTGTCGGCCAGCGACAGGGTGATGTTCTCGCCCTGGGTGCCGTCGCGCAGGGTCGTGTCATAGACGATGACCGGCGCGTCGCCGAGACCCGGCGCGTCGCCGAGGCCGGGGGCGTCGCTCATGCCGCCGGCGCCGCTCATGCCGGCACCCCCGCGTCGAGCTGCTCGATGACGGCCGTCGCGAAGGCCGTCGTGCCGACCACGACCAGTCCGTCGTCGTCGTCGCGGGCGTCGGCGAGGTCACTGGTCCGCCAGCCCGCGTCCAGGGCATCGCTGACCGCGCGCTCGATCAAGGTGGCAGCGTCGTCGCGGCCGAGCGACAGGCGCAGGAGCATGGCCGCCGACAGGATCGTCCCGATCGGGTTGGCCCGGTCCTGGCCGGCGATGTCCGGCGCCGAGCCGTGGATCGGCTCGTACAGGCCGAACGTGCCGTGCTCGGTCTGGCGCTCGCCCAGCGAGGCCGAAGGCAGCATCCCGAGCGAGCCGGCCAGCACGGCCGCCTCGTCGGACAGGATGTCACCGAACAGATTCTCGGTGACGATGACATCGAAGTCGGCCGGACGGCGGACCAGCAACATCGCGCACGAGTCGACCAGCTGGTGGCTCAGCGCGACGTCCGGGTAGGCCGCGCCGACCTCGGTCGCGACGGTCCGCCACAGGCGGGACGTGGCCAGGACGTTGGCCTTGTCCACGCTCATCACGCGCCGCTTGCGGCCACGTGCGAGCTCGAAGGCGAGGCGCACGATACGCTCCACCTCGCGCTCGTGGTAGGGCATCGTGTCCATCGCGCTGCGGTCGCCGGCCGCGCCAGACGCCTCACGGCGCTCGCCGAAGTAGACGCTCCCGGTCAGCTCGCGGACGATGAGCATGTCCACGCCTTCGAGCAGCTCGGGCCGCAACGGGGAGGCCCCGACGAGCGCCGGATGGACGGTCACCGGCCGCAGATTGGCATACAGCCCAAGGCCGCCACGGAGTGCGAAGAGGGCCTGCTCGGGCCGGACCGGGGCGCCCGGATCGGACCACTTGGGGCCGCCGACCGCGCCCAGCAGGATCGCGTCCGACGCCCCGCACGCGTCCACGTCCTCGGGCCGGATCGCGACCCCGTACGTATCGATGGCGATGCCGCCGGCCAGGACCTCGTGCCACTCGACGCGGAAGCCGAGGCGACCACCCACGGCGTTGACGACCCGCCGGGCGGCGTCGACCACCTCGGGCCCGACACCATCGCCTGGGATGGTCGCGACCCGGTAGGTCACGCCCGGAAGGCCGTCCTCCGTCACGGCAGCCCCTCCTCGGAGCGCGGCGAGACGAAGGCGACGGACACCCCGTTGATCTCGGCGCCGTGGAGTTTGTTGGTGGCCACGACGTACGCGTCCAGGGACGCCTCGATGATGTTCGTGGATAGCCCGTGCCCGGAGACTACGAGCGCACCCGGCCCCTCATCCGACGAGCGCCGGCAACGCACCAGGACCTGGCCTTGAGCGTCTTCGCCCGCGGACACGGCCTTGATCTCGTACTCCGTCAGGGTCGGGTGCCAGCCCAGCGCCGGCTGGAGCGCTTCGTCCACGGCCCGGAACAGCGCATTGACCGGACCGTTGCCGGTCGCCTCGGTGGAGCGCTCCTCGCCGGCGATGGTCAGCGTGACCTGGCCGGTCGCGTCGCCGCCGTGCGACGAAGTCACGTTCCAGCCGATGAGCGCGATGCTCGATGGCACCTCCGCCGAGCGCTGCTCGACGAGCGCGATGAGGTCCGCGTCGGTGACCTCCTTCTTGGCGTCGGCCAGTTCGATCGCCTGGCGGTAGATGACGTCGAGGGCGTCGCCCTCGAGCTCGAACCCGAGCTCCTTGAGCTTGCCCTGCAGGCCGCGCCGGCCGGACAGCTTGCCGATGGTCAGCTGGCTGCCGGTCAACCCCACGGACTGCGGGGTCATGATCTCGTAGGTCAGCGGATGCTTGATGACGCCGTCCTGGTGGATGCCGCTCTCGTGGGCGAAGGCGTTGCTGCCGACGATGGCCTTGTTGGGCTGGACGGCGAAGCCGGTCAGGTAGCTGACCAGGCGCGAGGCGGCGGTGATGTGCTCGGTCTGAACGCCTGCCGAGAGGTCGGTGAACTGGCCCGGCCGGGTGCGCAGGGCCATCACGACCTCCTCCAGGGAGGCGTTGCCGGCGCGCTCGCCGAGGCCGTTGATGGTGACCTCGACCTGGCGCGCCCCGGCCTGCACGGCAGCGAGCGTGTTGGCCGTGGCCAGGCCCAGGTCGTTGTGGCAGTGGACGCTGACCGTGGCCCGGTCGCCCACCAGGTCCACGACGCGCTTGACCAGCAGGCCGAACTCGGACGGGATGGCGTAGCCCACCGTGTCCGGGATGTTGACCGTGCTCGCCCCGGCCTCGACGACGGCCTCGTACACCTGGAGCAGGTAGTCGATATCGGTGCGCGAGGCGTCCTCGGCGCTGAACTCGATCTCGGCGTCGCGCCCGAGCTCCTGGCGGCCATGGCGGACCCAGCGGACCGCCTCCTTGAGAGCCGTTTCGCGATCGATGCGCAGCTTGTGCTTGAGGTGGATGTCGCTGGTCGCGATGAACACGTGGAGGTGCGGCTTGTGGGCGACCTTGATGGCCTCGATGGCCCGCTGCGGATCACCGTCCCGGCAACGCGCGAGGGCGGCCACCGCGATGTCCTGGGGCGTCTCCAGGGCGATCCGTCGGACCGCCTCGAAGTCACCCGGCGAAGCGGCCGGGAAGCCGGCCTCGATGACGTCGACCTTGAGCCGGGCCAGCTGGCGGGCGACCTCCAGCTTCTCGGCCGCGGTCAGGCCGGCGCCGGGGGCCTGCTCGCCGTCACGCAGGGTCGTGTCGAAGATGCGGACGCTGCCCTCCGGCACGAACGGCCGGTCGGGTGACCCTGCCGGGGCGTTCACCGGGCGGCGCCGGGTGTGGTCGCCGCGGCCTGGGCCTGGCCGGCCTGGACCTCGACCGGGTTCAGGAACGGCATCTGCGCCCGAAGCCTGGCCCCGACCTGCTCGATCTGGTGACCGCGATCGGCCGCGCGCAGGCGCTCGAACTCGGCCCGCCCGCTGTCGTTCTCGGCGATCCAGCGCTCGGCGAACGTGCCGTCCTGGATATCGGCCAGGACCGCACGCATGCGCTCGCGCACGCTCTCGTCGATGAGCCGCGGGCCGCTCACGTAGTCGCCGTACTCGGCCGTGTCGCTGACGCTGAAGCGCATGAAGTTCAGGCCGCCGCGATACATCAAGTCGACGATGAGCTTGAGCTCGTGCATCGTCTCGAAGTATGCAAGCTCCGGCTGGTAGCCGGCCTCCACGAGCGTCTCGAAGGCCATCTTGACCAGGGCCGAGGTGCCGCCGCACAGGACGGACTGCTCGCCGAACAGGTCGGTCTCGGTCTCTTCCTTGAACGTCGTCTCCAGGACCCCGGCGCGGGTGTTGCCGAGCGCCCGAGCGTAGGCCAGGACCCGGGCACGGCCCGTGCCCGAGGCATCCTGCTCGACGGCGAACAGGGCCGGCACACCGCCGCCGGCCTGGTACACGGAGCGGACGAGGTGGCCCGGACCCTTGGGCGCGACCATCCCGACGTCGATGTCGGCCGGGGGCGCGATGCGCCCGTAGCGCAGGTTGAAGCCGTGGGCGAACAGGAGCAGGTGGCCGGGGCGCAGATTCGGGCCGATCTCGGCGTCATAGACCGCCTTCTGGCCGGTGTCCGGCACGGCCATCATGATCACGTCGGCGGCCTTGACCGCGTCGGCCACGTCCATGACCCGCAGGCCGGCCTCCTCCACCAGCGCTCGACTCTTGGAGCCCGGCGCGAGCCCGACCACGACGTCAACGCCGCTCTCGTGCAGGTTGAGGGCGTGGGCATGCCCCTGCGAGCCGTAGCCGATGATGGCCACCGTCTGCCCGGCCAGGGCCGACGGATCGGCGTCGTTGTCGTAGTACATCTTCGCGTCCGTGGTCATCGCTTGATCGCCTCCTCGATGGAACCCGAACCCCTCGCCATCACGACGGCGCCGGTACGGACCAATTCCTTGATGCCATAGGTCCGCACGAGCGCCGCGAAGGCGTCGATCTCGGACTCGGTACCGGTCACCTCGACGATGACCGAGCCATCGGACAGGTCGACGACCCGTCCGCGCGAGAGCTCCACCAGGCGCAGGATCTCGGCCCGGGTGGAATCGGTGGCTCGGATCTTCACGAATGCGAGCTCGTGTTCCACGGTCGGCTCGCTGGTCACATCCTGGACCTTGAGCACGTCGATCAGCCGGTACAGCTGCTTGGCCGCCTGCTCCACCGCGACATCGTCGCCGTGGAGGGTGATGGTCATGCGGCTGGTGTCCTCACGGTCGGTCTTGCTGACCGCCAGCGAATCGATGTTGAAGTTGCGGGCGCGCATCAGGCTCGACACGCGGTTGAGCACGCCCGGCTTGTTGAGGACGATGGCCACCAGCACGTGGCGGCGCATCTCGCCGCCGCCGGGCAGTGCCCGGGCAGGCGCCGGGCCGGCCCCGGGGCCGACCCCGTTGGTCGAGGATTCGCCGCTCATTCGTCCGCCCCGCCCCACTTCTCGATGAGGTCCGACAGGCCCTTGCCGGCGGGCATCATCGGGAACACGTTCTGCTCCTCGGCGATCTCGAACCAGATGAGCGCCGGGCCGTCCACGGCCTGCGCGGCCTTGATCGCGTCGTCCACCTCAGCCGGGGTCCGGGCCCGGAAGGCGGGGATCCCGTAGGCATCGGCGAGTTTCGCGAAATCGGGTCCGGGCAGGTTGGACGAGTGGTAATTGCCCGCGTAGATGATCTCCTGCCACTGGCGGATCATCCCGAGCTTCTTGTTGTCAAGCAGCGCGATCTTGACCGGGATCCGGTCGGCCGTGAGGGTCATCAGCTCCTGCGAGGTCATCTGGAAGCCGCCGTCGCCGGTGATCGCCCAGGTCTCGCGATCGGGCCGCCCCAGCGCCGCGCCCATGGCTGCCGGCACGCTGAAGCCCATCGTGCCGAGGCCCCCGGAGCTGACGTGCGAGTTCGGGTGGCGGAAGCCCGTGTAACGGGCCAGCCACATCTGGTTCTGACCGACGTCGGCGACGTAGGTCGCCTCGTGGTCGGTCAGCTCCCCGATGCGCTCGATCACGTAGTCCGCACTGAGCACGCCGTCGCGCCACGCCCCGGAGCCGTGCCACGACGATGCCTCGGAGTCGCGCTTCCAGTCGGCCAGCTGGTCCAGGTACTCGCGCCGGTCGTCGGCGGGGATTTCGGGGACCATCGGGAGCAGCGCGGCGAGCACGCGCTTCGCGTCGCCGACGATGGGCACCTCGACCGCCACGTTCTTGCCGATCTCGGCGGGGTCGATATCGACGTGGATGATCCGGGCGTAGGGCGCGTACGTCCGGACGTTGCCGGTCACGCGGTCGTCGAAGCGCATGCCGATGGCGATGAGCAGGTCGGCGCTCTGGATGGCCCGGTTGACATGCTTCCAGCCGTGCATGCCCATGTAGCCGTAGGCCAGCGGGTGGGTCTCGTCCATCGTGCCGATGCCGAGCAGCGTCCAGGCCACCGGGATCGAGGTCTTCTCGGCGAAGGTCCGCAGGTCGTCCCACGCCTCGGCGTGGAGGACGCCGTGGCCGGCCAGGATGACCGGACGCTTGGCCGCCGCGATCTCCTGTGCCGCGAGCTTGAGCTGACGGCCGTGTCCGTCCATGTTCGGCCGGAAGCCGGGCAGGCCGGCGATGACCTCGGCCTCGGTCGGGTGCTCCGCCCGCGTCTCCTGCTGGAGGGCGTCCTTGGTGATGTCCACGTGAACGGGGCCGGGCCGGCCGTTGCGCGCGATGTGGAAGGCCTCGGCGATGACCCGGGGCAGTTCGTCGGCGTCGCGGACCAGATAGTTGTGCTTGGTCATCGGCAGGGTGATGCCGTTGATGTCGATCTCCTGGAAGGCGTCCTTGCCGATCAGGGCACCGGGCACATTGCCGGTGATGGCCACCATCGGCACGGAATCGAGGAGGGCCGTCCCGATGCCGGTGACGAGGTTCGTGGCGCCCGGACCGGAGGTGCCCATGCACACCCCGACCCGCCCGGTGACGCGCGCAAAGCCGTCCGCGGCATGGGCGCCGCCCTGCTCGTGGCGGACCAGGACGTGGCGCAGCTCCGGGTAGTCGCCCAGGACGTCGTAGAGCGGCAGGATGACGCCGCCCGGGTAGCTGAAGAAGACATCGACGCCCTGGAGGAGCAGTGCCTCACACAGCACGTCCGCCCCGATGCGCGTGCGCTTGAGGTCGCGCGCCTCGTGGAGCATGTCCTTGCGCGCCTGTTCGATGGCGGCGGCGCTGGCGGAGCCCGCGTTCGGCACGTGGCTGCGCCGCGCCGCGGGCGGACTGGGTGGTGTCGCGGGATCGGTCTTCGTGGTCATCGCTGGGCCCTCTCGTCTCGATGGACAAACAAAAGACCCTCGCCTTCCCGGCGAGGGTCCCTTCGGTCTGCGTGGTTCGTCGCGCCTAGCGCCCGTTCCTCCGCGTTCCTCCGTTCTCCCGCCGGGAGCCGGTAATGAGGCCAAGAAGGCCATCAAGCCCCAGAAGCGAGCGAAGAAGCGCAAGGATGGATACGTCGGAAGCGGGATCCGACCCGATCGGCATGTGGACGCGGCGACCGTCCGTCGTGATCACGACGGCGACCGGACGACGATCCTGGCGATCGAACCGACTCAATGGTGCCTCCGAAAGAGCGCTGTTCCCGCACGGCGGCCCCGCACGGTCTGGGCAGTCTAGCAGGGATCGTGCATGCGTCAACGTTCCCCCGAAGGTACGAGCGGGTCCCGGGTCAGGCCGGGTCGGTGCCGGTCAGGCCAGCGCACTCCCTGCGCGCATGCGCTCGACCAGCCAGTCACCCGAGGAGCTGGCCAGGCGGGCCAGATCGACGGCGTCGGTGCTCGGCACCTCGGTGGGTCGGCCCAGCAGGTAGCCCTGGCCGGCGCGGATCCCCAGCGAGCGCACGAACTCGAGCTGCTCGGGCGTCTCGATGCCCTCGGCGATGACCAGTGCGCCCCAGCGATCGGCGAGGTCCTTGAGGGTGCGCACGACCTCCTGGGACGTGGCCCGGACGGCGCCGCCCTGGACGAGCGAGAGGTCGATCTTGACGATGTCGAACTTGAGCTGGCTGAGCAGGCGCAGGCCGGCGTTGCCGGCTCCGACGTCGTCGGCGGCCAGGCGCATGCCGGCGGCGCGGCAGGCCGTGGCCGCCCGGGTGAGGCGCTCCATATCCTCGACGGCCTCGCGCTCGGTCAGCTCCAGGACCACGCGCGCGGGGTCGATCCCATGGCGCCGCAACAGCGCCACCACGCCGTGCACACTGAAGTCGTCGGCCTCCATGGTGCGCGGCGACAGGTTGAGGGTCAGGCTGCCGGGCAGCTGCAGCTGGGCGAAGGCGGAGATGGTCGTGGCCAGGCAGGCCAGGTCCAGTTCCACAGTGCGGCCCACAGCCTCGGCGGCCTTGAACAGCTCGCCCGGATCGGAGAAGCCGGAGCCCGGCTGCGGCCGGATGAGGCCCTCGTACCCGCGCGGCTGGCCGTTGCGCAGGTCGTAGATGGGCTGGAAGACGGCACGCAGGGCCCCGATCGAGGCGACGCGCTTGATGTCGGCGGCGACCTCGGATGCCGGTCGCTCCACCGACGGCGGGGCGTGACGCTCCGGGTCGTACATCGTCACCACGGTGCGGCCGTGTCGCTTGCCGTAGGTCAGCGCCGCCTCCGCCTGGCGATACAGACCGGCCCGATCGGCCGCGGTGCCGGGCACGGCCGACACCCCGGCGGTGAACGACCAGGCGCCCGCCGCGTGGCCCTCATGGCCCTCCAACGCTGTCGCCAGCACGCGTCGGACCGACAGGAAGGCGAGCTCCGCGTCGGCGTCGGGCAGCAGGACCGCGAACTCGTCGCCACCGATGCGGAACACACGGTCCACCCGGCGCAGGCCGGCGCTCAGGGTGGCGCCGGCCGTGACCAGGACCCGATCCCCGCCGACGTGCCCACCCTCCTCGTTGATGCGCCGAAACTCGTCGAGGTCGATGACGACCAGGGCCAGCCGGCCGCCGCGACGGGTGCTGTGGACCCACTGGCGCTCCAGCTCCTCCTGGAACGCGCGGTGGTTGCCGAGGCCGGTCAGCGAATCGCGCAGTGACTCGGCGCGAGCGCGCGCGTAGGCGTCCTCCAGGATGACCCGGGCCTTGTCCAGGCGCTCGGCCGGTTCCAGGACGCGCCGCGCCATCCACACGGTGAGCGCCCCAAGGATCATGGCCAGGCCGGCGATGGCGATGGTCGGCACGAGCACGCTCTGGCCATCGCGGCTGGCGACGCCGTAGATGATCGGGATGGCCAGGCCGACGGGGATCGCAAACATCGTCACCAGCGCCAGGAACAGGCGCAGGCGCACCACGCGCAGGTCGGTCGAGCCGTCGAAGATGACCTCGGCGGGCTCACCGTCGTCGGGCGGCGGGGTATACGACGTCGAGATGGCGGGACCTCCGGGCTGGGCGTGTCGGGTCCAGGACCGTCGTTATACCCGCCGGATGCATGGTTGCGTCCTGGCACCGACGTACTCTCGCGGATAGGACCTACGGTGCGCTCCACGAACGAAGACCTCCGGGCGAGCACATCCCGGGCAAGGCCGTGGTCCGACGAACAGCCTGTGCTAGCCTGAAGGACCCTGAAGATCACGCACGGAAGGCTGCCCCTCGATGCCCGAATCCGCCCAGCCCCGCACCATCGTGGACAAGATCTGGACCGACCATGTCGTCGCCCAGGACCCGGGTGCCCCGGCCGTCCTGGCCATCGACCTGCACCTCGTCCACGAAGTGACCTCGCCCCAGGCGTTCAGTGGCCTGCGCGCGCGCGGGCTGCGCGTCCGCCGGCCCTCGCAGACGGTCGCGACGGCCGACCACTCCGTCCCGACCACCCCGCGCGGCCTGCCGATGCTGGACCTCCAGGCAGCGGCGCAGATCAGCCAGCTGGAGCGCAATTGCGCCGAGTTCGGCATCCCCCTCCACGGCATCGGCTCGCCGAGCCAGGGGATCGTCCACGTCATCGGCCCGCAGCTGGGCCTGACCCAGCCGGGCATGACCATCGTGTGCGGCGACTCCCACACCAGCACGCACGGTGCATTCGGGGCGCTCGCCTTCGGGATCGGGACCAGCGAGGTGGAGATGGTCCTGGCGACCCAGACGCTCCTCCAGCGCGACCCCGCGACCTACGAGGTCCGGGTGGACGGGCGGCTTGCCCCAGGCGTCAGCAGCAAGGACATCATCCTGGCCCTGATCGCCCGCATCGGCATCGGTGGCGGGACTGGCCACGTCTTCGAGTACCGCGGCGAGGCGATCCGGGCGCTGACCATGGAGCAGCGCATGACCATCTGCAACATGAGCATCGAGGGCGGCGCACGGGCCGGCCTCATCGCCCCGGACGACACGACCTTCGAGTACATCCACGGCCGCCCGCAGGCCCCGGCCGGTGCTGCGTGGGATACCGCGGTGGAACGCTGGCGGACGCTGCCCACCGACGACGGCGCGACCTTCGACAAGACCATCACCATCGACGCCGACACGCTCGAGCCGATGATCACCTACGGCACCAACCCGGGCATGGGCATCCCCATCACCTCGCGCGTGCCGTCACCCGCCGACGAGTCGGATCCGGGCGCGCGACGCGCCCTGGAGCGGGCCCTCGAGTACATGGACCTCCAGCCAGGCCAAGCCATCATCGGTCAGAAGGTCGACGTGGTCTTCGTCGGCTCGTGCACCAACGGCCGCATCAGCGACCTGCGCCTGGCCGCCGCCGCCCTGGAGGGCCGCAAGGTCGCCGACGGCGTGGCGCTCATGGTCACGCCCGGCAGCGACGAGGTGAAGCGCGAGGCGGAGGCGGAGGGCCTGGCCGACATCTTCAAGGCTGCCGGCGCCGATTGGCGCGAATCCGGCTGCTCCATGTGCATCGCCATGAACGGCGACCAGCTGTCGCCAGGGCAGTACGCCGTGAGCACCAGCAACCGCAACTTCGAGGGTCGCCAGGGCAAGGGCGGACGCACGTTCCTGGCCTCGCCCCTGACCGCGGCAGCGTCGGCCATCAGTGGCGTTGTCACTGACCCGCGGACCCTCCCCGGCATCGAGAAGCTGGCCGCTGTGGGAGGCCGCTGAGATGAGCGAACCGTTCCGCATGTTCACGAGCAAGGTCGTGCCCCTGTCGGCGGAGAACGTGGACACGGACCAGATCGTCCCGGCCCGCTACCTGAAAGTGACCGACAAGGACGGCTTGGCCGAGGCCCTCTTCCGTGACTGGCGCTTCCAGGAGGACGGGTCACTCAAGGACCCGCCGTTCATCCTGGACCAGCCGGGCATGGCCGGCCGCCAGATCATGCTGGTCGGCGACAACTTCGGGGCCGGCTCGTCGCGCGAACACGCGCCGTGGGCCCTCGCCGCGTGGGGCGTGCGGGCGATCTTCTCGACCTCGTTCGCGGACATCTTCAAGAGCAACAGCCTCAAGAACGGGGTGTTGCCCATCGTCGTACCGCCGGCTGTGCACCAGCGCCTGTGGGACCTGCTGGCCAACGACCCGGACGCGTCGCTGACGGTCGACCTGGCCGAAGAAGGCGTCCTCCTGCCTGACGGCACGACCATCGACTTCACCATCGATCCGTTCGCCAAGCAGATGCTCCTGGCCGGCACCGACGAGCTCGGCTACCTGCTGGCCAAGGAGGCCGACATCACGGCCTGGGAGGCGGCCCACCCGCCCAGGGTGGATACGCTCGTGGGAGCGCCCTGACCGCTTCGACGTCGGTGGTCCACGGGCGGGTCCGTGCTGGCCGGCCGCCCCGGCAGGTCCGTGCCCAAACTCCCGGCCGCCCCGGTGGGTCCGTGCCCAAACTCCCGGCCGCCCCGGTGGGTCCGTGCCCAAACTCCCGGCCGCCCCGGTGGGTCCGTGCCGGCGGTCCCGTGCCGGCCCGGCCCAAACGCCCGGCCATCCCGTCCCGGCCGTCCCGCCTGGAGGCCCCAACGTCGAACGATGGATGGGACGGACACGTTCCTCCGACGATCGTCCCGCCTGGAGGCCCATCCATCGTCGGGAGGCCCCCGCGGCGTCCTTCCGTCGACGCAAGGGCCGCCCCACGGGACACGGGCCACGGGACGCAACGCGACGCGACGGGACGCAACGCGACGCGACGCGACGCAACGCAACGCGACGGGACGCAACGCGGCACCATAGAGCCCCGGAAGCCACGGTCCAAGTGCACCGAGCCTGGGGAACCGTCCATCGATATCGGTCGTCTCGCGGCCATGGATGCCCTGCACGCTCGAGGCCGCTTCGGTGCCCTCGCCACCACGTTGACCCTGGCCCTCCTGCTGGCGGCCTGTAGCGCGGGCGCGGCCTCGGCCCCGCAGACCGACGCCCCGACCGATCCGCCGCCCAGCGATGGCGGCAACGGCGATGGCAGCAACGGCGATGGCGGCAATCTGGCTCCCGACGGGGCCAAGGTCGTCGTCCCCAGGCCCGGCCAGCTGGACGTCCACCCGGTGTCGGCAGAGACCCTGACTGCGACCGTGGACGGCCGGCGGCTGACGGTCGCCGTGACCTGGTGGAGCGGCGTCGAGCCGTGCACGATCCTGGACACCGTGGTGGTCGACGCGGAGGACGGCGGCTTCGCCATCACCCTGAACGAGGGACGCGGCCCGGAGGACGTGGCGTGCATCGCCATCGCCGAGCAGCACCGCACGTTCATCGAGTTCCCGAACGACCTGGACCCCGGCACGTACACGATCCGCGACTCGACCGGTGGGGCGCCGGCCATCGAGGTCGTCATCCCCTGACCCGCGACGGCTGATCCCACCCGGCCGGGGATCGCGCGTCGGACGCGACACCCGGCTGACCCACCCGGCCGGGGGTCGCGCGTCGGACGGACCCGCCACGGCCGGCGGCCCTGAACGGCGGACGCGACACCCGCCGACGGCCCTGATCGGCGGTCTGTGCCACCATCCCGGGCGTGAACCCGTTCGACCTGCTGGCGGTCCTGCTCGTGATCGCCGCGCTCCTCCTGGGCTTCCGCTCGGGGGCCCTGCCGCAGCTCGGCGGCCTGCTCGGCGCCATCGGTGGCGGGGCGGCCGTCGTCTTGGCGCTGCCTCTGCTCGCCGACCCGCTCGCCGAGCTCGAGCCGGAGATCCGCCCGCTGCTCGTGCTGGGCGGCCTGCTGGCCGCGGTCGCCCTGGGCGAATCGATCGGTTCGAGCATCGGCGGCGCTCTTGCCCGGCGACTCGGCAACGGCGTCCTGGGCGCGGTCGATCGCATCGGGGGCGGCTTCGTCGGCGTCGGCCAGGCGCTACTGGTCATCTGGCTGGCCGGCGGGCTGCTGGCCATCGGTCCGGTGCCGCGCCTGACCGAGGCGGCCCAGACCTCGACCGCGGTCCGTGCCCTCAATGCCGTCCTGCCGCCACCGGAAGCCTTCGCCGAGGACCTTGGCACGCTCCTGGACGCATCGGGCCTGCCCGACGTGTTCATCGGCCTCGACCCCCTGCCCCGGCCGCCCGTCGACCGCCCGAGCGATGCCGCCACGCGGGCCATCGGCGCGCTGGCCGAAGCCAGCACGTATCGGATCATCGCCGCCGCCTGCGACCAGCAGATCTCCGGCAGCGGCGTCGTGGTCGCCCGTGGCTACATCGTGACCAACGCCCACGTCGTCGCCGGCGCGAAAGCACGCAACGTGCGCGTCGCGACCGCCGATGGCGATCAGTCCGACGCGATCGTCGTGCGCTTTGATCCGAGCCTGGACATCGCGGTGCTGTACGCCCCGGATGCCCGCGGCCCGGCCCTGGACTTCGCGGTCGTCGATCCGAGCCGCGGCGCGGTCGGGGCGGCGCTGGGCTACCCGGGCGGTGGCGCACTGACCGTCCTGCCGGCCGCCGTGACCGGCGCCTACCCGGGCACCGGCCGCGACATCTACGACGAAGGCGCCGTCCGGCGCGACTTGCTGGAGCTCCAGGCGGCCATCGACCAGGGCGACAGCGGCGGCCCGTTCGTGCTCAGCGATGGCACCATCGGCGGCATCGTCTTCGCCGAGGCGCGGACCGACCCGGATATCGGCTATGCCCTGGCCGCGCGCAAGGTCGACACCGCCGTGGCACCGGCCATCGGCCGGACCAGTCCGGTCGACACGGGACCCTGCCTCGACCACTGACCCGCATCCCGTATCCTCGCTGGCGTGTCCAGCCTGACCTCGCGCATGCGCTCGACCACCCTCGCCGCTCGGGCGGCCGCCGCCGAGCCGGCGCTCGCCCGGCTACAGGTCGCGTGGCTGTCCATCCATGCCGGCAAGACCGGCCTGCTGGTCGTCACCTTGATCATCGCCTACACGGCTGGCGGCACCATCGCGCTCGGGGTGTTCGGCCTGGCCCGGTTCCTCGTCCCGACGGTGCTCGCCCCGTTCGCCGGGCTGCCGACCGCCCGCTGGCCGGCGGCCCGCGTCCTGGTCGCCGCCAACACAGTCCGAACCGTCGCCGTCGTCCTCATCCTGGCGACCGTCCTCGCCCGCTGGCCGATCGAACTGTTCTACCTGGCCGTCGCGCTGGAGGCGGGGGCCGGCGCGCTGTCGCGACCGCTCCACGTCGCGCTGCTGCCGTACGTCTCGCGCACCCCGGCCGGCCTCGTGGCGGCCAACGTGACGTCCAGCGCCGTGGAGGGCATCGGGACCTTCCTGGGCCCGGCCATCGCCGGCGTCCTCCTGGCCTCCGAGGGGCCGGCCACGGCACTGACTGCGGTGGTCGCCATCTACGCCGTGGGCGTGGCGGCCATCGTGGGCCTGGGCGTGCGCAGCCTGCCGCCCCGGTCGGTGAGCCTGGCTGGGGTTCGGGACCAGGCACTGGCAGGCGTCCGCACCTTCCGTGACGACCGCGGTCCGCGCCTGGTCCTGACCGGGATCTTCCTGCAGACGCTCGTGCGCGGCATGCTCAACGTGCTCCTGGTGGTTGCCGCGATCGACATCCTGGGCATGGGCGAGCCTGGCGTCGGGAACCTCAACGCGGCCCTCGGCGCGGGCGGGCTGATCGGCGCGGGCGTGGCCCTGGGACTGGCCGGTCGTCGGAGCATCTCCGCCGGGTTCGCCGTAGCGCTGGCCGCCTGGAGCGCGCCCTTGCTGGTCATCGGCCTGGTGCCCGTGCCGGTCGTCGCGTTCGTCGCGATGCTGGCCATCGGGACGGCCAACGCGGTCGTCGACGTGACGGCCTACACGCTCCTCCAGCGGACCACGCCGCGCGACCGGCGCGTGGCCGTGCTCGGCCTGTTCGATAGCCTGGCCAGTGGCGGGCAGGCGGTCGGCGGCGTCATGGCCCCGGTACTGGTGGCCGTACTCGGCATCCAGGGGGCGCTCATCGTGGCCGGCCTGACCCTGCCCCTGGCGGCCGTCCTCCTGTGGCCGGGCCTGCGCGCCACCGACCCGGGCGCCGTCGGCGGCGACCGACGGACCGAGCTCGTGCGCGGCGTGCCCCTGTTCAGCCCGCTCTCCATGGCGACCATCGAGGACGTGGCCTCCCAACTCCGGCCAGTCAGCTACGAGGTCGGCGCATGGCTCATCCGCCAGGGCGATGCGGGTAACGAGTTCCTGATCGTCGACGAGGGCGACATCGAGGTCGTCCAGGGTGACCAGGTCGTCCGCACGCTGGGGCCCGGCGGCGCGGTCGGCGAGATCGCCCTGCTGCACGACATCCCGAGGACGGCGTCCGTCCGTGCCAAGAGCGCGGTCCGGGCATTCAGTCTCAGTCGCGACGACTTCCTGGCCGCAGCCCTGGCCGGCCCGGCGCTGGGGACCTGAGCCTCAGTGCGTGTGGTGCTCGGTGTCCATCCGGGCCATGCGCTCGGCGACCGCGTGCAAGACCGCCTCCTGGATCGATGGATGATCGTGGAGCAGGGTCGTGAACTCGCGGGTGCCCAGGACGAGGAGGCGACTCGGCGCCGTCGTCGTGACCGTGGCGGTCCGCTGGATCTTGGCCAGCAACGCCAGCTCGCCGAAGAACCCGCCGGGGCCGACGTCCGCGAGATGGGCGCCGTCGCGGTCCACGGACAGGGCTCCATCCACGACCACGCAGAACTCCGTCCCGTAGGTACCCTGTCGCATGACGGCCTTGCCGGCCGGTAGGTCCACTTCGTCACACAGGCGGGCGACAGCCTCCAGGCCCTTGCGGTCCAGGCGCCCAAGGAGGGGGACGGCGGCGAGGATTTCGAGCTTGCGGTCCATGCTGCTGGTCGCTCCTCCTGGAGGTGACGGACGGCCCTGGCCATGCCGGTCAACGTCGCGGCAGCATATCCGCTCGCGAGTCAGGCGGGAAGACCAGGGGCCCGCGCGCGGAGGCCGAGCCCATACACTTGAGCGCGAACCCCACCAGCCCGGAGAGCCGCGCCCGATGTCCGACCACCCCTACGACCGACCGACCGATCCCGCCAAGCGCCACTCGGCGGCCCTCACCGACGGGCCCGACCGAGCGGCCGCCCGGGCCATGCTCAAGGCCATCGGCTTCACCGACGAGGACCTGGCCAAGCCACTCGTCGGCGTGGGCACGACGTGGATCGAGACGATGCCCTGCAACTACAACCAGCGGCGTCTGGCGGAGCACGTCAAGGACGGCATCCGAGCGGCCGGTGGCACGCCCATGGAGTTCAACACGGTCAGCGTCAGCGACGGCGTGTCGATGGGCACGGAGGGCATGAAGGCGAGCCTGGTCAGCCGCGAGGTCGTTGCCGACTCGATCGAGCTCGTGGTCCGCGGCCACCTGCTTGACGGGGTGGTCTGCCTGGTCGGCTGCGACAAGACCATCCCGGGCGCGGCGATGGCCCTCGGCCGGCTCGACGTGCCCGGCCTGGTCCTGTACAGCGGCACCATCTACCCGGGCGTGTACAAGGGCCAGCGGAACATGACCGTGGTCAGCGTGTTCGAGGCCATCGGCGCCTATCGAGCGGGCAAGATCACCCTCGACGAGTTGTACGAGGTGGAGAACGTGGCCTGCCCGGGTCCGGGCGCCTGCGGCGGCCAGTACACGGCCAACACGATGTCCACCGTGCTGGAATTCATGGGCCTCTCGCCGGCCGGCCTCAACGGCATCCCGGCCGAGGATCCAGTCAAGGATGCGGCCGCCCGTCAGGCCGGCGAGATGATCATGGATCTCGTCAAGCGCGACGTCCGGCCGTCGGCATTCGTGACCCGCGATGCCCTGGAGAACGGGATCGCCAGCATCGCCGCCACCGGTGGCTCGACCAATGGCGTGCTGCACACCCTGGCCATCGCCCACGAGTTCGGCATCCCGCTCGACATCGACGAGTTCGGGGCCATCGCCGATCGCACGCCGGTCGTCGCCGACATGCGCCCCGGCGGTCGCTACACGGCGGCGGACATGTACGACGCGGGCGGCATCGGCCTGGTCATGCGCGAGCTGCTCAAGCGGCCCGGCCTGCTCCACGGCGACGAGCCCACCGTCGACGGTCGGACCATCGCGCAGATCGCCGCCGACGCCGTCGAGACCGAGGGCCAGCGAGTCGTGCTGCCCATCGAGACCCCACTCAAGGAGACCGGCGGCCTGGCCATCCTGCATGGCTCGCTGGCGCCCGACGGCTGCGTCGTCAAGCTGGCCGGCCACGAGCGCCGCGAGCATCGTGGCCCGGCCCGCGTGTTCGATTCCGAGCACGCTTGCTACGAGGCGGTCAAGGAGCGACGGATCAATCCCGGCGACGTGGTGGTCATCCGCTGGGAGGGCCCGGTCGGTGGCCCGGGCATGCAGGAGATGCTGCTGGTCACCGGGGCGCTCGTCGGCGAGGGCCTGGGCGATTCGGTGGCGCTCATCACCGACGGCCGGTTCAGCGGCGGGACCCACGGCCTGATGATCGGGCACATCGCCCCGGAGGCCGCCCTGGGCGGGCCGATCGCCATCGTCGAGGAAGGCGACACGATCATCATCGATGTCGATCGGAAGGCCCTTGACATCGACCTGTCCGCGGACGAGGTCGCGCGACGGCTCACGAGCTGGGCGCCGCGACCGCCGAACTACCCAGGTGGCGTGCTCGGCAAGTACGCGGCCCTCGTCGGATCGGCGTCGCAGGGGGCGGTCACCACCGGCCCGCGGATGACGGCGAACCTGCGTGGAGGTTGAGCGGATCGCGCCAGGGGACCCACCCCGCCTCGGCATCAAGACCTCACCGCAGGCCGTCGACTGGGCGACGCTGGACGCCGCCTGGGCGCGCATCGGCGAGCACGACGTGTTCGACTCGGTGTGGATGAACGACCACCTGACCGACGTCGCGCACGCCGAGCACGGACCCAGCCTGGAGGCGCTGACCGCGATGGCCGCGCTCCTCCATCGCGTGCCCGGCCGCTGGGTCGGCCACGCCGTGCTGTCCACGACGTTCCGCCACCCGGCGGTGCTGGCCAAGGCCGCGACGGTCATGGATCAGGCCAGTGGTGGCCGCTTCATCCTGGGCCTGGGCGCCGGCTGGCACGAGGGCGAGCACCGGCCATTCGGGATCGCCATGCCGGACATGCCCGAGCGCTTCGATCGCTTCGCGTCGGCGGTCCACGTGCTGCGCGCGCTGTGGTCGGCTGAGGCACGGACCCCGCCCGGCGTCAGCCGGCCGGACCCGTTCTACCCGCTGGTCGAGGCGACCAACGAGCCGCCCACGCTGACCCCGGGTGGGCCGCCGCTGTACCTCGGTGGCCAGAAGCGGCGTGGCATCGCCTTGGCCGCGGCCATCGCCGACGGCTGGCTCCTGCCGGCCATCGTCAGCCCCGGCCGGCCCGCCGACCTGGACTACTTCAGCGGCCGACGGGACGCGATCCTGGCGGCCATGGACGCCATCGGGCGCGATCCGGCGGGCTTCGCCATCGTCGCCCAGGTGGGCACGGGGCGGTCGGCCGATGACCGGGCATGGGCCCTGGGCCAGGCTCGCGACGCCCTCAAGAGAGGCGCCACGGGCATCATCCTGGGCATGCCCCCGGAGCTCGGCAGCGCCGGCGTCGACGCCGTCGCCCGCGAGGTGGCCGAACCGCTGCGCGAGGCCCTGGGGCGATGAGCGGGCCGGTGACCATCCGCCCGGCGATCTCGGAAGCGGATCTGGAGGCGCTCGTCACGATCGCCGCCGCGACGACCCCGGAGGAGCCCACGTCGCTCGATGAGCTGCGCTGGGCGGACGAGATCTACCGGGCGCCGTCCGCTACGTCGCGGCGCTCGACGGCGCCATCGTGGGCGCAGCGACAGTCGGACGGATCCATGTCCAGGCACCCGACTACCCGGATCTGTGGGCGACCCTTGGGGTGCGGCCGGTGCCTCGCCGGCAGGGCGTCGGCACGGCCCTCCTGGATGCCATCGCCCGATCGGCCGCGGCCGCCGGCAAGGACGGCCTGCAGCTGCGCTGTCGCGACCACCGGCCGGAGGCCATCGCCTTCCTGGCCCATCGCGGCTTCCGCGAGCTGGAGCGCCAGAAGGCCGTCCGCCTGGAGCTGGCCCGGCGCACACCGCCCACCTTCGCCGCTCCGGACGGCCTGGTCCTCACGTCGCTGGCCGAGCGGCCGGAGCTCGTGGCCGAGGTCCACGCCGTCGCGCTCGAGACGTTCGTTGACATCCCCGGCGGGGACGAGCCGATGGCCGTTGGTGACCTGGCCGAGTTCCGGGCCCGCGACGTCGACAAGCCGGGCATCCCGCCCGACGCGTTCATCGTCGCCGTTGACGCCGGGACCGGCCGGGTGGCGGGCTACGCGAGCCTGCAACGCCAGCCCGGGCGGCCCGACGTGGCTTGGCACGACATGACCGCGGTCCGGCGCGAGTGGCGCGGCCGGGGCCTGGCCACGACCCTCAAGCTGGCGACCATCGCCTGGGCCATCGAGCACGGGCTGACCGCGCTGGAGACCGGCAACGACGAAGCCAATGCGCCGATGCGCGCGGTGAACGCGCGGCTGGGCTACGAGCCGCTGCCCGATGAGGTCATCCTGCGCGGTCCGCTCATCGGCGCGATGATGGCGCCGTGAACGCCGCCGATCCGCTCCCCCCGAACCCCGTCGAGTACGACTCGCCGCGAGCCGTGCGCGCTCGGGCCAAGGGCCTCGACGCGCCGTACATCGCCGGCGGTGATGACCCGGATCCGGCGCTGGGTCAGGCCGAGGAGCGGCGCTTCGGCCGGCTGCTCGTGATCATGGTCCTGACCATCGTGGCCGCCGGCTTCGTGGTCGGCACGATCCTCGCCCTGATCGGCCCGCTGGGCGGCCGCTGAGCCTCCCCGTGATGACCGCCGCCCTCCCGTCCGAGGCGATCGCCGCCGCGACCTGGGACGCCGCCCATGGGCGGCTCGTGGCGACCCTGCGTGACCTGATCCGCATCCCATCCGTCAATCCGCCCGATCCCGCGGCACCCGACGGGGAGCTGCGTGCTGCCCGCTACCTCGCCGACAGGCTCACGGCCCTGGGCCTTGAGCCCGAGATCGTGGAGCCGGTGGCCGGTCGCGGCTCCGTCCACGTCCGGCTGCGCGGCGATGGTACCGGCGGCGATCCGTTCCTGCTCCTCTCGCATCTGGACGTCGTGCCCGCGGCAGCGGACCGCTGGACTCACCACCCGTTCGCGGCGGACATCGCCGACGGGTACATCTACGGCCGGGGCGCGGTGGACATGAAGGACATGGTCGCGATGGAGCTTGGTGTCGTGGAGCAGCTCGTGGCGGAGGCCCGTGCCGCCGGCCTGGATCCCGCCCGAGACCCGATCCCCGGCCTGCGCCGCGACGTGCTGTTCACGTGCACCGCGGACGAGGAGGCGGGTGCCACGGCCGGGGCCCGCTGGATCGCCGAGCATCGCCCGGACTGGCTGCGCGCAGCGGGCGCCGTGAACGAGTGCGGCGGCGTGTCGGTGACCGTCGCCGGGCGTCGGCTGTACCCCATCCAGGTCGCCGAGAAGGGCTTCCTCGCCTACCGCATCCACGTGCGCGGGACGTGGGGGCACGGCTCCATGCCCCGCGAGGACAACGCGCTGGTCATGGCCGCGACCATCGTGGACCGTTTGGCCGCGCCCGGACCGGTGCGCCTGACGCCGGTCATGGCCCGCTTCCTGGAGGCAGCCGCCGAGGCACTGGGCGGCGACGCTGCCACGGCCATGCGCCGCATCGCGGCTGGTGACGCCGGCGCCGATCGTGCCATCGATGCGCTGTGCGACCCGATGTACGCGCGGGCCCTGCGCGCGCTCGTGCGCCAGACCCTCAGCCCCGACGTCATCCACGCCGGGGTCAAGTACAACGTCATACCGGGCGACGCAGTCCTGGAGGTCGATTGCCGGATCCTGCCGGGTACGACCGAGGCGGACATGCGCGCCGAAGTGGAAGCACGGATCGGATCGGACCTGCTGGCTGCCTGCGACATCGAGCTGATGGTCTACGGCGAGCCCGTCGAGTCGCCCGCCGAGGGCGCGTTCTACGACACGCTGGTGGCGACGCTGCGCGATCACGACCCCGACGGCGTGCCCCTCCCGGTCATGGCCCCGTTCGCCACGGATGCCAAGGCGGCGGCGCTGGTGGGCACGCCGACGTACGGGTTCTCGCCGCTGCGCCTGGACCCTGACGAGCGCTTCCTGGAGCGCTTCCACGGTGTCGATGAGCGCGTCTCGCTGGACGCCCTGCGCTTCGGCCTGCCCGTCTTGTACGACGTCGTCCGCCGCTTCTGCGCCTGATCGGGCCGTTCCTTAGCGCACGGCCGGGCCCGGTGATGCCATCCCTGGGTCCACGTCCGCAGCACGGATGGCCACGACTCGCGGTGGATATTCGCCACCGTCGAGAAGGACTCGCGGACCGATGGGCTCGGTGAGTGCGATGGTGACCGGCGTAAAGAGTCCGCCGACGCAGGCCGAGACTTCTGATCGCGGCGCAACCGAAGTTACCCATAGGGTCACAGTGATGGAGTCACTTGCATACGCAACTGAAGGCGGCCGCAGCCGGGTATCGAGCGGACCGTCGCCCGCGCAGAAGCCGGCCGCAGCTACCGCCAGGACCTGCGTCGACGTGGCCTCCGGCTCCGCGGCGAGATCCCAGACTGCTGCGTCCAGGTCAGGATGCTCTGCGGTCGGTCGACATTCCCCCCACTCTTCGGCAGCCCATCGTCCCGATCGTTGGGACACGGCCACCATCATGAAACCAGTGGCCGGGGTTCCAGCGATGAATAGGACCGCATCTTCCCTGTCGGATACTCGCGTCCAGCCAAACCCGGACAGGTTCGCGTTCCTCGCGTCTTCGGACGCCAAGAACGCACTCAGAGCATCAGATGCCCCATCTACCTTCCCTAGTCCACCCCGAGCAACCAAGTCGGCCTCGTCGAACGTGAGCTGGGACCCACAGCTAAGCGCCCCAGTGGCGGTAGGGCCAGTCTCGATCGAGCACGCGCCAAGCCCCACGAGAACCACGGACAGCCATGCTCCGACAACCCAGCGTCGACGGGAGCGCGGGTGCGTGCTTTGACTCGACACCATTCGATGCTACACCCGCTTGTGCGGTAGGTGTCACGCATGGGACGTGACGCGGCGGGACCGCTCGTCTAGGTGCCGTCCTCGCGGCGGGTCCGGATGAGGCGGCCGCGGCGGCTGATGGCGTGGGTCGCCAGGGCCGCGACGCCCATGGCCACGAGGGCGCGCTCAGCGGTCGGCAGCGGCCGGACGGCGGAGAGGAACTGATCGGCTCGACCCCGATCCACGACGCGCAGCACGGCCTGACCGCGCGGCGTCAGCCGAAGCACCTTCTGGCGACGGTCCTCCTCTTCCGCGCGGCGCTCCACGAGCCGACGCTTGACCAGCCCATCGATGAGTCGCGAGGTGGCCGACGGGGAGCGGTTGATGGCCTCGGCCAGCTCGCCGACCGTGAGCGTGCTGCCGTCGGCCAGCACGTACAGCGCGGCCAGCTGGGTGAAGCCCAGGCGCAGCTCCCCGAGCTGGCTGGCGAAGCCGATGACCAGTTCGCGCCAGAGGGCCCGACCCATGGCCACGCGCTCGCTGATCTGGCGGACGTTCTGGATGCGCTGGCCAGCGGCCAGGACGGGGGCGGACAGGTCCGCCTCGAAGCGCTTGGCGATGGCCCGCGCTGGCGCGGGCTTGGTGGGTCGACGCTGTTCGGCCATGGCATC
>Ga0163153_10001750_pt1 | contig 33683 bp, 54 predicted proteins | sample OliLakLV19MP6IB1_FD_148629 | JGI IMG/M metagenome (GOLD analysis project Ga0163153, IMG submission 148629) | Freshwater microbial mat bacterial communities from Lake Vanda, McMurdo Dry Valleys, Antarctica - Oligotrophic Lake LV.19.MP6.IB-1 | ecosystem: Environmental > Aquatic > Freshwater >... | reverse complement strand
CTGCCCCGCCAGCACCTGCTGCCCCGCCAGCACCCGTGAGCATCCCCATCAGGCCAGTTCCACCGCCCGCGATGTTGTCACCGATGCTTTTGAGAAGCTGGGGCGCACCCGGTGCAGGCACCCCCGTTCCCCCGCCCGACTGGTTGATCGGCGTGGCCGTGAGGGGCGGCGGCCCGACGGGCGTGCCCGTGGTTGGTGCCGTGAGGGGCGGCGGCCCGACGGGCGCGCCCGGCGCGCCCGGCGCGCCCGTGGTTGGTGCCGCGCCGTTCGCGCCCGTCAACTCGATGCGGAAAATTGCGTTTGCCATAATGGATCGCGTCGGCGGTTACGTCACCGAGAAGTGACGGATTCCAGTCGAAGAATACGGCAACAGCCGAAACCGAAGCGGGATCGTGCGATGGTTGGGGCCGAGTGTCCAACGCGCGTCGAAGTTCTCGTGAATGATCGCGTAGCTCGCGGTCAGACTCGCGGGCGCGGTGGCGGCCGGAGTGCCCGCTGTCGCGCTCAGAATCAGAACGCCGGCCCGATCGCTCGACAACATGCCGATGGTGCCGAGCACCGATCCGCCCGCGCCGGTAACTGGCATCCCGGTAGTTTGAAACGGCGACAGTGCCCGCAGCACTTGCACGAGCCATTCAATCGGCTCGAAATCGATCGTGGCATTCGTGCCCTGATAGATTTGTTCGATCAACGTCCGACCATAGGCGTCGGACTCGTCGATATTTTGCAGCGTGTGCTGCAAGCCGATATTGTATCCTTGTTTCGTGATGCCGAGCGTAACCGGCTGTCCGGCGGGATGCGTGTAGGTTCCCGTGTACGAGCCAGCGATAAATGTCCCGAGTGCCATCTTTTATCTCCCGATTGCCCGAACTCGTTGAATCAATTCCGCGAGCGCGATTTGCAAATCAAGGTCGAAACTGAACGACAATCCCATCAAGTCACCCCACACGTCTCGCTGCGTGCCGAGTGTGTTGGCAACGCAGGGTCGGTGCTTCCGACCCTCGCCCGCCTTGCCGCAGGCCCAATGCAAAAACGCGATCCGCTGCCGCTCGTCGAGGACGCCGAGCAAACGGAAAATATCCTTTTTCTCGTCGCGTTCCAGGAGTTCGATTTGTTCCAACGACACTCGTTGGCCCTCGCATCAACAGCGTTTTCAGCCCACGACCAGCGGCGTCCTTCGGAGAGCGCCGGGCTTCTCGGTCGAGACTCCGCGTTCGTGCAGCTTCGCGACACACAGCTCACATGACGCGGCCCACGGCTCGCCGCTGACCACCACGTCGCCAAGCCGCATCGCTGGGTAGCAAATCGCAGCGAACCGCGTGGCATGGTCAGGCGCGACAGCGCCCATGTTCGCCAAGTCGGCGTTGTCCCGCGCGTTCGAGACAATCGGCCCGTTCGCAATCGGCTCGATGAAATGCACCGTGACTTCTCCCGCCATGCTGAACCCCTTTTACCGAACGCTACCGAGTAGTTGCAACCGCTTCGCGCCGCCAAACTGGATTGTCAGCACCGCGGCTGATAGTTCGTCCGGGTCGCCCTGATACCACGAGCCATCCATGATTACCGGCTCGCCGTTGTCCGACCGATACCGCAGTGGTTCGAGAAACCCGTTGGCGACTAATTCGCCGACCGCTTGATCGATTTTCGTGTTCGCGGCGGCCATCAATTCCCACTGTTGGTTTTGCATCCGGGCAATGATCGCATCCGCCCGATCGTCCAACCCCATCTGAGCCTGTTCCAACACGTCGCTACCAATGCGGTCGAACGGCATGTCGATTCGCAGACTCAGCGTGATATGTGCCGCGTATTCACGATGGCAATGCGTATCCGACCCTTGTGACCGCGACCCAGCGTGGATGCTCACGAACATCTTGCCAGCACGAGGGGGGGGCTTGCCACCCGGCGTCACATCGCAGTCGGCGGTTTTGAGGCCGAGGCCGTTCGGATTGGGCGCGCGAAAGTCGTCGCGGATTGCCAACAGATAGGCGCGAAAACTCACGATCTCCTCCCGCGCAGCAGCAGCGCCGCGAGCAATCGTTGCAAGCCCTGTTGGATCTCTGATTCCACAAGCGACTTCCACGGCGGCGGCCACGCGGCCCAATCGGCCCAGAGTTGTCGTCGAGGGATCCGCGACGTGCCGTAATGGTGTGCGCCGCCGTAAACGACGTTGGTTCCCACGTCCACGAATCCAGGCCGGATGTTGAAAATTTGGCCGGCCTGCGAGGGTGGCTGAGCAACGCCGGGCGGCACTCCCGGCGTTGATGCTTGCGCCCCTGGTCCCGCGAGAACGGGGCTAAGACTCATCAGCAGCCGGCCGGTGTCGCGCAGGATTTCCAGGGTGGGATTGAATACCTTCCCGGCCCGCGCCTTCGCGCGTTCGAGTTTCTTTTGCCCGCGGCCGGTTCTCGCGACGGTCGCACGCGCCTCTTCGAGTTCCCGCCGGGCTTGTCGCTCCGTCGGCAATTTGGCTTTGCGAAGTCGCGAGCGAACCGTCGAGGCGGCAAGCGGCTTCCAACGTATCCCGGCGGCGTCCGTGCCGCCGCGAGCTTTGATGATGAACGAGGTGCGAATGATCGACAGCGCGACGAGGCCCAGGCGGATGTAGAGTCGCCGCACTTCGCCGGTCGGGTCGGGGGCGCGGCCGGTGAGCATCAGGGGGAGTAGCTGGATCATCTTCAGGAGTTCGGAAGGCGGTCCCTTCCAAGCCGCGGTTACGTTGCCCATGCTTGATCCTCCAAGGTCACGGTGCCGTAGACCAGGCGAGCTTCGCTACCACTGTTTGTTCGCCAAATGTCGTAATCGTATGCGTTTTTGGCGATTGAACTGGTTTGCGCTTTCGTGAGTGAGACGGTGAATACGCCGCCGGCTGCGTTGGTGATGACTCCGCTGACGGTGATGAGCGCGGAACTGCCGATCTTGCGCAGCGTGAAGGTGAACGTCCAACCCGTGATGTTAGTCGTCGGATTCATCGTGACGGTCAGCACCGGCGCTTCGTGCCGCGCGAATCGGATATTGATTGGCGTGGTGGCCATTTTACAACGCCCCCGTGATCGTGATTGCAGTGGTGTTGACGCCCGTGATCGTGATTGCAGTGGTGTTGACGCCTGGGATAGCCATCGCGGCCGTATCGCGGCCGACCAGCGTGATCGTGAGCGGCGTGTGGGCAGCCACTTCAGCAGTGATCGCCGCGCAGGTCGCGCCGGCCGTGCATTGGGCCAGGGCCGTCGCGAGTGCCGCGCCGACGGCGGCCGCGGATCCCGTCCCGGTCGACGTGCCCGCGCCAGCCGTGGCGAGCGCTTCGCCAACGCCGCTGGCGGTTGAGGTTCCCGCCGTGCTGGCGACACCGGCTGTGGTCGCCGCTCCGATGCCAATGGCTTCGCCTGTGCCCGGCGTCGAGCCGTCAGCCGTCGCGCTCGATGCGCCGATGCCGCTTGCTGTCCCGACGCCGGCCGCGCTGCCGGGGCTTGCGAACGTCGATTCGCCAACGCCCGATGCGGCCCCGATACCAGCGGACGAGCCGATGCCCGCGAACGTCGATGCGCCAACGCCCGATGCGGCCCCGATACCAGCGGACGAGCCGATGCCCGCGAACGTCGATGCGCCCACGCTTGAGGCCGCGCCAGCTCCCGCCGAGTCGGCAACTGACGCAGCGGTCGAGACTCCAGTTCCGCTGGCCGCGCCGACGCCGGCGGACGATGCGACCGATGCCGCTGTGGATGCGCCAACGCCGCTCGCGGCGCCAACGCCGGCGGACGAGCCGGCGGCATTCTCTGTGCCGCCCGCCGCCGGCACGCTGTAAAACCGCCGCTTCGACGGATATATAATGCGCGGGTGGTCAGCGTTAGCCGTGCCAGTTAGAGTAAGCGGGTAGACGCCGCAAAGGTCCGGTTCCGGCGACACGCGGCCGATCAAAGGCCAGTATGCTTTGAGCGACTCACGACGAACTAATCGGGGTGAAAACCCTTTCGATAGTGATGCGATTTCGGCCGCACTTAAAGCAACATTCCAAACAGCAACTTCGGCTAGCTGCCCGTCGTGGGGAAACGAGCCGGCGTTGATTGTCCCTAAATAGCTAGTATTGATGCTGGTGGGTGTTTGGCTTGTCGTGTTATTTACCGGCGACACGCCATCAAGATATATATCCCTTGATGTCGTAGTGGTAAATACGGCGCAAGCGTGATACCATTGCCCCGTTGTTACCGTCGTACCATGGACCGCAAGCGCAGTCGCACCACCATTGATACGGGCTTTTAGTTTCTTCGGCGTGTCCTCAACAATCATTGAGAACGAGTGGCCCGACCCTGACCCGTGGAGACTCATCAAGCAGCTAACACCGGGCAACGTGTCGGCCCTAAACCAACACGCGAGCGTTAGCGGCGCGGCCGTTGCCGGCGCGCCGCTGTTAGTTGCCCGGTCCGATGAGCCATTAAAGTCTCTAGCCATCGGTTAAGTTTCCCGTAATTCCAAGCCCTTGAATTCGGCGTCTCCCGCCGCCGAGTCGTTGGCCACGTCCCGCCGCAATCTCACGCGGAACACTTCACCCACGGCGATACTATCCATGTTCGCGCCGTCCGTTACCGCGACGTTGACGATGTCTACGTTCCCGCTGGTGCCCGGCACGGTGACGGCGGTGATCGTTTGCGCACTCGCAAAGCCATCGCTGTCGATGTCCTGCGAGCCGTCGCCGATGCGCTCGAAACTAACATCCCAACCGCACGTCCCGGTTGTCGCTGTACTCATTGCATAATGGATGTATACAGTGATCCCACCACCAGCATAATGCTGCGGAAGGATGCCGCTAAAGATCGCGATTTCTTGCGTGGTCGTGTCAAAATCGAGTACCGGGTGCAGGTTCCTCGTGTCGAGTGTAGCCGGGTTAGATGTCGGCGGTTCGTTGTCTTGCGGCATGAACGTGCAAAGGGTATTGCCGGTGGCCATTGGTTACGCTCCCGTCGCGAATCGCTTGAGGATTACTGCGGCTAAAAGCCTCGCCTTCTGCGGGGCGGTGAGGTTATTCTTTGCCGCCGTCGGCAGCCCGTTGTTGAAGGACGCGGCGTTGCTGTCGATCCAATCGTCGGCCGCGTCCACGGCGGCTCGGAACTGCGCCTTGGTGACGCCGCACGCCTCGCGCACGTCACTCAGGTCGCGCATCAACACGTCGGCCGCCGCTTGGCGGTTGGCGTTGTTTAGCACTGCCATCGGATCAATCCTCGGTGATGGTTGACGCCGTCGTTAGCTGTGGGGTGATGCCGTTGCCGGTGACGATGTTCGGCGTGACGGTGCCTTTGTAGAGCAGCTTGCCCGCGCCGCTCGCCGCAGTGCCGACGCCGAAGTGAGTGGCCGTACCGGATCCGCCCGTGCCGGCGGTGAAGGCGATCGCGGCGACCGGTGACACGCTGTTGTTCGTGACCGTCCAACCGCCCGTTGTACGCGCGACCGCAACGCGCGCGTACGACGTGTACGTGATCTCGCTCGTGGTCTGGTCGCCCGCTTCGCCGGGGTCGGCGGTGTGCAGGCTTACGTAGAGGTTGGTCGCCGGCGACGTGGTGTCGTTCTCGGCGAGGTCGTTGATGGTCGTGGCGTTGAAGATGAGCTTCAACAGGTCGTTTTCAAACGTGTTGCCCTTCGACATTGTTGCTTCCTTTTAGGCGCCGGCCGGACTCACTTCTTCGGGAAAATTCTTTCGAGCAGCGAGTCGGGAATCAGGATCCTCACCACTCTTTTGGGCTTTAGCCCCTGGAAGCTACGGGGCTTCTAGCCCCGGTAGAGGAAAGGCTTTTTCTTCGGGATCTCGTTGCTCAACCCCGCCGCTTGCGACTCTTCCAGCGCGGGCGGACGGGCTTCTTTCTCTGTCGCACCTTGTCGGCCTTGTTCGTCGCTCGACGATTCTCGCACGTCACGAGCATCGTGTTCTCGTCGTCCCAGGTGACGCGGCACTTGGAGCAAATCCAGTGGCGCGGGTGGTTGAGCGTGTCAAATCTCCGACATGCGAGGCAGTTTTACAGGGTCGCTCGCAAACAGTTGGCGGACGTAGCGCCCGTCATGTCGAAAGTAAACTCGACTTTTTGACAGCCCTTCAGGTTGATGACGGCATGGGCCGGCGTGTCGTTGGCCGGTGACGTAATCACTACATCGACGTTCGCGTTGCCCATGTTGGTCACGAGCGTGATCGTGTCGGCGAACCGCTCCGTCGCGACCACCGCCGCCCCAGTGATCCCGACCGCCGCGCTCATCGTGCAGGCCAGTTCCGTGAGGATACACGGCACCCACAAGGTCGAGATCAACCGCCAGCCGATGATCCGCACGCTGAACGTAACATTGTCGTTCCCGACGCCGTAAGGGATCACCAACATCCGGTCATGGGTCACCCCGCCGTCGGTGTTAATCACCAACGACAACACGCCCGCATCTGCGGGCGTGGTCGTCGTTGGGATGCGGCTCGGAAAGGCTAAATCGGTTGAATTTGCGGCCAGCGCTTTCGCGAATGGCCCGGAGCGTGTGGTGAACTGCATGTTAAATCTCCGGGCCAGTCAACGTCGCCGCCAAGTCCGACACGGGCGGAATGCGAGGCGGCGTCTGTTCGCTGATTGGCCTTTGCACGCGAATTTGACGCAGGCGATACCGCACATCAACCCGCACGTTGCTCCACTTGGGAGCGCTCGACACTCGTTCGGCGAGATCTTGAATGTCGTACTGTTTCGTGCGGACGGCCTTCAGGTCTTCCATCACATCTTCAAACAACTCTTGCAACGACTTCGGCACCGGATTGCCGCGCCGCAACCTCACCCAGCGGGCCGCAATGATCGTCGCCCATTCGTTCGCGGTCCAACTGCTGGCCAAATCAATCGCGTCGTAACGGCCCAGGCAGTAGTCGTTGACTTTCGATGTCGCGTAGTTTGCGGCATAGGTGGTGAGCCGCGTTTCCTCAGTCTCGCTCACGGTGCCGGATTGATCGTCGTCCAGGCTCGCGTCCACGCCCTCGGCGGACAGCAACGTCCGCACGTCGGTTGCGGTCGTGTACAGGTATTCAAACGCGGTTGGCATAGCATTACCGATCGAGGAACTTCTGGTCGCGAACCGTGATACATCCGGGCAGCGGCATCGCCGATACGGCCGCGGTTTGGCCGCGCACGATGCTTCGCTTCACGATCGCGACCTCCCACTTCTCGGAATCGAGGCGGTTGCGCTCGACCAGAATCGCCGGGTAGGGTTGCATCGGCCGATCCGCATCGGGACGCATCCAATACCAGACGGTATCGCCGGGCATCAAGCCGTCCGGCACCTTCGCCGTGTTGGCTTTGAAGTCAAACTTCGTTTTAACCTTCGGGGGGTCGAGAGTGTCAGTCGCCATGATGAGTCTCGTGAGTCGTGAGAGTTGTCGGATCAACCGAGGCGGTAAGTCACATAGGTGTCCGCCGCCGTGCGACGCGAGCGGAACCGAATCGCGTTGCCGTTGACTCCACCAATGGACGAATGGGCCGATTGGCAAATCAGCGTGCCGACAATGGTGTGACCGGCCGACGCGGTCAGGGTCGCGGTGTCGGCCGCGGCCGCCGACAGGTTGATGAGCGTCCAGTCGATAAAGCCGTCAACGCCCAGCGATGCGGGCTTGCCGATGTCCATCGCCGCGCCCGTGTCGAGCGTTAGCGCCAGCGTCGCGCCGGTCGATTGCGTGATCGTTACGATGCCCGTCAGAATGTCGGCGATCGAGATGGTGGCAACGCCGATCTTGGCAATCGGCGTCGACTGGACGCCAAGGAACTGCCCATCGCGAATCACGCCGCCATCGATCGTCACGCCCGAGGCGACGGTCGATTCGGTAATCGTCCCCGTGGTCAGCGTCGTGATCGCGGCCGAAGTCAACGTCGCGTCGGCCTTGTAGGCCGCAACGACGTTCCATTGTGTGCCGTTGTAACTGAGCGCCACCGAGCCGTAGTTTTCGCTGATGACGTAGGTGCCCGCGCCGTTGATGTTCCCGGCCGCTGGCGTGATCGTGATGGCGTTCGTCGCCGCATCGCCCTTGCCATCGACGATCAGCACTTCATGCCCGACGGCGGGGCTGGCGGACAACGTGATGCCCGTCGCGGCCCCGCTGGCCTTGTTCACGACAAACACGGACTCGTTGAGGAGCGTGTAATTGCCAGCCGCGGTCACGACCTTGACCGAGGTGCGTTTGACCTGGCCTCTTAAACTTCCGCGACTCATATTCGACTCCCGATGAACGAAAAGGCGCGGCTCGATGAGCCGCGCCGAGGTGGTTAGTCAGGACGCGGAAGTTTAGAACACGCAAGTCGCGTTGTAGATCGACCCTGGCACCTTCAGCACCGGCAGGAACGTGTCGCCGTGGAGCATCTTGATGCCCATCGGATCATCCAAGATTTTCGCGTAGGCGAACATTCCCTGGACGGTCTTGGACGAATCGAGCGCCGCGTTGGCGTCGGTTTGGATGTTGATCGTCGTCGGAACTTCGGCAGTCCCTTCAAGAAATTCGTACCAGTCCTGGGAGATCGCCGGCGTGAACACTACTTGGTTAACGCCGAAAGTCGTGCGGTTCACGCCGGCGGAGTCCTCGTAGAATCCCATGTTGACCGGGATCCAGTTCTTGACGCCCATGAACCCTTGCGGGATCGAGCCGCCCAGCTTCTTGCCGTTCCCGAACAAGAACTCCTGGTTCGTGGACGTGTTGCGGGCCGCGTATTCTTCGACGTAATCGTTCGTGCGGAAGTAACTTGAGATGTTGCGGCCGTAGAACGCACACTCGATTTCGTACCCGGTGTCCTGTGCGGCCCGCTCTTGCAACGCCGCGATCTGGGCCGGGATGTTGGCGGAATTGTTGGCCCACGACACATCGATCAGGCCGTTGAGTTGGTTCTTGTTGTTCGCCGGAACCGCGTAATCAACCGTCACCGCCGCGCCGGAACTCGACGGCAGCAAATTGCCGCTGGCGTCGAAGTAAATCGCGTTGAGCGCCAACATATGTTGGACGCTCGTAACGCGAAGGTTCGCGAAGTTGACGACGAACTCCTTGACTTGACGGGCGACTTCCTGTTTTCCCATGTCGCGTTCGTAACTGTCATATTTGCGCAGTTGCCGCAGGATCAGCGGATCGAGCATGATATGCTCGAAGGTGTGAATCAGCTTGCAAGGGATGTCTTCGATTCCCTTGAGTTCGCGGCGAATGGACGGCGCGCCATAGGCGACACGCCTCGCCGTGGTTCGCGTGCCGACGACGCGAGTGTATTTGCCGCTGTCGCCGACGGTTGGTTTCGTCAGCGTGAAAAACTGATCGGGCAGCGGTTGCGGCACGCCGGTTTTGATCCGGTCGATAAGCCCGAGCAAATTGACGTAACCGAGAATCTGTTCGAGCGATGCGGCCATTGGGATTCACCCCTTTTGACTGCGCCATCAGCCTGCCATGTGTAACAGCAGCGGAGAGCGAGTATGGCGTCTCGCGATTCGGCCGGCCAGCCTATCCGCTGTTGACTCAATCCCCATCGGCCCAACGGCCGATGGCCGTTTAGAATTCGTCGTCGAACGCATACTTGCCCGCCGACAACGTCGAGAGCGTTTCCTTCAGCCAGATCTTGAGACTCGCGTCACTCGGGTACGCGGGCAGAAAGTTCGCGGTCAAGAGGACGCCGGCGAGCGGCATCATCGGGAAGTCGCGATCCACCGACGTACCGTCGAGGTCCGTTACCTTAAGTCCACTGCCGGACGGAACTAACGTCACCGGGTTCTCGCTGCCATCCACCGGGCAAATTAGACTGCCGATGACGAACGCGCCGGAGACGCCCGTGGTCGTGCGAACCGTCGTCGCGGTCGTGCCCGACGTGGGGAACGTCACGACCGAGATCGTTTCCGTCGGCTGCGGGCTGGACAGATAGCCGACGCCGCTGAACGTGAACGTCAGCGCGGTGTCAGGCGCGGCACCAGTCGCGACGATGCCGCCGACCACGCCGGTCGCGGTGTCAAGCGCGGCGTTGATGTTGCTGAGCAGCGTCCCGTCTGTGGTGTCCCAGGTGATGGATCCAGTGGTGACCATCGAGCCGTTCGCGAGCGGCACACGGAAGCGATAAGTGCCGCCGGTCGCGGCCGCGCCGAAGGTCAGCGTCTGCACTTCGTTGACGCCAGCCGCCGTCACCGTGATCGACGTGCCGGACGCGGCCGAATAGGTCAAGGTCGAGGTCCGAACCACGCCGCTCGCGGCGGGCGGGCCGACCAACTTGAACGTGCCGGACGAACCAAGTCGGCGCACCAATTCGGTGACGACGGCGGCCGAGGCACTGACGGTCGTGCCCGTGTTGGTCAGGGCAGCGGACGTGACGCCAAGAAACGACGGGGCGTAAAGGCCCGTGGCGGTGATCTTGCCCATCAACAGCCCGGCTCTCAACACATCGATGTTGCCGGTGTTGCTCGGGTCGCGAGACAGAGTGCCATTGATGACTTTCCCTTGACTCAGCCAGCCAGTGATTTGGCCGTCACGAAAAATCAAGCGGTTGGAGGCGGTCCGGGCAGTGCCGAATCCGGGAAGGCCGACGATTGGGGCCGCGATGCTCATGAGTTACTCCACAGTGCGGGTTGTGAATCAACAGCCAACGGACTTCGCCATTTCGTCCGTCAGCGATTCCTGGGCGGCCTTGCCGGGCTTGTAGTGTGAATCAACAGCCGACGGACTTCGCCATTTCGTCCGTCAGCGATTCCTGGGCGGCCTTGCCGGGCTTGTAGGCCGGGTTCGGCAACTCGGTCGCGGTCGCGAGTTGAGTCGTGAGCCGCTTCGACAGCAAATAGGGCTTGAGGTCTTTGAGAAGCGAAAGTTTCGCCTCAAAGGCGGTGAGTTCTTTCCCGGCCGTGGGCCGGGCCATCAGCGACAAGTGCTGCACGCCGGGTTCATCGCCGAAGTGCTTTTTCAGCACGTCGCGGGGGATGCCGGCCCCGGCGTGGCGATCGATCTGTTTGCGAATGAGCGCGGCTCGCTTCGTTCGCGCGGACTCGCGGGCCGATCTTCGCTCGTCGATGGCGGATTGAAGCACCAGCTTTTCGACTGGCGACGCCTTGGCGAGCAAACTCATCAACACGGCGTCTGGTTCTTGAACGCTTACTGGGCCGGGATCGTCCGCCGGATCGGCAGCGCCACCGGCGGGAGAAAGCTTGCCCTGAAGCGCGGTGATGGCAACGAACAGCCGCTCGATCAGGTTGTCTTCGTCGGTGCCTTCGGGCAGGACGATGCCATGCTCGCCGAGGGCGGGCAACAACTTTTCCATGTTGATTTCGACCGTCTCGGCGGGCATGTTCATGTCCGCGTCCACGGCTGGCGCGGCTTCAAGGTCGTCGTCGAAGATCGCGTTTTCGTCGGCCATTGCGGACTCTCCGATTGCTAAATTCTGAAGCCCTTCCACGCGCCCCGCCAACCCGCCCAGCGACGCAAAACCGTCTTGCCCGGACCAAACCGGGTGGGGAGTGACCGCGACGTGGGTGATTACGTCGTTCCAAACACGGCCCTTGCCGTCGGTGAATTTCTTCGCGATCCCGACCGACACTTCGCCGATGGCGGTTTTGACTTCGCGCCCGTCGCCGAGCTTCGTCCAGGCCACGAGATTGCCGTTCTCGACGGCAAGCCCCGGCGCGTCGAACCCGGTCATTCTCAAGCGGCCGTTGTCGGCGGCGAGTTCGCTGACGTACCCCGCGTTGTAGCGCGACGAGAGGAACTGTTCCTCGTTCGGATCGTTCGGGTCGAGCGGGACCGCGCGGCTGTTGTGCCCCCACGGAAGGGGGATTCTCAGGCCGGCCTGAGTCATCAATCGGTGCTGTTCAGCCCAATGTCGAATGCGTGCCGGCGTCGCGATCACAGCCCCTTCGGGTGAGTGATGCGTTCCCGAGACCAACAATGTTTTGTTCACGCGAGCCACAAAGGCATCTTGCCTGCCGCGGTGGTGGGTCCGCCACCGTCCGTGTTACGTTGTGGCGAGATTTCTCAATAATTCTTCGCGCCGGAACGAACGGCGCGATGCGAGTGAACGGCGGGAGTGATGCAATGGCGAATATCAGATTTGAAGGCGGCGCGGCGGTCAAGACGGACACGCGAACCTATGCGTTTGGCGGGACGTGGGAAGCGGATGACGTGATCCGCGTGCAGGTCGGCAACAAGATCAAGGACGTGACGGGCGGCTCGGTCACGACGGCCACGGTCGTGACGACGTTGGCCGCGGCGATCGTCGCGCTGAGCGCGGACGACTTCCCCGAGATGGTCGGCGCTGAAAGCGGATTCTTGGCGACGGCCAGTACGACGACGCTGACGCTCACGGCCAACAAACCGGGCGTGCCATTCATCTGCACGCTGACGCCGTTGGAAGTGACCCTTGGCACGGCCGACGCGCAGACGATTGGCGGCGTTGGCACTGCCACGACCGGGACGGTGAGCGTGGCCAACGCCGGGTCGACCGTCTGGGACACGGCGGCCAATTGGGACGGCGGCGTAGTGCCGGTCGCGGCCGACGCGGTGTTTTTCGACCACTACAGCGGCGACGTGCTGTATGGGCTGTCAAATGCCGGGGCGACGCTGGCGAGCTTGAACTTCGCGCGGTCGTTCACGGGATTGGTGGGGCTGCCGAAGGTCAACAATTTGGGCGAGGAATACCCGGAGTACCGGACCGAGTATCTGACGATCGACGCCACGCTCGTGCGCATCGGCTACGGGCCGGGCGAGGGGGCGGGGCGGATCAAGCTGAACAACGGGAGCGTGCAAACGGCGGTAACCGTGGACAACACGGGGACGCCAGTGGACGAGGACTTGGAGGCGGTTTTGTGGAAGGGAACGCACGCCAGCAACACGATGACGGTGCGTGGAGATGGCAGTGTCGGCGTGGCGGTGTTCGGCGGCGAGGTCGCGACGCTGGCCACGTTGACGGTCGAGGGCAACTCGAACGTGCGCTGCGGGCTGGGAACGACGCTGACGACGGTGACGGTCAACGGCGGGAGCGTGGAGTTGAATTCCAATGTGACGACGTTGACGGTCAACGACGGAACCGTGACGGTCAACGGAACGATGACGGTCGGGCAGTTGACGATCAACCGCGGGCTGGTGATTTACAACTCGACGGGCACGCTGTCGGGTAATACGGTCGTTGGCGAGAACGGGTCGATTGACTTCGGCCAGGGCGTTGGAGCGGTAACGGTCAGCAACCCCATCGACTCGAACAACCTCAACCCGGTGAACGACCCGGATAAGAGAATCGTTTCGCTGGTCGTGGACTACAACGGCGTGACGCCACTGGCGGGCTTCGGCACCAACGTGAGGTTGACTCGCGCGAACGTGGCGTAAGAAAGCAACGACCCACGCCATCAACCGTTCAAGGGACGGTATTCTTCCAGCCAGAACTTGGCGTCTTTGGGCAGCGTGAACGGCTCGCCGGTGTCATGATATGACGCCCGCACTTCAACGCGATCAGGCAGGATGATTGTTTCAATCACCGCTTTGAGTCGCGTGCCATGTTCGGCGCTAAAGGCGAGTTCGCCACCCTTTACAGTTTGGAGCAGCTTGTCGGTTGCCATTTGCACTTCTCGCCGATTTCTAGTGTTGCAGAAAATATGCTCGGCGGTGTAGATCGGATCGCCCATCAATACTTCCTCCGCGTTGCGGACAGGACGCGCGAACGTGGCGTAGGCATTCGCGACGTAATGCGAGTCTCCGGTTGCATGTCACTGGTCAACGAATCGCCACTCGGGGATGAAGTCGGGCATGATCCCGAGTTCGTATTCGCGCTTGCCGATCATCACCCGAAGCTGCGCGAGTTGCAGCGTCTTCCAGGTGCAATTGCCTGCCGTCGTCTTCAGTTCGTGCAGGGCGTGCCAGCACTCCGACAGGTAGAGCGCTTCGCCCTTCCAGTCGGTTTTCCACGGCTGGTGCTTCTCGACCCAATCGTGATGCGCCTTCCCGGCTTGCCAGCGGCGGTAACACTCCGCGGCGGGCCAGGGGAAGCGATGCACGTCGCCGTCTGCTACCGGGTCGCCCGGCGGCAAGAGTAGGACCAGGACGAGCGCGAGGCGGGTCATTCACGTTCCTCGAATAAACACGCGCGGCCGTGGCGTCAGCGGTCGCCTTCACCGGCCGGGGCCGCCACGCCGCGAACCGTCATGGTGTTGCTGGCGTGTGTCCCCTTCCACAAAACCGCCTCCAAGTTCTCGTCCACGGTTACCGCCGTTTGCACGCTCCCGTTGTTCAGTTCCGGCCCGTAGCCGACGCGCAGCGCGTCGGCGATGACCAGGAGCTGATCCGTCAGCCGGAGTAGCTGGACGTATGCCAGGATCGCATCGGGAGTAGGTCGCTGGTCGGTCATGATCTTCGCCTTTCAATTTTTGTCATAAGCGCGGCCGCCTAGCAACCCGTTCTCGAGTCTACCGTGGAGGATTTCCAACACCACCCGTTTGACGAGTGGTTCGGCGCGTAGGACATAGTTATTCGAGCCGTACCGCGCCCCATCCCGCGCAACGATATGGCAAAAGTCGGGGCTCCATTTGTCGTCGCTGATCGTCACGTCGGCATGAGCCGGGAAGAGTCGCCGGATTTCTTCGTTGCTGAGCAGTTTGGTATTCACGATCTGCGCCTTTCAATTTTTGTCGTAAATGATATTCAATTGTTCCACGAATCTGTTCATGGCTTCAACATCAGACTCTTCATCAGCGGCAACCGAGCCGCGAATGAACTCTTCATGTTCGATGTCCACGCCCATAAACCGTATATCCTCGTGGATTTGATCCAGGGTGACACCATGAATATAAGCCAAATAGCCGAGTTTATACGAAGAAACCATCAATACTTCCTCCGCGTTTCGGACAGGACGCGCGGCCCGCCGCCGTCATCGTCGCCGTACCGCGAGCCTTCGATGCACGCATACGCCAACACGTCCACCTGATTATCGACGCCGCCGTCCTCGCCAGTGAACAACTTCAGTTCGTCAATGAACGGCTCGATCCAGTCGCCCTCGGCGGGCAGCCAGATCTGGCCCTGTTCGCTCATGATGATCGCGCGGCTGGCCCGAACCAGTTTGCCCTTCCCCTCGGGCGAGATTTCCTTCACGACCAGCCCGGCGGCGCGTAAATCTCGCACGGCGTAAATCTGAAATCCGTTGGCCTCGCAAACAACATATTCCGCGCCCCATCGCCGGACCATGCCTTGGACCGCCGCGACCAGCCGATCAATTGGGATCCGCTCGGAAATCATTTCGCGCACGAACACGTCGTTTGAGGATGCCCACGCGAACGCGCCGATGCCCGTGCAATCGCCGTTCGCGCCCTTGCCGGTCGCCGGGTCGAGGACGACGAACGGCACGCAGTAACTCATGTTGATCGACTTGCCGGGTATCTCGAATGTATCGAGGCCGTCGCCGACCTTGTACCGGGCGGCGAACCAGGACGGGTTGAAATGGACGCCTTCCTGGGCGGGCGGCGCTTGCCCGTGCTGCGTCGCGTAGCCACGAGTGCCGAGTCGTTTGAGGGCTGCCTTTTTTTGCTCGTGACCGAACCGCGTCGGCCGTAGCCACTCGCCCGATTCGGTACGCGGGTCAGACCAGCCGATGGAGGTGGAATATCGCTTGGCCGCGTTGAATTCTTCCGGAACCCGCAACTCGGTGAATTCGCCGCTGGCGAGGATATGGCCGATCAAGTCTTGATGATGCGTCCGCTGCCCGACCATGACGCGGCGTCCGGTCATGTAATTGTTGACGCGGTTATAGAACGAATGATCCCACCACTGCAAGACGCGGTTCCGCTCGGCGATGCTCTCGACTTTTCGCGCGTCGTGCGGATCGTCGCAGATGAGGATGTCGCCTTTCTTGCCCGTGACATTCGAGCCAACCGTGGTTGCGATTCGCATCCCACGGCGGTCGTTCTCGTACCATGTTTTGACGTTTTGATCTGTCGTTAATTTGAACCGATCGCCCCAGCGTCCGCGATACCATTCGGACTCGATCAACCGGCGGCACGCAACAGAATCGCGAGTCGCAATATCGGCTTCGTTCCCGGCGCACAGCCATCTAGTGGACGGCTCGCGTAGCCACGTCCATGCCGGCCACATGACTCCGACGGTGATCGATTTGGTGCATCCGGGCGGAATGGTGATCGCGAGATTCTTGATGTCGCCGCGGGTGACGGCTTCGAGGTGATCACAGATGGCGTCGATGTGCCACCCCCATTCGAGCTGGGTTGTCGGCTCGACGACGTGCCACGCCTGTCGGACGAATTCGGCGAGCGACTTTTCGGCGGCGCTGATGTCGCGGGCATCCTCGCGGGCCGCTTTGGCGCGAAGGAGCTGCAACAACCGCTGCTGGTCGGCGATGACGGTGGACAGACTGAGTACGCTCATTGTTATCATCCTTAAAAACTGGCAACAACCGCTGCTGGTCGGCGAGGTCGGCGAGGACGGCGAGGACGGCGGACATGCCTTCATTCTACGTTCAGTTTTCACTTGGCACATTCGGGACCACATTCGGGACCACACTTGCGCCACGGCGTGCCAATCGTTCTTGAAGGTTGGCGATCTCCGCATCCATCACCGCTTCGTCGGTCGGCACGTCCTGGGTTTGCATTGGCTTGCCGCCGGGCCCGCTGAGTTCGTGGCGTTGCGGCGCGGACGGCATGGCGAGGGCGAGCAGTCCGTCGATCCGCTCTTGTGCCCGCAGTCGATCCTTCGTGGCCTCTTTCAAATCGGCCCGAACCTTTTGGTAGAACGCCAGGGACTCGGCCCGGTGTTCGATGACTGGCTTACCGGACTCGGCGAGTATTTCGTCTCTTGCGCGACGCAGATACCGCTCGACGGTTCGAGGGCTGGCATTGAAATGAGCGGCGACGGCTCGTTTGATTTCGCCGTCGTACCGTCCGTTGGCGATCATCTTGCGACACATTTCGACGCGGGCGTCAATTTCGGCGTCGGTGGAATGCCTGGTCTCGGATTGATGATGTCTGCGAGGCATGGTCAGGATTCCTTGGTGGCGGTGAGCCCTTCGGCTTCGCATCGCTTGAGAATCACGTCGGCGTACTTCGGTTCCAGTTCGCAACCGTAGCAGACGCGGCCGAGCCGGTGCGCGGCGATCAGCGTGGTGCCGGAGCCGAGGAAGGGATCGTAGACAATCTGGCCGTGCGAAGTGCTATTTTTGATTGCTCGGGCCATCAGTTCAATCGGCTTTTGCGTCGGGTGGTATTCGTTCCGACTCGGCTGTTTTATGTCCCAGACGGTGACTTCATTTGTCGGGCCGTTCCACTCGCTGCCGTCCTTGACACAATAAAGGCAAGGCTCATGCTTGTTCATGTACTGTGCCATGAAATTGCCGTAATGAGCATCGATTTTGTTCCAGATAATCAAGGCTCGCACGTCGAACCCGGATGCGTTGATGGCGTTGAAAACGTGCAGTCCTTTGGAGGAGGCGAACCAAATGTACAAAACGCCTTTTTTCGCTCGCACCGAATCCAGAACCGGGAGAAATCGGGCGTAAATGCTCGGGTCGGAATCGTTGGTAATCTTCTCTCGCGGACTGTTGGTGTCGGGATTGCGTCCGCCCTCGTAATCGACTCCGTAGGGCGGATCGGTGACGGCACAATTCCACGTCACCCCGTTCATCAACAGCAGCACCGTCCCCGCGTCCGTGCAGTCCCCCACCATGAGCCGGTGCTTGCCGCCGATGATCCACAGGTCGCCGAGTTGCGTGCGCGTTGGCCCGCTCGCCTCGGGCGTGGTGTCGAACTCGTCCCCGCCGTCGCCCGGTTCGATCGGCAGGGGGTTGGCCTCGGCCAGTCCCTTCATCATCTCGCGCAGCGATTCGCTGTTGGTCGATACTTCCTTCAGCAGCTCGTTCAATGCGGCCGAGTCGGCTTCGGCCATTGCGGCGAGCGGATCGAGGGTCGCGAGGATTTTCGCTTCTTGTTCGGGTGTCCAGCGTCCGACCAGGACGGGGATTAGGGTAGTTCCTTGATCGAGGGCGACTTTGCGTCGTGCGTGTCCATCGATCAGTCGGGATGTGGTTTCGTTGTAGAGGCAAGCGCCGGCCCAGCCGACTTCTCCGATTACGTCGGAGAGTGCCGACAGTTGTGTTTCGGGATGGCGTCGCCAGTTGCGTGGATTTTCGGCTAATTCAGCGGGGCTTCGCCATTCGAGTCGGAGCGGCGAATCCTCGGCGTGTTCGATCTTCGGTTTTGATTCTGCCTTGGCCATTACGTCACCATCTTTCTTAGCACGTCGGTCAGGTCACTTGGTGCGACGGGGTGGCGCAGCACGACCGTGCAATGAACCTTCAGCCAATCGGCGGCTTCATGTTCGGGCGCTATCCCGATGACGGGCACTCTTCGCGACCACGACGCCGCGAGCCCGAGCGACGTGCCGTCCACGACTACTGCGCGGGGTGTGAAATCGCCGCCGGTCCGCACGCGGAACGTATCGTCGGGCAATGAGGAGGCAATGGCATCCACGAGCGACTTCGAGACTCCCAACATTAGTATGTCAAACACCAGATCGGCGGGCACCAGATCATCTGGCAGACCGCGTTGGCGCAGGTAGGCGACGACGGATGCACGGTGGATGCGTTGGTGAACGCGCGAGCCGTCGCCGAGCCGGAAGCCTTTTAGTGAGCCGTCTCGGCATAGTTTGGCGACATGGGTGTAACCGAGTCCGGTGGCCCGGCAAACGTCACCGCTGGTCAGGTACGTCTTCACGGATCTATCGTAGCGAAGGACGTGGGGGGGCGGCATCACGCATCGCGATGCGTGATGCCCATCAGCGGCACTCGCGCGTAAGATCGAGGTCTTTATCGCAAAGCCTTCAGTGCGGTGACCAGTAGCTCGCGTGACAAGAAGACGCCCTTGTGGACAACTCCGTCACGATCAGCGTCGATGGCCAGCGGCCCGACGGGCGCTTAAGCCCGGTTACCTCGACTCCATCGACGCACTGAGCGCGGCAAGGGCGTCGAGGTAAGCCTGCGCGATGTCGGCGGCGTCTTGGAACGCCCGGAAGATGAAGTCGGCGTTCTTCATCTCTAGAGTGAGAATTCCGTTCATGGACATTGCATTCAGTCCATAAAAGAATGCCGCGTTTGGTATCGCCGATGTCGCGATGGATTCTGATTTGGCCATCCCGACCGCTTGCGTCGCCTTCGCCCTTGCCGCGATCAGGTCGCGTGCCTTCGTTTGCAGTGGGTCGTAGTTGGTCACGGGGTTTCTCCTTGGACTTCTTTTTGAAGCCCCTGCCTTTAGGCATGAGGTCGTTTACTTTCCACTCGTCGTCTCGTCGTTGCGCGGGGGTGTTGCAACGCTCCCGCGCAACTTTCGAGGCGGTCGTAGGAATCTGACAAGTGGTCTGGCACTATTTGGTATCCGTTTTCGTACTTGGACGGGTCGTACACCCAGCCGCAGCACCAACACTTGTAGTTGGTTACGTCGAAGTACATGGTGGCCCTTTGAAAAGTAAGACGGCGTCAAAGCCACAGTTGCATTTGTCGAACGCTTCTTTGCGGCAACCTCGCTCGTGGACGCCGTACTTCCACATCGCCGCCTCCAGTTCCATCACGCGGGCGGCGAGGCGGTCGTTGTCTGCGCCAACGGACACAGCGAGCGCGGCTGTCATCATCCCGTCGCCGTCGCATAATTCGCACTCGGTCAAGTATTCCACCGAGTCGTCGAAGTCGTCGGGTTGGTCTGTCATGCGTGGACTCCTTGCACTTTGCACTTCTTGACCACTTCCTTCGCCACCTTGCCCAGCCCCAACTCGCGCAACCGCGTGGCCAACGTGTCCCAAATGGCCGCGTCACGCTGATAGAACTCGTCGATCTGCGACACGAACCGCGTCCGGTTGGAGTCGTTGCGGCGCAGGGCCGATTCAACGGCCGTGAGGATCGCTTGCGTGTCGCGATCACAGAAGGCACACGGCGCGGACTTGGGCATTAGACGGACTCCATTGGTTTCGTTTCGTTGATGATCGACTTCATCCGCGCGTATAGTTTTGGCGCGTTGCCCGATGGCGATTCCTCGCGATAGAGCGATTCCAATTCGCTCCACGCGGCGACCAAGGCGGCCCACACCGGTTCGCATTCGGCCATTTTGGGCAGGCTGTCTCGCAACTCTGGCGCGGCGTCCAGCAAGCCGACGCAACGCCCGAAGTCGCTTGGGTCGAGCGGGTACGTCTGGTACGTCGGGTCAGAAAAGTCGCCGCGGCCGCACTGATACCGCAGAGGAGACGGCGCGAGTTTCCAGAGCATGTACTTGCTTGACTGGCCCGCGTCATCACAGCGAATCCACGCGAGCAATCCCATGCCCGGCGTCGCGGGACGGTACGGCTGGCTCATCTCTTCGACCACGAGGTTGGCCGCCTTGACGATGGCGTTGACCACGCGAATCGGCATCGGCGGCTCGTCGGGGAGCAGCTTGAGCCATGCGGCGACCAACTCTATTTGAGTCGGCGGGCGGCCCTCGTCAAAGTCGTCGAAGTCGTCAGACTCTTCTTTGCTGTCCATGAAAGCCTCATGGTTAATGGGTCGTTTACCACCACATAACTGCTGCCTGCGTCCACACGTCCGCAGTCGAGAACTCGTCGCGCACGGTATCCACCGCGATGCGAACGCTGGTGACGTACCGCTGGTTGTCGTCAGGCAACACCCCGGCATCGACCAGGCTGTCGATCGCCGCCTTCTCGCGGTTGCTCACGTCGCTCGTGATTCGCCACCCCTTGCCCGGCCGCAGCAAGATGCACACTTCGACCGGGAAGGCGGTGACGCGCGGCATAAGTGCCAGTCGTGGCTTGACGATGGCCTTCCAGAGCCGGTACTGCTTGGTTTCGCAGCGCACGATTTTGCCGCCGCGTGCGAAGCTGTTGAACAGGTTGTTCGTCGTCGGCGGCATTGGGATGTTGATCCTCACGGCATGGCTCGGCGCGGCCCCGCTGGCGACGACGCGGCCCTCGGCTTCGGCGCGGGCGTCGAGGGCTTCGGTGGTGAGTTTCACTTTTCGTCCTCGAACAAGGTTGCTACTTCCGGTTTTGTGGCGTCGAACAGCGTGCCGACGCCCATCACGTCCTCTACTTTTTGTTTGCCGTCTTGAACAGCCCCTCGGGGGCGCCGGCCGTGACAAACGCGGCGCGTCCGGCGTCGGTCAGATCCCAGGTCTTGTCGTCGTCCTGGACAGCGAGTCCGGCCAGGCGCATCGCGACCAGCGCCTTGCCGGCGGTCGGATACCACAAGCCAGTCAGCCGCGCGAGATCGCACAGCCGGACGGGACCGTACACTTTCAGGCCATGCAAGAGTTTGTCGCGGGCGACCATTGGAAATCCACTCCTTCGCGGGTCAGGGTCACAGGTCGTTTATTGTTCCGGCTTCTTTGTTTTGCAGCGTCGGCATCGCTTGATGCTTGGATGGTTGGACTTGATCGCCGTCAGATTGCCGGCAGCGTCGCGCTTCACACAGGCACAAACCCAATAGTCGGACGGGACGCCATGTGAACCCGGCACAGGATTTGCCGCACTCTTATCAATCATGAGCGATCTCCCTTTAATCCGCGAACTGCTCAACCCCACGGCCACCGTCGGCGAGGCCATCATCGTCGCCACGTCGGTCGCTGGTTTGCGTCCACCACAGCGGGCAGGGTCGTCCAGTCGCCCGACAGGCGCTCCGACGACTGGCCGTCCATCAGTCGCCCCCACTCGGCGGCGCACTCAGGCTCCGATCCGCTGAACACCACCCGCCACTTCGCACGCGCGTTCCGTCGATACCACAGTGAATGGGTAGGGATTGTCTGCGTCGGGTTTGTCATGTCTTTTCCTTGCTCGCCAGCCGGACCAAGTCCGGTGTCTGCGGTAGGTACTTCACCAACTTCTGGCACGTCGCGCAGTCCGCCCGCAAATGGCTGCGTCCACCGTGGATCGTCTGCCACGAGACCATCAGCCTGGATGACCCGCAGCGGCACGCAACGCCAGTGATTTTCACCCCGCCGGGGTCGGTCGATTCGCTGAACAGGTCGGGCATGGTGTGCGTTCTCCGGAAATTCGTTGCGACAGTTGCGACAGTTGCGACAGTAAGGCAGTAACTACTTATGCTGCAACGACTTCCCAACTGTCGCAACGTCTACTATGGCTTGCGACAGTTGCGACAGTAGAGCCGAAGCCGAGTTCTTACTGTCGCAACTGTCGCAACGTCGTATTGGCTTGCGACAGTTGGGAAGTCGTTGCTACCATTGGATTTCCGGCCTACTGTCGCAACTGTCGCGATTTCCTGATGGGGGCGTTGCGACAGTAGCAAGCGGCGACCAATCGGGAGGAACCCACCAGACGTACATGATGTCGCCGTTGGCGTAGGTGACTCGTTTGGCTCGGGGGAGATCGAGTATTCGTTTGGCTTCATAGATCGCATCTCGGCTAATGTTCTCGTGCTTCCCAGCCGTGAACAGGTCTTCCGACTTCCACTCCAATTTCTCGCGGAACCTGTCCACGAGCCACTCTGAGGCAACCACTCGCCGCGGTTTGCCGCCTCCCGTTCCCACCGCCTCATCCGCCGTAATGTCAACTTCACCAAGCCACTCGACTTTCGCTGGGCCGTCCAATTCGTCAGTCAGCGAAGCGATTCGGTAGGCCAGCCCCTTGCGCCTTTTGGCGATGTTCATTTTCATCGGGACGAACAGCACACGATCGATGTCGTCGGGGTCACGCGCGAACATAAACGCCGCGCGAACTGCGTTGACCCAAGCGACGCTCCCCATCACCCGCATCATCGCCTCGGCCTTGCCCGCGCCGCCCTTGTTGACGTGCGTGTTAAAAATCACGGCCACCCGATGCCGCGCGGCCCACGACTTCAGCGGCGACAGGAGCGATCGCAACTCGGCGTTGTTGTGGTCGTCCACGCCGCCCAGGTAGGCCGTTGGCGGGTCGATCACCACGAGCTTTACGCCATCGTCGGCTTGCTTCATGGCTTCGTCCAGCGTGTCCAAATCGGCGAGCGTGAAGCAATCCTGAATTTCGGTCTTGAGGAATAAAACCCGTTCGAGATCTGCGTTCAATTGGATCATGCGCGGCACCAGCGTATCATCGGGGTCGTCCTCGCCGGAGACGAATAGCACCTGCCCCACGTCGTTCTCCGTCATCGACTCGCCATCGGGCCAGCCAAGCCCTTTCGTCACCCGCGCCGTGATGTCGCACAGCACGAACGTCTTGCCGAGTCCGCCGATGCCGGCGAAGGTGGTGAGCTTGCCGAGCGGGATGCGACCAGGCCAGAGCCATTCGACGCGCTTCGGCACGACCGTGGAAGCGCGGTAGATGATCCGTTCGTCCTGCGAAAACTTCGGCCCCGGCGGCGAGGCTTGTGTTTTCGCCTGCCGCTTCGGTTCGGGCATCGTCCGCGGGTTCTTGATTCCCGCTTCAATGCCGCTTCGGATCGTCCCCTTGATCTCTGCTTCGTCGAGGCCGATCAGGTCGGCGACGCGTGCCAGTTCGGCCTCCACCGTGGCCCGGTCCAGGTGTCCGCCGGGAACGAACTGCCCCAGCGCGAACGCGGCCTTGTTCAGCGCCTCGTTGCGTCCGCCTTCCGGCGCGAACGCAAGCGTTCGCAACTCGTACTTCAGCGCAGCCTTGGCGTATGCGCTACCGCTCTCGCTCGGTGCCTTCAGCCGAAAACTCGACCCGTTGGCGGGGGCGGTCGGTTCCGGTTTTTTGATTGGCGTAAGTGCCTTGAGTTGGTCGATGGTCACAATGCGAGGGTCATCGACGTAGGACACGATGCGGCAAAGTCGATGCGGCCGGTCGGGCGTGTCCGGTCCTTTCCGTGCCCATGTCCCCGGTAGTTTCGCAATGCGCGATGCGTTGTGCACGCTGCGGTCAACCCTTGCCGTCGGGCACTCGAACATCGTGGCCATGTGCCGCAGCGCCTCGCGGCAAAGCGTGCGGCTCAGTTCATCGTTGGGCAGATCGATGCGATACATCAGGTGCCAGCCGTTGCCGCTGTCGATGACAACGGGCAAGGGCCAGCCGCGCCCGATCATATCGGACACGATGCGATTCGCGAGCATCCGCGCCAGGTCGTGTTCGCCATCCGTCGCGCTCAAGTCAATCGCCCCTTCCGCCTTCACCGGGTCCACGTCGATCATCAGCCATCTTCTATTCAGGATGTCGCTGTTCGATGCCGCGCCGCTCGACCCGGTGCCTTTCAGCACCGGGTTGATCGTGTAGTAAACGCCCTTATAATCGCTCTGTTTTTCGACGAACGCCGCCAACGCGGCGATGTCGCCCCACGGGCGAATCATGCTGCGCCCCCCCGGCAGCACGCGAATCTCCATTCCCGCCGCCGGGTCCATGAAGAGACGAATGGCGTGTTCGACTTCGCTCAAGTCGGACGTGACATGACTACCGCTGGCGTGGAGTTTCAATGTCATGGGGCACTTTCGCTAGGCGAGGACGAAGGGCGGGGCGATCATGCCCCGCCGTGAATGGCCAAATTTCTCAGAACGGGATTGGCCCTTCGTCCTTGCCGAACCCGCCGTCCGGTTCCTCCTGCTGCTGTCGCTGACCACTCACGCCGCGCGACTTGTACTCGTCGCAGATCGAGATTACGTCCTCGACCTTGATGCCGTAGATGCGTGGCAACCACTCGTGCGTCGGCGGCAACGACTCGCCGTCGATCTCCCAAAAGAAGGTGTCCACCGTGGGCTTGTTGATGGTCTGGCCCTTCATCGGTTGGGCCACGCTGTCGAGCTTGGCATAGGTCTTGCTGCCGTCGGCGCTCTTCTTGTGGCTGATGCTGACGAGGCAGCAGCGGCCGACCAACTTGGTCATGTCGAACTCCTCGTCCTCGACGAACGGCTTGCCGCGCCAGCCGGTCAAGAACTTGGAGAGGTTGGCCTTGGCGGCGAGGGACGCGGTGAAGTCGCGGCCGACGCAGATGGGCTTGCCGGTCTTGGATTGCTCGTCCACGAGTTGAAACACGATCATCACCTTTTGTTGTTTCTTCTTCTCGCCTTGATACTCTTCCTCTTGCAGCCCCAACTCGATGACGGCGACGCAGACGGCGGCGTGCGTACCGGCGGGGGCGACCTCGAAATCGCCGTCGTTGTTGGCCGGTTTCATGTTTCGAATTCCCATCTCGTCTCTCCTTGTCTCTGGTTTCTCAAACACGGGCGAACGTCGCCCAGGCGGCACGGCGGGACTTGAACCCGCCGACGGACCAACCCCGTGCCGCTACCGATTTGTCCGGTGCAGACGCCTACACCCCCATCCCTTCGTCGCCCACCCAGCACGTCGGATCGAGCGACTGCCTCGTCATCTGGGAGATCAGCACCCGGAGTTCCTCGGCCACGCCCTTCGTCGTCCGCCGCGGGGCGAGGGACACCTGGCGGATGAGCCGCGGGTGGCACTCGAGGAGGCCCCAGCCCGCCGGCAGATCGGCCGGCGCGACCAAGCCCGGCGGCGTCAGATACCAGCGCTCGTTCCCCATGCCGACCAGAAGCCGGCACGGCTTCTTCCGGTCGCGCAGGAAGTCGGCCCGGGACGACTTCGCCTCGACGAGCGTACTCCAGCCGCGGCCGGTCCAGCCGAGCGCGTCGGGGATCTCAAGGCAATGCACTGAGCCACTGGTGACCACGACCCAGCAGCCCTGGGCCCGCAGCCAGTGGACGGCGCGATTGACAAGCTCGGCGTGCGTCATTTGGGGGCTTCCGCCTTCGCGCGGGTCGCCCGTTGGAACTTGCTCATTCGATCTCCAGGGGAAAAATCCGTTACACTACCGAATCGACAAATACGTCGTGTGCTGCACCATGAACTCTTCGGGCAACGTGCCCGCCTTCCACGCCGCGTAAGCCGCGTCGCCGTCCAGCTCGACCTTCTCGCGGCGGAAGCCGTCTGGGATGTTGCTGCCACTCCAGCGGATCGATGGCCGTGCGGCCGTCTGCACGAACACGCGGGCGATCCCCACGTCGATCTTTTCCACGCCCTGCAATTGCAGATGGCCGAGAAGGTATCGCTCACGACTGGCGGCGGCGTTCTCCGCTGCCGCCAGGACGGCGTTGATCCGGTCCCGCTCGTGCTTGATTCCAGCTGCCAGTGCTTTCTTCTCGCGGATGGCCATGACGGTACAGCGCACCCGCTCCTCGCGCGAAATCTCAAACGCTTCGATGCGGGCCAGCAGTTCCGCGTCCGGCTCGCCGAAGCACTCGTCGAGTTCGTCCATCAGGGCGCGAAAGGCGGTGGAGAGTTCATACAGGTGCATCGCTTCCCCCTTCCAGTGTCTCGATCACAATGTTGACGACGCGCTTGAGCAGGCCGGGCACTTCGGGTTCGTCCGGGGCGTTGCCGTGCCGCAGCATCCGCAGAGCGAGGCCCACGCGGCCTCGCAGGTTTTGCAACTCGGCCGCGTAGTTGCGCCGAGCCTTGGCCTTGGCCTTGGCCTTGGGTTGTTGCTTCGCCCGCTTCGGCGCTGGCTCTGTCTCGTCGGTCATGGGCTTCTTTTTTGGATGGTAATTGTTTACGCGGTCAGGTCGGATAACTTTTCCTCGGCTTCGCACTCAGATTGCTCCTTTGCCCCACAGATGAGGCAAAGGAAATCGGTGTACCGCCAACCGTCGTCGAGGTCGATATGCCGGATCACGAACGCTCGCTCGTGGCACGCCGAACAGACAGTGCTGTGCCGCGTGGCCGACTCGGTCAGCGGCTCGAATGTTGTCGTCACGTTGGTTTCGCCTCCTGTTGTTTCGTCCCTTGCTTCATGTCGTCACGCTCGATTCGCACCGTACCCGGCGCGCTGATTCCAATGCGAGCCTTCCCGTGGTCCGCGCTCACCACCTGGATCGTGGTCTGCACGCCGCACGCGCACTTGCAGAAAATGCGTTCGCCCGCGTTTCGCGTAAGCACCAAAATAAGTCACCCCGTTTGTTGAATGGCCACCGTCACGCCGATCGTTTCATCGAGCCGACAATTTCTTGTGCCCGCTTCATGCCAGCGGCCGTCAGCCGGACTCGACGGCCGCGAATCCGCTCCACCAGCCCCAGATGGATCAGCCCTTTCGATCCGCAGTAAGTGATGTAGACTCGCCGGTTGTCGGGATACTGCTGCGCGAATCCCACGAGGCCGAAGATGTTGGGGTCGGTCTTCCACGCTGAGACTACCACCGCTGACTCCGTTGCCCCCGCTTCGGCGCGGTAGTCGTCGCCCGTCAGCCGGTGGATCGCGGCCAACACGAGGTCATGGTGCGACGTGCCGAGCTTTTTGAGTCTGGTTTTTTCTTTGGAGTTCGTTCGTTTCGCGAGTGCTTTAGCCCTCGCTTCCACGAGTAATTCTGGCGTGATGCACAGCATTCGGCCGCGACAGTTCGTGCGCGGGCAGTAGCGAAGTTCCTTGGCGTCGTCGCGGGTGTTTTTGATGCTGCATCTCTCGCATCGCCAAATGACTCTCTCTGAGTCATCGTCTTCGGGTTTCGGCAGATTGCCAAAGTCGTCTGGCACCGACTCCAATTCTCCACGGCAATCCGGAGTCCGACATCGCCGCGACCACCGGCTCGTTGTCGCGGCGAGTTTCGATAATCGCGAGCATTGACGACATCGGAGACAGGTCATTTTTGATTCCATCCATTGGGCCAGGGCACTCGGGTCCGCGACGACAAGTCGCGGGTCGGTGCGCTCGACTTACCCGAGTGCCCGTGGTTCGCTGTCAGCGGCGCGGACAGAATCGAACTGTCGGGAACGCTGCGTGGCCGTCCGCATCCCCTGCACCAGCACACGCCAATGTTGCCCCGCCGCTCGTGGTTCACTCTGAGTCCTCGTGACTGCCACCCGAGGCCGAGACCGAGACCGAGTCCGAGGCCGAGCCCGAGGCCGAGTCTGAGACTGAGTCTGAGACTGAGTCTGAGTCTGAGACTGAGTCTGAGACTGAGTCTGAGTCTGAGGCCGAGTTCGAGACTGAGTCTGAGACTGAGTCTGAAAACGAGTCAGATCCCGAGACCGATCCTGAGACCGAGACCGAGTCCGAGTAGTATCGTTTCTGCCACCATTTCTGGTGTATCATCATGTCATCGCTCCTGCACCAGCACACGCACACGCCAATGTTGCCCCGCCGACGGGTCGCGGCGGGGCGTGAAGAATCCTCGATCTGACCCACGGCCTTTCAGTTAGGCCGAATGAATGCTGCCGACCGAGACCGAGACCGAGACCGAGACCGAGACCGAGTCCGAGGCCGAGACCGAGACCGAGTCCGAGGCCGAGGCCGAGTCCGATCTCGAGTCCGAGGCCGAGGCCGAGGCCGAGACCGAGGCCGAGACCGAGTCCGAGTCCGAGGCCGATCCCGATCCCGAGACCGATCTCGAGACCGATCCCGAGTCCGATCCCGAGTCCGATCCCGAGTCCGATCCTGAGACCGAGACCGAGTCCGAGTAGTATCGTTTCTGCCACCATTTCTGGTGTGTCATCATGTCATCGCCTCCGTCGGTAACACCCAATCGCCTGGATACCACGAGACGATACTTTGCGTGGCCAGGATCACTGAGCCGCAGAACTCCGTGCGCGGCGTGCGGCCGCGCACCTTCGAGAAGTCCTTGAGCCTGCACAGATCCGACAGACGCCCGGTCCAATGCACCCAGCTTGAGTTCTTGAGGCTCACATACCCGAGGCCCTTCTCCGCGATCTCGCCGACGTAATACAACGTCACTGTGCAGATAAGGAACCGCTCGCCGACCTCGCCTGGGAACTGAAGCATCGCGCCTTCTCCATTCAGGTAGTTTCTAATCTGCTCGCCGCCGGGGTCGCCGTGCTCTTCAAGCCAGTCGGCGTAAACCTGGAGCGGGCCAAGCTCGTCGGGGCGCTCGCGGATCGTTGCCAGAAATGCGTCGTGGTTCACGGGCCGCCCTCGTGCCTGCCGCCCGATCCCGAGACCGAGACCGAGTCCGAGGACGAGGCCGAGACCGAGACCGAGGCCGATCCCGAGACTGAGTCTGAGTCCGAGGCCGAGTCCGATCCCGAGACCGAGGCCGAGTCCGAGACTGAGTCTGAGTCTGAGTCTGAGTATGAGTCTGAGTCTGAGTCTGAGACTGAGACTGAGTCTGAGTCTGAGGCCGAGTTCGAGACTGAGTCTGAGACTGAGTCTGAAAACGAGTCAGATCCAGAGACCGATCCTGAGACCGAGTCAGATCTTGAGACCGAGACCGAGTCCGAGTAGTATCGTTTCTGCCACCATTTCTGGTGTATCATCATGTCATCGCCTCCGCACCAGCACACGCCAATGTTGCCCCGCCGACGGGTCGCGGCGGGGCGTGAAGAATCCTCGATCTGAACCACGGCCTTTCAGTTAGGCCGCGTGCCCGCCGCGCGGCGGAATACATAGCGTCACTGACTGCCGCTGCGCCCCGCGGCCGGGGTGGTGGTTCATGCTGGCGGCGGTATCGGCCCACAAGGCACGGACCGCGTATCCTTTTCGCGGCTCCCCGCCGCCAGCGTGCTTCATGCGGGCGGCGGGAACTCCCTCACTTGTAAGTTGTTTGGGAATTCACTCATGTCTCCGCCCTTGCGGTCGATCAGGCGAAGCGGCACGATTTCAGGCGGGATGTAGTTCGGCGGATCACCAGTGTCCCAATCGTGCGGATTGGATCCAGCCTGCTTGAAGAACCAAGGCACATTGGCCTTGTCGCATTGCGATTGGATTGAGCGTGCCCAATCCAACTCGAATCGCCTCGCGCCGTGGCCGCTCTCGCCGCCGACGATCACCCAATCGACCCCGTGTATACGCTGCCCGCCGAGCAGCATAAGGTCCACCGGCCCCAGCATCGGCTCCACGCTAAGGAACCGGATCGTCGCCGGTACGCGCAGCAAGTGCGGGATACGCTCGTCGGCCGTGGCCTGGTCCTCCACACTGACGCCCAGCCAGACGTTCGCGGGCAGCGGATACGAGTCGTCGAACCGACACCACATATCGCGGGCGTACCGCATCACGTTCTCCGGCCGCTTGGTCAGCAGCAGCCAGTCGAGGTTGGGCGTGTCGAGGATCATTTGCCCCAGCCGCCTTCGGGCTGGTGTCACCTTGTCGATGGCGTCGGGCGGCATGGTGTCCTCGCCCTCGAACACGTCCGCCAGGGACGCGCAGAACACCCGATGCCGAACACCCGCCGCTTTCGCCTTTTTGTCCCACTTCACCGGCTCGCGCCACATCGCCTCCGACGCCACGACGCGCGTACCGTTCGGCCCCCACCCGGCGCTGACTTTCGTGCAGCCCCGCCACGGATTAAGCGTAAAATCACACCATTCGATCTTGGTGACACCCATTACATCGACCTCCTTCGCGGTTGTGTGTGATCTCACTTTGTTTTCGCGTGCTTCCCGCCGCGAGCCGGCATGGCTCGGTGGTGTTACAGCCGGCCAACTAGCCCTTACTGAAGGGGCCACTGCCTCCGGCTCGCGGCGTGATTCGTCAAAATTCCGCGTGCTGCCGTTCCGCCTCGGCGATCATGTCTTTGATGTCGAGGCGCAGCGAGGAAAGCTGCTTTAGTAATTGGAAAACATCATTGTCATGGCCGCGAGCGATCATCCGCTCCAGTCCATCATCGATCTGTTTGAGTTGCTCGACTCGCGATTCCAATAATTCATCCATTACTAAGCCCCCCTTCCGTTGGAATCGGCTGCCAGAACATCGGCTGGACGTAGCGGTACGTCCTGTCCGAGCTGAGATAGATTGCGCCACCAGCGTGCGTGGCTACTTGCACGAGGCCATCCGCGTACAGCACTCGCACCGCCTCGGCAGGTGGCTGCACGCGATCGTGCGGCACCCACTCAGCGACAGTGCAGTATTCACTCGCGACCTCTTTCGCCGTGCGTGCCATCACTCAGCCCTCCCCGCCGTGATCGCAGGCGGCGTGCGCGCCGTCGTGCCCGTTGTTTTCAAGGATGTCCGGCAGATTCCCCTTGTCGAGCCGGATGAACCACTCCACCGATAACCAACTCCAGTCGGACCACGATTCTCCTGACGCATCGTCCCAGCCGGTTTCCGAGGCGACGATTACGTTCATGTACCACCACGGCTTGCCGCCGTTCCTATTGATGCAGCAGACGGCGATCAGGAATCGGTCGCCGCATTCCACTAGCCCATCGGCTAGTGGGTCGTTGCCGCGTGCTGGGCCGTGCTGCCACGCCAGCCCCTCGCTCCCGTTGCCCATCGTTCGGCCCTCCCCGCCGTGGTCCGGCGTCGGGCCGATGCGCTCGCCCGTGCCCGTCTCGCCGATCCACGGCTCGTCCGTGTCGGCGGCGCGGACCAGGGCCAGCGCCTCGGCGAACATGGCGTTGACCTCGGTTGTCGGCCCCGCCGAAAACGGGCCGACTTGGAGCGAATTGCCGGGGATCACCGCGCACCCAAAGTCGAGCAGGGCATCGACGCGGTCCAGCAGCGCTATCGCCGCGTCCCGCTCGCGGGTCAGGGTGTCGATGCGGCCGGCCAAAACCGCGATGCTGCGGATGTTGCGGATGTTGTTCGCCATCGTCGTCTCCTCGGGTGGTTCGATCTGATCAAGGTCGCGCACAGGCCCGCCAGCGCGAACCAAAGCAGCGGACTGAACACAGGATCACGCCGGGGATCGCTCACCATTTTGAGTACCCCAGGCGATTCACCAGCCACGCCCACAGGCGGCGGGCCTTGCCCACTCCCAGCGTCCACTCCCGGACGCAGACGCCGCGTTCGTAGCGTCGGACGCGGACGGTCGGGGCGGTCGGGGCGATCGCGAAGACATACTTGCGGTCGCCCGGTCCCATCAGGTAGTGCGAGGTCAAGGTCGGGCGGCGAGTCATTGAGGTCATGAGCGTACTCCATTCAAGTGAGGGGGCGGGTTACTTGCTGCGTCCGGCGATGCTCAGGGCGATTCCGCGGCCGGTCAGGAAGCCGATGGCGAACATCGTGGCAATCGTGAGGATGGCGGTGATGATCAGCAACTCCAAGGATCGTGGGCGGTTGACATCTCAACAAAGCCATCGTATGCTGTCTAGATAGATTCGTCAAGCGACAACAGCAATTTAATGATTAACATCTTGCTGCTGCCAATTACGAACAATCTAATAGTCGCGTAAATCGTTGTTGCATCTAGGCATCGAGGGCCGATAGCATGATGGTCATGGCCAAGAAGAAAGAACCACCCACTGATCGAAACAAGCACAAGCCGCTGGGCATCCGCCCGCACACCCGCCTGATGGCGGCGCTGCGGGAACTCTCCAAGAAGAACCGCCGGACGCTCACGGCCGAGTTCGAGATCGCCATCGAAAAACATCTCACCGAATCCGGCATCCCGTTCGACCCGCCGATTCGGTAACTCGCGCGGGCACACCTCGCCCGCGCTTGCTCTCCCCCATCACCCATCACCCATCACCCAGCCGCTTCCGTCGCCCCATTACCGGCCAGCGTGCCAGCCTCCGACACGCGCTTGGCCGAAGCGACCTGGAACGGCATCCACAGGCAGTAGTGGCCCACGCTCGGTCGCTCGTCGCCGGGTTGCACGAGCCGCACACCGCACCTGCCCCACGGCACCCCGTTCATGTCGAATACGGCCAGATTCACGATCTTGTTGCCGTCCAGCACGCGGACGATCATTGCCGCCAACGGCTCGTTGCCGTGACGAGGGATCATCACGTCCACTTCGCCGGGCACGAAATACACGATGCGCCCTACAGTCGGCTCAATCACTTGCTACTCCAAGTTGGGAACGGGAAGGGGAGCCAAGCGGCCCAAGGCGATCGCCGACGGCCGGACTTCGCCCGCTGCGAGCCAGTCGATAATCCACTGGCCGAAAAACCAATCGCAACCGAGCCGCGACGAACGGCGCAGTCGCCCGGCCCGCACTTCGGCCGTGATGCCCTCGTAGCCGATCTTCGGCAGCAGCGCGAGTAGTTGCCGCCGCGTGTACGCGGCCGTCGGATGGATCGGCGACGGGCCGATGGCCTTGCTTTTCGTTGCCATGTTTGGGAAACTCCCGCGAAATCCGCCCGCTGAACGAGCGGGCGACGTAGCGGCATCGCAGATGTCTGGTCGCAAGCTTTCCCTCTTGCGCTAGGGGTTGTTACGAACTATCCGGAAATTCCGGATAGTTGCCGCCGCGGTCGCAAGCTTTCCCTCTTGCGCTAGGGGTTGTTACCCGACTTACCGACTGAAGATTGTCGGAACTTCACCTTGCGTCGCAAGCTTTCCCTCTTGCGCTAGGGGTCGCACGGCCTTGAGTTGCCCGCGCAACCCCTTGAGCAGAGCGGCGGCGTCCTTGCTGGCCTGCCGCTCGTCGGCACTCGCCCGCTTGTTTCGTTCGCGGGCGTTGCGCACCTTGAGCGCCGCCGCCGCCGCGTCGTAAGCGGTCACGGCGTCCGCGACTTCGCCCGTCAGCCGCGCAACGGCGGGGCGCATCGCGAGTAGACATTGCTGGACCGCCTCGCGCCGGTCCAGCTCCAATCGGACCAGATTATTACGGTATTGGTGCGCGGCGCGCAACTGCTCATCGACCAGATCGGCCCCCTCGGTCGGAGCGAGGATGCCGTAGACATAGTTGCGCGTGGGCTTGGATTCGTGGCCGAACATGCGATTCTCCTTGGAGCGGCTGGACACTATTCCTCACTCAAATCCGTTTCACTCAAATCCGTTTCACTCAAATCCGCGTCACTCAAATCCGCCTCACTCAAATCCGCCCCGCGCAAATCCGCCCCGCGCAAATCCGCCCCGCGCAAATCCACCC
>Ga0163153_10001744_pt1 | contig 33735 bp, 28 predicted proteins | sample OliLakLV19MP6IB1_FD_148629 | JGI IMG/M metagenome (GOLD analysis project Ga0163153, IMG submission 148629) | Freshwater microbial mat bacterial communities from Lake Vanda, McMurdo Dry Valleys, Antarctica - Oligotrophic Lake LV.19.MP6.IB-1 | ecosystem: Environmental > Aquatic > Freshwater >... | reverse complement strand
TTTCAGCACCGTTGCCCCGCTCGCATCCCGCTGCTCTACGGGCTGTGTCCCGCCTGCCCATAGGAATTTATTTGTCGTGACCGCCACTCCGTTCGTGTAAGATATTTCCTGCACGCTCTGCCCAAATCCGTTATACGACCACTGGCTCTTATTGGTCTGCGTCGCCGAGACCTCCTGCCACTCCACCAATTCATGGCGCGCATCCCATCTATACGTATTCGTTATTGTCGTCGTCACATTACTGATTAGATTCCCCACGACATCATATGTCAAGACCGCACTTTCCCCATTCTGACTGTGTGATATGGATCAAGAGATTTAAGAAAGAATACCGTTTCCCTTCCGGTTCTTTTTGCACTGTGAACCCCCTACGCAACTTGCCCACGTTCCTGAGTAAAGGGTTATTGCGGGGCAATTCGTTTTAAATAATCTCAAATCTCAGCATGGCCCCTATTTATTTGTTTTAAATAATCTCAAATCTCAGCATGACCCCTATTTACGACATCATATGTCAAGACCGCACTTTCCGCATTTTGACTGTGTGATATTCATCAAGAGATTTAAGAAAGAATACCGTTCCCCTTCCGCTTTGTTTCGCACTGTGAACCCCTACGCAACTTGCTCACGTTCCTGAGTAAAGGGTTATTACGGGGCAATTTGTTTTAAACAATCTCAAATCTCAGCATGACCCCTATTCCTCGCACTGTGAACCCCCTACGCAACTTGCACACGTTCCTGAGTAAAGGGTTATTACGGGGCAATTTGTTTTAAACAATCACAAATCTCAGCATGACCCCTATTCCCAAATACCATACGACCACAATTCTGTCTCATATGATCAGAAAGAAAGTTTAACACGTAGATTCTTCCCGGACGTTTCTTTCGGTCGTGAACTGTTTCATTCGACCGGAAAGGCTTTCACCCGCGTGGCTCCCGACTTCGCCGGAGTTCGGTTGGCGTGGAAAGTTCATATTCTCACGTTATCTGACTCTTTAAACCTTTGACTGTGACGACACGCTTTTTGAGATTAATAATATCCAATCGATGAGACAAGCAAACAAAATTCCAAGTATAATCGACAAACAGGTCTGATGTGAAATGGTCAGACCATTATTAATAGCAAAAATAATTTCGCTCGGTATCCAAAATAAAAATCCGAATATTATTGAAAACCAATAGAGTAAACCTTGATAACCATCTGAATCATACTGCGCGCCATTGAAATAAACAATTACCTGCAAAAGTAAACCCACGAAAACATATGTTACAAAGAGATGTTTAACTATAAAACTTTTCATATTATTTAAAATTGCTTGATGGCACAGGTTTGTACCATCCAGGATTTTTAGAAGGTTGAGCTGATGGCCTTTTTGCTCCTGTTGCATTCAAAAGACCAGAAACGTATGAATTGGAGTTATAACTGTCATCCGGCAGATACCAGCTCTGATCTCCACCACTCTCCGCTGGCAGCAAATCATAATCTAAATTGTCAGAGTAATTTCTGTCAGATTTTAATAATGAACTTATAAATTGATCCTCTGTCATGTTTTTTGGGCATTCAATAGTTTCCGAATATGTATTTTTATCCCGTTTAAGATCAGTCTTACGATTCAAGTGACTCACCAGCTTACCACCATCTTCTGGTCCCGCACCAATTGTGGCATATGCCTTGCCATCTTTAGTCTTATTATAAAACTCTGAATGTTTTGACCATTTCAGCTGATTTTTAGGAATAATGGTAATCTTTGCATGATCTTTACTAGGTATAACAGAATGCGATTCAAGACGCACTTCCAACCCCCACTGATCGACCCAGTTCACCGGATTATTGGAGACATACCCATAAAGGTTAATCCCTCCAGCTTCCGCAATCGGATCGCGGCTTATCCATCTTCCCGTGTCAGCGTCATACGCCCGGTAAAGTGTCAGGTGCAATTTGCTCTTCTCATGATAGAAATGTCCCGTGAATTTAAAGTCGGAATCCACCGCGTTACTCGTCACGAGGTTATTCGATACCCGCCCATAAGGATCATAATCCCATACCCCGCGCAAATTGCCCGTGCTGTCGGTGTGAGTCAGAGCAGAGTTTAACCGCAGGTTAGCGTAGATTATCACAGGATTTCTTTCTACCACGAAGCTCACGAAAGACACGAGGATTTTAAAAATACTTTTCGCCTTTAACTACCCCCTTGCGCCTTGTAACTTTTCTCAGCTCACCCGGCCTATGGTGTGCCTTTGTCAATAAGGCCCTGACTTTTTCCAACTCCCCTTGGCCGTTGGCAAAGGCCTAACTAAATTCAGGTTTTAAGCAGTGCTTTATCTGGGAAAAGGAAGTCCAGTGCAAGGCGAACTTTGTATTTGGCGCAGTACCGTGATTAGCCGGTTGCGGAAACAGGACCGGAGGAGGAGCTGGCCGTGTCGAGGAGTTCATGGATCGCTTTCATGATGGAGTTAAAAGTAAATGGTTTTTCCAGCCATAAACATCCATGTATTTTGATTTGAGGCAGGACATTTTCGCGCATGATGTCACCACTGATGAAGATAAACTTTTCTTTTAACCGGGGAAATTGTCTGACCGCATTCTCATAAAACTCTAGGCCATCCATGCCGGGCATGCGGATATCGCTAATGACGAGATCAAATGTCACATTCTGCATCACGTCGAGCGCAGCAAATCCTGTTTTCACCTGCGACACCGTAAATCCCTTGATTTCCAAATAATCAGCAAGAGGCTCCACGACGAGGGGTTCATCATCGACGAGTAAAATATGGGTGGTGGATTTCAGGGGGCTCATGAGATCTGCGAGCGGATTCTCAGAATTGTTTTCGTGAAGGGAGGGCAGGGGTCCCATCAAAGGGAGTTCGATCAAGAAGACGGTCCCTTCGGGCGAAGTTTTTTCCAAGGACAAATTGCCCCCGTTATTTTCGATCAAAGTAGTAGCTAGGGAGAGGCCGAGTCCGGTTCCTTGTCCGACCTCTTTTGTGGTGTAGAAAGGATCAAAAATATATTTGCGAGATGGCTCGGGTATCCCGTGGCCATTATCACTGACACGGATTTCGATGATTTGGCCTTTACGCCGTACACTGATGACGATTTTGCCCCGAGCACCATCGCGGGGCATGGCTTGTTCGGCATTTGTCACGAGATTGATGAGGACTTGCTGGAGCTGTTGGATGCTGACATTGACCGGATAAGAGATCGTTTCGAGATCTAGCCCGAGCTCGATATCCTGGGTCCGGAGCTGATATTTTTTTAATCCGACGGTGGCTTGGATGATTTCATTGATTCCGGAGATCTCCTGACGCGGGGCTTCCTTGCGGGCAAAGGCGAGCAGGCCCTTGACGAGCTCAGCCGTGCGGATGGTTTCCTCGTAAATCGACTCGATGGAATTCACCATTTTAGTGTCCTGGGGAGGGCGAAGCATGAGGAGTGAGGCATGGCCGAGGATGGTTGTCAGGGGGTTATTGATCTCATGGGCGATCCCGGCAATCGCACGACCAAGCGAGGCCATCTTTTCGGACTGGATGATTTGCTCCTGCAATTTGCGCTGGTTACGGACATGGTGTTGTAACATAATGGAAAAAGCGACCATTTCGGCAAATACAGAGAGCAGATGCATCGTATTCTCGTCAAACGCATCCACCTCCATCCCATCGATATTGATGAGTCCCCACACTTCTCCGTCGATCAGGACTGGGATGACTAGTTCACTTTTCACATAATCAAAGAGGGGGTAGTAATGAGGGTCTTTTGACACATCAGGGCACAAGTAAGCTTCCCCCGTGGCGGCTACGATTCCGGTGAGTCCCTTGCCAACCGGGAGAAAACACTTCATTTTTTCTTCCGACCAGTCCGGGCCATAGCTTGAGACGATCCGGAGAAATTTGTGTTCATGATCCACCTCGACAAAAGAGCCGTGGATAGCCCCGACGATTTCGCACGCCTTTTGGATGATGAGGGGGATACTTTCTTCCAAACACTCTTTCTGGCGGATGTCGGCGAGTAACTCCCCGATATTGACCACCAGTGGGTCATGCTCTAACCCATACAGGCTCATGAGTTTAAAGGCGACGAAATCAGCGATCTCTTCGGTATCCTTTTTTTCACGGATACCGCTGATGATCTCACGGATTTGGATTAAATAGGGTCTAGGGTCAGCCATCTTGGAGCTACGAGAGCAATATACATACCAACACCGATCCCAGTTTTACCTGCACTCTCCGCTTTATCTATCCGAGTGAACCGAGCAGTTCCTCGACCTGAGTCTTTTTATCGGACCAGGTTTGGAGGCGTTGCTGGTGTTCCTCGAGGACTTTGGCAGGAACTTTTTCGGCGAAGGCGGGGTTGTCCAGTTTGGCTTTGACCTTGGTGATTTCGGAGATGGCGATTTCCAGCTCTTTTTTCAAGCGGGCCTTCTCGGCATCGACATCGATCAAGCCGTCGAGGGGCATGTAGAGTTCACCTAAGGCAGTCAGGACCAATGGGGTGCCTTTTGCGGGAGCAAATTGCGCGTCGAGGGAGATAGTCTCTGCATTGGTGAGCATCCGGAGGGTGGCCACGTCCCCATCCGACAGAGAGGCGTTTTTTAGGACGAATTTGACTTTTATATTCGATTGGATTTTGTATTCTGCGCGCAAATTGCGCCCGCGCCCGGCGGAATCATAAATTTTGCGGGTATGCTGGATTTTTTCGGTGAGCAAGTTGCCTTGGAGTATCGGGTCAATTTGCGTGGGCCATTCAGCAAACATGATATTATCCCCAAACCCGAGTCCGCTCCAGAGCTCTTGGGTGACAAACGGGGCATAAGGATGCAGCAAACGGAAAACGTGGTGCAGGACATAATCCATGACGGCACAGGTTTGATTTTTCAGCGAGGCATCGGCGAGTTGGGCCTTGGCTACCTCGATATACCAGTCGCAGTAATCACCCCAGAAAAAGTCGTAGAGCTCTTGGGCGGCGGCGCTGAATTCAAAAGTGTCGAGGAAAGTATTCACTTTGGTGATACACTCGGCGAGCTCTTGGAGTATCCATTGGTCGTATGCGGTGGGCTGGGCAATTTGCGCAAGGGGTTGGTTCGGTAATTCCTGCATTTGACGGAAACGAACAGCATTCCAGAGTTTATTACAGAAATTACGACCTTGTTCGGCTTGGGACTCGTCGAAACGGATATCCTGACCTTGCGGGGCGATCCGCATCAGGCCGAAACGCAGGCCGTCGGCGCCGTATTGGGCGATCAGGTCGAGTGGATCAGGGGAGTTCCCTAGGCTCTTCGACATTTTCCGGCCTTGTTTGTCACGGATGATCCCGGTGAAATAAACATCTTTGAAAGCGATGTTTTTAGCGATGTCATCAGTGCCGGAGGGTTCGAACTCTAACCCGGCGATGATCATGCGGGCGACCCACAGGAAAATAATGTCCGGTCCGGTCACGAGTGTGCTGGTCGGATAGAATTTTTTTAGAGTGGCGTCGTCCATCGTGGCGTAAGCCCAGAGCCAAGAGGATGCCCATGTGTCGAGGCAGTCGGTATCCTGTGTCCAGCCTTCACCGGGACACTCGATCTGGCAAAGCACTTCCCCGTCGTGGTACCACACGGGGATACGGTGGCCCCAGACGATCTGGCGGGAGAGGCACCAGTCCTGAATATTCTCCAGCCAGTGGGCGTAAACTTTTTCCCAACGATCTGGCCAGAAACGGATTTGCCGCTCGCGGACCACTCGTAGGGCTTCTTCGATCATCCGGCCCCCGAGCATTTTGCGATAGTCGAGGAACCACTGTTCGGACAGACGGGGTTCGATCGGTACTTGGCCGCGTTCACTAAATCCGACGTTATTTTCGTAAGGTTCTTCTTTGACGAGTAAACCCATGGAGGCGAGCATTTCGGCGGATTTTTTCCGCGCCTCGAAACGCTCGATGCCGTGGAGCTCGGGCACTTCTGGGCAATTAATTTTGCCGTCAGGGGTGAGGACATCGATAATCGGGAGATGATGGCGCAGCCCGATTTCGAAGTCAGCTTTGTCATGGGCGGGAGTGACTTTGAGGACCCCTGTGCCAAATTCAAAGTCCACGTGATCATCAGCGACTATCGGGATCTTTGTGCGGGGGAAAGGACGCCAGACGTGTTTCCCGACGAGGGCACTATAACGGGGGTCTTGAGGATTTACCGCCACACCCGTGTCACCCATGAGTGTTTCAGGGCGAGTCGTGGCGATTTCTAGAAATTGGCCGGGTTCCTCGACCACCTCATAACGCATGGTGAAAAGTTTTCCCTTCTGGGGGGTGGAAACGATTTCTTCGTCGGAAATGGCCGTCAATGAGGCCGGGCACCAATTCACCATTCGTTTGCCGCGATAAATGTAGCCACGAGTGTAAAGGTCGACAAAAGCTCGCTGGACAGAGCGGTGATAACTGTCGTCTAGGGTGAAGCGTTCACGTCCCCAGTCACAGGAGCAGCCGAGTTTCTTGAGCTGGTCGATAATGACTCCGCCCCGGTCGCGGGTCCATGACCAGATCAGTTCCAGTAAATCGCTGCGGGGGATGTGGTGTTTGGTCAGGGGGATTTTAGGTTTTCCGGCGGCTTTATCCCAGACGGCGTCGAGGGATTCGAGGGTCTCGCGGATTTTCGGGGGAAGCTCATCAGGTTTACGCAGGGCTTTTTCGACAGCAGTCTGGGTGGCGAGTCCCGCGTGATCGGTGCCCGGTAGCCAGAGGACTTCCTTGCCTTGCATGCGGGCGCGGCGGACGAGGATATCCTGAATTGTATTATTCAGGACGTGGCCCATTGTCAGGATGCCGGTCACATTCGGCGGGGGAATCACGATGGAATAGGCCGGTTTCGCGCTTTTGGGGTCAGCGGTGAAACAATTTGCACTGGTCCATGCGGCATAAATGCGTTCCTCAACGCCCTGTGGTTCATAAGCTTTAGCGAGCACTGTCATAGATATCCGCATTAAAACCAATTTTCCCCCTCCCCGCAAGCTTTTGAATAAATCATAATTTTATTGAGTATCACCCGATTTGAATTATGAAGCAAATCAATGAAAATATTGGCAATTAATCCGGGTCATGATGCAGGTGCGTGCATTTTTGAAGATTTTGATTTGGTCGCGTACGCAAAAGAAGAGAGGCTAAACCGGATAAAATCATGGGGTTATGAGATTCCTTGGCTGAGTTTAAAAGAGCTCTGGAGCAAGTGTCCTCCTGATGAAATTGATTGTCTGGTAATGCTCCGGGCGTCGATTCCTACGTCTTGTTATAAAAATCTATCGCACAGGCCATTACACTATCGTGCCCTCTACCATATTAATAAACTTTTGGGCAGGGAAAAACGATTGTCCATAGACGCTCAAATGAAGGCATCAGGAAAAGCGGAAAACGAGTTGATCGATTTTGGAAAATTGCGTCGTCTATTTGGCCTGCGTCCCGATTGTGAAGTGCTCTTTTCTAACCACCATTTATCACACGCCCTCCCTGCGATCTTTTATAGTCCTCGGATCAACCAAGGTATATCCTACACGGCCGACGGAGTAGGCGATTTTGCCTGTTATTCGTTATACCGGTTTGATCAGGAGAATTTTGATGAAGTAATCGGTGGGGACGAATCAATTTATCAGTCGACGGGTACACTAAATTCCATGGGCCGCTTTTACAGCCGCGTCACACGCGCCGCCGGGTATAAATCAAACCGGCATGAAGGAAAAATCACCGGTTTAGCCGCCTACGGTAAACCTTTGTTATTAGAGGAGTTAAGGGGGAAATATTTCCTGGATGAAAAGGGACAGGTTCAAACGTCCTTTAAAAATTATCAGGAAGCCGAGGATTATATTTTTGATTATGCCCGGACAATGGAGATGAAGGATATCGCGTCGTCCGCGCAATGTTTCCTGGAGGAAATCATGCTCCAGGCGGTGCAATGCCACCGCACCCGGGCTGGGGCGCATTTTGTCGGGCTCAGTGGCGGGGTTTTTGCCAATGTGAGGGCAAACCAGGTGATTGCCGAGTCGGAAGGTGTTGACGAGGTATTTATTTATCCAGCCATGGGGGACGAAGGTCTCGCCGTTGGTGCAGCCTTGGATATTTGCCGACGGAAATGGGGATGGAAAGAATTTATGTCCAAAAGACGGGACTTAGGAATGATTTATTACGGGGAAGAATTTTCCCAAAGGCAAATCGCGCATGCTGCCGAGGGTTTTGAAATTGAGGAACCTGAAAACATGGCTCGCGAGGTCGCCTGCCGGATTAATGAAAATAAAATCTGCGCATTATTCACCAAAGGAATGGAATATGGCCCGCGAGCTTTGGGTGCGAGGTCGATTTTAGCGACTCCGAAAGATAAAAACATTAATAAAACCCTCAATGAACGTCTCACCCGTACCGAATTCATGCCTTTTGCACCGGTCGTCAGGGCTGAGCGCCTGACAGAGGTCTTTAAATGCCCTCCACAATCCGAACGTGCGACAAAATATATGACGATCACGTGTCATGTCCAAGACCAATGGCGGGATAAAATCCCTGCTGTGGTGCATGTGGATGGGACGGCACGCCCACAATCTATCGAACGCCACGATAACCCCCTTTACTACGATATTATCGAGCAATTCGAGGAAGTCTCAGGATTGCCTTGCCTCATTAATACCAGCTTTAATGCTCACGAGGAACCGATCATTAATACTCCCCAAGAGGCTTTGCGTGCGCTCGCACAGCGACGGATAGATTATCTCGTCACCGACGAAATGATTATCTCGCGCAAAGAGTCATAATAATACAACCGACAGGTTTGATTCTTCATCAGGGGGCGCAGGCTGCTGCGGCATTGACTCAAGTACATTTTTAACCGGCACAAATTGTTTGCCTTGGTGGCGTGTAGTAGACATTTTGGATTGGGCTGGTTTTGTGAGGTTAATTGCCGGGATTCCCCGGGTGGATATGCCCTCAGAGAGATTTTTTGTCAGCGCAGCAATTTGCCCAGCGAATAACTCGTCCTTCTTTTGTTTTTGCTCTAGATTTTTGAGCAAGTGAGTAATCCCGCTGGCATCGGAAAACCCGAATTCAAGAGCAAGTTGCGTGGGGCGTTCTCCCCCGATCTTTGCCCGGAGCCAGATTTGAATGTCTCTTTGGGTGTCGGCGGGGATCAGCCGCGCAATTTGCTCGGCACGCTGTTTTGCTGCATCAGTCCTGAGCCATTTGCTTTCCATAATTCCCGACTTGTGGGAGATTTCTTCCCTGACACGGTTAAGTAATTCATCAGAGCCCAGTACGAGGGAAGCCCTGAGTTCCGAACGAAAATCAGGAATTTTCCCCTCTTGGGCCCAAGCCTTCATCATCGATTCATAATCCATTTGTGCAGAATCATTTACATCGGTAAAATCCGTGAGAAAATCATAGGTGAGATAGTCCAAACGTTCCTGCCCCCGACAATAAGATATATGGGAGGAATACGGATAATCAGACAATCGATCTAAGACGTTGTCCGGAAGTGTTACACCCATGGATTGGGTAAATGGTGCGAGGTGAATCGACGTAATAACTTTTTTGGCATAGAGTTCCGGGGATATAAGAATAGATTTATAACGTCCCGAAAACACATGACCGATCGATCGGTTAAAACGATTGATTCTGATGGTTGATGTTGTTTGGAGCCAACCGATGGACTCAGTCAGATTATTCCGGGGAGCTTGAAGGAATAGGTCATAACCAGTGGGGGAAATACTATAGGCATAAAGATTTAGGCCAAAATGGCTTACACAATCCTTAAGCGTCTGAATAAAGAGTTCGGCCAATGCCCCCTTTTTAAGTGTGGGTGTTTCGGCATTAGTACGGCTTGATATCCAATAAAAGGCATCAGAAAATTCAATACGAATGGGTCTAGGCATAATGCTGACCTAAAGTAAAACATAAGAGAAATCAAGCCTCGGCCCCAAATCTTTTTATTCTCTGATTAAATACTTGTCAAAATTTACTTGCCCTCAGAACTTAAGTATGAATGATAGGTGACACACTGACTCGATTAGCACAATTCATATTTTATATACGAGACGCTCTAACCAAACTATGACAAAATTCTTTTCTCTAAATCAGAAGGCATGGATATTATTCTGTGCCCTTGCGGTCATTCTTCCCTGCCTCTTAGGTTACTTCCACTGGCCTTATGCCGATGACCTGACAAATATCACCCAGATTGGGGAGTTCCCGAGCCGCTGGGATTGGTTTACCGATAAATATATGCACTGGACAGGTAGGGTGCTGACGACAGCCTGCATCGCCGTGAGTTTTTATTCGATTGAAACACATACCCTCCTATCCATGGCTCTGGGCGCAGCATGGGGATGCTGTGGTTTGATGATGTGGCCTGTTTTACGTTCGTTAACGGGCTTATCCCCTGAGAGTAAAGAAGATTGGAGGCAACGAGTGGCCTGTATGGCTGCTTTTGTTTGTTTTTTTTGGTCAAGCAGGGGTTATACAGGGGAGTGTTTTTATTGGCCCACAGGGGGAGCCGTTTACGGTCTGGCCCTTTTGTTAAATCTGGTCTGGCTGGTGGCTTTCCTAAACTTGATGAGGAGTAATAAGGCGGTTGGAAATATGAAAATGGCCTATTGGATAGTGGGTTCGATTCTCTTAGGGACATCACATGAACAACTTTCAGCTGGCGTCTTTGTCATTACAGGAATTCTTGCCCTTGGCCTCTGGGTAGGCTCCACAAAAAAGGAACGGGGTATTTTACTCCGGAATGCCGGGCCCATCTTGGTTGCTTACTTTATCGGATTGGTCCTGCTTTACATTGCCCCCGGAAATATCGCCCGATTCATGAAAGGGACAAACTCTACACAATTTGATTTCGCCCGCTTTTTCGAAAACTTCCTTTTGATTAATCAGACAATCATTCTTCATAAAACTGCGACCCACCTACTCTTGGGCGTATTGGCAGGGGTATTAATTGTATTTACCTCAGGGCCCTTGAGGCTGGTGGATGGGCGGCTGTCTTGGAAATGGATTCACACCGCCTTAGTCCTTGGTTATATGGCCAATATCCCCATTATTTATATCCTGAGCTACGTAGACAGGCGCCTCTATTTTTTCCCGGGGATATTTTTATTTATACTCGGTGCCGGTCTCGCCCTCCCTATGGCTGGCTGGGTGGCGGACCGTACCAGTTCACTCGGCCAATTAAGATTGCGCCTCTTAGCTAAAAGCATGGTGGCGGCATTCCTCATAGCTATCGTGATTTTTATGGGGGTGGAATTCTCGCGCGCTGTGAATTACCGTCATGAACTGGAGTCTGTCCACCTTGAGATGATGAAGTATCAAGGGACGGATACCGATGTCGTCGTGATCCAGGCAGAGCCCAAAAGCCCGCGCCTATTTGGGCGTTGTGATTTTGGGGGAGATCCGAATGATTGGATCAATAAGGGGACAGCGACCTACTATAAGATCCGGTCGCTACGAGAGATTCCCCCGGCACAACATTAATGGCCTGGGTAAAAACTTTAGCCAGTGCGGCTTAAAGTTCTGATGAAGACGAATCAAACCCCTGAGGTCTTATTGCGGATAATGGAGATAAATTCATCATAATTACGGATGTAATCATCCGGATCATAATGATCCGACGCAAAGACGAGAAGAATCGCATCAGGCGAGTATTTGTATTGAATACCCCATACAAGAGGGGGGAGATAGATACCTAAGTCGGGGGAATCAAGGATCACTTCGCAACGGCGCTGTCCGTCATCAGCGACGACAGCGCAACTGCCCTTAATACAGACCAGAAATTGGTGACATTTATGGTGGGCATGTTCGCCCCGGGTCCTTTTACTCGGGACATTAAAAACGATAAAATAACGTTTGGGTTCAAAGGGAATTTCATTGGGGAATTCCCCAGCTGAGAGGTCTCCCCGCAGGTCTTGAACCAGTTTCATACGGTGCAGAGTGACACCTGTGACCCCGATCGGTGCGGGAGGTACTGGTGATTCACCAGGAATGACCACGGGGGGCGCCAGTGTTTTGGCAACCATTCCCGACTGTGTGTTATTGTCCACATATCCGGTGATTTGTGCAGGATTCCCTGTGACAATCGCATAGGGGGGGACCGAGCTTGTCACGACGGCTCCCGCCCCGACCATGGCGCCCCTCCCGACGGTGATACCGGGTAGGAGCACAGCACCTGCGCCGATTGATGCCCCGATTTCGATCACGGTTTTCAAGAATTGACCGGGGAAAATTTTCGAACGGGGGAATTTATCATTAGAAAAAGTCACGTTTGGCCCGACAAAGGCGTTGTCAGCAATCCTGACCCCATCCCAGAGATAAACCCCTGATTTGATGGTAACCTTGTCACCGACCACTACGTCATTTTCAATGAAGCAGTGGGCACAAATATTCACATCACATCCAATCTTTGCACCGGGCAGGACAACGACCGATTGCCAGATTGTTGTGCCTTGGCCGATCTCTTTTGACTGCACATCAGCTGTATCATGGATTTTCGGGCTAGTGGACATGGTCTTTTCTCCTATTCATTAAGCGGTGTGAGATAACAGCTAGGGGCCTGTTTTTGCTATTTTCATAACTCCTCCATGCATAGGTCCCGACCAAACCTAGACCCAGGAGGTTCAGCGCACCAAAAAAAAGCACAACGACCATGGTGGCGGCATAACCCGGGACTGCGACAAAACCCAACAGCCTGGCCGTAACAACAAACACGGCTAGGACTCCAGCGAGTGTGCAGCCAAATATGCCTGTATGAGTAAGGATCCGGATCGGATAGTCGGTAAAAGAAAAGATGCTATCCATCATATAATCAAGCTTCCTACGGAAGGACCAGGACGACTTTCCTTCCTCGCGTTTCAAGCGTTTGTAACTGAAAGTTTTCCTCCGGAAACCTAGCCAGAAAATCAGGGCTATCAGGGAGGAATGGGATTCTTCAAGTTTAAGGAGGTGCTCTTTAAAAACCCGGTTACACCCAAAAACATCTACGCCGCCCGGGGGCATTTCACGAACCACTAACCACCGATAAAGGTTCCAGAATATTCCCGAGCAAATGCGGGAGAAAAAAGGATCATTACGCCCGTTTCTCGTTCCAATGGCGACATCACATTCATCTGCATCGAGTGATTTGAAAAAGGACAGTAATAATTCGGGAGGCTCTTGGAGATCGGCAGCTAATGCAGCACAGTAATCCCCTTGCGCCGATTGAAGACCCGTGCGGATGGCTTGGAATGAGCCGAAGTTGCGTGAATGGGCGATGAGCTGGGCGGAAAACTCCATGTGCTCGAGTTCACGGCGTAAATAGACAAAAGACTGGTCTGGACTTCCATCCACCACAAAAACAGCTTCCATTTGGTCGTTTAAAAACTTATTTAAGTCAGACAGCACCCCGATGAGCCGCGGCAACGAAGCCTCATTTCTGTAGATGGGAATGATAATGGAGTATTTCATGGTTGCCACTCGTTGATTGTCTCGATTACCCGGTCCACATCTGCATCGGTGAGTTCCGGATAACAAGGTAAAGTCAGAATCTCTCCGGATAACTCTTCCGTATGGGGTAAAATAAGCCCGTTATAACGATCTGCAAAAACAGGCTGTTTATGGTCTGGAATGGGGTAGTGCACCTCGCAGCCGATACCTTGGTTAAGCAAGTGGGCCTTCAATAAATCACGTTGGGGCGAGGAAACAACAAACAAGTGCGCTACATATTTGGGGCCGGAATGGAAGGGAGGTATCACGAGAGTGTGGCGAATGCCAGAGTTATACCGTTCGGCAATTTGTCTTCTCCGATCATTGGCCGCATCCAGACGCGGGAGTAAAGACAGTAGAATGGCCGCCTGCAACTCGTCTAAACGGCTATTACGCCCACCGGAGAGTTCGGTTTTGTACTTTGATGTCCATCCGTATTGCCTGAGCTGAGAAACTTTCTCTGCCACATCAGAACGGTCGGTAATGACGGCACCTCCGTCACCAAGAGCCCCCAGGTTTTTTGTCGGGTAAAAGCTGAAGCTAGCTGCATCACCAAAAGAGCCAACCCGTTTCAGCCCGACCCTGGCGCCGTGGGCCTGGGCGCAATCTTCCAAAAGGGGAATTCCCGCTCTTGCACAGAGATGACTTATCTCTTGAATGTCGGGGACAGCCAGGCCGTATAAGTGGGTGACTATCACAGCTTTTACACCCGACTGGAGAGCCCGCGAGACTTCCTCCAGTGAAGTGTTGCGGGTAGCAAAATCAACATCGAGGAAAAATGGTTTAGCACCGAGAGCAGTAATGGCGTTGGTTGAATACATGCCTGCATTGGCGGTCGTTGCCACAAGGTCCCCCCGACTGACTCCCAAAGACTTCAACGCTAACTCAATGGCATCTGTTCCATTAGCCACACCAATACAATGGAGTACGCCATTATATTCGGCAAATGCCGATTCAAACTTTTTGAGTTGTGGCCCGAGTACAAACCACCCACTTTTCAGTACATCATCCACTGCCCCCCTGATCAGATCATGGTTTGCTGTAATCCGAGCTGAAAGATCGTTAATTTGCATGGGTAATGGTGGTGCCCGTTAGCTGATTTATTCCGCTCAAGACTCACGGTGAAAAGACGGAATATCTAGGTGTACGCAGAGCAAAGATATTATTCAAGTACTGAATTTGGTGGTCAGGCGAGAATGCTCATAAACGGGTGGGGAATCGAATTATCCCTAGAAGAAAGCGGAGGATTAATGTCCTCGGGACTAATGATCAGATTTAACATACAATGAGTCTAGCCTCTACCCTAAATGAAGTAACAACAATTACTCTTTGAATGAAGCCCATATTTTATCCCATTTTGCAGATTGTTCAGCAGTAATGGAACGTCTGCGATGGGTAGTGGGCAAGTCTAATCCACACTTTAGGGTAATGAAATCAAATATTATTTTACAAAATTGGCTAGCAATAGCCATTCCGCCCTTGAAGATTTGTTTGTGTTTTAAGGCATCTTGCCACAATGCGCGGCTAAAGTAGAAACGACCTCGAAGGGCTTTTGAAAATGTCATATTCTCTTGATGATATCCAAAGAGAATCTGGTTTATGCTACCGAAACGACTTGTCCGATACGTCCGTAAAAGTAATTCCTGATCTTGTGCTTTCAGACTTGTTGTATTGTAAGGATATTTTCTAAACCATTCGGTCTTGCCCATCCATGTCGGGTGGGGCAGATAAAAACCACTTCTGGGCCTTGAAACAATTTGCTCGTGTGTTAAGTGAATAGGGAAGGTTCCTATTCCCTTCCCATAATGATCAAAGACGACTGCACCACAACCAATGAGGTCGACAGAGGGATTTGTTTCCAAAAAATTAGCCTGTTGGGCCAATCGCTCCGGATAAGAAATGTCATCCGCATCCATTCGCGCATAATATTTCCCCCGGGCAATTTGTACGGATTGATTTAATCTCGCGGGCAATCCCAGATTTTTTCCATCAGAGAGGATGTGAATTCTTTCGTCCTTAAAACCCCGTGCAATTTGCAGCGACCCATCCGATGAGCCGTCATCAAGAAGAATCAATTCAAAATCCTCAAATATCTGATTCAAGGCAGAGCGGATCGCCACGGACAGGGTTTCCGAGTTGTTGTAGAATGGAATAGCAACTGAAATGAGCATGGACTATTAATGATTACCTTTTAGATGCTTCATATACTTCATGGTAGAGTCTGGCATACTTTTCACCGACGCTTTTGGAATTACAATATTCATTAATATGGGTACGTGCAGACGACGAGAGGTTTTTGTATCGGACCGAGTCCTCTAATACCCAAAGCAAACCTGCAAGCAAGTCATTATTATCCATAGGTTTTGCCAGATATCCATTCATTTTATGTGCAATGAGATCACTAATGCCTCCGACATCATAGGCAACAGCAGGAACACCACATGACATGGATTCTGTGATTGTGTACGAGAGTGATTCGCTCTTTGAAGCGGTTATAAAAACATCTGAGGCATTATAAATTTTAACAAGTATGGCCTCGTCTATTACCCTCCCAAAATGATAATAACGCAAAGGATCATTAAAGGGTGAATCCGTAGGAGGTACAGCCCCGAATGTTAAAATGAGAGGATTCAAATCCGGGTGGTTATGGAATAGCATTTGAAAAACATCAATCAGTCTCTTATCCCCTTTATTTTCAAGGTCAATGATGGAATTGGTTAATGAACAGAGAATCAATGGACGATTAATTGGTAATTTCAATTCAAGTCGTGTCTGGCATTTATCGAGTGGAAAATAAAAATTTGTATCAAGAGGATTAGGAATTACCTCGATACGCATATCCTTCATTAATGAACTCTGGCATGCGAGCTGTTGCATCCAATGGCTTGGAACAACACCTGTAATTTTCATTTTCCGATAGGTCTTATATTTCCTATTCCAGCCTGAAGCCGATAAATCGTCATCTTCTGTTGAGCCTAAAACAGGGCATCGCCCACAAGATTCCCTGAATCGCTGGCAATCATATGTAATGTGACATCCCCCTGTAAATGGCCAAGCATCATGCATTGTCCAAACAATTGGCTTCATGATTTTTGGTAGTGCCTCAATTCTTAAAAATGCACCAGTAATCCAATTTAAATGGACGAGATCGGGATTTATGGACTGAATAACAGAGGGGGTCTCAGATGGCATCCAAGACAATGAAAAAGGGTGGAGTGAACGCCTAGGATAAAATCTCAACCCTATATTATCCAGACGGTGGCTCCACAAAGCCCAAGCATCAAACTGGGACGGTAATGTAGGGATTATATCTGTACACTGGCTGTATTTGAGATGACGGACCAGTAGTGCGCTTTTGATGTCCGTGCTTTTTAATGAATCCAAAATCCGTCTTGAAGCGATGGCCGCACCTCCTCCTCCGTCATGGGTATTGACTATTAATACATTCATTTAGGAGGGAAAATTCACTTGCGTCCACTAACGCATTTTAAAGGTTGGTGTTTGCTTCGAAAAACAGAAAGAAAGGCAAACAACTCGATTAATCTTTTCTTTAGTAAAGTAGCTTGATATTGATTTTTAAGAGAAGGAGCATTTCCCCCTGCATACACCAATAATGATACATTATTCAGAGGAAATAATATATTTTTCATTGAATAGAAATCCTCTTTTTTCCATTCATAAATGTGTTGTTCATACTGGTTATTAAAAAATCGCATCCTGCTCATATACAGTTAAGGGAGTTGAAATCACGATATTTGAGCATTCTTTTGATAGTTTATCGATGAGTAATAAACCTTGGTCTCTTGAAAAATGTTCAAGTATATCGATCAGTAATGCTAGATCATAATGAGATTGAAATGTATCGACCAAGTCCAATACATTTCCCTCATAAAGATGATTGCAAATATATCTCTGAACTTCTGTTAAATATTTTCGGAATGCTTCGACACCATCGATTCTGACTTTCTAATCTGCTTTTCAGTATCATTGATTGTTATATATATCCAACATTTCACGACTTTAAAAACCATATCTCCCAAAACCCATTTCAATATCAAATATGCTTTGTGGACAGGTGAGATTTACAAGAGAAAGAATTTCATTAATTTGACAGGGATGACTTGTAGGCATTTCAATAGCACAGAAGAAATATTATTGTGTTTCATTCCACTCTATTGCAAGAATACTACTCTTGCAAGAATACTACTCTTGCAAGAATCATTCACTCTTGGAAACTAGATTCCTCGGACAATATCAATGAATGTCCTGATACCACCATAACTTCTTTTGAAGTTCTTTTTTTGGACAATCCTGTCTGAAATACGATTCCATTTAAATCCATTTGGGTGAGAGAGTGGGAAAGATAACTCACAAGATTTAGATGCAGGATTCTTTTGGTTTGAACGTGTATGCGTCGCATCTGCGTCAAATCCAATATTTATAACAAGGTTGGTTTTTGGTGTAGCTGAAAACCCACCGGCTTTTAAACAGGCATAACACCATTGATGATCCCAAGAATCGATTTTTTTATTATAAGACAAATCAAAGGTTCTCGACCAGTAGCTACGCATGAGTGGATCAGGCAGTAATTTTTTAAAATGCCCAGATTTTTTGAATCTAGGCCAGTCTTTCATATCCACATCATAAAACTTCCATGCACGTCTCCAAGTCGCCCACCCCCATATATGGAAAAGCTTTGAAAAATAGTAACTCCCCGGATCAGTATTTTCCTTCTGGCTAAGGAAATTGTTTCCTCCAATATGCATGATTTCCTCTCTTGATTCATAACGATCAAGCAACTCTTCACTAAAATTAAAAAAACTTTGATTTGGCAGACAGTCATCCTCAAGGATTATAGCTCGTTCATAAATCTCGAATGCCTTGACTAGACCAGTGGAGACTCTTTGTCTGCAACCCATGTTTTGAGTAGCATAATCATGAGTCAGATCACATCTCCAGTCTACGGTATCAATAATACTGCGAGCTGATTTACATAACTTTTCGTCATTCTCATGTGTTAGCCGTGGTCCGTCGGCTATTATATGGAGCCTGCTCGGTTTGTACTGACGGATTGCATCAAAAACCCGAGCAGTCTTTTCTGGTCGATTGAAGAGTATAAAGATGACAGGTTCTGACATTTCTTTTGTATTTCTTGATTTAAATGAGTTACGGAATTCTGATAATAATGCAGTGGAAAAATATGGTGTATACTCTTTTCAGTGAGCAATCTGCTTTTAACGTTTTTTTGGATTGCCTGAGCTAGAAAGCAAAAGTGAGTAATAAATATCCATGAATTCAGATTCGAACTTTTCGTCTGAAAAATTCTCTTTTACATGTTTAACTGCATTAATACTCAACCTGTCCCGTTCATCAGCGTTTTCAAGCAGGTAAATAATCTTTTCCGCAAAACTCTGTGTATCATTGGGATCAAAAAGATAACCAGTCTCCCCATCTATAATCGATTCCTTTAATCCTCCTGCATTCGACGATACACAGGGTACACCATGTGCCATTGCTTCAATCACGGCGATCCCGTGGCTTTCCAATAAACTAGGATGAAAATAGACAAAAGTTTTCTGAAGATAATCTGATATATTAGAACGATATCCCTCTAGAATTAATGATTCTGATAATCCTAATTCTTGAATTTTAGCTTTGTATTCTTTAATTAAATCACCCTCACCTAGCCAAATAAATTTTGTATCAGGACATTTCTTTAGAACGAGAATGGCTGTTTCAAACCATACTACAGGATTTTTGTATGAATTAAAATGACCCATAGTTAATATGTAATTTGATTCCGGGGTGGATATCGTGTCGGTGCCATGGTAACTATTATGAATTACTTTGATTTGATTAAGAGGTAAATCAACTGTTTCACTTAATGCAACAGCACTCGTACGGGAATCACAGGTAAGTTGTTTTTTGGGGCTTTTAAAAAGTTGAAATAGGATATTTCTCCCCATCTTGATACGACCAAATGGGCGGCTCAATAATGTAAATATTAGTGGTCGTCTAAAAAGTAAAAATCCAAGCATATTGCCATATCCGCCACATGAGATGTGAAGAATATCTGGTTTGAATTTTAGTATAGCTTTTAACCCGAAGAGAATTTCATAGATTGTTGCTATCCAAGATTTCATGTATCTTTTATTTCTGTTCGGGATCACAAAAATTTGAGCATTCATTTTTTCGCAAAATGCTATTACTTCTGGAAACTTTTGTCTTTGAGTGATCAAAACACCAATTTCGAAGCCGTTGTTTTTAAGAATGCCCATCAATTTTTTGAAAAACGTCAACGTCCCGCCAAAATTGTCATATTCAGGGACTACCAAAACACGTTTTTTTAGGAAAAGGGAATGAGTGTTCATTTATGGGTATTTGTTAACAAGGTGTGCAAAAGTAATTTCATTCTTTTTGATATGCTAGGTGATGAAGTCATAAGAAGTGCTGACCTATAAAAACAATACCATGTATTTAATCCCATGGAAGTGGCATAACGGCATACATACCACCACCTCTCTGCAAGAACATGATTAAATGTCTCTTCTTGAAAAATTCCATTAACATCATTGGACTTCTTTAATTTCAAAAGCCATTGTTCAAAACTTTTGAGTTCTGCCAAACTATTAATATTTCCAGGGTATTCAATTCTTCTATGGATAAGCCACTCCTCATTAGTCGGGCTAATACACATTCGTTTTAAAATGGATTCTTGAATTCTTTTTATCGAAGATTCTTGGATGGAGACATTTTTCCTGCTGCTGCTAGAGGGGGATATTCTATATTCTAACAGTAAATCATTCAAATTCGCAATATTATGGCCATTGCTACATCTCACCCACATTTCATAATCTTCTGCATAAGGATAGTCATTTGAGTAACGTAGAGAAGCCCGATCCAAGGATTCTTTTCTGAATACCACACTTGAATGGGCAAATACATTAGAAAAAAGTAATTCACAATGGATGACGCCTGGTTCTTGCGGATAATTCCATTGTTTATGTTTGCCTCCGCCAATAATTTTCGCCGAACCTCCGCACAATATGAGAGAAGATTTATTTTCAAGGTAGCTGACTTGCATTTCTAAGCGTTTTGGAAACGAAATATCATCTTGATCCTGCCGTGCTATGTACTTTCCTCGAGCTTGTTCTAAACCCACATTTAGTGTTTTCGCCAAGCCCATATTGGCATGTTCTACTTTAATAATTCTACTGTCCCTATATTCGTCTATAATCTTTTTGCTATCATCGGTTGATCCGTCATTGAGGATAATGAGTTCAAAATTCTGCAATGATTGACATAATATCGAATCAATTGACTGTCTTAAATATTTCGAGCCATTATATACAGGAAGTATAACGCTAACGGTAGGGTGCATAGGCAGGTCCTAAAAACTAAAGTCTTATCCAAGTAGAGGGGTATAGATCAGAAGTATCATAGTTGCCCGTAGCAAACCATTTTGTAGGACTAATTACGATTTTAAAAGGATTTTGCCCTAGCCAAGCAGCCCACCAGCTAAAACTACTATTTGCTGTGATAAAATGCTTACAGTTTTGCATCAGTCTGAGATCTTCTGGGCCTTTATCGGGAGGATTACAATCAACAAAATGTGATGGATGAGTAAACTTGAGATGATCCTTAGACCATTGTAAATCATCCGAAAAAACAAAAAATTCACCGGCAGGTATCTTCTCACCAAGATTTATTATTGCTTTTTGATAATAATCAATTCCGCAAAGTCCATGTGTCTTTGATGCAGCTGGATTTGTCACATAATCACCGCGTCGGACATGCAGACAAATTGAGTCGCAGGATGTAATCTTTCTTAACCATCCGAGGTTTTCTGCATTAGGCAGCTGTTTTAATGAGATTTCATTTATAAGCTGGTCCCTTATATATAAAAAATATTTTTCCGATTGCCAATATCCTTTCAATTGTACAGGCCAGCGATCTATCAAGACAGGATTGTAGGAAAATGATTGTTCGCCAATACAATTGATATTTTTAGAGGAAAATATCTTAGGGAAACGACTAGCCAAACGATGTCTCCAGCCAGTTGATGGAATAGGACGATATTTATCGGCTAGTTTTTCGGGTATGGCAGTGCCAAAAATAGAATATTGATCAAGAAGATAAACCCTTGGTGTATCTGTAATGAATTCCTGATTAAAAAAGGAAAGATCAAAGTATAAGGGAACATTATTTTTAGCAGCATGGGCACGGGCATGAGCATACTGGAAAATTTGGTTGCCCAAGCCTCCATTCAGACTAGCGAGAATAAACTTATCTAGATTCACTTTTTTAATAGAAGTGTCATTCCTGGAAGGCCGAGATTTGTCCGAAAAACAAAATGTGTCTCACTCATGGAATCCAGATATTCATTAGTGGCTTTAAACGGTCCTATATTATATCCACTCGCTTCCTCCTGATAGAATGTATCATGAAGTAATACGGATGCCCGAGGACACATTGAGAAAACTGATTTTAGCTCTTTTTGAACAGTCTCATAACTATGGTCTCCATCGAGAAAAAATAATACTCCTTCATCGTCACCGATGTCAGTCACTAGTTTTTTTGCAACAATCAAACCGTCTCCCTCGTGTAGTCTAACAGAACTAATTTCACGGACTAATTCCCCACGACGTTGTCCAGGGTGCTCGACATGGTCGACATCTGGAGGTAAGTCAACTGAGTGAATAACACAATCTAAATCAAATGCTTGCTTTGTTTCATGGAAAATCCGTGCTGATTTTCCGATATTAGTTCCCCACTCAATAACGAGTTTGGCTCGAGACAAAATTAAACTGGAAGACATGAGCATCAGTTCATCTATCGGATAGGGGTGAATTCCCACCACTGGGATTACTCTCTCGAGTAAAAAATCAGAAAGTACCCATTTATTAATTTCCGGTTGATATCCTTTATGCAGTAGAGGAATATTTATACCCTCATGATAAAATCCCCATGTTCTTTGAGGTAAAGAAATATTGCCAGTTAGTTGACCATGTTTTTCACCAGTAATTTTTGAAATAATTTTACGAATCATAATCTATCCTTTAATTTTCTCATATAAAGCCAGCTATTTTTTATTCCCTCTGAAAATTCAGTTCTAGGTACCCAGCCGGTATAATCCTGAAGTCTCCTTGAGGAGAGTATATTAATTCTCACATCGACTGGACGCTCGGTTTTATGTGTTATTTTCATTTCGCACCCCTCAACTTGAGCAAGGGGCATTAATTTTTCAATCACCTGTCGGTTGCTCAGTCCATTTCCACTGCCGATATTATAAGTATCCGCCGGAATATTTTGATGAAGTAATCCAGCAATAGCTTCTGATAAATCGTCAATATAAACATAATCACGAATTGTTCCTTCATCTCCAAAAATAGTTATGAGGTGGCCAGAAAGGATTGAATATATTGCTTGGGCAATAAATCCCTGACCGCGATTAGGTTTTTGACCCGGACCATAGGGATTACTCGGGCGTACGATAGATAACGGGAGGTTGTGAACGGTCTGAAAATACCGGGCATGATCTTCTAGGCAAAGTTTAGCAAGACCATAAGTGGAAATTGGTCGTGTAACATGAGTTTCAGTTAGGGGAACATTAATGGCCTGCCCATAAACAGTCCCCCCCGATGAAATCAAAAGATATTTTTTGACCCCTGCCCTCAGAGCGGAATGGTAGAGTATTTCTTTTTGTTCAAGATTAGAAGGGAGAATGGATAGAAAGTCTGTACATCCAACGTTCGCTTGTGATGAAAATGCCAAGTCAATTACGGCATCTGCATTTTTAAAGACTTTTTCTAAATGTTCAGCATGACTATAATCCAGAATTTCGTGTATTACGCCCTCAGGCATTGGATCATCGGGTGGTCTCCTAGATAGACACACTGTTTGAATCTCGCGTGCCAAAAGCTGGGCAGATAAGTTGCGCCCGATAAATCCTGTTCCTCCAATTATACAAACATTCTTCATGAGAATAGAGATTTTAACTTTTGCAAGAATCGGTCTGTCCTAGTAGGAGGTATATAACTAATAGAATACTTTAGGCCATGTATCCTTTGTTGATAATATTCCTGCATGGGTGGGTATGATTCTGAAAACTTTTGAAGGAGAATGTCCATCAGACAAATAACACTTGAACGTTCGGGCTCTAGAATCGGAGGGTATCCTGGGACATGCATCTTACGAGACAATATCAAACAAATCTCTAGTGGGACCTTTTCACCGCTATGATTGTGGAGATTTGAAGCGCAAATATTGACTACTCTATTTAGGAAAGGATTTACCCATCCTTTAGGTAGACCAGTTTTCGGGTCTAGCACAGTAGATTCACTGCCTGCTCGTGACATGCTTTGAGAGGCCTCACGGTATATAACCAAGGATTCGGGTAGATTAGCAATTTGATATTGTCGTGCAATACGACTCCATAAATCATAGTCTTCGGGTGGCTGTTTATCAGGATCGGTGGTGTAAACACCCACCTGATCCAAAGCCTCTTTTCTAATCATCATAGAGCTATGGACAAAAGGGTTATTAAAAAGCAGTTCAAATTGTAAAATGGCGTTATCAGTAGGATGAGAATGTTTCCTTTCCGTGGGATTTGTTTCAATCCAAATATCAGCAATGGTTCCGACAAATCCTATCTGGGGGTAACACTCCATAAATTCAACCTGTTTTGCCAACCTTTGTGGTTTTGAGATATCATCCTGATCTTGTCGCGCAATATATTTCCCTCTACTTTTTTCTATCCCAGCATTAAGCGTTCTGGCTAATCCCATATTAGTGTGACTAATTTTTATCATCCTAGGATCAGTATAACTCTCAATAATATCCTGGCTATTGTCTTTTGAGCCATCATTGAGAATGATCAGTTCAAAATTTTCGAACGACTGCTCCAATATACAATCAATGGCCTCGGGAAGGTACTTTTCCCCGTTATATATTGGCATTACTATACTGACTAATGGGTGACTCATGTTTGATCCTAAATAAAAATCAATTCTATAATATATTTACGGTATTTATTTTAATAAAATGTAGCTCATTCTAACATTAAGAAAGAATCTTTTCATATTGCCTAGAAATAATTTCCCAAGTAAACTTTTCTTCCCAATTTCTCCTCCCAGCCTGTCCCAGTTCTTGCAAACGAGCAGGATCATCAAGCAAATCTTTTATGGTTAATGCCAATTTTACAGGATCAACACGGGTATAACCAAATTTATCCTTTGGTGCCTCACAAATAATTCCACCTTTTGTCCATTGAGTGATTTCCACAGAATTCCCCACAGGAACCGTGACATAAGGTAAACCTGCTGCGGCTGCTTCGAACAAGACTAAAGGAGAATACTCTACATTGGATGCAAAAATGAAAAGATCAGCGCTAAAAAAAGCTTTAATGACATCTTCCCTATTGAGATTATTTATAATAATTCTTTTTTGACCAGTATTTTTAACTTTGTGAACTAGTTCAGCCAGTATGATCGGAAAAGTTGCCGAGAAATCTGAAGATGAATTTCTGTATGAAAATAGAGTCAGGATAGGAAAAAAGGCGCAGAGTTGATAAAATAAATTTTCTTGAGAATTAAGAGGGCTTCCATATTTAATTCCTAACGTATGTAATAATACTTTTATGATGTGTTTGATCCGAGGAATAAAATTTGAGAATGCAAAGATTGGAGGGAGGCATTTAATCCAATTTAATATATTTTTCAAAATATTGAATCGTTCAGATGCCTTTATGGAATCAGTCTCGTGTGGCTGATTATAAATACGGAATCGTTCAGAAGCCTTTATATAATCAGTCTCGTGTTCCTGAGTCATGTTGCCGTTAAGTAATAAAGTCATTTTTTTCTGCGGGATATTTAGATTTAGAAAAGCATTTGCGACTTCAATATGTCCCTTTAGTCCTGTAAAACTTCCGACGGTTAAGAGTAAAATCTCATCATCATTAATGCCTAATCTTTTGCGGATGTTATTTGTAGCCGGCGGATTAAATTCTTTATGAGATGCTCCATTTGGGAGTATGGAATAGTGGCTAATCCCATTTTCCTTTGCAAAATTAATATCACGATAATCAGTAGAATAAAATATCAGATGATCAAATTTCCGAAGTATATCGGGAAGTTTTTTGAAATAATCTTGGTAAGATGGCTCATAAAGGCAAGAAAAACCACAAGGGATAAAAACTTTTCTCGCTCTGATCTGCTCCAGACATGTCCAAAGCGCATCAAACGTCCATTGTTGTGCTGCTTTGATCAAAATCACATCAAAATCTGATTCTATTAAAAAATTTTGGTATGCAGTGATTTCACCGTTAATTCCTCTAACCTGGTTTCCGGATATTGAGAACTCCTTAATGGCAACTCCATTCAATTGGAAGTCTGTTCTCTCCTTCAATATACTTGTAGCAACTGTAACGTGATGACCATATGAAACCAAATGCTCAGCAATCTCCTGCATCACTTTCTGAACCCCACCTTTACTGGGATAATAAAACTCGCAACAAAGAAGTATTTTCATAGTATCAGCGCTCCCAACACGCTTGCTTGACCAGAATCGAATTTATATTGGTATCAGCATATACCATATATCCGAATTGTTTGAGATAATCAGTAATTTCAGTTCTTTTTATTCCTCGCCCTGTATTCGAGTATGAAATGGACTCTACACATATTACCAGAGGGGCACTTTCCTCATAATTAATTTGCTTTAGAATATCCAAATCAAGTCCTTCTACATCGAGACTGAGAATATGGGGGAATTTACCATCACAGTATTCTTTTATAATACCTTGTATTGTTCTTGTCTGAACAGTAATTCTTTTCTTCAGACTCATACCTTCTTTTACATAATCTTCCGCCTCAGTGTCCGAGAGGGTATTAAGGGTTGATTCCCCAAATATTAATAGGTCAGCAGATCCATTTTTATCACTCACTGCTATGTTAAGATTGACATCATCTGGTCGCGCCTCTATAAAACGGCTAAATAGGCTGGGATCGGGCTCTATATTGATCCCCTTCGAGCCACTCAAATAGAATAATGCAGTATTACTTATATAATAGGGGTGATGTGCCCCAATATCCAAATAACTTGGGTGTTCTACTTGTATTTGGTCAAAAATATACCGAATTAAAAGATCTTCACCGCTTTGTGAAAAACTAATCTTTTTAGGTTGATTAAAAACCTGTGTAAATAATTTGTGGTTTCGGTATTGAGGTGCCCAAATGTTATCGGGAAAGACTAAAGGCAGATTATCGATAATAATTTCAGGTAAGGAGTCTTGCGCATGGTGTTTTATATAAGAGAGCAGGAAAGGAGAATATTTTTTAAAGTCAAATAAAGGAGCAATCATTTCTTTATTTATTTCTTCAACAATCCTTCCAAAAGTACCGTTCAAAGTATTCTTAGTGTCATATTTCAGGAGATAAGATAACGCTTTATAATAAACCTGCCTCGTGAGAGTAATAATTGTTTTTTGGATGAGGGATTTAATCGACATATTTAAATCTTCCTTTTTGAAATAGTTATCGCAGATAGATCGATAATTTCTTTTCTTTTAGCCACAATCAAGCCATCCCATGAGTAGGACTCCTCAAGGGTGTGTTCCGCAACTATATCATATTGCTTTTCTAAAAGATGTTTTATACATACACTGTGAAGGTGATCTGAATGTGTAGAAATAAATATAAAGTCTATCTTTCGGGCATTTATTGACTGATCAGCCCCTAATAGCATTTCATACTCCGCCCCTTGAATATCACTATGCAGTATGCTGAGATTTTTAATATTGTTCTTTATCATCAAATCATCGACACAATAAGTCGGTATATCAAAAGCTTTGGGAATTGTTTTACTGGCAATATACCCATTAATAAATTGCCCCTCACAACCATTAAGATAGAAATTTGTTTTACCTGCAAACAGGCTGCCAATTTCGGGTTCAACCATAAAATTTACAGCATTTTTGACACTTTTTTGAAACCAAATGGAATAAAATGCCCAATAACACCCAAGCTCTAACATTGTTGATCCTGCATGCACATGCTTGATTACTTCTTGAAATATAACTTCTTCCTGTGGCTCATGAACTCCTTTATTTTTAATCAGTAACCGCTCCATGTGTGGGCCATGATATGAGTGGCGGGCTATCTTAATCCCATTATGGAGTATTTGTATATCCCCCTGTCTGCTTCCTGCATCTGCTACTCTTTCGATTTTTGTATTATCAGGACATTCACATGCCAGTCTAATCCTTGCACTCCAATATTTTGAAATATCCCGGCGTTGAGTGATATTAAGTTTTCTTGCTTCCCTCGCCGTAGTCTCAGCTTCGGGAGTTGCATGCTCTGATTTTCTACTATATTTAAATGGATTGAGTTTTTTAATCTTTTCAATCATATTTCAAAAATTCTTAATAGTTATTTTAGATTTTGTCGATGAACTAACTTTGTAATTATACTTGGAAGAATTCGTCCCCCTTCACTTTGATATAATTCCGCCATTTTATTTTTCCATCGACCTTCAACCAAGAATCGTAACTTAATTTTTTCCTCGGAATTTAAGGATGTCCTATTGATGGAATGAATATATCCCGATAAATAAGCGTTCCAATCATTCCAATTTTTCCTGAAAGTTTTGTACATCTCGATTTTGGTAGGTGTTTCTCTTGGTTCTGTAGAGGGATACGAGCCAAGCTTGTGGAATAGTTTTTCTTTTTGAATATAAATATTACCTTCTTGTAGCAACTCAAAAACGAGGAGCATATCCCCACCCATAATATTAAAATTATTACCTAATTTTCTTACTGCTTCTATCAAAGCGAGTCGGTTGAACAATCCATAGATAGGATTAGCTTTACCTAAATTTTCCTCTTGGAGTATGTATGTTTTCAGACGTTGAAACTTGTCAACGACCGAAAGATCACGTACCTTTAAATAATTTGCTATTAATTCCAAGTCTTCTTTGACCCAATCAAAGTCACAAAATGCTATTGCACAATCAGAATGATGATGAGAAATGTTTTGTATGGATGTAATATATTCAGCTTCCATTATATCATCATCAGCCGCCCACAAGAATTGATCTCCAGTTGCTTGAGAGAGAACAAACAAAAAGTTATTAATAGCACCAATATTCTCTGGTTGTCTGATATATTTTATCCGATTATCTTTCTCTATATAAGCATTGACTAATGGCTCTATACGCTGGTCAGGAGAACAATTATCTGAAATAATAATTTCAATGTTTTTATATGTTTGGTGAGTTACACATTCCAACGTCCGCATCAAACCATCAAACCTGTTATAACAAGGGATGCCAATACTTATAAGTGATGTGTTATTCATTTTATTTAATCAGCGTAAGCGAATCTCGTGTCTACCTTTTCCGGTGTGGATCAGATCAAAAGATATTATTTAAGTCAACCGAAGATTGCTTCGTGAGAGTCTTTTGTAACTATGAGTAAAAGAATGAAATCAAAAGTATGGATTTCAAGTTCATTTACGAAATACAAACAAATGATTATTTGCCTCTTCTTCCATGTCGCCTAATGAAAGTAGTAGGCAAACCGGAAAGCCTATTACAATAAATATAAACGCTAAGGGCGCAAGCAGGTAATAGAGGAAATTCCGCTTAGATGAAGGATAAGTAAATCCTTTAAACCTCAGCATTTGGAAGGGCGTGTAGAGAAGACGAGAAGCCATGGTGGACCAAGTGCCTCCAAGTGAATGTAGTTCCACAAGATCTACCCCTGAGCGTTTGCACATTTCAATTGCCCAGAAGCGAGTGAAGTTCTGGTAGTGATACGGCGCGCTGTGCAGATTGCCTGTCTGCGGAAACATATAGATTCCATAGCATCCCTTTTTCAGCACACGCACACTTTCCTCAAAAAGTTGTATTGGCGTGAAAACATGCTCCGCGACTTGAATACAAACAATTGTATCAAATTGTTCATCTGGATAGTCCATGTTGCAACCGTCGCCCTGGCGGATTGTGACTCTTGACGATTCAACCTGCGGCAGATGGCTTTCGTCATACTCCAAAACCGTCCAGTGCTCGAATGGTATTTTCCGCTTAATCGCCGTCAAACAAAAATCCCACCCTCCAATATCCAAAACATGTCCGTTTGCATACTGATGCAGAACTTGAAAAAGCATTTGGTAACGCAGGTCTCGTAGAAAATAGAAGAATGATTTTAGCATGTTTAATTAATTTTGAATGAGCTGTAATAGCGATTCTTTATCCACTTCCAATCTCGGTTTTCGTGCCATACAAGTCAACTTATTGCACCACCAGTGGGTTTCAACTGTCAAGAACTGACCCGTAAATCGACACTGTAACCTTCGAATCGAGCCAGAGCCTAATAATTAAAAGATAGATCATGTAGCCAAGCAAATTGTTGCTAACACCACCCATTCCGAAGTGGGCCACCCATTTGGACGTATCTATAGTCGTACCGATGGTCATCGTCTCACTGGTCGAGCATAGTGAGCAGATGCTGTCGATCGACCTTACCGTTAGCGTTCTTCGGCAACTCAGTCATCACGATGAGCCGCGAAGGCACCATATAGTCTGGTACCAAATCCCCAAGGGCTTTCAGTAGCATCTTATCGTCCCCACCAGAGGTGCAGGCTACGTAGGCCACCAATTTGCCGTAGGCGGCTTGATGACGTTGGTAAACCACTATAGCTTGGTCGACTTGAGGCAATCTAACTAAAGCGTTCTCAATCTCCTCCAGCTCGATGCGATACCCCATGTGCTTGATCTGATTATCCTTGCGACCGATAAAGTTGAGCCTACCGTCGACCTCCCTTACCAAGTCGCCAGTACGGTACATGCGTTTCATGAAGCGGTTGCAATCGGTAATGGTATGGAAGCTCGCTTCTGTACGCTCAAAATCATTGAAATAGCCTGCTGCCACATTGGGTCCGATTAGGCACAACTCACCGGAAACCGCATCTTGATCGTTCTCATCAAGAATGCGGTAATCGAAATTGGGGTTCAGTCTTCCCAAAGTCGGCAAGCCTTCGATATTCTGGAAATCGTCCGGAACGAGCGTGTAGGCACTGCAGATGCAGGTGCATTCGGTGGGACCGTACACATTAACCAGATCGGCCTGCTTGGAAAAGCGATTGAACAGCTTCTTTAATTCGACCTTGGGATAGCCTTCACCACCAAAAACTATCACCCGCAGTGCGGGCAGGGCATCCGCCGTTAAGGCCTTCATCGTGACCAAATAAATCAACAGGGATGGCACCGAAAACCAAATTGTACAGACCATTTTATTGATGAAAGCCACCAACTCATAGGGGCTGGTCATCAACTCTCGGTACACCGGCGTGAGGGATGCACCCGAGAACAGACCGACATAAAAATCGAACACTGAATTATCGAAATACATGGGGCTCAGGTTGGCAAAATTGTCTTGGCTAGAAACACCGAAACGGGACTTCCCCCAATTGATGAAATGCAGTACATTCTGATGAGTCACCGCCACACCTTTGGGTACACCAGTGGATCCGGACGTGAACATGATGTAAGCGATACAGGTTCCATCCACTTCCAATACCGACTGCCGCTGCTGTTCCTCCTCTACGATCGTCGGCAGCATCGCCACATCTAGGAAAAGTTGCTGACAACCGACAGCATCGGCCAGTTCGATCATGGCTTGGACATGATCGGGATCTTCGTGGAATAGGATGCGAGGAGTTGCAGTTTCCAGAATTCGTAAACTCCGCGCCAAAGGCGAAGCCACATCTAGATTGACATAGGCAATGCCCAGTCTGAGTGCAGCCAGCATTAGGGCATAGGATAGTGGCCGCTTGTTGTGGCCAATGGCGATGACATCGCCTCGCAAACATCCGCGTTGGGAAAGCAAGGCGGCCAAGCGCTGACTCCACTCATCCAACTCCGCAAAACTAATGGTTCTGTCCTCATAACGCAGCGCGGCCTTATCACCCTGTCTAGCGACGATTTCTTCAAAACAGGTTCCAAGATTATAATGGTATAAACTCATGGTTTTATTATTACTCCGGCAATTAAATGGATAACAATCAGACGGCTTTGGGATAAGTGACGAATTGATTATCAAAATAAGATGCAACGTGTTTGGTTTTTTTGTTAAGCTTGTGCATATAGGTTTTGAGATTGAATTCGAGTTCTTTTCGATCAGCAGGAAGGGGCATCTGCCTCCCCTTCAAACTACAGTTGAGATATTCACCGGGGTTGCATTCGGGGCTGTAGGATGGCAAGAAGTGTAATTCAATACGATGAGCATTCTGAGCCGACCACTCTTTAACGGGGGAACCATGGTGAAACCGGAGGTTGTCCACAATGAGGAAGACCTTCCTGCTGGCATCCTTTGACAGACGATCCAGAAACCGGATAAACACTTTGCTATTGAGCGTGTCGCGATAAATCAACCACCTCGCCTTGCCTTGATTGGTGACGCTCGAAATCATGTTTGAAGAAAAGCGGTTACCCAGCAATCTGACGATTGGGGGTTTTTCAGCGATTTTCTTTTGAATCTGCTCATCCTGCCCGGGGGTGAGATTCCTGAGGGTTCCCATCTTACGCCCCTGCTTGCGTGGGCAAAGCGAGATTTTTCCAAGTCGTTTCCTGTCCCAGCGCCAAAGGTCAGCCGTTCTGATATTGACTCCAAGAGCTTCTGCCACGACGCGCCGACTCTTGTCTTGTTTATTCATGGCATAAGCCCGCTGCTGGGGCGTTGCCTGTGTTTTTGATCCAATTTTCGAGCATCTTCTTTCATGTAAATCATCAAACAAAATTTATGTCTATATTATATCTATTTAATTGCCAGATTAATAATGATTCATCAATATCAAAAGTGGGAACTGAAGAAAAAAATATTTTCCGCCCGAAGCACTTGGCCATCCACGTTAGACTCGTATACTGTTCACTAACCTGCAAGACAATATTCATTTTTTGATAGTAAAGAAGGGGTATGGTGGCTGCTTCGCAATAAAACCGGAAGTCCGACAAAGAGCCATCGAACCGAAATTATTTGTAAAACAGTCCCACGAAGGCCGAATAGAATCTTGGCAGCAGATTCCAATAAATTTTGTTACTAGAGCCTTACCTATCCCACGCTGCCTATACTCTGGCAATGTAGCAACATCAATTTCTGCGTGTCGATCGGCTAATGCTGCAGCATAGCAAATTCCGAGAACTTTGCTTTTGTCTTTCGCGACTACCGCACGGGAGTGCAGCAAAAAGTCCGAATTGGAACGCCAAAATCGATTGACTACTCCGAATGTCTGTTCCAGAGAAGGAATGTCCTCCTCATGGATTACCGAGACTGGAAAATCAATATCTTCTGAAATTGCTACCGACTCATATCTCTCCCCAAGAACGAAACGTTGGCGTTCAGAACGAAATTCACTCGGGATTTCTGCACTGAGAATTAAAAAGGGCTGTGGCATATATAAGCGAATCTTTTCTATCTCGAAGGCCTTATTGATAAGCAGGTAGTTATTCAGATCAAACTCAAAGCGCGGAACCGATTCCCCGAAGATTTGAGAATAACCAAAACTATGTTGAACGAATACCTGATTGGGTGAATCAGCTCGGTCCCCATAAACCACACCATCCTGTTCGTCTAACAGGACTGACGCAATCAGTGGAAAGAAATACTTCTGTGAGCGATAACGATCAAATAACTGAGGATACTGTATTTTCTCAATAACTGTCATTTTAGATTCTAAGACCCCCGTTGACTGGCAGAATCGTGCCATTGATGAAATCATTTCTTATCACCGCCGCCACCGCTTGGGCGATTTCGTCAGCCTGTCCGAGGCGACGCAGCGGAGTATTAGTCTCGATATGCTTTAGGATCGAACCATGCAGAGCACTGCGAGTGGAGTCGGTATCAATGAAGCCAGGTGCCACCGCATTACAGCGGATGCCCAGGCGAGCCAATTCCTTCGCCCATGTAACTGTCATCGCATTCACCGCCCCTTTAGCTGCGGAATATGCTGTTTGCCCCTCGTTACCACAGGCACTGATGGAGCTGATATTGACGATGACCCCTTTAGTCCGTTGCAGCACCATCTGCTCGACTACGGCGGAAGTCATGATGAAGACCGAGTCAAGATTGACAGTCAGAGAATCACGGAAACGACCGTAATCGTGCATCATAGCCGCAGGATTCAGGATATTGACCAAAGGCTCGCTAAAAATAACCCCTGCATTATTGATGAGAATGTCGATGCGACCGTGCTTTGTCACAATCTCGATGCAAATCTCACGGGCCTTGTCCGGCT
>Ga0163153_10001741_pt1 | contig 33782 bp, 24 predicted proteins | sample OliLakLV19MP6IB1_FD_148629 | JGI IMG/M metagenome (GOLD analysis project Ga0163153, IMG submission 148629) | Freshwater microbial mat bacterial communities from Lake Vanda, McMurdo Dry Valleys, Antarctica - Oligotrophic Lake LV.19.MP6.IB-1 | ecosystem: Environmental > Aquatic > Freshwater >... | reverse complement strand
CGTTGACGCCGATCTGGTTGCTGACGATTCCAGGCCTCGTGCTCTTGGCGCGCGAGGACTACGGCGGCAAAAAATGGCTCGTCGCGTTCATCGCAGCGCTGTCGATCATCTGCATCGCCTTCTTCCTCTCGCTCCCGTTGAAAGACCGCAACTACGGCGGCTCAACGAGCGGTTTCCGCTGGGTGTTCTGGTTAGCCCCGCTATGGCTGATCGGCCTCTTGCCGGCGGCAGATTGGTGCGCCGACGCGCGCTGGCGTCGCGCGATGGCCGGAACGCTCCTCGCGCTCTCGGCGATCTCGGTGAGCTACCCGACGTGGAATCCTTGGACGCATCCTTGGTTGATGAACTTTTTTGCGTACTTGGGTTGGACGGAGATGTAGTGTCGTAGGTCACGCACGAATGGCACTTAGCCCGCGCAACTCACGCCGCCAGGCGGAGTTTTTCGATTTGGCGTGGGGTTGGAAAAGTTCGAACGGTTTTGGTCGGCGTTCGATCCGTTTTGGTTCGAAACGATTGGGCCGGTTGCCAACAACGTGCTGTCAGACGCTGGTCAGCAAGGTTTCATACCAGGCGTCAGTCGAGACCGCGTGTAAAAGCGGCAGGAGTTCGTCGAGCGTCGTCAACGCGGCCTTGAAGCTCACCGACCAGGGGTTTCCGCCGAAGCGCACCCATCCTACCGCGTGCGCCGCGCGGAATCACGCTCGCGTTGTTGTTTCGCTGCCTTGAGCTTCTCGAACACGTCCCGTTCGCCATTCGTGCCGATTTCTACGAGTCGCTCAGTGACCTTTTTTCGATAAGTGCTCGATGCAGTGGCGACACCGCTGTTTTCGTCCTCAGCGAGGCCCGCGAAAAAGCTGTCAAGGTCGCGCAGCTCGCTGCGATCGTGCTTGTATTCGATGACGCTGCCCAGCACCTCCAGCACGAATGGTCGCTCCACCGACTTCAACGTTGCAAAACAATCGCGCAAGGGCGCCGAAGAATGCAAGCCCGCGTGTTCGACGAGGATTTGATAGCGATCGTCGTACAGTGGGCGCGATGCCGCCCGTTGCTCCGCTCGTGCAGCGCGGTCGGATTCGGTTTCATTCTTCATGGCTGCGATTTCCGGATCGAGCCGGTGAAGCGGCTCCATCAACTCGGGCAGCACTCCCGCGATGTGCTGCCCGGACGCAGCCAGGATGTTGATCGCCGATTCGCGAATGTTTTCGTCTTGGTCGTCCAGGCAAGGAACCACCAACGGGAACAGCTTCGCCGGCAAGTCCCCCGCATCGACTGCGTTGATACGCGCCCAGACGATGTCGAGCGTGTGGCCGCGCAGTTCGAGCGATGACTTGGCGGGATCGAGTGACTCTTGAAACACTGCCGGCAGCCGTTCGGCGTCGCGATCGACGTCCGTGGCGCAAAACAGGGCCCGGTACCGCACAATGGTCGAGCGATTCGTATCTGAGGCGGCGTCCAGGAGCGCCGGTCCGGCAGCCTTCGCCCGAGTACCCATTCCATGGCAAATGCTAATGGCCGCTTCCTGTTCCTTTTCTTCGCCCTGTCGGATCACCTCGGCCAGCAATGCCACAGTCATTTCGGAATCCAGCCGTCTGATGCCGGCGCTAATGCTGTTGAACAAGGCATTCTTCGCCTTGCTGGCACCGAGGTCGTCCGCGTGCGCTTTGAGCATCTGGACGAGCGCTTCCGCGGCTTCGCGATCGTAGCCCTGCCGGCCCAGATCGGCGATCGCCTCGACGGCCACTTGCCGCCGCTCGGGGCTAAGCTCGGTTTGCAGCAGGCCGCGCCATTCATCGAACGACTTGCCGTCGTAGCGCAACAACTCCCGCGAGACGGCCGGGGGCTTCTTGACCGTGCTCGACGGCGTCGAAGACGGCTCTTGCGCCACCAGCTCGAACCGCAACAGCCCAGTCGCCAGGCAACACGCGAGCGCCAGCGTCAACAATCCACGTTTCATTTTCCGCTCCTTCGGAGAAGTGGGTTCCAGCAACCGCCCAATGCGGTCGCGCAGAGAATGCCCCCGCACCTCGGCATAAAACCCGGCCTGCCAGGGCGGGGAATGCCAGAGTTGACTTGTCGCTGAAAGCGCCTGGTTGAGCATGGCGTAGGCACGAGTCATGGGAGGTCGCCCATTACTGAGAATCATTTCTTGAGCGGCTGCGAGATCACCATCCGGTCGTTGGGCTTGAGTCGGAAGTTTGTGGCGGAAGCATCTCCGCGCATGATCTTGCGCAGTTCCACGCGCAGGATTTGGTCCGAGCCGTTGTTTCCGGCGCGGGCAATCCAAACCTCGGTGCGCGGGCCAATTCGCACGTCCGTGTTCTCCGTGGCCAAGGCGAAAGCGTCCAGCACGGCTTCGTTGCCGATCATTGGCAGCTTGACGACCTGGTCGCCGGATGCGTCATCTTCCAGGATGATATAGCAGAACTTGCTATTGTATTTGAGTACATCGACCGAAATCGCGACCTGATCGGCTTGCTTCGCAAGGTGTGCTTCGATCGCTTCGCGCACCTTGGGCACGGTCATGCCCGCTACAAAGACCGAACCATAGGTGCCCAAATTGACCGTGCCATCCGGCGCAACGAGATGTTCCCCGCGGATCATGGGGCCACCAGCGGAGGAGACTAGGCGTACGCCGATCTCCGGGCTGCGAATGCCCACCGTCTTCTGTAGATGTTCGACGATCGCTTGTTGCGCTTCTTCCAGCGTCAGACCATTCAGCAAGAGGGCGCCATACTCGGCGCCGAGGCTCACGCGCCCGCCGGGTTCCAGCGCAAATTGCCCTGCGAGCGGCGATTCGGGCAACAGCCCGGAACCCTGGATAAACAAGGTGTCCGAAGGTTCCAATTTGTGTGGCGACTTGGGCACGAGCTTGACAGAGTCGATCAACAACACATCCGGCGGCTCAATGACATAAGCCGGCGTCGCTTCGGAACTCGGAGTCGCAACTTCCGACGTCGGCGCGGCTTTCACAGGCGGCTTAGTCTCCTGCGCTACCAGCTCAAACCGAAAGCCAGCGGCGATTAGGCAAAGCAGCGAGGCCGTAGCGACCAACACGCGTTTCATGGTTCGCTCCTTCAGCAAGGTCGGTTCAAGTAGACGTCGAATGCGCAGGGCCAGCACGTTTCCGCTCACGGCGGCTTGCATCGCGCCCGGTGCGCCGTTGGATTCGGAGAGTTCGAGCAAGGTTTTCGAGAGCAGCAATTGCCGATCGGCCTGGCCGCCGGTGGCCGCGTCGTCGCAGGCCCACTCGCTGGCTTCATCCAAGCGGCGCACCGCGAGGTGTGCCAGCGGATTGAACCAGTGCGGCGCGGCCAGCCAGCGGGCGATCAGCGACCAGGTCAGGTCGTTGCGCAGATAGTGCGCTAGTTCATGCCGCAGGATCACGTCCCGCGCGTCCGCTGGCGTGCGTTCCCACATCGCCGGAGGCACGACGAGGGCGTACCCGCGCGGCAGTCGGCACAGCGCCGGGCCATAGTGTTGGCCAACCAGCAATGGCACGTCGCGCCGTACGCGCGCTTCGTCAAGAAGTTTGCGCCAGTCGCCGGCCCATTCCGGTGGCGCTACTACGCAGTTTCGTAGCGAGCGCAGAAATCGCGCGTAGCGCCAAACACCACGGCCGAAGATGGCGATCATGCCCACTAGCCACACGCCGAGCAGAGCGCGAGGCCAACTTGAAGCAACCTTGGGCTCGTTCAGTGCGGTTTCTGCTATTGGAGGAAGAGGCGAGGTCGCTTTCGCGGCAGGAACCTCAGGCTCCTCGACTGGCTCAAACGCCGTGACGTCCTCTAAATCTGTGATCGGCGACTCCTGTTCCTCCAGCAAGTTGTTGAGTTCAACGGTGCGCGGCGGCGCGATCTCGGCCACACGATCCGTTGACGGTACGGCCGGAACACTGGCCTTGTGCCACGGCAATCGCACTGTCAGAGGAACAAAGCCAAGTCCGCAAATGAGGACGGCGAACCAGGTTCGCCAACGCAAATTCGCGGCGCGAATGCGGAGCGCCCAAATCAGCGCGCCGACGATGCAGGCCGCCGTGGAGAGCAATAACGTGCCTCGAACCATCGCTGGCAGCCATTCGGAAGTGCCGGGGAACATGCTGGCGAATCCTCGCGGTGGACGAGTCGTTTAATGCAAACGTCGTTCAGCGGCGGCGATGAGCGATTTCAATTCCGCGATCTCGGCCGCGGAAAGCCGTCGGTCCTGGACCAACTGTGCGACCAAGGGGACAACGCTCCCCCCGCTGACGTTTTTCATCAACAGCTTGAGGTCTCCGGCCGCGACGTCGCGCGGCGCGACCAACGCACGATAAAGCGCCGGGCGTTCATCGCCGCGCTCGACCACGCCCTTGGCCTGCATCCGGTTCAGCCGAGTCTGCACCGTGGTGTAGCCGAGCGGCCGTTCGAGCGCGCCATGCACGTCCGACAGGCTTGCGGCGCCGCGCTCCCAAAGTATCTGCAGCAGCTCCATCTCGGCGGGAGTCAACCGCACGGCGGGAGTCGGATTCGTACCGTTTCGAGCCACTGGGGCCTCCTTACGACAGTCGTCGTAAGCGGCAATTTACTACAGACGTCGTAACGCTGCAAGTGAGATTCCCGGGACTTTCTTGTCGGGGGAAATTCGAACTACTTGCGGCGATGTCGTCGCAACAGTAGCAATGCCGCCCCGCCACAGCCAACGAGCGCCAGCGCACCCGGTTCCGGCAGCGCCACGCCGTTCGAGACATTCGTGGCGATCAGCGAAAAATCATTCAAATCGACGTCGCCGTCTTGATCGACGTCGCCGAGGGCCAGCGTGGCGAGGGTTCCTTTGCCGACTCCGTTGTTGTAGCCGACGTGGTGGTTCCAGATCAGGTAGTCGTCGCGATCGACGATGCCATTGCCATCCACATCGCCCGGCACGAGGCTCTCACTGATCAGCGTCGCCAACTCGGCGCCTTGTCCGTGATTCCAGAGCATTTCGATTTCGATGCGGCTCAGGGCGCGGCGCCAGATGCCGAGGTCGTCGAGATCCGCCCGCAAGTTGCTGGCATAGGCGCCGGTGCCGTCGCTGCCGATATTGACCGCGAGGCCGAACGGCGTATCGAGATTGCCGAGCGCCGCGAGCGAGGACTGCCCGCCGGTGATGCCGAGGCTGTTCAAGATGCCGTCGTTGTCGGCGTCGGTGAACAGTGTCATCGCGCCGTCGCGATCGAACGTTACGGCGACGAACTCCCAGAGGCCCGACGTCGTTTCCAAGTCGTCGATATCGGACCGCAGCGTGCCGTCGCCGACGTTGACTTGAATGTCATTGCCATTGTTTTCGTAGGCGATCACCCAGCCCGGATTCAGGCCGGCATCCCAATTCTTGTTGCTGATGATGGCCGGATCGCCCGTTTGATTGCCGGTGCTGCGCAGCCAGAAGGCCACGGTGAAATCCGCGTCTTCGCCGAATTGCAGATCGTCCGGCGCGCCGAGCGTGAGATGCTCGCCGACGCCGTCGATCGCCACGCCGCGGCCGAATCGCCCGCCGATGAATTGCGGCGCACCGGCGCCGACCGCGGCGTTGTTGTCATTGCCCGAGCTATCGCGGTAGTCGTTCTCAAATTGCAAATAATTGACCAACCCTGACTGTAACTGCGGCCGCGACGGAAACGGCAATGCCCCATCTTCCAAGACCAACGAGACATTGTCCGCGAAGCCATCGCTGGTCGAACCGGCGACGCGCGAAGCCGACAACTCCAACTGCACGCTTCGCGTACCGACGGGCACGCCGAAGCTCGATTGCCGCGCGATTGTTTTCGTTACGTTGCCGCGTTCCGCCGCCGACACCGGCGCGAGTTGATCGACGCCGAGCACGGCGCCGCTCGCGCCGATGAACGTGGCGGTTAGGCCAATGTTGTCGGCTTCCGAACCGACGCCGCCCAGATCGCTGGACAACATATAGTGCAGTCCGCCGGCATCCACTTGAGTTGCCGCGGCCGCCAGGTCGATCGTCTGCCGCATCGCGCTCGCGCCGATCTGCCCGCCGGAGAAAACATTGCTGGCAAGATTGCCGCGAAACACCGTCATCCCGCCCACGTCGGGATCGACCCAACCGCTGGCATATTGATCCGGCCCCGGCACGGCCATCGCGCGATCAAATTCGGCGTCGCCATTGAAGACCAGGTTCGCGCCGAGCGTGACCGCGGGCGGCGCGGTCGGTGAAACGCCAATGGCATGTCCATCAAGATCGCTCGAGATCGCCACGCCCAGATGCGTGAGCACGGTCTTGGCCACATCGACATTGCGCGGCGCCGGAAAAGGCGTCCCGGGCGCCACATTGCGGCCGCTCACCAGAAACGGAATCGTCCGCTTCTCCGGCGTACCGCCGCCGTGACCGCCGTCGGGGTTACCGCCATGATCGGAAGTGATGACGATCTGCCAATCCTCCACGTCGAAATTCGGCCGCGCGGCGAGCGCGTTCATTAACTGGCCGACTTGTCCATCGACTTGTTCGATCTCCTGAAAATACGCCGGGCAATCGGCGCGCACGCCACAGAAGCCGACGCTGTGGCCAGCATGATCGACGTCATCGAGAAACAAGTAAATCGCGTCGGGATCGGCGCTGATCGACGGGTGATTGCCCGCGAGCAATTGCGCGAGCTGCGCGGTGATTCCCGCGTCGCTGCTGTTGATGGCGTAGTCCGCGCCGGTGGGCATGGCGTTGTGCCCGTCGGTCCAGGTCATCAGGCGGACCGTGTTCCATTCCGGATGCGCGTTCTCGATCCGCGTGAAATAGTCCGGGAAGCGATTGAAGTTGATTCCCGAGTAGGAGTTGTCCGTCACGCCATGCCGATCGCGATGGACGCCGGTGAGCATGCTCGAGTGATTCGGCCCGGAAACGGTGATGTCTTCGGACTGAGCTTGATTGCTGTACGCACCGTGAAACGCGCCGAACGTGCCGTCGATCAGGCTATCCATGAAGGGCGTATTGGCCAGATCGAACGCGTCGGCCCGCAGTCCGTCGATGCCGATCACCAGGGATTTTTGTTGCGCCCCCGCCGCACTTGCCCAAAGGCCGACCAACACCGCCGCCGCCGCCTGAAATCTCATCACGATTGCCCTGTGCTCTGTGCCTGTTTGCTCCTGCTCGCTGCCGTCCATTATCGCTGAAAACTCCGGCGGATGCGAATAGATCGCTGCGCAATTTGACTGGTCGTTTGCGGCGCCATGGAAATCGTGCGGCTTGGTCGGCCCGCCCGGTTCGCGTATGCTGGGCGACATCGAATCCAGGACACGAAGGCGGAGCCCATTCATGTCAAACACGCGTGGCAGCCACCCAATGTGGGCAGTGATTGCTTTGTTGAGCCTTGCCACGTACGGCCACGCTGCCGCAACGGCGGCGCCCACGCCGAATGTTGTGCTGATCTACATCGACGACCTCGGCTATGGCGACTTGGGCTGCTATGGCGCGAAAGACTACCGCACGCCGCATCTCGATCGCATGGCCGCCGAGGGCGCCCGCTTGACGCGTTTCTATACGGCGCAGCCTGTCTGCTCCGCATCGCGCGCCGCGCTGTTGACTGGCTGTTATTCAAATCGGGTCGGCTTCCATGGGGCGCTCAATCCGTGGACGCGATTTGGGATTCATGACGGCGAGACGACGCTGGCCGAGGTTCTTAAGTCCCGCGGCTATGCTACGGCCATCTACGGCAAATGGCATCTCGGGCATCAGCCCCAGTTCTTGCCGACGCGGCACGGTTTCGATGAATACTTCGGCTTGCCGTATTCCAATGATATGTGGCCATACCATCCCGACTTCTTAGCAGAGAAGGCGGCCAATCCCGACAAGGAGATCGGCTATCCCGATTTGCCGCTCTGGGATGGCGAGCGCATCAAGATTCCGGCGGTCACGGCGAAGTACCAGCGGCAACTCACCACCTGGTACACCGAACACGCGACGAGCTTCATCGATCGAAATCGCGAGCGCCCGTTTTTCTTGTATGTCCCGCACAGCATGGTGCATGTGCCGCTGTACGTCAGCGATCGCTATCAAGGCAAGTCGGGCGTTGGCACGTTCGGCGACGTGATGGAAGAGATCGATTGGTCGGTCGGCGAGATCCTCGCGGCGTTGCGACGCAATGGGCTCGATGAGCGCACGCTGGTGCTGTTTTCCTCCGACAACGGCCCCTGGCTCAGTTACGGCGATCATGCCGGCTCCAGCGGCGGACTCCGTGAAGGCAAAGGCACCGTCTGGGAGGGCGGCGTCCGCGTCCCGCTCTTGGCGCGGTGGCCGAAGCAGATTCCCGCCGGACGCGTCTGCGCGGAACCGGCGATGACCATCGACATCCTGCCGACCGTCGCCAAGCTTGCCGGCGCGGAATTGCCCAAGGCGAAAATCGATGGGCTCGATATCTGGCCGCTGCTGGCGGGACCGAAAGACGCGAAGTCGCCGCACGAGGCGCTGTACTTTTACTACCGCGACAATGAGCTTCAGGCAGTTTCGAGCGGCAATTGGAAACTGTACTTTCCGCACACGTACATCGCATTAGCCGGCCGACAAGGCGGACGGGACGGTACGCCTTCCCGATACGAGTTGCGCACGATTGACGAGCCGGAACTCTATCAATTGGTGGACGACGTGGCCGAAACCCGCAACGTTGCCGCGCAATACCCGGACGTCGTCGAAAAACTGCAGGCCTATGCAGAACTGGCGCGGAACGATCTGGGCGATTCGTTGACCGATCGCCCCGGCCCCGGGCGTCGCGCGCCTGGGTTCGTGGAAAACTAAGAACGCACTTGCACTGACACTGCGCATACCCATGCAACTCGGTCGCTATCGTCACTACAAAGGAAACGAGTACATTGTGTTCGGCGTTGCTCGGCACAGTGAGACCGAGGAAGAACTCGTCGTCTATCGCCAAGACTACGGTGATCGCGGACTGTGGGTGCGGCCCAAAGCGATGTTCCTGGAACAAGTCGTCGTGAACGGCGAAACGAAGCCGCGTTTTGAGTTCGTCGGCGAATCCGATGAGTAACCTTTTCGACGACGTTCCGGATACGTTGCCTGCCGAGTTGGTAGAAGTGCTCGCACGCGGCGACGGCGTTCGCATCGAGCGCATCGTCTCGCGAGGGCACGTCTCGCCCGAGGGTTTTTGGTACAACCAAGACGAAGACGAATGGGTCGTGCTGCTCCAAGGAGCGGCGCGACTGCGTTTTGAAGACCAAGAAATCGAGCTGCGCCCCGGCGACAATCTGCACATCCCAGCGCGGCGCCGGCACCGCGTGGAATGGACGTCGCCGGACCAGCCGACCGTGTGGCTGGCCGTACATTTTCGCCCTGAGACTTGAATTCGACGAAGCGATGCAAGACGACGCCACGTATATCTGCGACGCCTGCGGCGAGGAAATCGTCGTGCCGATCGACCTCTCGGCGGGCGAGGAGCAGGAGTACATCGAAGACTGCCCGGTCTGCTGCCGGCCTAGCCTTATTCACGTCGAAGTCGACGACGACGGGGAAGTGCGCGTCTGGGCGGAGCCGAGTTGAGCGGCATAGTTGGCCATAGTCTCCTTTCGCTCCGCGAAATGTCCGGACCTTTCGCGGAGCGAAAGGAGACTATGGTGGCGACTGAAAATCCTACGGCATCGCGTAGAACCCGGAGCCGGTGTACTTGATGCGGCCCTGCTTGGTCAGCTCGTCCCAAACTTCCTGTGGGAACTGATTCGGCGGCCGGATGCCGGCGATCGACGACTTTTGGCCGGAGGTCAACGGGTTGCGCCCGAGGCGAGATTCCTGATCGAGGGCCGTCAGTTTCCAGCGTTTCTTGAAGGCGTTGTAGGCCGACTTCAATTCCTCTTTCGTGATGCCCACCGGCGCCGCCGCTTCGCCCGGCGCGGCCGGCGTTTCATCGACCTGTTGCTCTGGTTGTTCGTCCATCGTCGTCCCCCCCAAGCCGCGCGAAGTTGGCTGCGATTCCCGTGAGCTTCCAGTCTAATGGAACGGCGACGAGTTTCCACCCTTATGCAATGATTGCTTCTCGCCTCCTATTCTCGTGCGCTACGCCGCATGATAACGTGCGGTGGCAATTCTGCTGCGAGTATTCCGATGTCCGCTGACGAACACCAACCGCCGCACGTGAACGAGACCGGCTCTCCGCTCGATCTGGCTGGGTTCCGTGACGTGCCCGACGACCAAGGGATGACGCTCGACAATCTCAGCACCGCCTTTGCGGAATTGCTGGGCCGCGGCGACGAGCCGTATGAAGCGCAAAGCGATCCGTCGGCAGTTGCTTCCCAGGCTGATAGCGTTCCCTTGACGGAAACGCCAACCGGCGCTGCCGCCGACGACGACGACGCGTGCGAAGTGACACCGCGCAGTATTTTGGAGGCGATGCTGTTTGTCGGCAACCCAGACGGCACTCCCCTCAGCGCGGTGCGTGTCGCCGGTCTGATGCGCGGTGTGAGGGCGGCGGAGATCGAAACCTTCGTGGCCGAATTGAACGACGAATATGCGTCGAATGGCTGCCCTTTTCACATTGCATCCGACGCCGCGGGCTATCGGCTGGAGCTGCTCCCCGCTTTCGAGGCGACACGAGCGGCAGTGCGGGGGCAAAACCGCGAGAAGCGGCTTTCCACCGCGGCCGTCGAAGTACTATCCATCGTGGCCTACAAAGGTCCACTCAATGGCGAGGCGGTGAGCCGCCTGCGCGGGCGTCCCAGCGGCGGATTGTTGGCGCAACTCGTGCGGCGCCAGCTACTTCGCGTTGAACGGGGGGCTGGCCGCAATGCCAAATACGCCGTCACCGGGCGCTTTCTGAAATTGGCGGGTTTGGCGAGCCTGGAGGATCTGCCCAGGGCGCAGGATCTGGACGTGAAGTAGTTAGGATGCTCATTTTTCGCCGAAATTCTGGGTATCAGGAACGCTCATACAGCGACGCTTGATTATTACTCGCTCTGCGCTGGCGGATTTTTCGGTGGGTGATACAATACACCCTGTCCTTGACGGCAAGTCTACCGCTGCCGCAAGTGAAGTGTCGATTCGGTCGTGCGAGTTGGTCACGTGTCGCGCCCGGTAGGATAGCGGCATCTTAGATGGCAAACGGTCGACGTAAAGCCGTTTGAATTCGACTCGAACTTCTCACCCAACCGGCGAACCGCGCGTGGAGCATTATTGCGTCCACCGGCCAGGATTCCGGCACTCGCTTTATGCCCTCCCGTCAATCGGTCGTTCAATTGCGCGGCGCTGCGCCGGTCGTGCTGCCATCGCTGCTGCTGTGCGATTTCGGCAATCTGGAGCGCGACGTGCGCCGATTGGAAGACGCTGGCGTGCGGGGCCTGCACCTGGACGTGATGGATGGTCATTTTGTGCCCAACCTCACTTATGGAATGCCCCTGGTGGAGGCGATTCGTAAACTCACCGATCTGCCGCTGGACGTGCATTTGATGATCTCCGAGCCGGCCAGGTACGCGGCGCAGTTCTGCGACGCCGGCGCCGACAGTTTGACCATTCATATCGAAGCTGCGCCGAATCCGGCGCCGATCTTGCAACAGATACAAGACCTTGGGGCGGCTGCCGGATTGGCGTTCAATCCGGATACGCCGGTCGAGGCGATCGAGCCTTATCTGCCGCTATGCGACATCGTGCTCGTGATGAGCGTGATGCCCGGGTTTGGAGGCCAAGCCTTCAATGCCGTGGCGATCGAGAAATTGAAATACCTGAGCGACCGCATCGGCCCCGAGCAATCGCTCGAAGTCGACGGCGGCATCGCCATGTCGACGATCGCGAGTTGCGCCGAAGCGGGGGCGCATTTGTTTGTGGTCGGGTCGGCCATTTTTGGCACGCCCGACTATGCCGTCAGCGTGAGCCAGCTCGAAGAGCGGGCGCGCACGGCTTTCACCACCACTGGGAGGTAATTTGGCGCCAGCCATGACACAGTTCATTCTGGTCCGTCCGGGATCGACGGATTACGACGCGCAGGGACGTATTCAGGGCGATCTCGATATCCCGCTGAACGAGCAAGGCAATCACGAGGTTGCCCGCGCCATTGATGAATTGAAGCATCAGGGCATCAAGGTCATTTACACCTGCGAATGCGCGGCGGCCCGTCAAACCGCCGAGGCCCTGGCGACTGCGCTGGGGGCCAAGTTGAAAGAAATGGACAACATGCGCAACCTGAACCACGGTTTGTGGCAGGGCATGTTGATCGACGAAGTCCGGCGCTGCCAGCCGAGGGTTTACCGGCAATGGCAGGAGCAGCCGGAATGCGTGCGCCCGCCGAACGGCGAGACCGTCACCGAAGCGCGGCAGCGCGTGGCGACGGCGTTGCAAAAAATCGCTCGCAAACACAAGGATGACATCGTGGCGCTCGTCGCGCCGGAGCCGCTGGCCAGCATGTTCCGCGCGGAACTGTTGAACGGCGACGTTGGCGATCTCTGGCGCGCCAGCCAGGAGCATGGCCACTGGGAGGTCATCGATACGACCGCGGCGTCGGCCCGCTAGTCGGAGCACGGCCGCCGTTCATCATGCGCATCGCCGAAATCTACGCTTCGATTCAAGGCGAGGGCTTGCTGACTGGCCGCGAAAGCATCTTCATCCGCACCAGCGGCTGCAATTTGCGCTGCTGGTTCTGTGACACGCCCTACACGTCCTGGGCGCCGGAGGGGGAAGAGCAGAGCGTCGCGGAGGTCCTCGACCGCGCCACGGAATGGCGTGACGTCGAAGACGTCGTCATCACAGGCGGGGAGCCGATGTTGCACGCCGAGCTCTCGCCGCTGACCGCGGAGCTGCGCGCGCTCCGCAAGCAGATCACCATCGAAACCGCCGGCACGCTCTTTTTGCCCGTCGATTGCGACCTGATGTCGATCAGCCCCAAGCGGGCGAACTCGACTCCGAGCCAAGAGCGCGACGCCCGCTGGCATGTCCGCCATGAGCGCGATCGGCACGCGCCGGATGTCGTCCGGCGACTCATAGCCCAGCACTCCTACCAGCTCAAATTCGTGATCGACGCCCCGGCCGATTGCGAGGATGTCGAGGCGTATTTGACGGAAATTCCCGAAATCGACCGCTCCCGTGTGCTGCTGATGCCGCAAGGAACGACGGTCGAAGAGTTGGCCGTTCGCGCCGACTGGCTCGAAGCGTATTGCGCTCAGCATGGTCTCCGCTATTGCCCCCGCAAACATATCGAATGGTTCGGGTTCACGCGCGGGACGTAGCTCAAACGTGTCGCTCAGAGCGAAATGCAGGGCCACTGGTTGCTAAGCTATTCTGGTCGGCTGTGGGAGGCGTCTCCGACGCCGATGGATTTGGCGATTTCCGCGCGAAAGGCCCGATTGACCAAGCTCGCGCCGCTCGCATCGGCGTCGGAGACGCCTCCCACAGTCGAACACTGATTCGCCCCGTCGAAGCCAATTGCTCTGACTTGCCCGATCCAGTGATGTTGCGTTCTACTAGCGGCGAAGCAATCTGCCTTGAAATCATGAGCCACTCTATGCGATGTTTCGCTCCGCTGAATCGAATTCGCGCTTCAATCCTCGTCAGTTATTTCACGATGTGCGCCATCGTTATTGGCGGCGCGCCCACAAACTTATTTGCGGACGAAGCAACGATGGACGACGACTTCCTCAAGCGTTACGCCGAGACCTACCGCTTCACGCATGGGCTGCCTGCGGCCATTGCCGTGCCGTCGACGGACGACGCCGTGTTGTTTCTGCGCTCAGGGCCGCGGAGTTTCGTGCGAGATCTGTATAGCTGGGACGCCCGCACCGGCGCGGAGCGGGTGTTGCTCACGTCGGATCAGCTTCTCGGCGGCGCGGACGAATCGCTGACCGCGGAGGAAAAAGCGCGGCGCGAACGGATGCGGCTCGCCGCGCGCGGCATCGCTTCGTTCGATCTCTCGAAGGACGGCGCGCTGGTACTCGTACCACTGTCCGGGCGCCTGTATGTCGTTGAACGAGCCAACGGGGCGACCAAAGAATTGAAGAGCGAAGGCGGCTACCCGATTGATCCGCAGTTTTCGCCGGACGGTCGCTCCGTGACATGTGTGCGAAATGGCGACCTCTACGTGATCGACGTGGCCAGCGGCGCGGAGCGTCGCCTGACAACCGGCGCGACGGAGACGTTGACGCACGGGCTCGCCGAGTTCGTCGCGCAGGAAGAAATGAGCCGCATGCACGGCTACTGGTGGTCCCCGGACGGCAAATTTATCGCCTATCAGGAAACCGACGTCGCCAATGTGGAAGAACTGTTTATTGCCGACCCGGCAAACCCCGGCAAGGCGCCGGAGCCTTGGCGCTATCCGCGTCCTGGCATGGCGAACGCGGCGGTTCGCTTGGGAGTTATTCCGGCGTCCGGAGGCGACACGCGTTGGATTGAATGGGACCGCGAGGCCTATCCGTATTTGGCGGCCGCGACATGGGATGAAGGCGCGCCGCTGACGATCGTCGTGCAGAATCGCCGGCAGACCGAAGAGCTGGTGCTGACCGTCGACGAGGGATCGTCAACCACGCACGAGCTGCTACGTGAAAAAGATGAAGCCTGGCTGAACCTCGACCTCGGATTGCCGCGGTGGATCGATCAAGGAAAGCATTTCCTCTGGAGCACCGAACGCAACGGCGCGTGGCAACTTGAACTGCGCAATCGCGACGGCAATCTGCTGGGGCCGCTCACGGGATTGGAGTTGAACTATCGCGAGCTCATCGCCGTTCTAGAGGAACGTCGCGAAGCCATCGTCTTGGGCGGCGAGAATCCGACCGAGCAACACTTGTTTCGCGTCTCACTCGACGCTCAGCATCCGCGCGCGGAACGTATCACGGACGGCGCCGGAAACCATGCCGGCATCTGGTCGGACCGCGGCGGCCTCGCCGTGCGCGTCTCGGCGAATCTAAAGGGTGAACGAAGATTTGATGTGGAAAAAGGCGACGGAGAGTTCGTCGGCTCACTCGCACAGCTCGCCGAATCACCGGGGTTTGTGCCGAACGTCGAGCTGACGCGCGTCGGACAGGATCCGGAGTTGCACGCAGCCGTGGTGCGCCCGAGAGAGTTCGATGCAGCGCTTCGTTACCCGGTGATTGTCAGCGTCTATGGCGGCCCGCATGCGCAGACCGTGGTGGCGAATTCCGCGAAGTACGTGTTCGATCAATGGATTGCGGATCACGGCTTCATCGTCGTCTCAATTGACGGACGCGGCACGCCTGCCCGCGGACGCATATACGAGCGCGCCATTCGCGGCGATTTTATTACCTTGCCGCTCGCCGATCAGGTTCGCGGACTCGAAGCGCTCGCGGCGCGCTACCCCGAAATGGACCTGAGGCGCGTCGGCATCTACGGCTGGTCGTTTGGCGGGTACTTCACGGCGATGGCGCTCTTGCAACGGCCGGAGGTTTTTCAAGTCGGCGTCGCCGGGGCGCCTGTTGTCGATTGGGCCGACTACGATACGCACTACACGGAGCGTTATCTTGGACTGCCGGACGAAAACCCCGAGGCGTATCGCGTCAGCAACGTATTGACCTACGCCGACAAACTCTCCGGAAAACTGCTCCTGGTCCATGGAACGGCCGACGACAACGTCTATTTTCAGCACAGCGTCAAGCTCACCGACGCCTTGTTTCGCGCCGGCCAGGAGTTTGATTTCCTGCCATTGCGCGGGCTGACCCACATGACGCCTGACCCGATCGTAACGCAGCGGCTGTATGGCAGGATGATGGATTATTTTGAGCAGTTGAAAGCGGAGTAGTGGCGACGCCTGCTCTGGCCGAGGTCACAGAGCTCGGCCGGAGCAGGCGGAAAGTGCCCACGAATTGAGACTCATTCTCCTGGCAGGAGGTTTTTTGCGACTTGTTCGCACAGCCTCGGCATGTCGCCCTTCCCTCGCGCCGCTTGTCGGCTAGAATCCGGACGTCGCGCGAGTTCTTGCGACTTGTCCTGAACACCGAAATTTCCTTGCGAATACGCGAAAGGTTCCCGCCATGCTCAGCCAAACCGTGCAAGATGCGCTCAACGACCAGATCAACACGGAGCTGGGTTCTTCGTACAACTACTTGGCCATGTCCGCCTACTGTGAGCGGCAGAACTTCCTCGGCTGCGCGCACTGGCTCCAGGTGCAGAGCCAGGAGGAGTACGGCCACGGGATGAAGATTTTTCGGTTCATGCAGGATCGGAACTCGAAGGTCATGCTCAAGCAAATCACGGCGCCGCGCGGTGATTTTAACTCGGTCGTCGAAGTGTTTGAATCCGCGCTCGAACAGGAAATTCACGTCAGCGAGCGGATCAACACGCTTTATGAACTCGCGTTCAAGGAAAAAGCGTTCGCCGCGCTGGTCGAGTTGCAGTGGTTCATCACCGAGCAAGTGGAAGAAGAGCGCACAGCGCGCGAGATCGTCGCCAAGTTCAATATGGTGAAAAGCGATCCGTCCGCAATGCTGGATCTGGATCGCGAGCTCGCGGGCCGCATGGCCGCGGCCGCCGCTGCACCCGCGGCGTGATGCAGCCATCGAACGGCAACGGCGCCGAGCGATTGGCTCGCGCGCCGAGACGACAAAGACCAAGGTCGGCCATCGACTTACTGCGCGATGCCCATAGCGATTTAGCAAAATCGTCGAAAAAATCCTTGCTCCACGCCGGACCCCGCGATATATTCTCGCTCGACTCACTCGAGTTGATTCGCAGTGCGCCCTGTTTCACTTCGTGGGGCGCTGATTGAGTGCGGTTTGACGTTCATCGCGGCTTTTCCCTCGTCCGAGATTTCTTAGGCGTCCCGATATCGTGGTAGTTCACCACGCCCGTTTGGCTGGCGTTTGCCCGCCCGACGCGAAGGATCGCGGTGCGCGCCGACGACTCTTGGCGGACTTTTCTTTGGAGGCTGGTCATGTCGCGTCGTTCGCTTCTCGTTTCTTCCTGCGCCTTATCGCGATTTGCTGTCGCGGGCGTCGCCTGGCTGTTGACCGTCACATCCGCCCGCGCCCAACTGCCCTACGCGGAGGGCTTCAACACAGATGGCGATGGCGTGCGCTACACCGTCGGCGGCCGGGGCACCGATTTCATCTTCGACGCCGGCGGCGGACCATCGTATTGGGAGCACAACTTCAATGTTGGCGACGTCGGCGTGATCAATAAGGCGCCGGCCCGTTGGGCATCGCTGTTATGGACGCACGACATCGACACCACGCAATGGACCGACGATGCACTCGACGTCTTTGATGCCACCGTGAACTGGGCGTCGCAAGGCCGCGCGACGAACTTAGTCACCTACATGACGCCGCCGCCCACCACGGCCGCTGATCTCTTTGTGCGCGATCGCCTGGTGGCAGCTGGCCACACTGTCGAAGGAATTGCGCTCGACGCCTTTCCGCTTCCCACCGCCGCGAATGCCCGCTTGATCCTGCATGCGAGCCCCACGGACGTGACGCCGCCGACGAAGTTCAATGCGTACGCTGTTCCGGTGATTACCTGGAACTCGTCGGGCCTGGACGACATGGGGCTCACGAGCATTGGCGCTCAGGTGCCCGTGACGAATGGGCAGGTGAAGATCACCGATCCTACGCATCCGGCCGCTGGCGGCAAGAGCGGTACGATTCAATGGACCACTGATCCGCAATCGCTCTTCGCGCCCGGGCGGACGATTGCCGTGGGCGGAAAAGTAGTGGCCACGTTCAACGCGTCGGTCGCGCCGACGATGGACTCGCTCGCCAAAGTCGATCAACTCATCGCCGGACAACTCGGCGGTACGACCGCTACCAGCACCGTCACCACGGCCGACCTCGCCGCGCCGACAGGTGGGAACTGGCCTTTCAATGGCGCCGTGCCGGGAGCGCCCGGCGATGGCTTCGCGGTCCGCGGCCTCGGGCAACTCACCGTCGATGCCGCTGCGACGTATTCCTTCGCGCTCAGCGGCGACGACGGCGGACGATTCCGCATCGACGTCGACCGCAACGGTCAATTCAATGCCGCCGACGACGTGATCGTGGACGACGCCCTGCACGCGTTTCAAGACAGTTTTGGCAGCGTGGCGCTGCAGACCGGCAACTATGACTTCGAATGGGTGAGCTTCGACAACACCACCGATTTCGCCTCCGAGGTTTCGGTCGCGTTCAATCCGGGCGGTGGACAAATCGGTCCCATCACGATCGACAACTGGACGGTGCTCGGCGATCACCTGGCTTCCGATCCTGTGAAACTCTCGGGCGACATCGCCTTGACCACGTATATTCCGGACGTCGTCCTGCAGGAACGCCCGGCGCTCGTCGTCGTGGACACGGGCGCAGATCTGCTCGGCGGACGCATTTCCGGGCAAGAGGGAACCGGATTCTTTGCCGGGGCCGACATCAACGAACCGTCCTATGGCGCCGGCGGCGACAATATTCCACGTTCGCTTACGCTGGCCCCGATCGACGTGACGGGCGAGACCGGGCTTCAAATCACCGTCGCCATGGCCGGCACCAACATCGATTTCGAGAACAACGATTTTCTGCGCATTCTGGCCGACCCTGACGGGGAAGGTCCTTTGCCTTCGGTGACAGTCGCCAATTTCGTCGGCGATGACACCAAAGCCCTGGTCTATCAAGGGCAGGCGCTCGGCAATGTTCTCGAAGACTTCACGTTCGATCTCCCAGCGGGAGCCACGAATCTGGTCATCCGTTTCGAAGCGTACAGCACGTTTTACAATGAGATTCTTGCCTTCGACAATGTGCGGATTACCTCCGACAGCACGAACATTGTGCTTGGCGACACGGATGACGATCGGGACGTCGATATTACCGATCTGAACAACGTCCGCAACAATTTCAGCGGCACAGGGCTCGGCGACACCGACGGCGACAACGACGTCGATATCACGGACCTGAACAACGTCCGCAATAATTTCGGCGTCGGTCCGGGCGCCAACGCCGTGCCGGAACCAGCCACTTGGGCCTTGCTGGCGGTCGGCGGCTTGGCAACATATTTTGTTGGACGTCGTCGCGCCAGATAGGCGGCACAGAAAACGGGCGACTACGGACGGCAATGACAAAGCCCCTGGAAGGAGCTTCCAGGGGCTTGTTGCGTTTACGACTCGTTGAGCAATCGACTACTTGCGGCGGCGAATGACGCTGGCCGCGGCGATCCCGGCCAAGGCCAACGCCCAGGTCGCCGGTTCGGGCACGGCATTGCCCCCAGGCTGGCCCGCGCCAAAGTTGTTGCGGACATTGTTCAAGTCGGTGATATCGACGTCGTTGTCGTCGTCGGTATCGCCCAGGCCCTCGCCGCTGAAGTTATTGCGGACGTTGTTCAGGTCCGTGATATCGACGTCCAGATCGCCGTCCGTATCGCCAAGCTGGCCGGGCGCCGCGTCGAAGTTAAGCGGGTTTTCGAAATCGACCCAGGCGAAATAGAAATCCGTATCGGTCAACTCCAGCAAGTCGCCGAAGACGCTTGTCCCGCCTTCCGTAGCGGCGTCGATCCGCGACTGGACGATGAAACTACCACTGTCCAGGTTGTCGTATTGATACGACAGCATGGTGCGCGCGGCGACATTGCCTTCGGCGAACGTAGCGTCGTGCGAGGCGACGGACAGGATGAGCATGCCGTCGTCGCCGGTCAATTTCTGGTCGCCTTCGCCAAACACGCTGATCGCGTACTCGCCGGCTTCGGTGCGCGTCACGTCGAACTGCGTCGTGCCGGCGCCTTGCAGCACGGCGCCATCTGCGCCGCTAATCCAGCCGCCAATCAGATCGGTCGCAGTATACGGAACGTACAGGAACTGATAGGGCGAGGCGGTCACCGCGTTAATCGGGAAATTGCCGAGCTGATCTCCCTGCTCCTGACGAATCGTCACGTCCCAGCCGCCGTCGCGCGGCGCTGCGGCGGCGATGTTCGTGGCGTTGTTCGAATCGCTGGCGGGAGCCACGAAGAGCATGCCGTCCGTGGCGGAATCCACATCCGGCAGTTCGACGCGACCGTTGCCAAATTCATAGAGGTTGGACCCGGGCGAGCTTTCTTGCCAACTGGCGACTGTCGAGCCGATGAGGTCGGGATGGCCTTGGGTGATGGTCGCTTGACCCTGTTCGCCCGCGCCGGAGTCGACCCACGCGCCTTGCCACCCTTGCTCGTACGGGAAGTAGGCCGCCGCGATGTCGAAGGCAGATTCGCCTTTGTCTCGGTCGTAGCCCGCCACGCCCATGACGACGTCGAGGCTATTGCCGCCGCCATTTTCGAAGACGCCGTCGTCCATGCGATAGCCATAGCCCTGCGAACCTTGGGTGAGGGCATAGGCGACGCCATGCAACGTGCCGACCGCCTCGCCATTGGACGTAATGTTCGGCGTATAGGCGTTGGTGCGGACGCTGACCAATGTCGCGCCGGTCGTTTTGCTCAGACGCCACGCCAAGGTGGCGTTGCTGAACGGTTGGCCGTCGCGGCCGGGCTTGTACTCCCCGTGCGCATTCGGTGGGTAGTAGCTCGGATCATTCGGGTCGAACGGCCCGATGCTGAGCGCGAGGTCTCCTTCGTTGAATCGCGTACTTGTCCACTTGATGGGTCCGGCGGAAGGGAACGAGACCTTGAGATCGTTCGCTCCGGCGCCGTCGAATTCGCTGCCAGGAAGCGACAGCACGTTCACGTTGGTCGCGGTCACTGAAGTGGGAAACGCACCCGGCGGGTTTGGGTTATTCGGCCCGGTGGTGGTTGGCGGGGCCTCGGCCGAGGCGCTCAATACGGCGCTCAGCATAAAGCTTGCACCGGCCGACAATGCGATCACTGTTCTCTTCATGGATGTCCGCTCCTGGATGGTAGGCGAGTGGGCGACGCAATAGCGCGCCCGGTGGGCACCCTCCAGCATATCCAGCCACGACAAGGGAGCCAACAACCCAATCTAGTGGCACGTTGGCCAAGGCCGGCATTTATCCAAGTTCGCGCAATTTCCATGCGCAAACTACACAAATCTGCAGGAAACGCCGGCGTCCGTAGATCAAGCCGGCTAACTGATCTCAGCGATCTGTTAAGTACACGCCGTTTTCGCCGGTTCACAGGACAGGGAAGCTTGATTCAAGGGCCGGACGCCGGTAGTTATGGAAAGCGGCATTCCTGCCTGGGGCCAAATGTGGCTCTTGGCAATTCTGATCTATGCGGTTTGCAAGGCAGTCGTCTGGATGCGGCTGCGTGAGTGCTCAGCGCCTTGCTGGAAGCAAGCCGCGTTTCTACTCGCTTGGCCCGGTATGAACGCGAATGAGTTCGTAAGCCAAAGCAGTGAACCAACGCCGCACCGCGACTTGACGTGTGACTCACTTTGGGCGGCTGCTTCGATTGCGTTCGGTGCGTTCCTGTTTTGGATTGTCGCGCCTCAATTGTCGGATGAGCGAGAAACGTTGATCGCGTGGCTTGGCATGATTGGCACGATCTTGATGTTGCACTTCGGCGTGTTTCGACTACTGGCGAACTATTGGCGCGCCCAGGGCGCCGACGCGCGACCGATCATGAACGCGCCTTGGGCGGCGTCGAGCGTCAGCGAGTTCTGGGGGAAGCGTTGGAACACCGGCTTTCGCGACCTCGCCGTACAATGCATTTTCCGACCCGTCGCACGACGAATGGGAGTCGCCTCGGCGACTTGGGCAGTGTTCTTGTTCAGCGGCGTTGTCCACGATCTTGTGATCTCGCTCCCCGCCGGTGCAGGATACGGACGCCCGACGCTGTACTTCTTGATTCAAGCGATGGCCGTTCAATTCGAGCACACCGCGCTGGCGCATCGACTGGGCATGCACAATGCGATTCGTGGGCGACTGCTCGCGGCAGTCGTGATTCTCGCGCCCGTGGAATTGCTGTTCCATGCGCCGTTTCGCACCCATGTCATGATCCCATTCATGGAGGCGCTGGGCGCAAGATGAATATCGAACTGGAGACCGCGATTTGGCTAATTGGCATGGGCCAGCTAGGCGTGCTTTGCGCGTCAGCACTTGTGCCGCTGCGGCTTGACTGGAAGCAAAGCCTGAACATGCTGCCCGAATTGCAACGGCAGCTGTACTGGGTCTACGGCGGTTACACCGTGATGTCGATCATCGCGCTCGGCGCGACTTGCCTTGGATGCAGTCGCGAAATCGCCAGCGGCGATCGCCTCGCACTGGCGTTCAGCGCATACGGCGCGACGTTCTGGGGCGTGCGGCTCGGTCTGCAAGCGGTGCTGAATGCGCGGCCGCATCTGACGCGCTGGTGGTTGTGGCTGGGATACCACGTCCTGACGCTATTGTTTCTCGCCTTTACGTGCGTCTATTTGATGGCCGTGTGGAACGCGATTCGAACTCTGCGCCAATGACTTCGTAGGAGAAGGAGCCACGAAAAGCACGAAAGGCACGAAAAGTGTTTCAGGGCCACAGTTCGTTGCGAACTCATGCCATTGATACGAACACTCCACGATCCAGCTTTCAACGCTGTATTGAAGTTTTCGTGCTTTTCGTGTCTTTCGTGGTTCCTCTGAATTCAACTGGAACAACGAATTCCTACGGCACAAACCGGTCGTCCGCTTTCAATCCCGCTGCGAACTTGGCCAGCAGGTCCGCGGCCTGATCGATATCGGCGAGGCTGATCATCTCGACCGGCGAGTGCATGTAGCGGTTCGCGATGCTCACCAGGCCGACGGCCATGCCGGCGCGGTTGATTTGCATGCTGTTGGCGTCGGTCCCGGTGGCGCGGCCGTTGGCCGCGAGCTGATAGGGCAACTCGTTGGCCTTCGCGGCGCTGATCAGTCGATCCACAACCACCGGGCTCATATTCGGTCCGCGGTAGATCACCGGTCCGCCGCCGAGCTTCACGTCTCCCTCTTGCTTCTTGTCGATCGTGGGGCAATCGGTCGCGTGCGTCACGTCGACGGCGATGCCCACTTGCGGATCGATGCCGTAGGCGCTCGTCTTCGCGCCGCGCAAGCCCACTTCCTCTTGCACCGTGGAGACGGCGTACAGCGCACAATCGAGCGGCGCAGCACACGCGCGGCGGAAGGCCTCCATCACGACCCACACGCCGCACTTGTCATCCATCGCCGGCGCATGCGCGAGCCCGTTGCGGGCTTCGTGATAGCAAAGTTCCAACGTGATCGGATCGCCGATGTTGACCACCGAATGCGCGTCGGCCTTGTCCTTCGCGCCGATGTCGACCCACAGGTCCTTCATCTTGGGAACCTGCTTCCGCTCTTCGTCGCTCAGCAAGTGAATGGGTTTGCGCGCCATCACGCCATGCACCGGCCCCGTCGGCGTCCAGACAGTGACGCGCTGGCCGATCAGCACCAGCGGATCCCAGCCGCCGATCGTTTGCACGGAGAGAAACCCCTGATCGTCGACGTAAGACACCAGCAAACCAATCTGATCGCAATGCCCGGCGAACATCACCCGCAGCGGCGCGCCGGCGTTTTTCACCGCGATCACATTGCCGTGCAGATCGGTCGAGACATGGTCGGCGTACCGGCTGATATACTCGCGGACCACATTCTGCGCCGGCTGTTCGTAGCCGGACGGGCTGGGGACCGAAAGCAGGTTTTTGAGAAAGTCGTGGGCAGTGGATTCCATGCGGCAGCTCGCGAAAACAGGCCAAAAATGCGACTCGCGCAATGTATCGGACCCGGCCGGCCCCGCCAAGGCGACAGGTTCGCGCGTCAGGTTGCCACCGGCGCGAACTTCACGCAAAATAGGCGTTCCCGTCGCGTCAGCGCATCCCACTTCTCCGCCATGGATCGCCGGTCATGTTCCTCCTTCGCTGGATTGCTTTGCTCGCCTTGATCGTCGCCAGTCAAGTTCCGGCGCAGGCCGCGGAGAGCGACGCTTCGATTCCGCACAATCAAGACGCGCCCCCGGGGCCGGCGCTGTCGCCCGAGGAAGCGGTCGCCAAGATGACGGTGCCACCGGGCTTCACCGTGGAAGTCGTGGCCGCCGAGCCCGACCTGATGAATCCGGTCGCGATGACCTTCGACGAACGCGGCCGTATTTGGGTCACGGAAAGCTTCGAATACCCGCGCCGCGAACCGGGGCCCGGGCGCGACCGCATTAAGATCCTGGAAGATACCGATCACGACGGCCGCGTCGACAAAGTCACCATCTTTGCCGAAGGCTTGAACATTCCTTCTGGAATCGCGGTCGGTCATGGCGGCGTGTGGGTGGCGAACTCGCCGGACATTCTGTTCTTGCAAGACACCGACGGCGACGACCGCGCCGATAAGCAAGAAGTCGTGGTCACCGGTTTCGGCCGCGACGATACGCACGAGTTGCCGAACTCGCTCACCTGGGGCCCCGACGGCTGGCTCTACGGGCTGAACGGCGTGTTCAACCCGGCGGTGGTGGAACATCGCGGCAAGAAACACGAGTTCACTTGCACGTTGTTTCGCATTCATCCGTTGACGCGCGACTTCGAACTCTTCTGCGAAGGCACCAGCAACCCTTGGGGCGTGACGTGGGATCGCGAAGGGAGCGCGTTTATCAGCGCGTGCGTAATCGATCACCTCTGGCACTTAACCGAGACCGGCTACTACTTGCGCCAGGGCGGGCCCTATCCGCCGCACACCTGGCGGATCGAGTCGATCGTCAAGCATCAGCATCAGAAAGCCGCCTATTGCGGCATCCATTACTTCGATAGCGCCGCCTATCCCGAGCAGTACCGCGAAAAGCTCTACATGGGCAACATCCACGGCAACTGCATCAACTGCGACTACCTGGAGCGCGCCGGGTCGACGTACTTCGCCAAGCCGGATCCCGATTTCCTGTCGGCGAACGATTCCTGGTTCATGCCGGTGGTGCAGAAGACCGGCCCGGACGGCTGTTTGTATGTCCTCGATTGGTACGATCGCTATCACTGCTATCAAGACGCCAACCGCGATCCCGAAGGGATCGATCGCGGCAAAGGCCGTCTCTATCGCATCCGTTATCAAGACACGCCGCGCGCGCCGGCCTTCGATCTGGCGAAAGAAACGGACGCGCAGTTGATCGAGCGGCTGCATAGCCCGAACGTGTATTTCCGCGATCTCGCGCAACAACTGCTGACCGAACGGAAGACGTCGCGCGATCAAGTGGCGGCACTCGTATTAGACAATAATGCCCCGCGCAAAGCGCGGATGCATGCCATCTGGGCATTGGTCGGCGGCGGCCCGCTCGACGAGGCGTTTCACCTCCAGCTCCTTACCCACGAAGATCCCAGCTTCCGCGCCTGGGGCGTCCGCGCTGCCGGGAATATGAAGCAAGTTTCTCAGGTAGTGCGCGATCGCGTAATTGCGCTGGCCGACGATGCTTCGCCCGACGTGCGGCTACAGGTGGTGATTGCTTCGCAGAAAGTAGCTGGCATCGATCCGTTGCCGCTCCTGTTCAAGGTGCTGGCGACCAGCGGCGACGACGAGTTGCTGCCGCACATTGTTTGGAACAATTTGCAGCCGTTGATGGACGAGCGCCGAAGCGAAGTTGTCGTTGCTGCGTTGCGACGCAGCGACGCGATTGGCAAACCCGGCTTAAACGGCATGATGCCGTATTTCACGCGTCGCCTCCTTGAGACGAAGGTGATCGACACGCGCGCCGTGGCGGCCTTGTTTGATCTGCTTACTTCGACGGCGCATGGCAATATCGATCTGGCGCGCGAGCTGCTGCAAGTCATCGCATCAAAGATTCAGAATCGTGAGATTACTGGCTATTCGGCGGACAAGCTGCATCAGACGATTGCCAATCGCGTCGACGGGATCGTGAAGGACGGCGTGGACGCTCCGTTGTATCGTGACGCCGTGTTGCTATCGGCCAGTTGGGGCGAAGCAGACAGCGTCGCAGTAGCGCGCACCTTGTTGAGCAATGCTGCGTTGGCTCCGACCATGCGAGCGCGAGCACTCGCGGCACTGATTGCAGCGAATGACGAAGGCGTTCTCGCTGCCGTGGGATCGCTACTTGCCGAGACAGGTGCGGACAGCCAAGAACTTCGTCGCCAAACCATTGCCGGTCTCGGCCGGCTGGATGCGCCACAAGTTGGCGCAATGATTCTGGCAGCATATGGCAAGATGGAACCCGAGCTGCGCCCATCGTCGATCGAGTTGCTTACCTCCCGTCCAGCCTGGGCCAAGCAACTGCTCTCCGCTGTCAAGGACCATCGCGTCCCGCGCGAGGCGATCAGTGTAAATCACGTGCGCAAATTGCTGTCCAGCAGCGATCAGGAACTGGTCGATCAGGCGACTGCCGAGTGGGGCGCGATGCGGCTGGAGCGCAGCCCGGAGCGCGAGCAGATCATTGCCCAGATGCGGGACGTTATTCGCGCCACGTCCGGCGACGCCCAGCGCGGTCAGGCGGTGTTCACCAAGCTCTGCGCCACTTGCCACAAGATGTATGGCGAAGGGCAGGAAGTCGGCCCGGACATTACGGTGAACGGCCGAAGTTCGTTCGAGCAGTTACTCTCGAACGTCTTTGACCCGAGCCTGGTGATTGGCGCTGCGTATCAGGCCGTGACCGTGAATACCACCGATGGCCGCGTGTTGACCGGCCTGTTGGCCGAGAACAGCGATCATCGTGTCGTGCTCAAGGTGCAAGGCGGCAAGACGGAGACCATTGCCCGCGCCGATGTCGATGAGATGGGCGTGAGCAAGCTCTCGCTGATGCCCGAGGACGTGGAAAAACAACTCAACGCTCAGGAGATCGCCGATCTCTTCGCGTACATCACGCTCGATCGCCCGCCAAGTGATCCGAACGCGCGGCAACTGCCCGGCGTGCGACTCGTCGAGGCCCGCGACGCGAGCGATCCGGCGGAGTTCGCGGGCATCTTGGCGGAAGTCGCGCCCGGCTTCACCATGGCCACTTCGGGAGAAGACGGGATTTCGCTGTTGAGCGAATACCGCGGCCGCGCGACGGTCGTGCGCACGCACCCGGTGAGCGAATCGCAACCCTGCATACTCACCAGCGAAGTCGATTTGCCCGCCGGCAAGAAATCGCAACTCTTACTCTCCGTCGGTTGCCATGACGACGAGAGCGATTGGCGACTCGTCGTGAAAGCCAACGGCGAAACGGTGCTCGACACCATGGTCGGTCCGGACACCACCGCGGAAGGCTGGGCCGATCTAACGGTCGACCTGAGTGCGTTCGCCGGCAAACCAGTGAAGTTGGAATTACTCAACGCAGCCAACGACTGGAACCAGGAGTGGGGCTATTGGGGCCGCGCGGCCGTGGTTTCGGAGTAGCTTCGCCATCAAACATTTATTTGACGCACAATCATTGCAAAGGAAGTGTTCCGTGCATCGCGCCATGCAGTTGTTTTCAGTGCTTATGTTCGTCGCCGTGATCGGCCTCATTCCCACGCGTTCGCGCGCCGCCGAGCCTCGCCTCGAATTGCTTTGGCCCGCGGGCGCGCCAGGCGCCGTCGGCGACGAGGAGGCCGATCGGCCTTCGCTCACGATTTATAGCGCGCCGGAGGAGAAGGCGGTCGGCGTCGGCATCGTGATTTGTCCCGGTGGAGGGTATGGGCATCTGGCCGTCGATCACGAAGGTTTGCAAATCGCCGAATGGATGAATTCACTCGGCGTCACGGCGGGCGTGTTGCGCTACCGCATTGCGCCCCGCTACCATCATCCCGCGCCCTTGCAAGACGCGCAGCGCGCCATGCGCTTGATGCGCTCGCGGGCGGCTGAGTTGCAAATCGATCCGGTGCGGATCGGCGTAATTGGTTTTTCCGCTGGCGGGCACCTCGCGTCGACCATTGCCACGCATTTCGACGATGGCGCCCCGAATGCGCAGGATCCCATCGACGGCGTTTCCTGCCGGCCCGATTTCGCGATCCTCTGCTATCCCGTGATCACGATGGAGTTGCCGACTACGCATAGCGGCTCGCGGCGCAATCTCTTAGGCGAAGAGCCCGATGCGGCGCTGGTGGCGGCGATGTCGAACGACCAGCAAGTCACCGAAAAAACGCCGCCGACGTTCCTGCTCCACACCACGGAAGACACCGTCGTCCTCCCGGAAAACAGCCTGCTGTTTTACGCGGCACTACGCAAAGCAGGCGTGCCCGCCGCATTGCACATCTACGAAAAAGGCCCGCACGGCGTCGGCCTCGGCCGCAAGCTTCCCGGCGTCGGCGCCTGGCCGGAGACCTGCGAAGCCTGGCTGCGGGATCGAGCAGTGCTGCCGAAAAAGGAGCAGTGAATGGAATGACGAATTTCCAAATCCGAATGACGGAAGAATGATTGAATGACGAATGGTTTTGGCGTACCAGACTCATTCGTCATTTAAGCATTCGGATTTCATTCGTCATTCAAATTTAGAAAATCGACATTCTACCGCTGGCTTCCCGTCACCGTGATGTCGTCGAACTCCAGCGTGCCGGTAGCACCGAAGAGACCGATGCCGATCACCGCTCCTCGGGCGCTGACCGGCACGACCATGTTGACCGACTTTTCCGTCCACTTGATGTCGCCCGTCCACGGGCCGAGGATTTCCTGGCGAATCGGCGCTCGGTCTTCGCCGAAAAAATTCACGTAGAGCGTCGCAAACTGATCGCGGTTCGCGCCGGACACCAGGTTCTCGCCGCGCATGCGATAACCGACGGTGATCGATTTGACCTCGCGGCCGTCGATGCCGATTGCCTGCAGGCAGTGCGCGTCGCGCCCTGTGGTGTCGTTGTGAAAGCGGAGGAAATGGGCGGACGCGTCGCCGTCCTTCGCAATCACTTCCGCCTGGCGAACGTAGTACCAGGCCTCGGGTAGTCGCTTCTCGGCGTCAAATTTCTCGAAATCGCCGTTCACGAGCGCGGGCGTCGCATCGTCCGGCTTGACCTGACGTAACTCCTCGGCCTCGCCGGTCATCGGCACGAAGTACGTCGCTTCGAGCGGTTCCTTCTTGAGTTTGCCGTCGACTTTCGTAAACAAGTACAGGAGTTGCTGATACCGCTCGCCGAGCGGCACGATCATCCGTCCGCCTTCCTTCAACTGATCCACCAGCGGCTGCGGCACGTTTTCCGGCGAGCAGGTGACGATGATCTTGTCGAACGGCGCATGTTCCGGCCAGCCCTTGTAGCCGTCGCCGACCATGGTGAACACGTTTTCGTAGCCCAGCTTTTCGAGCGTCGCCGCCGCGCGTTTACCCAGCGGTTCCACGATCTCGATCGAATACACCTCGCTCACCAGGGGACTCAACACCGCGGCCTGATAGCCGGAGCCGGTGCCGATTTCCAATACCTTGTCGGTCGCCTTCGGTTCCAACTGCTCGGTCATATAGGCCACGACGAACGGCGGCGAGATCGTCTGCCCGTGCCCGATCGGCAACGCCATGTCGAAGTAGGCGAACTTGCGTTGCTTGGCCGGCATGAACTCATGACGCGGCGTGGTGCGAATCGACTCCACGACCCGCTCGTCCTTGATGCCGGCGCCGGCGATTTCATCGTCCGCCAATCGATTCCGCGCGGCTTCATTCGGATCGGCCTGTTGCGCGGCAACGGACGACGCCAAGATCAGAAAGCACGCAACGTGCGCAAGACCGCGAAGAGCATTCATCGAAGGTCATCGCCTGGGGCTGTAGCCGGCCGGTGTAAGGCCGGTGGAGTGGACACGATAATAAGAGCATACCGTGAGAATTCGTAACCGCGAAATGCGCGAAATCTCGCGAACAGCAATTACATCGAGAAACGTCGCAAGAGCAAGCACCAGGAGAATCTTTTTCAATGCAGTTTTCGCGTGATTTCGCGTATTTCGCGGTTCAAAATGCACCGTACTACGCCTGGGAACGCAGCGTCGTCAGGGTTTTTTCGAGGGAGCCGACGCGTTCGCGGAGTTCCTCGAGGGCTTTGCGCTCAGCGTCGACTACGGCGGCCGGGGCGCGGCTCGTGAAATTCTCGTTCGACAGTTGGCGTTCCTTGCCGGTGATTGATCCGCGGACGCGGTCCAACTCCTTTTCGTTGCGTTGGATTTCCGCCTCGACGTCGATCAGGCCGGTCATGTCGACAGCCACTTCGGCGCCGCCGGCGGCGATCTTCGCGCACGTCGTCGGTTCCACGACGTTCGGCCCCCAGGCCGTGGCCGTCGCGCCCGCCATGCTCTCGAAATACGGGGCCATCGGCTGCAGCAACTCCGCCGTTTCGTCGTTCGAGCGCAGCGTGAAGCGGATCGGCGTCTTGGGCGGAATGTTCTGCCGGCTGCGAATCTCGCGCAAGGCGCGCAGCACTTCCTGGAAGCGCGCGAACCGGGCTTCAAACTCCGCGTTTCGCTGCGCGGCGTTCGTCTCCGGCCAGGTGGCAACCATGATGCTCTCGCTGGCCTTCGATGGCTGGGGCAATCCGCGTTCGGGCGCAACTTCGCCGAGCAATTGCCAGACGTCTTCCGTGATGAACGGAATCAACGGATGCAACAGTCGGAGCAGCGCGTCGAGCGTATGCACGATCACGCGCTGCGCGAGCGGACGCTGCTGCTCGTCGTCGAAGCGGCTTTTCGCCATCTCGACGTAGAAGCTGCAAAAGTCGTCCCAGGCGAAGTCGTACAGCAACCGCGCCGCCTCGGAGAACTTATATGTGTCGAGCGCCTCAGTCACGCCGGCGGTCACCGTCGAGAGCCGGCTCAGGATCCAGCGATCCTCGATCGGCAGCTCCGTCTCATTCACCGCGGCAGGCGTGTAACCTTCGAGATTCATCATCACGAAGCGCGAGGCGTTCCAAAGCTTGTTGCAGAAGTTGCGCCCCAGCTCGAAACGCTCGCTCACCACGGCGCCGCGCGGCAGCGCCACGTCGGCTGGCTTTTCGGCCCATTGCGTGGAGAACTCCTTCCCACAGTGCTTGCACGGCACGCGCGGCAGCACGCGGTTTTTCTTGGTCTGCGGCACCAAATGCTGGCAGTGCGGGCATTCGAAATCGACCGGCATCCGCACGTCTTGCGTTTCGGTCGTGAGATACGCGAGACCGAAGCGCAGCGAATCCGCGCCGAACTTTTCCATCACGTCGATCGGGTCGACGCCATTTCCCTTCGACTTCGACATCGTCTCGCCGTCGCCGTCGAGAATCTTGGGGTGAATGAACACCTCGCGGAACGGCACGTCGCCGATGTTTTCCAGTCCTGTAAGCACCATCCGCGCCACCCAGAGCGTGATGATGTCACGGCTCGTGATCAGCACACTTGTGGGATAGAAGTATTTCAATTCAGGCGTTTGCTGCGGCCAGCCCAACGTCGAATGCGGCCAGAGCGCTGAACTGAACCAGGTATCGAGCACGTCGTTGTCCTGGTGAATCGTGTGGCCTTGAATCGCGTCAGGCGCAAGGTCGGTCTCCTGCGCGCAGATCAACCATTGGTCGCGCTCTTCGTCGCGTTGCCAGGAGACGTCGTTCCGTCCGGCAAAAGCCTGCTTCAATTCCGCTTCGGTCACCGTCGGCGCGGGCCAGATGGGAATGCGGTGGCCCCACCACAGTTGCCGGCCGATCGGCCAATCGCGTTTTTCGCCGAGCCAATCTAAGTAGCCTCGCGCGTAGCGCTGCGGAAAAATCTTCACGCGGCCGTCGCTCACGGCGTCCATGGCCGATTGCGCCAAGCGATCCATCTTTACGAACCATTGATCGGCCAGGAACGGTTCGATCGGCGTTTTCGAGCGATCCGAGTGCGCGATCTCGATTTCGCGATCTTCCACGTCGCCAAGCAACCCTAGCGCGTCGAGGTCCGCCACGACGCGTTCGCGCGCCACGAGGTTTTTCAATCCCTGGTACGCGCCGGCATGTTCGTTGAGCGTACCGTCGGGATTGAGAATGTTGATCATCGGCAGCGACTGCCGCTTGCCGACTTCGTAGTCGTTCGGATCATGCGCCGGCGTGATCTTTACGCAGCCCGTGCCCAGTTCCGGCTTCGCCCAGAGATCGGTCACGAGCGGGATTTCACGATTCAACAATGGCAAGAGCAGTTTACGCCCCGCCTTGGCCATGTCGCGCAACTTGATCAATCGTGGCAACAGTTCCGCGCGGCGCTTCGTTAGATCGGCGAGTTGAGCTTTGATCGCCGGCTTGTCCTTCTCGGCGGCCTCATTCAGCTTCGCGCGCAGGTCCGCTTCGACCTTATCGAACGCCGCCGCGGGGTCCGGGTGTACTGCCACAGCCGTATCGCCGAGCATCGTTTCCGGCCGCGTCGTGGCGATCTCCACATGCGTGGGCTCACCGGGCTTGGGGTCGATCACCGGATAACGAAAATGCCAGAAGTGCCCCTGGGTGGTCTCGTGGAATACCTCGTCGTCGCTCACCGCGGTTTGCAGGAACGTGTCCCAATTCACCAATCGCTTGCCGCGATAGATCAGGCCCTTCTGAAACAAATTGAAAAACGTATGCCGTACCGCCCGGGCGCAAACGTCATCCAGTGTGAACCGCGTGCGCGACCAATCGCAACTCGCGCCAATTCGCTTGAGTTGCCCGAGAATGCGCTTCTCGTAGTCAGCCTTCCACTTCCAGATGCGCTCGACGAGCTTCTCGCGCCCCAGATCGTGCCGGCTGAGTTTTTCTTCTTGCAGCAATCGCCGTTCGACCACGGCTTGCGTGGCGATGCCGGCGTGATCGGTCCCCGGCATCCAGAGCGTGTTGAAGCCCTGCATCCGCTTCATGCGGATCAGCGCGTCCTGCAAGGTGTTATTGAGCGCATGACCCAGATGCAAAGCGCCGGTCACATTCGGCGGTGGGATCACGATCGTATAAGGCTTCCGCGCCGCGTTCGGCTCGGCATGAAAATACCCTCGCGATTCCCACCAGGAGTACCAACGACTCTCAGCGGCGGCGTGATCGTACTGCTTGGCAAGTTCGGTCATGTTGCGATGTGGGAAAGAGCGAGTGCAATTCTGTTTTGAACCGCAGAGGCGCGGAGCAGAGTTTGAAGTTTTCAGTGTTCAGTTTTCAGTGCTTGGGTACAGAGCGGAATTCGCGCGATCAACAACTCCAGAATCCCCTCTGCGTTTCCGCGCCACTGCGTTTCAAATGGCCTGAACCACTTTGTCCACAGCGGCCCCGCGCGATTCGTCCTTGTAGAGCTTGTATTCGATGCTGTCGACCAGCGCCATCCAACTGGCTTCGATGATGTTTTCACTGGCGCCGACCGTGCCCCAGACGTCGTGTTCGTCGCGGCTTTCGATCACCACACGCACCCCGGCCGCCGTGGCCGCCTCGCTGTTCACGACGCGGACCTTATAGTCGACAAGCTGCATGTGCTGCAGGTTCGGGAAGGTGCCGTTGAGCGCTTTGCGCATCGCGGCGTCCAGCGCGTTCACCGGGCCGTCCCCTTCGGCCACCTCGTGGCGCACTTCCTCGCCGACTTTGATCTTCACCCGGGCCTCGGTGACGACATTATCGTTGCGATCGGACTCCACGCGGACCGAGTAGCTGAGCCGTTCGAAATGCGGCTGGTACTGCCCGGCGCATTTGCGGACCAGCAACTCGAACGAGCCGTTGGCGGCTTCGAACACAAATCCCTGGTTTTCCAAACGCACGACCTCGTCCAGAATCTTCGTCATCAATTCCTGGTCATGCGCCAGATTGTGCTTGCTCGTCAGCGCGGCGATGTTTGAGCGGCCGGAGAGTTCACTTACCAGAATACGGCGCTCGTTGCCGACGACTTCCGGGTTGATGTGCTCGTAGCTGCTCGTGGCCCGGGCGACGGCATGAACGTGCATGCCGCCCTTATGCGCAAAGGCGCTTTGGCCGACGAACGGTTGGCTCGGCCGGTAATTCATGTTGGCCGTTTCGTAGACGAAGCGCGACAGCTCCGTCAGATGCTCGACCCCTTGCCCCGTCAACACTTCATAGCCGCGCTTTTTGACCGCCAGGTTCGCAATCACCGAGATCAAATCGGCGTTGCCGCAGCGCTCGCCGAAGCCATTGATGGTCCCTTGCACGTGGACGGCGCCGGCGTCGACGTGCAAGGGACC
>Ga0163153_10001740_pt1 | contig 33798 bp, 29 predicted proteins | sample OliLakLV19MP6IB1_FD_148629 | JGI IMG/M metagenome (GOLD analysis project Ga0163153, IMG submission 148629) | Freshwater microbial mat bacterial communities from Lake Vanda, McMurdo Dry Valleys, Antarctica - Oligotrophic Lake LV.19.MP6.IB-1 | ecosystem: Environmental > Aquatic > Freshwater >... | reverse complement strand
ATCGGCCAACGGTAGGTGCGTGCTTTGAGCCGCACGTTCTCGGTTGGACGAAGGCTGTGCGGCTCAAAGCACGCACCTACCGTTGACCTACAAAATTGCTTACCTTAATGGCAGTGAGGGCTAGGGTGGGGTGAATTGTTCTTTCTTGTCTTGGAGAGATTATGCAATCCGTAGAAAAAACTTGGTTTGAACGTGCTGAGCAAGAGCAGACATCCACCGTGGACGATGGCGTAGACGAGGTTGCAATCAAGGAAGCAAAGGTCTATGTTGCCTCCTACTGGAAGCTGATGTGGTGGCGATTTTTAAAGCATCGCATGGCCTTGATCAGTGCGGTGCTCGTGATTTTGCTCTACAGCGTCGCTGCCTTTTGTGAATTTGTTGCCCCCTACAATCCCGAAGACACCTTTGCCAAATACAAACTGGTGCCACCGACCAGGATTCATATCTTTGACGAAGCGGGGAACTTGCGCAGGCCGTTTGTCTACCAAATTAAACGCGACCGCGATCCGGAGACGCTGCGTAGCATTTACACGGAAGATACCTCCGTACTCTATCCCATCAAATTTTGGGTGGAGGGGACAGAGTATAAATTATGGGGTTTGTGGCCGATGAACGTCCGCCTCTTTGGTCTGGATGTCGATCATGACGAACAGGGTATCTTCTTGATTGGTGGTGATCGGCTGGGCCGCGACCTCTTTTCCCGCATCTGTTATGGGGCGCGCATCTCGCTCACAATTGGCCTGGTCAGCGTGGTCATTAGCCTGGTGTTAGGGATCTTTCTGGGTGGTCTTTCCGGCTACTATGGCGGCGCCATAGATAACACGATCCAACGCCTGATTGAGTTTATCCGCTCGGTGCCTGAGATTCCCCTCGTGATGGGGTTGGCCGCGGCGCTGCCCGCTGATTGGCCGGTGATACGCCTCTATTTTGGCATTACGATTGTGCTTTCGTTTATTGGCTGGACGGGTCTGGCGCGCGTTGTGCGTGGGCGTTTCCTCAGCTTGCGCGAAGAGGACTTTGTGATGGCGGCGCGCCTTGCGGGCGCCAGTGAGCAACGTATTATCTTTCGCCACATGTTGCCCTCCTTCTTGAGCCATATTATTGCCTCGCTCACCCTGGCTATTCCGGCCATTATTCTGTCGGAAACAGCGCTCAGCTTTATTGGGCTTGGTTTGCGTGCACCGGCCATCAGTTGGGGGGTGTTGCTGCAAGAGGCGCAAAATGTGCGCTCGATGGCCCTTGCACCCTGGGTGCTGACGCCGGGCATCGCTGTAGTGATCACCGTGATGGCCTTTAACTTCCTGGGTGATGGCATTCGCGATGCGGCTGATCCGTATGCAAAGTAAAATAAATACTACAGCGGATTTGGGTAGCAACGGATTTTAGAAATCCGTTGCTACCCAAATCCGCTGTAGTGTTATAAGTAACAGATTAATTTAGATGTTTGTCAAATGGGCGACAAATCCGTTGCTGTCCTGAATCCTTTGTAGTGTTGTAAGGAAAATGATTCATGTCGGAATCGATACGTAGTCTTACTCAACCACACCAACAAACCCGCGTTACCGGTGGCGCGCCGCTGCTAGAAGTGCGCAATCTCAAGACGCACTTTTTCCTGCAACAGGGCATCGTGCGCGCGGTGGATGGCGTTGATTTCACGGTGATGCGCGGGCAAACGGTGGGGTTGGTGGGCGAGAGCGGTTGTGGTAAATCGGTGATGGCGCGCTCGATTATGAGCATTGTACCCCCGCCCGGTCGCGTGATCGAGGGCGAAATTCGCTTTCATCGTAGCCTCGATAAACAACGCAATGGTGCCAGCAATTTGGGCGAGATCGTCGATATGGTGAAACTTGACCCCAAAGGGCCAGAGGCACGCAGCATTCGCGGCGCCGAAATCTCCATGGTCTTTCAGGAACCAATGACTTCGTTGAGTCCCGTCCACACGATCGGCAACCAGATTATGGAAGCCATCTTGTTACACCAAAATGTCAGCAAAGAGGAGGCGCGTGAGCAGACTATTGATGTGTTAGACAAAGTCAACATGCCCCAGCCCAGCGCCACGATCGATCGCTACCCGCATCAATTGAGCGGTGGCATGCGTCAACGCGCCATGATTGCGATGGCGCTTTCCTGTCGTCCCACCTTGCTGATTGCCGATGAACCAACCACAGCGCTCGATGTGACCACCCAAGCACAGATCCTGACACTGATGCGTGGTTTGCAGCATGAACTGGGGATGGCGATTGTCTTTATCACCCATGACCTGGGGGTGATCGCCCAAATGGTCGATTTTGTGGTGGTCATGTATCTGGGACGTGTGGTGGAAATGGCGGATGTAGATACGATTTTCTATAATCCACAACACCCTTATACGCAGGCGTTGTTGCGTTCGATCCCACGCTTAGGGCGCAAATCGGCGCATGGGGTCACCGGGAAGTTGATGGCGATTCGTGGCTCTGTACCCGATCCCTATTCCATTCCCCAGGGGTGCCCTTTTCACCCGCGTTGCCACAAAGCCATCAAAGGCGTCTGTGATCAAAAAGACCCGCCTTTCCTGGAAACAGAGCCAGGGCATAAGGTGCGCTGTGTGTTGTATGAATAAAGATGATAGTAATGAAAATGGCATTATGGATCAAACAACTTTGACAACGATTCAACATATTGGCTATGCGCTACAGGCGCAAGGTTATATCCACAACTGGCTCGTTGCCGGTCCCCAGGCAATCCCTGTATCCGATCTAACACCGTTTAATCACCTTCATCTTCAGCAGGAAATTGCTACAGCCTACCATCAACCGCATCACCCTCTTACGCAATCACCGGCGGAATTGACAACATTGCGCGTCAATGATGCGCATGGGGAAGCCCAGCTTCCCTGGCGGGCAGTGCGTTGTGGCGATGATCACTTTGTCGATTACACGAGCACTTATCACACCTGTCATTATCTACGCACCTGGGCTTATACCGAACTCGAAGCGACGGCTGAGCACACGGTTACGTTGGTGCTAACCAGTAATGGGCCGGCGGATGTGTGGATCAACGGTACACTCGTGCAGCAGCATGTTCATTTTCACCGTCAAATGATTCCACCTGTCGCCTTTAGCGCTCAGTTGCGGTCGGGTCGGAATACGGTAGTCGTCAGCTTTACGAATGTTGCCATACGCGACTGTCCTTATGTCATGGCCTTACAGGTAACTGGGATCGATCCCGCAACATTAACTGTCCAAATACCCACAACGCTCAACGTGGCGCGCCGCCAAAAGCTCCAACAGATCTTTGATGCAGCCTATCTCGATAAGGATCTCTACCATCGTGACGATGAGATCATTATCCGCTGGCCGCAGGAACTGCACCTGACTGATCAGATTGGGGTGCGTTTGCAAACCCCCACCGGTCGCATCTATGCCGAAGGGCAGCCGACAGTCAAGGGGGGAACAGAGGTCAATCTGGGTAAAGCCTATCAGCGCTCGGATGGGGCTTACTGGGTGACGGTAATGCCCCCGCCGGAAGAGTATCACGTGCAGGGCATGCGCATCTCTCGTCATCTGCCGCTCTACATTGCGAATAGTAAGTTTGCGGAAACTACCTATGGAAGCTACGCCGAGCGGCAACAGGAAGCGTTGATCGACGCAGCAGGACGCACAGCCAACGTCTATAGTGAAATTGCCAAGATGGCGTTGGGGCGCTGGGATCGATTGAAACTAGCTCGCTTGGCCGCAACCATAGCGCAGGCTAATCAACGCGCCAATGGTAGCGACTTTTATCTGGTAGGTCTACTGGGCGCGTTGCTCCGCTATGGCGATGATCCAGCGTTTCTGGCTGATGTCAAGAATGATATTGAGAAATGTGCGCTAAACTTTACCTATTGGGTGGATGAGCCAGGAGTAGCGGATTCCCCGGATGCTATGGGCGACTGGTCAGAGAGTCACCAGATTCTCTTGCATACCTGCGAAGTGCTGGCCGGTCAACTCTTTCCCGAACAGCGTTTTTCTACCCTCAACCAAAGCGGACGTTGGCATCAAACCAAAGGGGAGGAACGCGCCTTCGCTTGGTTGCGCAAGCATGCGCAAGGCGGCTTCCGCGAATGGGATTCCAATGTCTACTTTGAACATGATATTTTGGCACTAAGTCATCTTGCTGATTTATCAGAAAATGTAGAATTGGCGGAAATGGCAACGGTGGTGCTTGACAAGCTGCTCTTTACGCTAGCGATCAATTCCTTCCAGGGCGTTTTTGGTTCTACCCACGGTCGCACTGATACGCATTCTATCAAAAATGGTCGCTTAGAATTGACTTCCGGGGTTAGCCGGTTGCTGTGGGGATTGGGTGCTTTTACTGAGCATATTGGAGGAGCTGTCAGCTTGGCCTGTGCTCAAAGCTATGAGGTGCCGCCGCCCATCTACGAAATTGGCGCTACGCCGGTTGAGGAGTTATGGAGCCGCGAGCGCCATGCCGGTGTATTGGAAAGCAGGTGTGACCGGGATGAAGGGCAATGGGAAGTAAATAAGGTAACCTACAAAACGCCTGATTCCATGCTCTGTTCGGCGCAAGATTACCGAGCCGGTCTGTCTGGCGACCAGCAGCATATCTGGCAGGCAACCTTTGGGCCGGATGCCGTAGTCTTTGTCAACCACCCGGCCTGTATGAGCCAAGAAAATTCGCATCGCCCAAACTTTTGGCGCGGCAACGCCATTTTGCCGCGCGTTGCACAGTGGAAAGACGTGTTGATTGCGCTACACAATCTGCCGGCTGACGACTGGATGGGCTTTACCCACGCTTACTTCCCCACCGCTCATTTTGATGAGTATATCCTGCGCGAAGGCTGGGCCTTTGCGCGCAAGGGGGATGGCTATCTGGCGCTGCTGGCAACGGCTGGACTCAGATTAACCACCACCGGTGACAACGCCTACCGTGAGTTGCGCGCCTATGGGACACAACAGGGCTGGTTCTGTCAACTGGGACGGGCAGCGATCGATGGTGGGTTTGCTGAATTTCAGGCCAAAATTATGGCGTTGGACATTACTTTTGAGCAGTTTACTATCCACGCCACAACCTTACGCGGCGAAAGTCTAGATTTTGGCTGGGAAGGGCCGCTGTTGGTCAACGAAATGGAACAGCCGCTGCACCAGTTTCACCACTATGATAGCCCCTTCTGTGTCAGTGAGCTAGGGGCAGATGTAATGGAAATTCGCGCCTGGCAGAGTGCCATGCAATTGGATTTTCGACAACATGCACCGGATAATCGTCTACTGTAGGAAACTTGCAATCTATGCTATACTGATGATAATTAATTACTATACAGTAATTGGTTACTTGACATCCGTGTTTGATTAATGGCAGGATAATAGGTAGGTAATCTATGGCGCAGATGGAAGATGTATTTCTGGACCCAAATGTGGAAGAGTGGACGCCTTCAGTAAAAAATAAGGCAATGGCCTGGAGCGCACATCTTTTAACGGCAACCGGCGCAGTGTGGGGACTGGTCTCGATTTTAGCAATCTCCAATCATCAATGGCTACTTGCCTTTGCCTGGATGGCCGTTTCGGTCTTTGTTGACTCGTTTGATGGCCTTTGGGCGCGCCGGGTGCGCGTCAAGCGCGTATTGCCCAATTTTGATGGCGCACTGTTGGACAACATCATCGACTTCCTGAACTATGTAGTGGTGCCAGCCTACTTTTTGTACGAATCACAAATGCTGCCCAGACAATACGCGCTCATCGGCGCGGCCTTGATTCTCTTGGCATCTGCCTATCAATTCTGCCAAAATGACGCCAAAACCGAAGATCATTACTTTAAAGGCTTCCCCTCCTACTGGAATATCATGGTCTATTACATGTTTATTCTCAGTTGGAGTGGTTGGGTGAACCTGGCCGTGACGGTGCTGCTCAGCGCTTTGGTCTTTGTGCCCATCAAATATGTTTATCCCACGCGCACGACCACCTACCAACGGCTGACGATGACACTAGCCTGTATCTGGGGTATTGTCAACGTGGCGATCCTCATCCGCTACCCAATCTATGATCGCTGGTTGATTTGGGCCTCGCTACTCTTTGTACTTTACTATTGCTGGTTGAGTTTATATGCCATGATGGGCGAACGCAAAACCAAGTAAGTAGACTGGATATGGCAAAGAAATCAGCGATCACCCGGCAGCATGAAGTCCATGACACCTTTTTTCGCCAACTGTTAGGTGAGCCAACCACAGCCATAGACTTTGTGCAAAACTATTTGCCTGCCAATCTGGTGGAGTTACTAAACTTACCACAGTTGCGCCCAGAGAAAGACACCTTTGTTGACGCCCGGCTACGCAAACATTTTTCCGATATTCTGTTTAGTGTGCCACTAAAGTCAGGTGAACAGATCTATCTCTATCTGTTGTTTGAACACAAAAGTTCACCGGATAAACAGGTACGTTTACAGGTTCTGCGCTATATGACGCGCATCTGGGAAAAAGAGTGGAAGAGGAAGAAAAAGGGACAGCTATTATCACCGATTGTACCAATTGTCTTCTATCATGGTGTAGACAAATGGAACTATTCCACCGAGTTCGCTGATTTGGTGGAAGCGCCGGAAGCTTTGAAGCCGTACATTCCGCACTTTCAGCATCTGTTGACAGATCTTTCCAAGTATAGCGATGAACAAATTCGCGGTGAAGTTTGGCTACGCGCAAATTTATTGGTGTTGAAGCACATTTTCGATGCCAATCTTGGACAACAGTTACCAAGGATTTTGGGGTTACTACGAAATCTGGCTCAACAGGAAAGTGGAATGGAGATGCTCCAAACTCTCCTGCTTTACATTTCAGATGCGAATGAAGCCATCACGGCAGAAGAGTTTGAACAAGGAATCGTGGCTGCGACAAAGGCAAAAGGGAGGGAACTAATGGCAACCTTAGCCCAAAAATGGAAATCAGAAGGACGTACAGAAGGACGTACAGAAGGACGTACAGAAGGACGTACAGAAGGACGTACAGAAGGGTTGGAAGAAGGATTACAAGCCCAACGCAAAACCTTATTACGTCTATTGGAATGGCGTTTTCATTTACCTGCCGCCCAACAAGCGCTCTACGCCCAGCACTTGGAGCGTATTCATGAGCTTGCAATGCTGACGCAACTACTCGACCACTTACTGGCTGCACCTACAGTAGCCGAGTTCGAGGCAAAGTTACAGGCAGTATTGCCGCCATTGGATGCGCCGCGTTAAGTAATCAAGTTATGCTCACTGAGCAGGAACTGAATAGAGACAGACACCCTCAATTTCTTCACAGACCAATCGGCCCTGGCGCACCAGATAGTCCAAGTGCGCCAGGGTTTCGGCAACGGCAAAGCGCACTTCGTGATCACTAAAGCCATCAAATTTGAAAACACGCTGCGCAAGCCGCAGCGTTGATGATCCGTCGCCTGTAGCGTCGATCATCCTGGTTAAGCGCGCAGCATGGTGGTTCTGCAACTCAGCCAAGCGCACTTGCCATTCCTCAATTGGACGGCCATGGCCTGGCAACGCTAATCGTACATCCAGCAAGGCTAACGACTGCAACGAGTGGAGATAACGCCCCAACGGATCGGGTTCTGTGGTGGGCCACAACCCAATGTTAGGTGTAATCTTCATGAGCACCTGATCGCCAGAAAGCAATAGCCGCTCATCCTGATTGTAAAAGATCAGCTGACCATCAGCATGACCCGGCGCATGAATCGCGCGCCAGGTGCGTCCGCCCATTCTGATCGTGGTTTCGGGTGCGAGCAAGCTGATGGTTGTCGGATGGGGCATGGTCATCTGGCGTAAGCGAGTTGTCTGGCTGGTGACTGTGGTGAGAAGAGCATCCGTAACGCCAGTGCGGTGCCAGAAGCCACTGGACACTTCTTGCCGCCAGCCATCCTCGACCCATACAGTTTGCGCCATTTCCGCTTCACGGGGCGATAAATAGACTGATGCCCCGGTAACGGCCTGAAAATGACCGGCCATGCCAAAATGATCAGGATGCATGTGGGTCAAGAGGATACGCCGAATCTGCGCTAACTCAATCTGTAGTTCAGCAAAAGCGGCCTGCCAAGCAAGATGACTCTCCGGCCAGTTTAGCCCCGTGTCGAGCATCGTCCAGCCATCGTCATCGCGCAGCAGATAGCAGTTGACATGGTTCAGGGCAAAGGGCAGGGGCAAGCGAATTTGGTAAATGTTTTCAGCAATTGGTTGCATGGGTTTAATTCGTGAAACGTGCTGCGTGATTCGTGTTGCGTGAATTAATGCGATGCGCTCGGTTGGATCGACAAGCAATCAGGAACACGAATCACGCAGCACGTTTATAGGGCTAATTCAGCCAGGGTGCGCACCGTTGCCAGATCGGTGGTCATAAAGTTGAGGGTAGTAATGGGGCTGTTGCGCCACAGCGAAAGGCGCTCGGCAATGCGTTCTTTGGGGCCGCAGAGGGCAACATCATCGACTAGGGCGTCGGGTACGGCCATCGCGGCTTCCATTTTTTTACCTTGCAGAAAGAAGGTCTGAATGGTTTCGGCGGCCCCTTCATAGCCATAGCGCACCACCAGATCGTAGTAGAAATTTTTGCCCTTAGCGCCCATGCCACCAATATAGAGCGCCAGATGAGGTTTGATCGCATTGCGACAGGCATCAATATCATCCCCCAAGGCAACAGGCACAGAAGGGGCAATGTCAAAGGTAGCTACGTTTTTACTGCTGCTCTTGGCAAAGCCAGCCTCGACGCTCTGCTTGAAAACTGCTGTATAATGCTTTGGTGAAAAGAAGATAGGCAACCAGCCGTCGGCGATTTCCGCCGCTAATTCGACATTTTTGGGGCCAATCGCGGCTAGGTAAATCGGCAGATCCGCGCGCCCATGCAGAATGCTCTTCAGTGGCTTGCCCAGCCCCGTGGCATCCGCCCCTTGATAGGGAATCTGGTAATGTTCGCCCTCATGCACCAGAGCTACCTGGCGTTCCAGAATCGTGCGTATAATGCTGACATATTCGCGTGTCTTGCCCAGCGGCTTGCCATAGGGTTGACCGTGCCACCCTTCTACCACCTGTGGCCCAGACAAACCCAAGCCCAACAACATCCGTCCACCCGAAAGTTGATCAAGTGTAATGGCTGTCATCGCGGTCATGGCCGGTGTGCGCGCCGGCATCTGCATGATTGCTGTACCCAGGTGGATCTTTTGGGTGAGTGCGCCAAGCCACGCCAGTGGTGTCACACTGTCCGAGCCATAGGCTTCCGCGGTCCACACAGCATAGTAGCCTAGCCGATCCGCTTCTTGGATAGTCGTCACCGGCAGATCAAATTTGGCGCCGGAATAGCCGATCATAAGGCCGAGTCGCATGGTTATTCCTCTAACGAGCAGGTCATTTGTTAGGCCGGCTGGAGTGTTTGGTTCAACGCTTGATCTGACTTAAAAACAAAGATAACCCAAAGCGCCAACATCCGTAGTAGGTGGTTCCAATCCAAAGCTGGTTCCCGATAAGGTTTCATTTGGCCCCAAACAGATTGAATTTCTGGATGAGCAGGTGTGAAGTTGCGCTCCCACGCCTCGATATGAAATCCAACAATATCACCACTTTTGGGATCAACTTTTAAGTAAGTATCGTTCCCCAAGTGTACAGAGACTGCGCGTACAGGAACGCCAGTAATGTAAATCACGATACTGTCAGCTTCTGGATCGTAGTGAACCCAAAGCTTATTTTGATCAATATCATCAATATCTAAGGGATTGATTCTGAAAGGTGAATGTTCATCTAAAAAATCTTTTACTTTTGCCATAAAATATTTTCATCTGGTTTTGGCGTATCTACGTCAAAGGCAGTAAGCACTCTGCCAATATCTTGCTTGAACAATACACAGACCTTCAAATACAAATCAGGGGAATCGGCAACGACACCCTGTGCATAGTAATATTCTTTATACTCGTCATTCGGATCCACAGTGATGATATCCGGGTTTTCCACTGTTGAAGGACTTCAAAGATTTTGTCAAGCTATTGCAAAGAAATCATAGGAGGATAAAAACGTGTTCTCCTCCCATGATCCTATTATGTGATGCTCAACTCTCCAGCCGCACTTCGCGCCCCTCTACCTGGCTGCGATAGATACCATCCAGGATCGTCATCACCTGGAGCGACTGCTCGGCGGGGACGGGGGAGGGCGCGCCTTCGGCGACAGCTTTGGCAAATTCCACACATTCGAGCGCGTGGGCCTCCATCTTGTTAGCCGTAAGTTTGAGCGAACGGTTGTAGAACTGGCGGGTGGCAAAGTCGGAGGAGAAGATTTCATCTTTGGGCCAGTGGCTGCCTCCCTTGGTGCCATAAAGCCACATCTGCATATCCTCGCCATCGGTGTCATGGTGTAAGAGCCAACTGACCTCTAGGATCAGCGTTGCCCCATTATCAAAGCGGACGAAGGCAGCGGCAAAATCTTCCACATCCATATCTTTGGGGACGGCTGTACCACCCCAAGTGCTAAAGGCATCGGTGCCCAACGCTAGCGGTGCTTTGGCCACGCCGCTCACCGCCACCGGTTGGGGGTTGCCCATAAACCAGAGCGTCAGATCAAGAATATGGACGCCAATGTCGATGCAAGGGCCACCACCGCTGTTCTTCTTGTAGATAAACCCAGGGCGCACCGGAATCCAACCGCGACGCAACATCCAACTACGGGCATGGTAGATATCACCCAAGGCTCCAGTTTCGATCTCCCGCTTCAGTGCTTGCGAATTGCCCTGGAAGCGAAAGTGCTGCGCGGTCATCAGCGTTTTGCCCGATTTGTCACGTGCCGCAATCATTTGGTGGATGCCGGCCGGTGTTGGGGCAAGCGGCTTTTCACAGATCACGTGTTTGCCGGCATTGAGCGCGGCGACAGCTAACTCGGTGTGGTACATGTTGGGCGTGCAGATGTCAATGATGTCTAAGTCGGGATCATTGACGATATCCGCCGTATTGGTGCTCAACTTGGTGACACCGTGCTGCTGGCCCCAGCTTTGCAACACGCCCTCCATCACATCACTGCCGGCCACGACTTCAGCATGTTCCGATGCTGCCCACCCGGGCATATGGGTTTTGGCAATGCCACCGACACCGATGACACCGACTTTCAGAGTTTTGGTCATTTGTTTATTTGCTTTCTATTAGATCAGAGATTAAGAGAAAGAGAGATAAAAAATGTAATCTCTCTTTCTCTTAATGACTTATTGGTAATGAAATTGCCTTGCCCTCTTGGGCGGAGAGAATTGCAGCTTCCAAAATCTCCTGTGCGTCGCGACTAACTTCGGCGCTACAGATGCCTTCAATGGGTAAACCTTGGCTAATGCAGGTGAGGAAGTAGTCGGTAGCGTTGCGCATTCCCTCAGGAGCGGGCGGGACATCTACGGTGATGCCATCTTCATGGGCGCGATTGGCGAGGAGGAGCTTGCCATTAGCCCCTGGTTCAACGAGGAGCGTGCCTTCGCTGCCGTAGAGCATGGCCTGGTAAGAAGTCAAGTGGCCGATCTGGGTCCAGGACGCCTCCGTGACAGCAATGGCGCGCGGCCACTGCATGACGATCACGGCGTTGTCGTCCAGGGTGATATAATCTTTGAGACAGTGACCCATGATGCCATTGACGCGGCTGGGCTGCCCCAATAGATAGCGCGCCAGGGCCGCACCATAACAACAGTAGTCCATGAGCGCGCCGGCCCCATTCAGTTCGGCGTCATACAGCCAGTTATAGAAATAGGGTGTGCACCCCAGTTCTTTGGGGCCGGCATGGGCGGAGCGGTATTTGGTCTGAAAGAGTTTACCGATCGCGCCGGCCTGCACCATCGCAAAGGCTTTTTGCAACTGCGGCCACCAGGCAAAGGGCCAGTTGACCATGAGGGAAACCCCGGATGAGCGCGCTGCCGCCAACATCCGCACCGCTCCATCCAATGTCGAGGCCATCGGTTTCTCGATCAACACATGTAGCCCTGCTTCCGCCGCCATAATCGCCAACTCGGCGCCGGTCAGGTTGTCGCCAAAGACATAGACCGCATCTAAAGTTTCCTCTTGCAGCATCTCTTCATAGGCGTCATAGACCGTTGGACAGTTGTATTGTTGCTTGGCCTGGTTTAACAACTCTTCATTGGGATCAGCCGCGGCCACTAATTCACCGAGGGCTGAAGCATTCAAATCTCTGAGATTGCCCCACACGTGGTCGTGTGTCATCCCCAATACACCGATGCGTAGTTTGTCTGTCATTGGCTGTTCCTTTGCTTGCTCTAATTGAACCCATTGGTTTAACGTAATTGTACTGTATGAGCTGGAACATTGCCAATCAGATAATAGGTAGAGACTTGACAGGTTTTCGGAAATCTTGTAACGGAGTAGGGTGGCGACAAGAGACGAAAGACCCTTATAACGACAGAAGTCATGCTCTTGTCTTCGTCCCATCGGGACGGTTGACTTTAGAGACAACCGTCCCGATGGGACGGGCGTGTTCCAAAAAAGGGGCGAATGTAGTATCTGTCAGGTCTGGCAGGATAACTCTTCTAACAGGTTCGTAACTACTTCAAAAAGATGTTTCGCGAATCGTAGGGGCGGTTTGCAACCGCCCCTACGATTCGCGTTAGCCAGCGCTGATGATCGCTTCTAGCTCTTCACCCACGGCCTGTTTACGCTGTTCGACGGTATCAATCCATAGTTGCCACATATCCGCGGCACTTTTGGGCTTCTTTTCACGCTTGATCTTGTCATAGGCATTTTTGGCGTGTACGGTGTCGCGGAAACAGCCTTGCTCGACCCCCCAGGCAATCGCATCTTCTGGCCCACTAAAGGCGACCGGCGCCTGCTGCTCCGAAGTCGATATCTCCTCGGTACTCAAGCCGCCATAGACAGCCGCCTCGATTTTCTCCGGCATGCCGCGCCAAGAACCACTGTCATCCCATAAAGTAAAGCCAGAACGCCCACGCCGCGCCCACTCCACATGAATGCCACGCCGATCATTATCGTCCTCGATAAGGCGCAACTGCATGTTCAGCGAGCGCCGCAACCGCGCCAATTCAACCACGCTGATGGTCGTGCTCTCCACCTCGCGCGCTTGGCCGTCTAAACCCGTGCGCAAATGATAGATCCACAGGGTATCCACACCCCAGCCGGTAATCGTGTCCTGGAGCAGGCGCATAGCAAGCGCTTTATCCTTGAAGGAAGCCACGCGATTCTTATTGCGACCGGCGTCATTGTCCAAAATCGCTTCCACAATCAGCGGCGACAGAATACTAGTCAGGCTGTCGATCACCACCGTTTTGACGCCCGACCCAATCATGTTCTCCTTGAGCAGCGCTGCAATCCGCTCAGCGTTGACATTATCGGCCGGCTCGTCACTCAGTTGAAAGACTTCATCAGCAGCAAAGCGCGCCACCTCCGCAAAGCGATGATCGGCGTCGACCACCAAAAGCGGGCCAGCCATCTGTGAAGCAAAGGTGCTTTTCCCGCTCCCAGGATAGCCAACCAGCGCCCACTGCCGAGGTGGGTATAGGATCTTATCCATTTTTTTAAATGCCATTGCTCAATTTCCTTTCATTCTATAAACGAGCGGTACAAAGTTATATTTCTATACGGTAAAAATGTGACGTCGCAACACTCGTCGGGCTCCCCACCGGGGAAAGTTGTGGGGTGCTTACGTTATCATGCTGAGCATTATAGCACGTTTGTTCTTTATTGTCACAAAATTTATCCGTTGTTTTGCTATCACGAAAATTTATCATTCACAAATGTCACAGTGGCGCAAAAACTATCGCTGTATGGTCGGCATCCTCTTGCTCAGCGCCCTTTTATGGCTGACGCTGGGGCGCGCTCAACTGCAAAGCGAAGCGTGTGGACCATTGCCCTGTCCGCCCCTCGGCGTACGTTATTTTGCCATCGGGAGCTGGGAAAATCTGACGCCCGGCGCTTCAACCTTTGAGGGTGTTTGGACCCAAGGGACACGCCGCGTCTTATACGAAAAGCTAAATCAAGTTCATGCCCTACGCGGTATTGCCATCGATAGCCCACAAGTGGCTGCCGATGTAAACCGTTATTTGCACCTATGGATCAAAGGCGGTTTCCAGAAGATCGAAGTGGTGCAACTGGCCGCTGCTGTCGCCGAAGGAGGCATCCAGGGCCAGACAGTGACCGTACGCGCGGCGATTGATGAGCAAGCCGCTGGCGTTGAGAGCCAAATCTTAAGTTTGCAAAATCGACTGGCAGAGGAGATTCTGCGTAGTCTGGACATTGAAGTGAGCGAGGCCGAAATGGAAGCCTTGCGGAAAGCGCCTACTGATAATGGCGAGGCTTTGCTTCTCAGTCGGTCTCACTCTCATAGGTATAGACGGTACCAGGAATGAAGGGGTAGTAGGGATTATCGATACAGTCAACAAACAGTTCTGGACGCGTAGAGGGAGCAAAAATAAACGTGGTATTGTCGAAATTAGCGGCCGTCAAGATTATCGTAATCTCCTTGACAATTGGGGGAATTCGGATACTTAGGAGATAGAGATGTTTTTACCATGCAAATTGACAAAATTGAGACTTCAATTTACCTCATTTTTCCGGTGACGTTGCATTGCCTTCGCCCAGCGCCCGCTGCATCACCACCCCATCTAGCCAACGATCAAATTTGAAGCCAATCGTCGGCAGCAGTCCGATATGGACAAAGCCCAAGCTGTGATGTAATTCAATCGAAGCAAGGTTGGCACTATCACCAATCACGGCAATCATTTGGCGGAAGTTTCGTGCGGTGCAAGCTTTAATGACAGTCGTCAAAAGTTGACGAGCAATGCCAAGCCGCTGATAGGCGCTATCGATATAGACTGAATCTTCAACCGTAAAGCGATAACCGGGGCGCGGACGATAGCTGCTGGCGTAGCTGTAGCCCACCACTTGCCCACTGATCGTGGCTACAAAATAGGGATAGCTTTGATCCAACAAAGCTTGCATACGCCGGCGCATCTCCTCTTCGTCAGGTGGAGTCAATTCCCAGGAGGCAGTCTCGGTTAGTACACTTTTGCCGTAGATGGCGCTGATGGTCGGCACGTCATCTAGTGTTACGGGGCGAATTATGAAGTCCATAGTCAAGCAACTCACTTTCATCATACTCGTATAGGTAGTATTTGTGCCCTAAATTGTACGCTCCGGAGGTGAAAAATCTCGCCACTTTTAGGACATACTTTTCATACAAAAGATGGTTGACGATGTATATCATCTGTACTATACTGCCTATATTAATAATTATACTTTGATTTCTTCCAAGAGGGCATCATAACGAATGATGAAAACACAGCTTCAAATTACAATTTGCCCAAACTGTGGTAGCGACAAAATTCGGAAAGTGAAGCAAGATTGGATCGACCAGATTCAAGGGCAAACATATATTGTACCCAATTTAGAATTTTATGAATGCCCTACGTGTGGTGAAAAGCTATACGACCGTGAAGCCATGCGTGCAATTGAATCTTATTCTCCGATCTTCGGAAAGAAACAAGTGAAAACACCAAAGCGTGAAAGCACCACTACACCTACGACCGAAGCAATCCCTGCTTAGTATAGCGATTACATCCGTTCAAGACGCGTCCACAGCGTCTCATCCACACGTTGGGCAATGAGAAAGCGCTGCTCGCCCTCCACCCCAACATCGGTGATCACATAGGTGCCGGCGGTGCTACCCAAATAATGGCTAAAAATTTGATCGGTGACGCTGCGCCATTGTAGCGCAACATCGGGTTGCGTCTGCTGCACCATAGTCCAGTTGGTGGGAATCTCGATGGCAATGAGTGGTGTATCGACGGTGAAGTCAACGCTTTGCCAACCCTGGTTGACGCGCTCAATCTCTGGCCGGCGGGTCAGGTCAATGACAACGGACTTGGCATCGAACAAAGGCATGGCGTGCACACGCTCGGTGTCGATCAGCCAGGTGAGGCTGAGCCGCGAGGCGGGACTACGGTTCAATTCATTGCGGAAGGGATAGTAATCGGGTGTGAAGGTAAAGCAGAGGGCGCGCAACAACCCAAAATTGAGCGCAGCATTCGCATACTGGAGCGGGTCGACCGTCCAGTGGATAATGCCGATGCCTTGCGCCAGCGCCTGTTCTGCTTGGATCTTCTTGAGCAGATACCCAATCCGTAGCCCCCGATAATCCGACACGACCCCCATCACTTGCGATTCAATACGCAACTCCCCCGGCCAACGCTCGGCCCAGGTAGCCGGCAACGATGGACCACCCCGCTTATAAAAGCCAAAGAGAAAACCGGCCACAGCCTGCTTGCCGCCTTCGTCCACCCGCGCCACCAACGACGTACCCAATGGAAAATCATTGCTGTGTAGATCGACGGGATAAAGGTATTCCGGCGGACTCCCCCAGATCTGCTGCTGGAGGTCACGAATCGTGACAGCTTCGGCACCGTCGGGACGGCCAATATCCAGCGTGCCGACAGTTTGGTGCGTAGGCCGGTAAGGGTGAGGCGCAGCCGGGTCATAAAAGAGCACTTGATCGGTATTGAGCAATTGGCACAGTTGGCGTTGCAGCTCACCACTATCGAGTGTAGCTGCTTCTAGCAAGGGGTGATAACGGATGACATACGGGCAGTAAGCGTGATCGCTTGTTCTATCACGTTGATAGGGTAGCGCAAAGCCGACGCCAACTAATTGAGTGCCAAGCTGAACGCGGATGACCGCGCCGCCCATAGGAGGGAAAGCCGCCTGTAGAAAGTGATAGGGCAACAGATGCGGATTCTGTCCACCGCCTATCTGCTGATAGAGTCCATCCAGGTTGGCCCGCCAGGTTGGGCCATGACTATCAACCATAGCAGTTGTGATCATGTGGGTGTCTCATCCAGCGATTTATAGGTAACCGAGCCTTGAACTAAAGTTCAGGCTAAAAGCGCAAGCCAACAGCTCGACTTTGTCACTGTCCTACTGATTCACTCTTACTTGATTACCTACCCATCAAAGCGATAGCCAACCCCACGCACTGTGATCAGACGGGCGGGGTTGGCAGCATCATCCTCAATCTTTTCGCGCAGCCAACGTACATGAACATCGACCGTGCGACTGCCGCCGTCGTAATCCCAGCCCCAGACCCGTTCCAGGATCAGATCGCGGCTGAGGACAATGCCACGGTTACGTGCCATAAAGACCAAGAGATCAAATTCCTTTGGCTTCAAGTGAAAAGTGTTCTCCCGGAAAACCACTTCACGCCGGCTCAAATCGACAATCAAGTCCGTAAAGACCATGCGCTCCAGGGGGAAATCAGCTTTCATGATGGTCGATGTCTCTTGTTGGCTGGCCGAGACCTCTTCGCGTACTTCTTCTCGTACCAAGCGTACACGGCGTAACAACGCTTTGACGCGCGCCATTAACTCACGCATACTAAATGGTTTGGTGAGATAATCATCCGCCCCCACTTCAAGCCCAACAATCTTGTCAATCTCGTCGGCTTTCGCAGTCAAAAAGAGAATGGGCAAGCTCATTTCCTGGCGCAGGATGCGACAAACTTCAAAGCCATCCAACCCAGGTAACATCACATCCAAAACCATCAGATCGGGGTTGACCTGACGCGCCATTTCCAGCGCCTTCAGACCATCTTTGGCTGTGCTCACACTATAGCCTTGTTTGACCAGATTATACTCCAACGTGTCTAACAAAGCTGGCTCATCTTCTACTACCAGCACTTTGAGATTTACAACATCCGAACTGATTATAGCAGTCATGCGACCTCAAATCCTTATCCTACGTCAACACCTATACGTGGCTTTGGCTGCGCTCTTTCCATGTCATCTGCCTATTTTTGCGGCAATGGCATTATAGATTGTACCAGAGAAGTCACCAAATTGAAAGGAATTTCAGTGTCGATTTGTTGACGGTAGCACGGAATGGTAAGATGGGCCATTGTAAAATAATCAATGGGAGAAATTCATGACCATACGCATCATTCAACATGCCGAACTACTTGTAACGATGGATAGCACACGCCGCGAGATTCGCGATGGCGCAGTGGTCATTGAGGATCACCAGATTACCTGGGTGGGCGCAACTGCTGCGTTGCCGCCACAAATCTTGGCGCGCGCCGATCAGCAGATCAATGTCCGTGGCCGGTTGGTGATGCCAGGAATGGTCAATACCCATCATCACTTCTATCAAACCTTGACCCGCGTCATTCCCGCCGCCCAAGATGCGGTGCTCTTTGACTGGCTCAAAACGCTCTACCCCATTTGGGCCGAACTGACCCCCGCCGATGTTCAAGTAAGCACCCAACTGGCGTTGACTGAGTTGCTCTTGAGCGGCTGCACCACGAGCAGCGATCACCACTATCTTTGGCCCAATGGTTCCCGGCTTGATGACCAATTTGAGGCCGCTACCACTGTAGGCGTCCGTTTTCATGGAGCACGCGGAAGTATGAGTCTGGGTGAAAGCCAAGGGGGGCTGCCGCCGGATCGCGTGACGGAAGATGAAGCGGCGATCTTGCACGATTGTCGGCGCGTGGTCGAGCGCTATCACGACGCCGAACGCTTTGCCATGCGTCGCGTGGTGTTGGCGCCATGCAGTCCTTTTAGTGTCACCGCCGCCTTGATGCGCGAAAGCGCGGCCCTGGCGCGCAGCTTTGGTCCAGCCATGAATGTCCATCTCCATACCCATCTGGCCGAAACGAAAGATGAAGAAGCCTTCTGCCTGGAACGGTTTGGCTATCGACCCGGTGACTATGCTGAATTGCTCGATTGGACAGGCGATGATGTCTGGCATGCCCATTGTGTCCATCTCAATCCAGCCGAAATCAGCCGCTTTGCCCAAACGCATACCGGTATTGCCCATTGCCCCACCAGCAACATGCGGTTAGCCAGTGGCATTGCCCTCGTGCGCGCCATGCTCGATGCCGGCGTCCCGGTTGGGCTGGGGGTCGATGGTAGCGCCAGTAATGACAGCAGCCACATGCTGGCCGAAGCGCGTCAAGCGCTACTCTTGCAACGCGTCTTGGGCGACCCAATGGCGATGAAAGCGCGTGAAGCCCTGGCGCTGGCAACTTTGGGCGGCGCAATGGTGCTGGGGCGCGACGACATTGGTGCCCTTGCACCCGGCATGGCTGCCGATATCATCGCCTTTGATTTAACGCCGATTGACTACGCCGGTGCGGCTGTCCATGATCCCGTCGCGGCGCTGATCTTCTGTACACCGCAAAAGGTGGATTTTGCAATGGTGAATGGTCGTCTATTGGTAGAGGACGGGCAGGTGCTAGGGGTTGATCTGCCGCAGTTGGCGGAGCGGCACAATCAAGCGGCACGTCAGTTGCTTGTCCGCGCCGGTGTGGGGTAAGTAACAATCAGTCATCAAGACTTCCCTCTTTTTCTGAACAGAAAAAGAGGGAAGTCTTGATGACTGTAGAAATCTATGGAATCACCAACTGCTGCCCAACGTAGATAAAGTTGACGTTGGAGATATTGTTGACGGCGGCCAGGGTGTTGACATCGACGCCATAGAGATTACAGATATAGCTCAGCGTTTCGCCAGGGGCAACCGTATGCAGCCGTTGGGTTGCCGGGGCGGGAGCCGGTTGTGGTGCGGGTTGGGCCGGCTGCGCAGGGTAGGCTACCGGCGCCTCAGCACAGCCGGGAATCTGGAGCACCTGGCCGACATAGATCAAATTGGCATCGCTGATGGCGTTGGCAGCCATCAGATCATAGACCGTGACGCCGTAACGTTGGGCAATCCACCCTAATATGTCACCGGGCTGCACGGCATAGGCACAAGCTGCGCCGCCTGGATGACCACCAGGGTAACCACCGGGATGTTCACCTGGGTAGCCGTCTGGATGAGGTTGACCAGGCGCACCTTTGGCACAGCCACGCAGGGTGATTCCATCTAGATTCAAGTCCATCTCAACGTCGGTGACGCCCCACTTCTTCCAGCCACGGATAAAGAGCACAATATCGGGTGTGTTGGGGGTAAAGCGTACCGTATAGGTACGGATGCCGCTGGGGCTGGTGCGGCTTTGAATATCGCCAAAGTTGACCGTTGTCCAGTTGCCAACCTTGCCCCAATCGGTTTCGTGACCGGCATTGTAGCCCCATTGCGCCTCAAAGCGATAGGGATCATCCTCATTGCCGGCCCCGCGCAGGATACCTTTGATCGTTAATTCGTACTCTTTGCCCGGCTGGAGCCAGCCAATGCGCTGGTAGATGCCCGCATAGCGATCGGCATCCGCCGGGTAGACGCCTTTGGAGTTGATCTCAATCAACTGGGTATGAACGCCTTCAGCAATGACCGGCGACCACTGGTCATCATAGAAGCCATAGTTGGCAGCACCACCATTGGTAAAGTAGCCCCAACTTTTGCCCACATGCCCAATCGCAACCCGATTAAACCCTTGCTCAAAGCCACCGTTGTAGATTAACTCTTGGCTGCTGCAACTGCCACCGCCGGCCGGGGCAGGTTGTGGTTGGCGGGAACCCCCTGGATGCGGTTGGCTAGGTGCATTGGACACAGGGCCACCCGTCCCATAGCTATGTACATAGGGGGAAGGTCCGGTCAGGGCAATGGTGTCCAAGTTGATATCGATCTCTTCTTCGCCAATGCCCCACTTTTTCCAGACACGTACGTAGACGGTCAGAAAATCAGCCTCAGCCGTAATTCTGGCTCCATATGCGCTAAAGCCGCCGGGTGATTCGCGTGGGTAGTAGCTATCCCACCCCACATCAGTCCAGTTGCTCACTTTGGTCCAATCGGCATAGTGGCCATTGGTCCACCCGACCTGAACCCGATAGCGCCACGGGTCGCCATCCATGAGCGTGGTGCGGATCATGCCTTTCAGATTCAGCGTATATTCCGCCCAGTCAACGACGGCGACGGTTTGGTAGATGCCGGCGTAGCGATCATGCTCCGGCGTGGCTACGCCTTTGGTGTTGATTTCGATGAGTTGACTATGGCTGCCATCGGCAATGGCCGGCGTCCATTGGTCATCATAAAAGCCATAGTTAGCCCCGCCGCCGTTAGTAAAACAATGCCAACCCGCGCCCACCACGCCACAGCCAGGCTGATTGCCAAAGCCATGTTCAAAGTCGCCATTTTCTAAGACATTGACATAGGAAGCGACTAAGCTTTGGGGCGCGGTGGCAGCCACCACCGCGCTTACAACCAAAAGGGTAACAATAGCAATGTTCACTGAACGTCGAACACCAGGGGTGCGTTGAGTCCACCATAACAAAAGGCGGCCCAAGCGCAAATGCTTGAGGGTGTGCATAATGGTTCCCTGCATATACCTATCTCCTTGGATGATTGCTCTTACGCTTGCAGAAAGCTGGATGCTAGTGCTTTTACTCGATACACGGGTACTCGATACACGGGTAATTGGGTGATTGGTTATTTTCCTCTGAAACCCTAAAATTCGCCAGCGTTCCGTAGAAAAGTACAAAAAAGTACAATGGAGTAGACTATACATTTCTATAGAAGCCAGATGCGCTGTTGGGTGTCACCATTGCTAAACGACTAGTGAACGGCGACCAGAGTACAGAGGCGATTATAGCACCTCATTTTTCAATGCGCAAGAGGCAAATTCCACAATTTAACTGGGAATGCTTAGCTACCGCAAAGGATGCCAAGAGCGCTAAGAAAATTCAAGAGAAAATTGGGATAAACAGAACAAGTTTTGTACACGGATTTTACCGATAAACACGGATTAAACCCGGGTTTATCGGTAAAATCCGTGTACAATATTTTTTATTGGTTTGAGGTTTATCTTCGCTAGATCGTTATAGAAAATCTTTGCGCTCTTCGTGTTCTTTGCGGTGATATGAGAGCGTTATCAGCTACCCAACAGGGCCGGCAAATTGCGTAGGGCTTGAGCCAACACCTGAACGGCCTGCCAATAGTCGTGCAAGGGAATGTGTTCATGTGGGGTATGATCGAGGGCACTGTCACCGGGACCATAGGCTAGAATCGGACATTGCCAGGCCGGCCCGACTACATTCATATCGCTCGTCCCGCTCTTGACAACAAAGCTGGGGCGTGTTGCCGGAGCGATTTCGCGGATGGCGGCTAGAAAGGCGCGCACCAAAAAGCTGTTGCGATCACTGCGCCAGGCTGGTTCATGGGCATGAAAATAGAGGGAGAGGCTGGTTACCGCGCCCTGCAGTCGAATAGGGGTGGCAATAAAAGTCTGAGAAGTGATAGGCGGGGCGGCGATGCGCTGCTGCGCCCATTGGACAAGGTCAGCCGTAAAGCGGTCGGCGTCAAAGTCCAACGGCAGCCGAATGCCGATCTGTGCCGCGACATGATCCTGCATAGCCGCGTCCGTTAACGTATTGACTATGCGCAAACTTGGCAAAAACTGGTCAAAGGTCTTGCCACGGCCCTGGTTAAAGTGCGCAGCATGGGCGCTCACCCAGTTCCACAGGTCAACGGCCACCGTTGCCACGCCGGCGTCTGGCCCTGCCGTGTGCGCCATCGGTTGACTGGCTTCAATCTCCACCAAGATGCAGCCCTTATAGCCCAGCGTGATGCGTTGCCAACTGCTCGGTTCACCAATTACACAGGCAGCAGGTATGGGAGCCGTAACTCCATCAAAGCGGTCGCGAATAAAGCGCGCACCTTTGCTGGTCGCGGCCTCCTCTTCCACCGCGCCAACCACCACCAGTCGCACTTTATTTTCCACAGCCCATGCATTACCCACCATCGCTCCAGCCGCCACAAAGGTCGCCAGCGGACCTTTGGCATCCACCGCACCGCGTCCATAAAGAAGCGCACCATCACTGCCCTCTTCGATACGCACAGGGATATTGCCCGGCACTGTATCAATGTGCCCCAATAAGACGACTGTATGGGTGGCATCTTCAGCGCCTAGTTCACCAATCGCATTGCCGGCTCCATCCACATAGGCACGAGCATAGCCGAGTTGCTGCATCTGCTGCACCAGCCAAGAGGCCGCCGCCTCCTCTTGGCGTGATAGCGAGGGAATGGCGACAAGATCCTGCAACAGGTCAACCGCCTGAGAACGTGCGAGTGTCATAGGTTGGTCACTTCTCGTGTTGTGATAGGGGCGCGGATTCAGGTGACGCGGATTACGTGCTTGCCACCGATAATCCGCGCTATCTGAATCCGCGCCTGTTTAATCATTCGGCAACGTGGCCGCAATCGCAGCCACGCCGATCTCAAGTTCCTCTGGGGTGAGCGTTAACGGTGGCAGCAAACGTAAAACGTTGGTGCCGGCCGGTAGTGCCAGCACGCCTTGTTCTTCCATTAGGGTCTTCAGGTAGGGGCCAACTTTTTCGCGCAGTTCAATGGCGATCATCATGCCCAGGCCACGGATCTCGCGCACAACTTCATAGTCGCCAATGGTGGCGCGCAGGCGGTTAAGAAAGTGCTCGCCCATCTGCGCGCTCCGTTCGATCAACCCTTCTTCTTGGTAGATTTGCAGGGCGGCTAGACCAGCAGCACAGGCAAGCGGGCTGCCGCCAAAGGTGCTGCCGTGCGCGCCCGGTGACAGGGCGGCGTTGACTTGGTCGGTATAGGCCAGCGCACCCATAGGGAAGCCACCGCCAATGCCCTTGGCCAGACAGATGATGTCCGGCTGCAACCCAAAATGTTGATGACCAAACCACTTGCCGGTGCGACCAAAGCCGGTCTGGATCTCGTCGATGACCAGTAGTGCGCCCCGCTCATGGCAAAGCTGTTGTGCGCCGCGCAGATAGTCGCCATCGCCCATGTTGACACCCCCTTCGCCTTGCACCACTTCGAGGATGACCATCGCCGTCTCGTCGCTGATGGCGGCGTCAAGCTTGTCCAGATTGTTGTAAGGAACATGGGTCGTTGCCAGCAGCGGCTCAAAGGGCTTGCGATATTTGGGTTCCCAGGTGAGAGAGACCGCGCCGATGGTGCGCCCATGAAAGCCGCGCATGGTGGCGACCAGACCGGTGCGCCCCGTCGTCAACCGAGCAAATTTGATCGCCCCGTCTACCGCCTCGGCCCCACTGTTGGCCAGAAAAACATGGTTCAGATGTGCAGGCAAAACGTTGACCAGTGCGGCGGCAAAGCGGGCGCGTGTGTCATTGTAGAGGAAATTGGGTAATGCGATCAGGTGATGCGCCTGCGCCGCCAACGCCGCGCTCAGCTTGGGATGGCAGTGGCCCAGCATGGCGACCCCTTGCGCCGCAGTCAAATCGAGATAACGCTTGCCGGTGCTGTCAAAGAGCCAACTGCCCTCCCCGCGCACCATCACCGTTTCGCCCCGCCGTTGGGTTGTGCCGCCCAGAATCGTCTCCTCGATCTGTGCATAATTTAGATCGGTCATCGTCTCTGCTTTCTTTATAATACAGGGGTGTTGTAAGTATAGATAAGGAGATTGAGAGAGTAAGAGATTCAGCCTCTTAGTCTTTTAGTCGCTTAGTCTTCCTGTCTTCTTGTCTTCCTGTCTCCTACGCAATCTGCGTGCCGCCGCCGTTGAGGGCATTTGTCACTGGTTGGTCATAGCGGCCATCAGCGAAGATCACCTTTTGCACGCCTTCGGCCAGTGCTTCGACGGCGCCCATGACCTTTTTTTTCATGCGCCCTTCGGCATATTGCATAAAGTCTTCCGCCTTGGCTCGCGGGATTTCGCGGATGAGGCTCGTTTCGTCGGGAAAGTTGCGCAACAGGCCAGGTACATTGCTCAGGATCACCAGTGCTTCAGCATTCAAGGCGGCAGCAACCATCGCCGCAGCGCGGTCGCCATCGACGTTGATCGCTTCACCCTGGTCGGATGCGCCGGGCGGCGTCAAGATGGGAAAATAGCCATTGCTCGACAACAGGCGCAGCAGATCGATATTGACCCGTTCCACCGTCCCTGTCCAGTCATCACGCAGCACGAGCCGCTTGCCGTCGATGCGCACGCGCAACGTGTCCTTGCGCTTGCCCTCAAAGATGCGCCCATCCAGGCCGCTTAACCCCACTGCGTTGACGCCGGCCCGCTGGAATTTCTCCACCCACATCTTGTTGAGTTGACCACAATAGACCATTTCAAAAATTTCGAGGGTGCGGCGGTCGGTGCGACGGCTGACGTAGCCACTTTCGCTGGTAACAAATTCCGGGGGATGGCCCAGCGCTTCGGCCACTTCATTCGTAGTCTCCGCCCCGCCGTGGACCAGCAGGAGGTCGCGGCCGGCGGCGCGCAGCGCCGCCATATCGCTGACAATGGCGTCGATGTTCAGATCCTTACCGCCGCCAACTTTGATGACAATCATAGTTCGAGCTTTCTATTGTTATCCGTAGGCTGTTCCGGAAAAATATTCCGTATTGCTTAAGGTATTTTGATGACCTGGCGCATATCAAGGCTATTCGGTGCCCGCTTCCACCCGTTTTCGCCATTAGCATCAGTTCCTTGATATAATCCTATTGGCTGTCAGTCGGGTACCCACTGGGCGCGGTTGGATAAAGTTATTTGTTCACAACTTCAGCTTATCTCAACTTGTCAAACTTGGCAGCTTTTACTTTTCAGACGGCTTCTAAGCTTGATGCAGGTGTCAGCGTGCGCAGTTTGCGTAGAAAATTAGCGGCTTTTAATTGCCGCTCGACAATAGTAAGTAGATAGCGGTTCAGCAGCGTATCAACCGCCTGTAGGATCGGCGGACGAATGCGCAACGACTGGAGTTCTGGCCAAGAAGTGCGCTGTAAGTGACGTAGTACCTTAAGCACATCGGCCTCAATGGCTTCCACGCTGTCTCGACCAGCCGCACAACGTGGACAAAAGATGCCCCCATCTTCCAGACTTAAATAGTTGATAACGGGGGTAATGGTCTCTTGACAGGCTATACAGGCGAAAAATTGGGGTTGAAAGCCGGTCAATGTCAATAGCTGCAACTCAAACCAATGGAGTAGCACCTGTGGTTCGGTCTCTGTGGGTTGTTGACCATAGGTGTCAAGCACACGTAGAGCCAATAGAAAAAGATCCCAGAGCGGCTGATTTTCGTCATCGCTCTCGGTAAAGCAGTCGACCAACTCGCAAATAAAACTTGCATAGCCAATCGCATCCAGGTTAGTACGCAGGTGGCGGAAGTTTTCCACGCTGGCGGCCTCTGTGACAATGTCCCAAGTGCGCGCTTTAGCGACCATGAGGGTACTATGGGTGAATAGCTCTAAATGACCGGCTTTGCGACTTGTCGTTTTGCGAATTCCTTTAGCCAGAAATTCTTGTTTGCCAAGCGATGGCGTAAAAACCTTGATAATGCGATCGGCTTCGCCATAATCACGTCGGCTGAGGATAACTGCTTGTGTACGGTATAAACGTTCGTTTGGCGTCATGAATTTGGTTTAAGGGCTATAAAAAACAAATGACCCTACACCATTTTCTTTGCTAGCCAGAAAATGAAATGGTGTAGGGTCATTCATCCTACTACTTGTGGTACCCCCAAGGGGATTCGAACCCCTGTCACAGCCTTGAAAGGGCTGAGTCCTAGTCCACTAGACGATGGAGGCAAACTCATTCATCCGGTATTAACTGGCGTCAATTACTAATTTCTATTACTGTGGACTATTTACGCCATATGCGATTAATAAGCTCATTATAGCAAAAGATCACACAAACCGTCAAATTGTAGTGGGTTTAAAATGCTTCTATGGTGAGCTACCCAACGCTAAAGCTGTTGGGCTTCAAGGGAAATGGTTCGGCAAGCTCACCAACCAATGCCTCGAACTTTTCCGGGGCTGCACCCAGAGGGTTCCCGCTTACTGCGCCGGTTGCCTTCTAGGCGCATATCTCCCACAGCGTTACTTTCCCTAACTCCCAGGGTAGTTTGAAGAAAACACTTCGACCGTTACACATCGAATATTTTACGCCTAGTACGATTTCTCTAGGCAACCACCACCATTCAGTTTGAAAGGTGCTATAGGCGCAATTATAGCACAAATTCGCGATTTCGGTTGTTACAAAGTTGTCAGCAAGGGAGTCACAGATGACGCACTAGCAAACCGATCGACCTAAAGAGCTGCGGGTGCCCTCTGGGCGCGTAAGGGTCACGCGGCATCGCAGTGGATAGCGCTTAAGCCCTTATGCTTGTGGTGTAACCATCGCAAGTCTAAAGACGTTGGATTTTACGGACTTTTTCTATAAACTATGGTAAGATCTTAAAAAGAATAAGCTGTTAAAAAGAGGTGTGGGAGATGTCAGATCCATCTATGCGTAAGGAATTTCCACTCAAGAAAATTAGCGCGGTCATTGCCAATATGTATGCGCGCCTCCAAACCATCGGCGGAACTGGTTCATTGCCTCCGCCTACTTCGGAGCGCGAACAAGACATAGAACAAGATGAAGCTAAAACTCAATTGCTGCCGCGGCGCGAAACTGTTTTGCAGTTGGATGATCTGCCGATTACCAATACTGTCACGCGGCGTTGGCCTTTAGCAAAATTGGACTATCTCTCCGTCGCGCGAACGGAGGGTGCGTCTAATATCCCACCGCGCTTGCAGCCTTCATTGCCTCATTCTTCGCATTCTGTCGTCGAAGTGATGTCAGCCGAAAGCGAAAATTATTCAGTTGCATCGATTGCTGAAGATGAGACCGAGGAGATGGACGCTTTGCCTAGTGACATGGCCGAGTCATAAGCGATTAGTTTATGTGTGAACAACGTAAGTTGGCGCCTAGTCACGACCAGAAAAAGTCACCTTATGCCCGTCTTTAACTAACTAACGAGCTCGTTTGAACTCTGTTTCTATTATTGTAAACAGAAAGAGAAATCTGTAAGCCTTTTGTCATGATCCTTTTTGAATTTTGTCTTATACTGTCTAGGTATTTGCTGTAGTTAATTTGGCTGAATGTTGGTTAAACATTTAGGCTATATGATATAATTAGAAATATTCACGGCAGTAAAGACGCGAGCTTGTAAGTTGAAGCTTTGTAACAAACAATTCGTTTTCGCAGAAATGCCCTTTTTATGAAAAATTTAGTGCTTAAAGTCTTATCGATTGAAGATGATATTGCTTATGCAAGCTTGCTTCAGTTACAGCTGACACGCATTCAAGCCAATCGATCAAATATACCTCAAGTGCAGCTGACCCATGTATGCGTTTTTACTGAAGCTGAGGCGCTTTTAAAAACAGAACACTATGATTTGGTGCTACTGGATATGTCACTGCCTGAGATACAAGGGATCGATGCATTACGCCGCATAAGAACATTGATGCCTGTTTTGCCCGTCATTGTTTTAACCGCACTTGACGATGACGATTTGGCCCTAATGGCAATTCGACTTGGCGCCCAAGACTATCTGATTAAAGACGAAATTACGACGGAGCTTCTCCTTCGCACCATACGTCATGCTGTATTGCGCAGTCATATTCTAACCGATCTTGAATCTAATTATGTAAGTGAATCACACACAAATTCAGAAGGGCTAGCGCGCTTACTTGATCATATTGCTGATGGCGTCTCCATTGTCGATGATGCCGGCATGATCCGCTTCGCTAATGCCGCCTCTGCTGGCATCTTGCAGTGGAACGGGAAAACTGATAGATATCGACCCTTTGGCTATACCTTCCCTGTCAACGCGACAACGGAACTTGAAATGAAAGATCGGGATGGTATTCATCGCACGGTAGAGATGCGGGTATCGTCGATTGATTGGCAGCAACAGCAGGCAAATTTGATTCTCTTACGGGATATTTCTGAACAAAAGCGTGCTGCACTCGCCTTGGAACAATATGCGCGCGAACTTGAGGTGCATATTGAGGATCTGGATGCCTTTGCTCATACTGTCGCCCATAATCTGAAAGCGCCGCTGACCCACATTATTCTAGCTGCTGACCTGCTTGATCTCAATAAAAATTCTATGAGCGTCGATGGTTCTCACTATGTGGCAACCATTGTGAATTATGGGCGCAAAATGACGGAAATTATTGATGACTTGTTGCTCCTGGCCGAGGTGCGCTCGCGCGAAGATTTGTTACTATTACCACTGAACATGACGCGTCTCTCACACGATGTTGAGTTGCGTCTAAAGTCCCTCATTACTCAATATAATGGACGGGTCATCATTGCCAATGCAGAGGTTTGGCCCCAAGTGATCGGCTATTCCCCCTGGCTTGAAGAAGTATGGATAAATTATATTACAAATGGGTTAAAATATGGGGGACGACCACCCCGTTTGGAAATCGGCTGCACAGCCCTACCGAACGGGATGGCGCGCTTTTGGGTGCGTGATAATGGCGATGGCATTACCTTGGACGAACAACAGGCGCTCTTTCAACCCTTCTTCCGTTTACAAACTCCCAGTGTTGATGATCACGGTCTTGGGTTATCCATTGTGCGTCGAATTATAGAAAAACTAGGCGGCGAGGTTCACGTCGAAAGCAAAATTGGTGAGGGCAGCGAATTTAGCTTTACTTTGCCAATAGCCTGAGCAACGCAGCATTCCTAATTCCTAATTCTCAATACCCCATCAGCCGCCCCACCAGATCCAGGTCCACTTGTCGATCCACCGCCGGTGAGCGCAATTGCGCCGCCATTCCACCATCCACCCAGATACATTGACCCGTGATATACGTTGCATCATCGGAAGCAAGAAAAGCTGCCGTCGCGCCAATGTCCGCCGGAGTGCCAGGATAGCCCAGGGGAATCGTTCCTTTAGCAGCGTCAGGACCAGTAGCGCCACCCATCGCGTTACTGACCGTAATATTTCCTGGGGCAATGGCGTTCACGCGAATTTTCCACGGCGCAAGGTCCACAGCCATTGCGCGCGTCGCCGCTTCGATGCCGCCTTTGGTCGTGTCATAGGCCATCAACTGCCGATGCGCCCGCGTTGCGCCGCCTGAACTCAGGCTGATGATCGAGCCACTGGTTGCGCGATTTTCCAGCACCTGTTTGACCATAATGCGCGCTGCCCGTTGTGAACAGTAGAACAATCCCGTCAAATTGACGGCCAACGCGCGATGCCATGCTTCCGCCGCAAGCTCCAGAAAGTTGACATTGCTGGCCGGGTGATGAACCAGCGCCGCATTATTTACCAGGATGTCCAACCGACCAAAGCGATCGAGGGTCTGGGTAAAAAGCGCTTCTACCTGGGCCTGATCCGCAACGTCACAGCGGATAGCAAGCACAGTTGCGCCACCAGCGGCCAGCGTCGCGGCATGTTGTTGCGCTTTTTCTTCATTCAGATCGGCAATAACAACGCTCGCCCCCTCCGTTGCAAAGCGTGCCGTAATCCCGCCGCCAATTCCCTGCGCGCCACCGGTGACGATGGCAACTTTATGGTTTAATCGCATGGTGTCATCCGTTTCTTTTGTTCTTTAGGTAGATAGGTAAATCGGTAGATCGGTAAACAGGTATTACCTATCTACCGATTTACCAAAGCGCGCAAAGCGAAAGTGGCTGATGTCCAAATCACTTTTCCCTTCCACCGCCAACTGGGCCAATGTCTCGCCAATCGCCGCCGAATGTTTGAAGCCATGTCCAGAGCAGGGAGAGGCGATGATCACCCGCTCGTTCTCGGGGTGAAAGTCAATGATAAAATGTTCGTCCGGCGTGGTCGTATACAGACAGACATCCGTTTTGAGACAACGGGGCAAAATGCCACTTACACGCCTCGCAACGAAATTATGATACATGCGTTCAACCTCGTGGGCATGGACTGTACGATCCACAGTAGCAGGCGTGACGGTCTGTAGATACTCTTCTGTTACTACCTTAGCCCCGGCGGTTGCCCCCTCTTCATAGGGGAACATCGAGAAAAACTCTTCCTGTCGATCACCGATCCAAATAAGAAAGGGGAAGCGATCGGCGCGAAACTGTACTGGATCTTCTGCTTCAAACCAGTAGATCACCTGACGGTAGACACCAAGGGTCTTGGCCAGTGCGCTGGGCAGCAACTGACCAAGCCAAGGGCCGGCGCTCAGGATCACTTTATCGGCGTAGTAAACCCCCTCTTTGGTCATAACAGCTACACCGTTATCCGCATCCTTATAGCCTACCACACGCTCTTCCAGGCGAACGGCTGCACCGCGCTGTTTGGCCAATTTAATTTGTGTCTCAATTGCTCGCTCCACCGCCATGATCCCACCCGTTGGCTCATAGTAGGCATGTTCCCGCTCCGTGATCCGCAGATGCGGCCAGCGTTGGCGCGTCGTGGCGGCATCCCAAACCTGATGGTCGATGGCAAATTGCCTAGCAACGGCTGCCGTGTTCTCTACAAAATCAAGCTGTCCATGAAACTGGGCGCCGCCTCCCATTGGGCAGATGATCAGACCGCCGGACAACGTGAGCAAGGTCGCTCCACTTTCGGCTTCCAGTTCACGCCAGAGCGCATGGGAACGTTGGGCAAAGGGCACATAGACCGCGCCTTCCCCAATCGCCAAACGAGTGATCCGACTCTCGCCGTGCGAGGAGCCTAAGGTATGCGGAGGACGGAACTGGTCAAAGCCAAGCACATGTGCGCCACGCCGCGCCAACTGATAAAGGGCGGCGCTGCCCATTGCGCCCAGACCGATCACAATCGCATCATAGTGAGTTTGCATGGTTCATATCCTCTTCTGATTGTACAATCGCCAAGTCAGGTAATCAAGAATTTTACCATAAACGCCACAAATTGCAGAGTGAAAGTCGTGGCTGATTTACGCTCCTTCCGAGCCTTCTGCGTAAGCAAGGGAAGCTTTGCAACAGCTTCGGACATGACATATCTTTGGATGTATAGTCCTGCTTGACAGCGCTTTACCAGGCGCTTATACTGAACCTATGAAAAATGGAGAATTGTCCACACCTGCCTTTCAACGCGAACAACAAACACGTTGGCATCAATTGCTCGGTAAAGAACTTGAGCTATTGCTAACCACAGTAGATATTTTGGTCCAAACTGAGATCCAGGTCATGAGTGAACCGCCTAGGGCGGATATATCGAAAGGCGCAACAGTTACAACCGACAGATGTGCAGACCTTTGTCGTTTGCGCCAAAACACCACGCCCAGCAAGGGTGGCCGAACTGGGATATGCAAAAACAGCGGAAGCGGGCGTCTATCATAGCGAAATTATCTATGTGCGCACCATTCCGTTGCTGGTGCTAAACGAATTGGCCGATACGTCCCACAATGCCTTTCTAAAGTGCTTTGCCAGCCATAAAAAAGCCAAAGTGGCAGCATTTGCAACGGTAACCAAGTACCACTTCGATAGGATACCCTGGTTACTGTACGTTTTTTTGATAGGATTACAGCGTTTGTGGTCTATCCCGGAGGGAGAGGAAACGATGAAAGAAAAGTTGACGCCAGAACGCGTGCTGGAGATGGGTGAGGAGTGGTATAAACTGATCATCCGGAATATGAATCCCGAGGAACGTTTGGCTGCACTAACCCCGGAAGAACGTTTGGCTGCACTATCGCCCGAAGAACGCTTGGCAGGGCTAAGCCCCAAAGACGTGCTGGCACAATACAAACCTGAAGACGTGCTGGCACAATACAAACCCGAAGACGTGCTGGCACAATACAAACCCGAAGAGCGTTTAGCAGGGTTATCCGTGGAAGAAGTTGAAGCCTGGCTGGATCAACAACGCGCACACCCTACAAATAGGGGCAATGGCGATAGCACAACCAATCCGGCGCGTAAAAACTAAAGGCAACCCATTTTGATATTTCTATGCTAGGACTTCAATGGCGGTACGCCTGGCGCGATGTATGGATGCATAAAACGCGCGCCCTCCTGGTCATCTTGTCGATTGCCGTGGGCGTCTTTGCCTTTGGCGCGATCCTGGGCGCGGTTACCATCCTACAGCGGGAATTGCCGATCCAATATCAAGCTATTGAACCGGCCAGCGCCATTCTCCATGCCACGCCTTTTGACGAAGCGATGGTCGATGCTATTCGCCGTATGCCGACCGTCGCCGACGCTGAGGGCCGCTTCCGCACGGTTGTACGTTACCTGCAAGGGGGAAAAGAGTGGCATGATCTGGAATTACTAGCAGTGGAGGATTATGCCAACCGCACGATCAATATCATCGATCCCTATCAGGGCAGTTGGCCCCCGCCCAAAAAAGCGCTACTGGTCGAACGCAACTCACTTTTTTTAACCCAAGTAGCATTGGGCCACGCCATCCGTATTGAAACCAGCGATGGTCACCAGCGCACCTTGCCCATTGCCGGCCTAACCCATGACATGAATGAGCCACCCGCCCAAATTACCGGCATTCCCTATGCTTATGTCACCTGTGACACCCTGGAATGGTTGGGCTTTCCCTGTCGCTACAATGAATTGCACCTGATTGTCGCCGCGGGTCGTTTGGACGAAGCGCACATTACCCAAGTGGCCCAGGCCGCAACCGACAAGCTGGAGCAGAGTGGCTACACCGTCCTCTGGAGCGAAGTGCCAAAGCCTGGCCACCACTTTGCCCAAGATTTTTTACCGACAATTCAGTTAATTTTGGGCGTATTGGGGACAATGGCGCTGCTACTCAGCAGTTTTCTTGTCATCAATGTCGTCACCGCTATCCTGACACAGCAGACCCGCCAGATCGGCGTTATGAAAGCGGTTGGGGCCGATTCCCGGCAAATTACCGCGATCTACCTGCGTATTATTCTCTTTTTTGGCTTGGGCGCTTTGTTGCTGGCAATCCCACTGGGCGCAACCGGTGCCTACTTTTTTGCGCGCTTTATTGCCGGCCAACTCAACTTTGATCTGGTTGGTCTGCAACTTTCGCCCGGCATTCTGCTGCTGGAAGTGGCGATCGGGCTGATTGTTCCGGCCATCGCAGCCATTGTGCCCATCCTACAGACAGCTCGCATCACGGTCAACGAGGCGATAAGCGACCAGGGCATTAGCGCCGCCGGCAACAGTACCATGCTCAACCAACGCCTGACGCGCCTTCAGGAGCAGTTACACCTTTCGCGC
>Ga0163153_10001739_pt1 | contig 33809 bp, 22 predicted proteins | sample OliLakLV19MP6IB1_FD_148629 | JGI IMG/M metagenome (GOLD analysis project Ga0163153, IMG submission 148629) | Freshwater microbial mat bacterial communities from Lake Vanda, McMurdo Dry Valleys, Antarctica - Oligotrophic Lake LV.19.MP6.IB-1 | ecosystem: Environmental > Aquatic > Freshwater >... | reverse complement strand
ACCCGGGGTCAATCAACGTTTCATATCGCCCGGTTTCTTTTTCACCATCGTACAGGACGATACCTATCTCAATGATCTTATCCCGTTTGGGCAGCCCTCCTGTAGTCTCTATATCGATTACTGCGTATTTGGTTTGCATCCCTTATTTTTACACCTCTTATTATATATTCAAATTTACTTTAATACAACAATATGGTGTCAACTTTAAGATTTGCCTTCCTGATGGGTTTATGCTGGATGGCTTGTTTATCCTCGACCCCTAAACATTCATCCCCGGTGAATAGGGTAAAAAACCAGGAAGGTATCGAAGCCATTCCGGGAGCATATTCCATTCCGCTTTATATTGATTTATTAAAAAACAAAAGGGTAGGCCTTGTCGTCAACCAAACCTCTATGATCGGACAAGTGCACCTGGTCGACACCTTGTTGAAACATCATATCAACATCACTAAAATATTTTCTCCAGAGCATGGATTCCGCGGAGAAGCGGATGCAGGCGAAAAAGTAGCTACCATGCGGGACCCTGAAACCGGCATTTTGTTGGTTTCTTTGTACGGGGAAAAAAGAAAACCGGGACCCGAGGATCTGGCCGACCTGGATATTGTTGTATTTGACATTCAGGATATCGGGGTGAGGTTCTATACGTATATCGCTTCACTGAGCTTATTAATGGAAGCCTGCGGGGAAAATCAAAAACCACTGATCCTCCTGGACCGTCCCAGCCCCAATGGTTATTATGTCGACGGGCCGGTGATGAAAAAGGGGTTTACCTCCTTTCTGGGATTTTTTCCGGTCCCGGTGGTTTATGGTCTGACTATTGGCGAATACGCTATGATGGTCAACGGGGAAAGATGGAACGCCAACGGGGTCCAGTGTGACCTTCAGGTAATTCCCTGTACTCATTATGATCATACTATGACCTACGATTTGCCGGTAAAACCTTCCCCCAATATTCCCAACCTGAGGGCAACCTTATTGTATCCATCGACCTGTTTTTTTGAAGGAACAACATCCAATGAGGGAAGGGGCACGGAGCTTCCGTTTATTTGCTTTGGTCATCCCAAATATTCCAAAGGTGACTATCAATATACTCCCCGGAGTATCCCAGGAGCTAAAACCCCGAAACTGCTCGATCAATTGTGTTATGGGCACAACCTCTCCAATCTTTCCATAGAAGAAATCCGGTCATGGAAACGTTTAAACCTCAAGTGGCTGCTGATGTTTTATGCCGATCTAAAGGATAAAGACCCGTTTTTTTTACAAAACAATTTTCTAAATAAACTTGCGGGCAATGATCAGTTGATGGCCCAGATCAAGGCAGGGCTGAGCGAAGAAGAAATCAGGGCAAGCTGGCAAGCCGATCTGGCAGTGTACAACAAAATCAGGGCTAAGTACTTGTTGTATAAAGATTTTAAATAAGCAGATTACAAGCCAATTCAGATAACCCGCGGGTTTGAATAAAACTATTCGATCGCTTTTAAAAAAGCCGGATCCGTTGGCAATACCTTATCACCGAAAAAATGGGTCAACTGACCTTCTTCGTTGACGACGTATTTGCAAAAATTCCAAGTGGGTTCTTTATCATTCCAGCCATTGAGGGATTTATCGGACAACCATTTGTACAGCGGGGCTTTATTTGGGCCTTTTACTGCGATTTTTTCCGCCATCGGAAAGGTGACCCCATAATTTTTTTGACAAAAAGTAGAAATTTCTTTACTGGAACCCGGTTCCTGGCCACCAAATTCATTGGCCGGAATGCCCAGGACTACGACATCTTTTTGTTTGGCTTCATAAAATTTCTGCCAATCCGCATATTGTGGGGTATTGCCGCATTCGGAGGCTACATTCAGGATAACTACCTTTTTTCCAATAAACTTTTTCAGATTCATCTCGGATCCATCGTTCAGGTTATTTAGTTTAAAATCATAAAGTGTAACGCTGCTGGCTACAGCATTGGCGGGTCGTTGTGCTTCAACATTCCGTCCAAAAGGACTGCTTAAAACGGCCATTAGCGTACTGAATTTAATGATTTTTAAAAACATAAGAACAAGAATTAAAAAAACGAAACCAAAAATAAACTTAAATACCATTTTAATCAGCAGGATACTAAGTCAGGATAGGGCTGCATTTTTCAAACCAAATGCAGACCATCTCCGGCTTACCACCATTTGGTTTCCAAAACACCGAAATCGACTCAATTGTTTAAAAAATTTAAAAATTAATCCTGGCCTCCGGATCAATGATTGGCCCGGGTACAGGACAAGTGACGGGCCGAATTCTTTAAGTATAATTTTATTTGTCAATTCATACATATTATAAAATGAAAATTTGCAGTTATGCCTAGCCGGCCGAAGCCCAAAACTGTTACCTATTTTGGAGCTAACCAAAAAGTCATTTTAATATTAATTCGAGTCCTGATCGGTATCGGTCGGGAGAAGAATCTCGAACAGCAACCGGTCGGGACTCGAACCAATATCAATTCTAATTAATTTTTACTTTTTGGTCACCCCCAAACAAATAATATTTCAATTATACCAATTGGTTTATAACGGCATACTGAAGCAACAATATGGTTTTAGCATCTTTGATTTCCTGGTTGGCCATCATGTCCAATGCCCGGGGGAAGGGTATTTCCAGGACATCGATAAGCTCATGATCAGCTTCCAGGCCCCCGCCGTCACTTATTTTCATAGAAGCATCGTATTCGGCTACAAAAAAATATAAGATCTCGGTGACGGAACCAGGGGACATATAAGCCTCAAAGATTTTTTTGACCTGACGCACTTTAAATCCGGTCTCTTCTTCCGTCTCTTTACGTATACAATCTTCCGGATTATCGCGATCGAGCAATCCGGCGCAGGCTTCAATCATCATGCCGTCCGGGTTCCCATTAATATAGGTAGGCAAGCGAAACTGACGGGTCAAAATCACGGTTTTTCTTGCCGTATTGTACAACAGGATCACGGCACCGTTTCCCCGGTCATATGCTTCGCGGACAGTCTGTCGCCAAATACCTTTTTTGTCTTGTTGCTCAAAAGTATATTTTTTTAAAAGGTACCAATGATCAGAAAGCACTTCAGAGCTCAGCATATTTATTTTCGGATTGGACATAGCAGTGTAAACTTTATCCGGGAATCATAGAGATCAAAAAACTCAAAGAAACACGTCCCGGTTCTATTTTAACCAACGATCAAATAACTTTAATATTCTTTTGTATTCATCCATCCAACTGGTGGGTTCTACAAAACCATGATCCTCCATAGGGTAAGAGGCCAATTCCCAGTTTTCTTTGCGCAGTTCAATCAATCGTTGGGCCAGTTTGACCGCATCCTGATAATGCACATTGACATCAATCATACCGTGGCAAATGAGCAACGGTTTTTTTAAGCCATCCGCATAATAATAAGGCGATGACTTACGGTAAGCTATACTGTCGGTAAAGGGTTCATTCAGGATGTTGGAGGTATATCCATGGTTGTATTGTGCCCAGTCTGTCACCGGGCGTAAAGCTGCCCCGGCAGCAAATACATAGGGTGCAGTAAACAAACCCATCAGGGTGATAAACCCACCATATGAACCGCCATAGATCCCGATTTTTTTAGGATTGACCCCATGATGTTCAGCAAGATATTTTGCAGCGTCTACATGATCCGTGAGGTCCTTACCACCCATGAAACGGTAGATCCCCGTCCTCCAATCCCTGCCATAACCTGCACTCCCTCTGTAGTCCATATCCAATACCGTATAACCTTGGTCGGTGAGCAAATTGTGAAACATGAATTCACGGAAATAACTGCTCCACCAGCGATGCGCATTCTGTAAGTACCCTGCACCATGCACAAAAATGACGGCAGCCTTGTTATTTAATTTTTTTGTCGGCTTATAGATTCGTGCATAAACGACAGCGCTGTCGCGCGCATGAAAAGTGATGAGTTCAGGATCTCGCCAGGGGTAACTGGAAAATTCTGCAGTCATGGCCTTGTCCGTGATTTTAACCGGTACAGCACCTTCTTTGTTTTCCTGGAGATAGAGTTCCCAGGGTTTGTTGCTGTAAGAATATAAATAGGCCAGTTGGGTCTCATCAGGGGAAAGGGCTACGGTATGGGCTCCGGTCATTGGGGTCAGGCGCACCACTGGTCCTCCTGAAACCGGCATTTTAAAATACTGTTGTTCGCCCGGATGGGTCTCATTGGTGCTGAGGTAGAAGTGGAGTTTGTTGACAGAGAGTGAAGTTCTTTGTACTTCATATTTTCCCCGGGTCAACGCCTTTTTATTTCCATTCACCACATTTATTTTATACACCTGTGAATATCCGGTCTCTTCACTCTGAAACCAATATTCATCTTCATTGAGCCAGCCTGAATTACCGCCTCCAAACCCGCCACCAACACCAGGCCCCCCGATCCAGGCATCATCATGCTGACGATCCAGGATTTTGAGTATGCCCGTAGGTAAATCCACCAAACATATCCACCGATCTTTATTGTCCTGCGAACGTATGTCTATGGCTGCATGAGTACCCGCCGGGGAATAGGATAACAACGTATAAGTAACCAACCGGTCAGCTGAATCTTTTGTATAGGATTTAAAGAGTTGAGGATAGTCGTTAATAAACGCAGGGATTTCTTTTATTCCTGAAAGTTGTTTTACAGATATGATATACTGGGTATCCCTTAACTTATCCAGGCACATCAGCTCTTGTAAACTTCCCGGAGTACCTACTTTGGTTCGTGCCGGTAAGTCCTCAGTAAAACCGCTTTCCGTCACATAGGATGGCACAATGGTGGATTTTGAACGATTGATTTTGGTGAGACGGTATGTGATAAAACGGCCATCCGGACTGCATTGAATGCCGGAAATCACTTTGTCATCCAGGTATACGGGCTTGATTTCCTGACTCTTTTGCTGCAGTTTATTGGCAGAATCCTGCATATCGCGTTTAAGCTTGCGTTCATTCAAAATATCAAATTCATTCAATTGATCTTTTTTTAACCAGGACTCCTGTCTGGAATCTTTTCTGGTATCCGCGGGTGGGGCACTTTTGACGAAGGCAGTCAATTGGGTGGTATTGCCCTGGTCTATAGCCCAGGCATATAAATTATCCTCCAGCACGTATGCGATTTTTTGTCCATGAAAAGAAAAATGCGGGTTGGATTCCCGTGCTGTTGTCCTGGTTATCCTTAATGGTTCTGAGGTGGTGGAGGATTGATAAAAAATATCATTGTTTTTTAGATAAGTCCAGGCAGACCGGTCTGCGTTGTATACCCGCTCTTCTTCAGTTACCAGGTCCACTCTTTTCGAATCATGCACTTTTTCAATGGACTTCAATTCCCGGTTATATCGATGCAGCGAGTCAAAAAGGTAACCATTTGGGTTCCAATTAAAATAAATGAATTTGTTGTCCGGACTCCATCGGATGTTGGAAGGTGAGGTACCTATCCACCTGGGATCCCGCATGATTTTTTCGATGGTCAGCGGGCTCAGGAGGGTCTGCGCAGTAATTAGTGAGGTGAGGAATACTATAATAGTGAGGAAGCCATATTTCATATCAGCATAATATTTCCGATAATGATACTGAATTTCTGAGAATCCTATCCGTTGATCAGGGATGAAAATGATTTCATCGAAATTGCCCCAGAGGGATGGAATTTTATAGGAGGGATTCGAGTTTTGACTAAAAATACATATCCATGAAAACCATTTTTTTTATCTTAGGGCTTGCCATATTATTCTTTGCGGGTTGCAAATCAAATACTGAAAAACAGGACGAGGCAAAGGATACCGAAACGATCGAAAACGCGGTCGACAACATAGAGGAAAGCGCCGGGGAAGCGGCTGATCGGGTGAAAGATATGTTTGACGGGATCACTCCCGATAAAGACCTCAAATTGGTTGAAATAGCTGATTTAAAAAAACTGTTACCCGAAAAATTAAATGGCCTCACCAGGGAAAGGATCAAAGGGGAGGGTGTTGGAGCCCTGGGATTCAAAATGAACCAGGCAGAAGCGGAGTATGAAAAAGGAGATAAAAGAATAGAACTTCATATCATAGACTTTGGTGGATTCGGACCGGCTATGCTGGCGCTGGCTTCCTGGACAGTCACTGATATTTATCGTGAAGATGAAGATGGGTACGAAAAGGTAACAGAATGGAAAGGTTATAAAACCTTTGAAAAATCCAATCAAAAAGACAAGACAAGTTCTGTTTCCATCATCTATAAAAACAGGCTGATAGTCAATGCAGAAGCTGACGGGATGGACATCGATGACCTTAAGGAATTATTAGAGGATGAAATACTGGATGAACTCGATGACCTCGAAATCAAAACCCCGGTAAAACGCTAAAGCCCTTTTATAAAACCGATTCTATTTCTTTTAAATGCCGTACAACAAAAGTGCTGGGTACGCTGCTGGGCTGATCCTGGTGGTCGACATATATACTGTGGATCCCGGCGTTGAGGGCGCCTTGTAAATCAACTTCGGGGTTGTCACCGACCATGATACTTTTTTCCCTGCTTGCCCCGGATTTACGGAACGCAAAGTCGAAAATTTCTTTTTTGGGCTTCACACACTGACTGGCCTCCGAGGTAATGATCTGATCAAAAAAAGAATAAATTCCAGAACAGGTTAATTTTTTATGTTGGACTTCATCAAATCCATTGGACAGGATATGTAAGCGGTAAGCCCGGTTTTTAAGGTAGGTCAACAATTCCACGGTATGGGGAAATAATTGTGCACTTTCAGGTAATAAGTCGAGATAATCTTTACCGAGTTGTTTAGCCAGAAACTCATCATTTATTCCATACTCAACAAGTGTATGGTTCATGCGGGCCCATCTTAAATCTTCCTGCTTGATTAAACCCAGGGTATATTGATTCCAATAATACTGATTGTGTACCTTATATTTTTTATGAAAAGGTTCAAACGCTTCCCCTGTTTTTACTAACAGGTTATGCGCCTCAAATACCCGATGAAGTGTAATTTTTGAATTGGTATCAAAATCCCAGAGCGTATGGTCCAGATCAAAGAATACATGCTGATATCGGAGGTTTGCCATCCTGTTTATATCTCCACCCGGGCAATACAACTGAGATTGCCCTGAACGATATCGTTGATTTTGACTTCTATTTTGGCGTCCAGGGGTAAATAAAGATCTACGCGCGATCCAAATCGGATAAATCCCAGCTCTTCTCCTTGTTTGACTGTTTCGCCAGTCTTGAGGTAATTGATGATCCGTCGGGCCATAGCGCCTGCAATTTGCACAATGCCAACCTGGTAGGCCCCCTGATCGATCACACTGTAGTTGCGTTCATTTTCTGTAGAGGATTTGGGGTGCCAGGCAACCAGGTATTTTCCGGAGAAGTACTGGTTGTATTTCACAATGCCACCTACCGGGACGCGGTTGACATGGACATTGAGCGGAGACATAAAAATCGAAACGAGTAATCTTTCTTCTTTAAAATAAATCGGTTCAATGACCTTTTCTATGACGACCACTTTGCCATCACAAGGTGCATAGATCATGTCATCACCCGGCAAGGGGACGATCCGCACAGGATCCCTGAAAAACCAAAAAACCCAGGCCAGTACAAGGGTCAAAATGATCAAAACGGGTATGGTGAGGATGTGAATAAAATTGATCACCAGCGTGGCAATAATACCAATGGCAACCGCGCTGATCAAAATAATTAAATGGCCTTCTTTATGAATATTCATGGTTAGATTAGGATAAATGAAGTAAGGAGGATTATGATTGCCAGCACAAATATAAATAGAGGCAAGCTACCGGCAGGACAAATATAAAAGCATCAAACCGATCCAGGAACCCCCCGTGTCCCGGTAAAAGGTTGCCGGAATCCTTTACTCCGTATCTCCTTTTAATCATGGATTCAAACAAATCGCCTATGGTCGCCACAAAGGAAATGATAAATCCAAACAGGATCCACTGGATGGGAGTAAGGTGGCGGATGTAAAGTGATAATATCAAGGAAAAAAGTACCGTCAGGATTAACCCTCCGATAAAACCTTCAAGCGTTTTGTTGGGCGAAATCACTTTATACAAGGGCCTGGAACCAAGCCATCGCCCGGTAAAATAAGCCATCATATCATTACACCAGATGAGCATTAATATGGACATGGGTTTGAGCCATTCGTAATGGCCATTAGAACCCGAATACCAATTTAATATAAACAAGGGTAGTCCGATATACAAAAGGGCCGTCGCAATGGCCTGATACATTCTCCAGTCACCCATCTCATTTTTAAACAAAAAATAAGTAAACAAAACGGTTATAGCGGTCAGACAGAAAGTGAGCAGCAGGTAGGTATCCAGCTGGACTTCTATCAACCTGAGTACGAAAGCGATGATCAGTGGAATGCTCGCAATGAATGCCCCTATCCGGCTTAATCCAATGGGCGAACTAATCTCTGCTCCAAACACCGCTAATTTGATGTATTCAAAGCTCGCTATGGCGGCGATCGTAATAAGCAGTAAGTTCAGCGTATAGGCGGAATAATAAACCGCGCCAATGGTGACGGTGCCCAGGACCAGGGCAGTGGCTGTGCGTATGGGGAGGTCTTTCATTATAATGGTTTTTCTTCTCCACTTTCATTTTCGGGCGCCGATTGGACGGATTCTTCCGCAATGGGAAAATTAACTGGTTCGGTATGGATTACCGGATCCCTTACTTTTTTCTGTTCGAACCACCAGCCTAACGCTAAACTCAGGATAACAGAAACCACCAAAGCATACCAGGAAACCGGTACCGATTTTTCAAAATTCTCTTCCAGCAATTCTGGCTTAAAATAAGATAGTATCACCTGAAAGGCATTGTTAAACGCATGCACGAGGATACTTATCCACAGGTTGTTCGTCCAGTAAAATAGCAGGCCAAGGATCATACCTAAAAAGAAGCGGGGCATAAATCCGGCAAATTGAAAATGCATGGCGCTGAATATGATGGAAGCCACCAGAATAGCCACCCAGGGCGATTGAAAGTATTTGTACAATTCTTTTTGAATAATACCGCGGAATATCAATTCTTCACCCAACCCCGGTATGAGGGCAATGACAAAAATATTAGCCAACAAAGCACCTGGGGTTTCCATGACCAGCAGGGTTTTTAATAATTCTTCAGTCTGTCCTTCCATTTGGGACATCCATTCCGGAAGGTTAAACCCCTGATTGATTTCATACGACTTGGCTACGATAGGGTAGGAAAACATCAGAAAAGCAATTCCGGCAACCAGATGCAGCCAATGAACAGAGGGTCTTAACCCCAAACCGGAATACCATTTCTTTTTAAAATAAATCACTGACCAAACCAGGGCTGGTAATAAAAACATGCTCATATGGTTGATCAACAGCAGCAGGCGGGTACGACCGACACTACCTTCCATGATTCTGTTTTGATCCATTATTGCCAAAAGGCTTTCACCGGATAATATCATAACCACTTCTATCGCGGCAATACCTGCAATAATCCCGCAAAGGATGAGCGCCACCATCACTAAAATTCGCATTAGACGAAGATAGTATATTTGTCCTGGCAAATTAACTGGGCAGAGGGCAGAGGGCAGAGGGGCAGAGGGCAGAGGGCAAAGGGCAAAGGGCAAAGGGCAGAGGGCAGAGGGCAGAGGACAGAGGGCAGAGGGCAGAGGACTTTGACCTTTTCCTCTTTACCCTTTGACCTTTCCCCTTTACCCTTTGACCTTTGCTCTTTAACCCTTAACCTTTCCTCTTTAACCCTTAACCTTTCCTCTTTAACCCTTAACCTTTCCTCTTTAACCTTTTATCCATGATCCGATTAAGTGTCAACCTCAATAAAATAGCGCTGATCCGAAATTCAAGAGGCGGTAATCTGCCAGACCTGATCAAAGTAGCCAGGGATTGTGAATCTTTTGGAGCTCAGGGAATCACCGTCCATCCCAGACCCGACCAGCGACATATACGGTATTCCGATATTCCTTTATTAAAATCCGCGGTGACCACAGAATTTAATATTGAAGGTTACCCATCGAAAGAATTTGTAGAGATGGTCGTCAACCACCCGCCGCATCAGGTTACCCTGGTACCTGACCCTCCGGGAGCGCTGACTTCAGATCATGGTTGGGATACGGTCCGACAGTATAGTTTTCTTAAACAGGTTCTGGCTCACTTTAAATCCGTTGGTATCCGGACTTCATTGTTCGTCGATGCGGATATTAATGCTGTCCGCGGTGCAGCTGATGCCGGGGCTGATCGGGTGGAGTTATACACCGGCCCATATGCATATAATTTCAGTCAAGACAGACAAGCAGCCGTAAACCCTCACATGCTGGCAGCTATTGAAGCGAAAAAACTAGGACTGGGACTCAACGCAGGTCACGACCTGAACCTCAAAAACCTGGAATATTATTGTTTGAATGTCCCTGATCTTAAAGAAGTATCTATAGGCCATGCCTTGATTTGTGATGCCTTATACCAGGGTTTGGAAAAAACCATTCAACTCTACCTGAGTCAATTATCGAATCAGGATAATAAGAGATTACCTTAAAATTTTATTTTTAAATTTTTAATCCGGCTTTTTAATATTATCTGCCTTAGATTCAAGGGATTGTTAATCATTCAATTTCGTTAAATATCAGGGGTTTTAATATTTTGATAAGATTTCAAGCAGCAAACTTTAATAAATTTGCGTTAAGATTTTGAATTAGAGTCAATACACCTTTGCAGAGGGGTTAGTCAAAGTTTATTGTTCCGATTCCCAGACTCTCCTAAATCAGACTTTTTCTAAATCACTATTGATTTTTGTGTAAGTATTTTTTGAGTTAAATCAAAAATACGCACCATTTGTTTTAAAATTCTTACTCTAAAACTGAACTGTGGTAGCCTCCGGGTTTACCTATATGGCTTTGATTAGCGCATAAGGTTTAGTATCCTATTTACAATTTTTTATTTTACTTAAATGCAATGGGTATGAGAATGAATTTTATTTTGATGTTGTTGATGGGTACTGCATTAATTGCGCAGGCTCAACGGACGATCACCGGGGTGATTTCCGATCAAAATGGAGACCCTCTTATTGGTGTCAATATCTTGGTAGCTGGCACTGTTAATGGGACCATCTCCGATGAGAACGGAAGTTACCGGTTGGATATCAGACCGGAAAACAAACTACTTAGTTTTAGTTATACGGGTTTTACTTCCCGTGAAATTGAAATCGGAACTTCGAACACGATTAACGTGACACTTACTGAAGGAGTTTTATTGGATGAGATGGTGGTGACCGCATTGGGAATCACCCGTGAGAAAAAAGAAATTGGTTATGCCATTGAAGAAGTCAGGGGAGATCAGATCCAGCGAATCGGAGAAACTGATCCACTACGAGCGCTGCAGGGGAAAGTAGCCGGAGTTAATATTACTGGATCCAGTTCTCAACCGGGAAGTGCGACCAGAATGACCATACGTGGTCTTAAATCATTTTTTGGAAATAACCAGGCCTTATATGTCGTGGATGGTGTTCCATTTGACGCATCTACCAATGGGGTATCTTTTCAACTTACCGGCGGAGGGGCCTATTCCAATCGCCTGGCGGACCTTGACCCCAATAATATCGAAAGCATCAATATCCTCAAAGGTGCTACCGCGGCGGCTTTATACGGATCCAGGGCATCAAGGGGTGTAGTGGTCATCACGACCAAAACGGGTACCATTAAAAAAGGAGAAAACAAAATGAAGGTTGAAGTTTCTTCGGGCTTGAACTATGAAGAAATAGCCTCTTTGCCTACGTATCAGAATAAATATGGTACTGGTACCGGATTTACTTACCAGCAAGCCAATGGATCCTGGGGGGCACCTTTCAGGGGTACGGCACCTTATCCGACTATAGATTCCATCAATCATTGGTATCTCGGGGCAGGTTATGGTGCAAGTTATAACAGGCTGGTTCAAGCCGGAGATCCCCGGGTAACCCCCAAGGTAGCTTATCAGGCATACCCGGATAATGTAAAAGATGTATTCCAACGAGGCAATGTAAAAGATAACTCCATTACGATATCAGGAGGAAATCAAAATACCAACATGGCCCTTACATTTTCAAGGGTAGATCACAGTGGTATTTACCCCAATAGTTCATTTGATAAAACATCGGTTTCTCTGGGCGCCAACAGCAGTTTTGAAGGTGGATTGCGGTTGAGCGCCAATTTTGCCTACGTCAATTCTATTCAAACCGGTTTGCAAGGGGGTGCCATAGGCTCCGCTTCAACGTCCTCCTTCATGGCACGGACACTCTACCAGGGCCGCAACTGGAATCTCCATGGCCAGCCGTTCGAAGACCCCATTACGAGAGGTAGTCTTTTTATGGTTGCGCTCGGACAATCAGACAATCCACTTTGGTCGGCCCAATATAATGGGTTCAAAGGGGATGTCAACCGGTTTATTGTCAATGCCAATGCCGGGTATGCACTGACCAAATGGCTTGACCTGGATTATCGCGCAGGTTTAAATCAATATACAGAAGGCAATCTCGAATGGTTCCGGCCCGGATCCAGGGGAGCAGGTGGATTGGGTAGTGTCACCGACCTGACGACTAATTTCAGGGAATTGGAGTCCACGCTGTTGTTAACCGCTAAACACCGGTTTAATGATTCCTGGGCTTTGGAAGGAAGACTGGGACATAATCTTAATGAAAGGACCGGCAAAACCCAAGGGGTGTCCGGCACTCAAATGCTCGATTTTGGTATTATTGATGTGGATAACACGGTCAGTCAGGTGTCCGCGGGAGGAGACTATTCCCAACAGAGAATATTCGGTGTTTTCGGTGAAGTCACTGTAGATTTTAAACAATACGTATTCCTGACTCTTTCCGGAAGAAATGACTGGGCATCTACTTTGCCAGTGAAAAACAACAATTATTTTTATCCATCGGCTAGTGTAGCTTTCATTTTCACGGAAGCACTCAAAATGATCAACAACCCCATTTTGAATTTTGGTAAATTGAGAATGAACTGGTCAAAAGTTGGAAGCCCGGCCCTTCCTTATTCTTTAAAACCCATATACCTGCTTAACCTCGGCGAATCCGATAATCTCACGGCAGGTATTCGGGATATTGATTTCCCGTTTGCAGGTGTGGCCAGCTCAACCTTGTCCAATACCTTATTTGATCCAGATCTTAAACCGGAATTTACTACCGATCTCGAAGCAGGGGTCGACCTCGAATTTCTTAAAAGCAGGGTGGAATTGAATTTCTCTATTTTTAAGAGCACCTCGGTAGATCAAATCTCTCAATTAGCTTTACCGACGGTATCCGGATTTGATCAACTGCTGACCAATTTCGGCGCTTTACAAACCAAGGGCACTGAATTATCCTTGCGGGTTTCCCCTGTCTCCAATAAAAATTTTAATTGGAACATTACAGCCAACTTCACCAAATACAGAACTATAATCACTGAATTAAGACCGGGTACCGAGGAGTTGGTGATTCGTCCCTTATTTGGCGGTGGTATCACCCCTGTATTGAGGGTAGGACAACCTTATGGTATATTCAGAGGCACGGTCAGCGCACGCGACGAAGAAGGCAATTTATTGATAGACCGATCAAACGGTCAGATCATCAATGCCCGGGATGAACAAATCATCGGAGATCCCAACCCTGATTTCACAGTTGGTCTGGTTAATCAGATCAGTTGGAAAGGGTTGACTCTCGGCGGGGTATTTGACTGGAAACAAGGCGGTGATTTATATTCGGAAACGGTAAATGCCATGCTGGGTCGCGGTGTACTGGGTTTCCAGGGAGATCGGGAGCGGAATGCTATGATACCAGGAGTTTATGGCGATCCGGTTACCCTGAGACCCTTAAAAGATGAAGCGGGAAGATCAATTCGCAATCAAACTATGGTTGAAGTCAATGATTTATGGTTTGGATCTACCTTCGGGACCAATTCACAGGATGAATGGAGTGTATTTGACGCGACCATTTTCCGCCTCAGGGAAATTTCCTTGAGTTATTCCCTGCCTGCTAATTTATTTAAGAAAGGCATCAAAGGGGCAACCATTTCAATCAATGGGAGGAACCTGTGGTATAAAGCACCTCATTTTCCAGAGAGTACCAATTTTGATCCCGAAACCAGCACATTTGGCGATGCCAACTTCCAGGGTTTTGAATACCAGAACCTGCCTTCTATCAAACGATATGGAGCCAGCATTAACCTCAAATTTTAATCCAAAAATTAAAGAAAATGAAACGTTATCGATATATTTTATTGTTTTTTGCCTTTAATCTCTTTATTGTTACCTCTTGTGACGATTATCTGGATATTAATGATGATCCGAATAATCCGACAGATGCCAATATTAATAACCTGTTACCATACAGCCAGGCTGCGATCCTTGGTTCATTGGGAATGGGCAATGCTGGTCTTTCTGAATTGGTATCGGTATATGCACACCATACTGTCCAAAGAGGGGATCACGATGATTATAAAGTTACGGCAGCTGAATTTTCCTTAACGCAGGCCTGGGAAAAGTTTTATGCCGTTGCTTTGCCCGATCTCAATATTGTAATTGAAAAAGCTACTGTAAGCAACAGTTGGGCTTATGTGGGTATGTCCAAGTTACTCAAAGTGCAGATGTTTAGTTCCATCGTCGATATGTGGGGTGACATGCCTTATTCAGAAGCCGGCAAAGGCGCCGAAGCAACCTTTCCCAAATACGATGATGATAAAGAGATTTACCGGGATTTATTCCGATTGGGTGCCGAAGCACTTGCAGATCTCGACAAGCCTAGTTTACGGTCTCCAGCCGCTGATGATCTTATTTATAGAGGGGACCTGAACAAGTGGAAACGATATGGCCGTTCCCTTTTACTCAATATGTACAATAAAGCAAGGTTGACTGATTTATATGACGCAGCAAAGGTAGCTGAGCTGGTCAAAGCAAGTCTGATGAGCGGTACCGGTGACGATTTTGAAATGGCCTATACCACGAATATCACCCCGGAAAACAGAAACCCTGGATTTATCAGGGAATATACCCAGGGCAATCCTACCTATTATATCAATCCTTATTTCTACCTGATGATGAAAGGGGATACGGCCTGTCAAAACAATCTTATGGTCGGGATCAGTGACCCGAGGTTGCCTTATTTCTTTTACAATCAATTAGGCCCCAACGAAGCTCCTGAAAACCCGGTTTCTTATCTGGATGGTCGCTTTTTATCTATTTGGTTTGCCTCTTATGATAAAGATCCGAATGAGGGTTTTGACCAGGGTAAATCACAGACTTTACTTGGTCTGTGGCCGATAGGGGGTGCTTATGACAATGGAGTAGGGGTAAATGCAGATCTTAATTCCGGCCTCAAAGGAGCAGGGCCTCAACGAGTTTTGACTGCCGCGGATATCAATTTTATCCGGGCTGAGCTGGCCCTGACAAAAAATACCGGTGAACAACCCAAAGCGATGTTTGAAGCAGGTATGCGGTCTTCTTTTGCAAAAATCAACGTTGTAGCGGGCTTAGCCGGCGCAACCAAAATGACTGAAGAAACCATCACAGCTTATGTCAATAAAGTATTGGCTAGGTATGATGCCGGAGATGCGAATAAAAAACTGGAATTGATTCTTACCCAAAAATGGATTCATGATTTTGGAAATGGAACAGAGGCGTATAATGATATTCGGCGTACCGGATTTCCACAAATCTGTGACCCTGCCAGGGATCCCAATGAATTTTCTATTCAGTCCAGGCCTTATCCTGTCTCCCTACTTTACAACAGTGACGACTTGTCAACCAATCCTAATGCTAAACAACGAAATCAATATACTGATAAAATCTTTTGGGATGTGGATTAGAACGCTTCTTTTGCAGATACCTGCAACGTGAAGCTCGATTTAATGTATATGGTTTTATTCAAATTTAAATTTCAAATTATGAACAAATTTCTTTTATGTATATTTTCTATACTGTTGTTGATCAAATGTACGGATGAAGACAAGATCAGGGTCCCGGAAATCCTGGGAGGGGTCAATCTCAGGATCATAGTCGATCCGGCACATACCGGCATATTTACCGATAAGATTGCCACCGATTACCTGGCCTTTGATATGTATTCGGAGAATAAAGACCTGGCGGATGTACAACTTTTTGTAACCAAGGCAGGGGAGAGAAAACTGGCCAGATCCTTCACCCAGACTGATTTTAACAATGGTAATGGCAAAGTAAGGGTAGAGTTAAAAGCCAGCGACTTTGCTACCATTTTTAATGACCCCGCACTGGCCAATGGGTCTAAGGTGGGCAATTTCACCTTCAACCCACAGGTCAAATTAAATGATGGCAGGATTTATCCTACTGTTATAAGGTTTATTGATACGGTAACAACCAGCACGGGTGCCACTATTGCTGTTTTGGATTCTGTCCGGAATCTTGCGCCGTCCATCACCGGCGGGGCCTCAGCCAGTTTTACTGTACAATTCCTTTCTTTTATTACCTGCCCTGCTGTGGATATATCGGGTAATTACCTGGTAGAAGATGCCACAGGTACTTCTACTGACGGGTGTTGCACCCAGCTCACCACCGTTAAGGGTAATATCGTAAAAGTTACAAGATTGACCAATTCTTCTTTTATGCTTAGTGACTTCAGCGGTGGCTTGTACTTAGAATGGTATGACGTATATGGTATCGAAAAACCGGAAGATTCCCCTGGTGAAATTTCATTCAGTTGCAATGCAGTAAGTTTTCAACGGACTACTGAACCATTTGGTGAAGGGGTAACCGGTACCGGAGTGTATAATCCGGCGACCAAAACCATTGCCTACAACTGGCTCAATGGCTATGGGGATGCCGCAAATGTCAAATTAGTCAAACAATAATGTGCCACACGATTCAGGGTATCAACACACAGTAATAACGAATCGTAGGGTTATTGCCCTTATTGACCCGGTTTTGATCTTCAGAACCGGGTAGTAAACCACTCATAATTCTTTAAGTACACTCTACTTTTTCATAAAGAATTAGAGTAAGTTTTTTAAAGCAGTGGGACGTATAACGATATGTCCGCTGCTTTTTTATTTTAATTAAGCTAAAGTTTATTTGAGCACCCTGAAGTGGGGCTAAATATTGTCGGAGTAATTAATCTTGGAGATTTATAACCTTTTATTAAGTTTGTATTAGCTTTTATGTGCAGACTTGCTTTAATTTTATGCTGCTATAGTATTATTTTAACTTTCCTTGCTGGCATAATTTCTCAATTTATTCCTTTTATCACTGAAGTTTCTTTCAGTTTGATGGCCCTGATCCAAACCAGTGGCAAGCCCAACCAAAAAAACAACAATACTCTAATACATGAAAAGACTCTCATTCATTTTGGCCTTACTGGTATTATCAGTAAGTGTCGCGCTGGCCCAGCGTACGGTTTCGGGTAAAATCACCGATTCAAAAGGTGAGACCATTATCGGTGCCAACATCCTGGTAAAGGGCACTGCCCTTGGAACGGTCACGGATATAGACGGTTCATACAACATACAAGTCCCGGAAGGGGCTTCTGCACTGGTCATTTCGTATACAGGATTCCAAGCCCGGGAAGTTCCTATTGGTGTTTCTAATACAATCGATATTGTATTGGAAGAGGGTGTGGCTTTACAGGAAATTGTGGTCACTGCCACAGGTATCCGCAAGGATGCCCGCGAGATCGGCTATTCTTATTCCAACGTAAAGGCTGAGGATGTCGTAAACGGAAGGTCGCCTCAATTAGCCCAGGCCCTTTCGGGTAAAGTTGCCGGATTGGCTGTCTATAATGTCAATAATAGCGTCGACCCTCAGGCTAAAATAGTATTGAGGGGTTTTCGGTCATTGACCGGTAATAACGATGCTTTGATTATTGTAGATGGGCTGCAGACCACGGCTACTATTTTATCGGTAATCAATCCGAATGATATTGAAAGCGTTTCCATTCTGAAAGGTGGCCAGGCGGCTACCTTATATGGATCTGCCGGTATCAACGGTGCTATCGTAATTACCACTAAAAAGGGCTCACAGGGTAAATTAAAGGTTGGGCTTACCCATACCAGCAATTTCGAACAAATCAGCTTTTTACCGGATTTCCAGGATAAGTATGGAAATGGTTCACATTATTCTGCTTCGTTTGGATCGGCAGGTTATAAAACGAATTATTTGGACCGGTTGAAAGAAAATTGGCGCCCGTTTGAAAACCAGCAATATGGCGACGCGTACAATGGTGAAACCAGGATTATAGGCCGTGTCCTGGAAGATGGTAGTCAATACAATCTGCCCTACAGCGCAATACCCAATGTCCGCAGAGATGCTTTCGACATTGGATTGTCTCAAAATACCCAGGTAAGTTTCCAGGGAGGAGATGAGAACAGTACCTATTATTTATCTGCCGAGCACAATACGATTAACGGAATTGTTCCTCTGGATAAAAGCGAACGAAACGGTGCAAGACTTTCCTCTACTAAAAATTACGGCAAACTGAAAACAGGATTCAATCTATCTTATGTGCAGGCTGCTTATGACCGGACTTCCTCTGACTTTTATAATAATCTCATCAATACCCCTGCCCACCTTCCTTTAGGCGATCTGAGAGACTGGCGAAATAATAAATTTGCCAATCCAAATGCTTATTTTAATGACTATATCGCGGTTCCGTTTTTCTCAAAAGATAATAACCGGAATAATTATAAGGATGCGAATATTCAGGGAAATATAGAATTGAATTATGAAGTCACTCCCTGGTTAAATTTATCCAACCGCATTGGAGTGATGAACAACTCAAGGATCCAGAAACAGCGGACAGGAAAATTTATCCATACCGATTGGGCAAAAAGGTCGGCCTATGTGCCGGCACCCTGGCAATGGGCAAATGATTACAATGGGATAAACCGGGCCGGGACAGATATCCTGGGATCGGTAAATGATATTTCTACTACTGAAAATGTGGTAAATGATGATTTACAGGCTCAATTCCGTAAAAATTTCGGTTCCTTTGAAAACCGGCTGGTATTGGGATATAATATTTATGAAAGAAATACCAAAGGCATAGGTGTTGGTTCCAATTCGGTCGTCGTGCCCGATGTCTATAATGTATCCAACCGACAGGGTGAATTGACAGGCTTTGAAGGCAATGCCCAGGAAAGAAGATTTGGTTATTATGCCGACCTGACCACCAGTTATAGGAAGTTTATTACGATCAATGCTACGTTCAGAAATGATAATACTTCAAGATTCTATAAAGATTACCGCGACAAAAATACCTGGTCATATAATTATTACGGAGCGGCTTTAGCTTTTGTACTGACTGAAGCAGTTCCTTCACTTTCCGGCAAGGTTTTAAATTATGTGAAATTCAGGACAAGCTTTAATAGAAATGGCAACGACAACCTGCCCATTTACGGTTTGGATCTTGCGTATCCAAATGGAGCAAATTTCCCATTTGGTACCACCGTGGGCCTGACAGTAGGAAATACACTGCCGGATGCCAACCTGAAACCTGAATTTGTAACGTCCAAAGAAATTGGCGCCGAAATAAGATTATTGGACAGGAGAATCACCCTGGATATCGCAGCCTATGACCAAAACAGCAAGGGCCAGGTAATTACCGTCAAAGTTCCCAATTCAACGGGCTTCCCCAACTTACTTATAAACGTGGGTGAATCTAAAAACTGGGGTTATGAAGGAGATTTAAAAGTTGAAGTTTTACGAAGTAAAAAGCTTTCCTGGGAACTAGGCGTAAGGTATTCTTACAATGATAATAAAGTGGTTGAACTGTTCCCCGGGGTAAGTAGCTTTCAATTGGCTGACGGTTTTACTTATGCCAATACCAACGTAATCGTGGGCGAACGATTCCCCATGTTGAAGACAGACGGTTATCGCTATGCTCCGGATGGCAGTGGAAGAAGGTTGGTTAATGCAGCCTCGGGTTATCCGATCCGGAATGCCACCTTACAAAACAGGGGAGGGGTCCTACCAAGACATATAGCCGGATTAAGTTCTAAACTGGATGTAGGCAATATTGCGTTTTCATTCACTTTTGAATATCGCGGAGGAAATGTTTTCTTCAGTGATTTAGGAAGACAAATGACCTTTACGGGTTCAGGAGGATGGACAGAGAACCGCGATCCGCACGTCTTCCCCAATTCTGCTATTTTAGGAGCGGATGGTACCACAGTTACCGATAACAATGTTCAGGTTAGAGAACCGGAATACGGTCTCTGGGTGGATAATTACCGGTTGATTTCTGAAAACTTTGTTGCACCCGGTTGGTTTATCAAATTACGGGATATTAATCTTGCCTTTAATTTTCCACAAAGCCTGCTATCAAAGGTTAAAGTTTTATCCGGAGGATCAGTCTCGGTTTTCGGCAGAAACTTAATCACTATTGTGGACGAATTAAATACGTTTACAGACCCTGAATTCAGCAGGGTGGGAGATGGCGGTTTATTAAATTCCCTATTAAACGGAACTGGTTTAGGAAACGGAGTGGGGATCAACAGCACGGGTCAGACTCCTCCGGTCAGACAATATGGTGTCAGTATAAATCTTGTCTTCTAGAATTTTATCCTGTCCAATTTTAAATTAAAACAAAATGAAAAATTTAATATTTAAATTTCTATCTATAAGTATATTCCTATCGATGGTTAGCTGTACGGAAGACTGGTTGGATATCAATACCAACCCCAATAGCTTGCCTACTGCAACCCCGGCGTTTGTATTTACCAATGCGCTCAATACGAGTACAACCAATGTGATCAACTTTAATGAGCAAGGTTCCTATTGGTCAGGCCAATGGACACAATCCAGCTCGTATATCCTGGTGACCACCACCTTTGGTTACCAGTTTACCAATGGTGATTTTAATTTTTGGGATGGCATTTATGACAACCTTCAGGATTATCAGTATGTAATTAATACCGCGGATGGAGCAGATCAAAAAAACTTTAAAGGTCCGGCTAAAATCATGAAAGCTTACCTGTTTCAGGCTCTGGTGGATATGTATGGCGATATCCCATACAGCGATGCCTTGAAAGGGGTGGACGCATTGGCACCTAAATTGGATAATCAAAAAACCGTTTATGAAAACCTGATTACCTTATTGGATGAAGCGATTGTCGAAACCAAAGCCAATGAATTCCCGAGTGCTTTAGTCAGTGCGGACATCTTATTCAGGGGAAGTACAGACAAATGGATCAAATTTGCCAATGCTCTAAAATTGAGAATTTTAATCCACCAGTCCCGCATTGCAGGCAGAGATGGTTATATCACGACCGAAATAAATAAAATTGTCTCGCAGGGTAGTGGTTTTATTACCGGTGAAGAAGTAGGAGTAGGCGGTAGTGCCTTCTATGTAGCGACCGCCGGAAAATTGAACCCAATGTATGATCGTTGGGCTTATGATGCCAATGGTGCAGTTCGAGCTCTTGCCCGTTTCCCCAGACCGACTAAATTTTTATTCGATTTACTGATTGCAAATAACGATACCCTGAGGTTAAAGAGAATAGCTTATGCCAAGGGCGGAGAAAATCCATCTGTACCCGGGACTAGCCTGGTGCCTGAAATCATTGCCAATTATGTAGGAGTGCCGTTTGGGGCTTCTGCCGGTATATATACTGCGCAGGCGAGTTCCTATATAGGCCCTGCTTTATTTGTAAAAGGTCAATTCAATAAGCCGTTTGTTTTGATGACGGCTGCTGAAATACAATTCCTCCAGGCAGAAGCTAAACAGCGTTATCCTGCCGTCAATCTGGCCGGGACCAGCCAATCCTATTATGAAGAAGGTGTAAAACAATCCTTTCGGTTGTTGGGAGCAGCAGCTTCCGGGGCTACTGCCCTACTTAGTAACGGCAAAGCAAATTCAGATTGGGCTGCTTCACCGAATAAATTAGAAGCCATTGCCATTCAAAAATGGATAGCACTTACTAATTATAGCGGATTGGAAGCGTGGACTGAATACAGAAGAACAAATCTGCCGGTGACGCCGCAATCACCTGTGGTAACTGATTCAAAGAGGCCGGTAAGATTATTTTACCCCAGCACCGAATCCGGATCAAATAAAAATGTATCTGCTGTCATGGTGGATGTGTTTACTACTAAGATCTTCTGGGACGTGGACTAGACGTGAAGGTACCTGAGGATAGCTCGTTGCACCTAGCTCGTTGCTAAAATGATAAAGGTCATGCCGTTTGGTGTGACCTTTATCGTTTTAGTGATTCGGGGATATGATGGGTGAGTTGAGGCTACGGCCTGCCCGAATTCCGGTTACGGAAGGCGGGTTGAGCCCCGATCCGTCGGGGGAGGTTGGGCTAGCTCATTGCTCGCAGCTCGCCGCTCGTCGCTCGCAGCTCGCAGCTCGTTGCTCGCCACTCGTTGCTCGCCACTCGCCGCTCGCCGCTCGTCGCTCGCAGCTCGCAGCTCGTTGCTCGCCACTCGTTGCTCGCCACTCGCCGCTCGCCGCTCGTCGCTCGTCGCTCGTCGCTCGTCGCTCGCAGCTCGCAGCTCGCCGCTCGTTGCTCGTTGCTCGCAGCTCGCACCTCACTGACTATTCACATTGATTTTCCAATGTCCCTTTGATTCCAATTCAAATTCAACTCTTACCGGAGTGATTTCGCTGACTCCTTTTTGAGAATTATAATTAAGCCTTACCATCAAAGGGAAAGAACAGTTTTCAATGATAATTCTGTTGGTGCCCTGGACAAAGGAGTTGCCGGTGGATGAGGTGACGTTATGCCCGCTCAATAGCGATCGCGTACCCAGGTAGATCTCTACCCGTTCCTGGCGTTCATCCGGTTTGTCAAACTGAACGGACAAGGTATTGACTGTTTGGATGAGTTTATATTTTTTTTCCAGGATTTCCTGAATAAATACATCATTTTTCCATTCAGCCAGTTTACCGGAGGTCACGGTATTGGTCTCTTTGTTCATCTCGTGTAAGGTGCCCTCTCCATGCCGCAAACCAGTTTTGAACTCACCAACATAATAGGATCCGTCCTCATATACATATTTTCCCGAACCATGAGGGACCCCGTCTTTAAACTTCCCCTGATAGGTCTCGATGCCCCGGGCCGTACCTTCTCCGTTGGCCAGGCGGTTTTTACATTCCCCTTCATAACTTTCCTGAAGTTTAATGGAAAGTACTTTACAATTTGAGGTTTGTTTTTGCCCAAATCCCACATTGGTCAAAAGCATTAACATATTTAAAAGTAGAATTTTCATTTTTTCAATGGATTTATGAACAAATAACGCTTTTATTAACCTTTTTGCCAAAAAATTTAAAAAATCACCCAAAATGGGTTACTAAAGCAGCATTTGTTTTTATGATTTCGTTGACTTTGAGTTAAGAAATTTAAGATTTCTGAACTTTTTTTTACTTTTACGTCGAAACTTTAAAATTTTATAATGAAAAGACTTACTCTAACCTTCGCTGCTGTGCTATTGGCTGTGGTCATGACCATGGCTCAACGTACAGTTACCGGCAAGGTCACAGAGGCTTCCGGAGAGCCCTTGATCGGTGCCAACATTTATTTAAAAGGTACTACTACCGGTACCACTACTGATATTGATGGATCGTTTTCCATTGATGTCCTTAATGAAACCACCGTTTTAGTTTTTTCTTACATTGGTTATACAGACGAGGAGATTTTAGTCGGCAACCGGCAAACCATTGACGTGATACTTGCCGAAGGTATTACCCTGGCAGAAACTGTTGTCACCGCGCTTGGCATCAGTAGATCTCAAAAATCACTTACTTATTCTGCGCAACAGGTGAATGCAGACCAACTGCGTCAGATTCCTGCCACCTCTGTCAATAATGCCCTTAGTGGTAAAATTGCAGGAGTCCAGGTAAGAAGCCAGTCAACGGTCGCCCTTGGCCGGGATGCATCTATCCGGATCCGGGGTGCAGGTTCCCTCAATGACAAACAACCTCTTTATGTGGTCGATGGAACTCCTGTGGCTAGTGCCCAGGATATTTCGGTGGACGACATAGAGGCCATGACCGTACTAAAAGGACCCAGCGCTACAGCACTGTATGGACAGCGCGGTGATGCCGGCGTCATCGTCATCCAGACAAAAAAAGCTACAAACAAGCAAAACCTGGGTATCGAAATCAATTCAGGTACCTTTTTCGACAAAGTTTACATCCTGCCTCGCTACCAAAACTCGTACGCAGGGGGTGGCGCTGCGGACCTGATCGAATTCAACTGGAAACAAGGTATGCCTGATGAATGGAAAGTATTTGAAGGAAAATATCACCACGATTATTCGGACGACGCTTCATGGGGCCCCAGAATGGTTGGACAGGAATATATTCCCTGGTATTCATGGTATGTAGGTACCCCGGCCTTCGGCCAGACCGCTAAACTTGTGCCACAACCTAATAATATCCGCGATTTTTATGGTACTGGCGTCACGCTCAACAATAATGTTAGCCTGAGCAAAGGGGGAGAAGGATATAACGTTAGACTTTCTTATACCAATCAGAATATAAAAGGTTTGCTGCCTTATTCCGGTGCCAATAAAAACACCATCAACACCAGCGCTAGATTCGACCTGGGCAAATACCTGACCGCCTCTACCAATATCAACGTATCCAACTGGGTGGTCAATGGCCAGTTTGATGATGGATATGCTAATCAGTCCTCAGGATCTTTCAATCAGTGGTTCCACCGCGACCTGGACCTGGACAAAATAAAAGAATACCAGGGTATGAAGTCCCCGGAAGGCATCCTGTCCTCCTGGAATCACAACAATCCAGGCAACTATCTCAGCAGCCCGCTTTCTTTTTATGGTGGAAACTACTGGTATAATTTTTACGATTTTTTTGATAATATCGACCAGAGTTCCAAACGAACCCGCTTGTTCGGAGATGTAAGTCTCACATTCAAACCCTTTAGAGACTTTACCATCCAGGGTTGGGCCAGGAGGAACCAAATCGAAGTGGTCAATGAAGGATTCGGGCGCGGCATTCTTGAAAATAGTGCCACACAGACCGGATTCAAATCCTATTATTATTACAACCAGGGCTATTATGAACCTACCAATGGCGCCCCGGGTAAGGAGGACAACTATGAAGTCCTGGCTTCCTACCATAAACGTTTCGGGGAACTCTCATTTGATGTCAAAGGCGGTGGGAATATTCGTAAAGTACAGTTTTCGAGTATTTCAGGGGCTACGGTGGATGGTCTTTCCGTACCTGACCTGTTTACCCTTTCCAATTCGAGGACAACTCCGATTACCTTTGGCAGTGGACGTTCTTTCAAACGCGTAAACAGTCTTTATGGTACGGGTACCCTGGGTTACAAAGACTTCCTCTATATTGACTTTGCAGCTCGTAACGACTGGAGCAGCGCACTTCCTAAGGACGCCAACTCCTATTTTTACCCATCCATAGGGATAAGCTTCCTCTTCAGTGAATTGCTTGGAATCAAGGACCTTTCTTTTGGAAAAATCAGAGCCAGCTGGGCCCAGGTCGGATCTGACCTGGATGCTTACCAACTTGCCCTGAATTATGGCGTAAACTCCAACCAGTGGAACGGGGCTTTCCTCATGGGCACTCCGGATGCCCTGGTAGATCCCAATATCCGTCCCTCCCTTTCTTCCGCCTATGAAGGAGGTATCGATCTAAAATTCTTCAGCAATCGCCTGGGAATTTCCGGTACGTATTATAAAGAAAATAAGATCGACGAGATCCTCAACGTACCGGTTTCAGCGACCAGTGGCTTTGCCTCTAAGAACATCAACGCTGGCCGGGTGGAACGGGACGGGGTTGAACTTACCCTGGATGTAAACCCGATTTCCACCAAGAAAGTAAACTGGAATCTGACTTTTAACTGGGCTAAAAACACAACCAAAATTATCGACCTGGCAGATGGCATAGATGCCATCATCCGGGAAACGGGGACTTTCGGTGCCAGTTCCGGCGCTCGCCTGGTACACCAGGTCGGCCAGGAATGGGGCCAGGTTCGCGGTGGTGGCATCAAACGCAATGGTGCTGGGGTTGCTATCCTGGATGCTTCGGGTCTTTTCATAAACGTGCCTGATACCTATTTCGGATCTGTTCTGCCAGATTTTACTGGAGGCATCCTTAACGAAGTGAACGTGGGCAATTTCTTCGCCAACTTCAACATCGATTTCTCCAAAGGAGGCGTATTCTATTCCCTGTCCGACCATTGGGGTAAATTCTCAGGTCTCTTTGAAGCTACCGCTGAACTCAATGACAAAGGCAACCCTAGCCGGGATGCCGTAGCGGTTGGGGGAGGGGTGCATGTCACCGGTGTTGACGCTGAAGGTAAAGCAGTCGATACCTATGTTGACGCCCAGACTTACTGGCATCAGTTCAGGAATAAGAGTATTGCCGAAGACAATATCCATGCGTTGGATTTTGTAAAACTGAGAGAGGTTAATATTGGTTATAAAGTGCCTACCCAGAAAATAGGCATCAAATACATCAAGAATTTGGTGGTATCCTTTATCGCACGCAACCCATGGCTCATTTCATCCAAGACCAAAGACTTCGATCCTTCCGAGATTGGCCAGAGTTATGGTGAAAACGGCCAGTTCCCAGGAACCCGTTCCTTTGGCTTTAACGTAAAGATTGGCTTCTAAAAAAAATCAAATATGAAAAAATCATTTAAATTTATATTCACTGTAGCGGCGGCTGTCCTATTCAGTACCTGCTCCCTTTCTGATTTTGGTGATCTCAACCGGAATCCGAATGCTACTACCATACCGGTGACCTCCGCCCTCCTGACCAACGTGTTGTCTGGACTGGGTGGTTGGACCCTGGGAATGAATGAAGGGCTTTACTGTCAGTATTTTTCTGAGACTCAGTACACCGATGCTTCCCTTTACTCCGTCATCCAGATCAATTTTACGGGCAACTATTCAGGTGCCATGTACGACCTGCAGAATATCATCGACAACAATACCAATCCGGGTACCAAAGATGAGGTCCTGGCCAACGGCTCCAACGCCAACCAGATCGCAGTGGCCCGTATCCTTCTGGTTTACCACTATATTCACCAAACCGACCGTTTTGGCGATGTACCCTACAGCGAAGCACTCAAGGGCGATGCCAAACCGGCCTACGATACCCAATTGGATATCTACAAAGGTTTTTACAAAGAACTTAAAGAAGCCATTGCCCAATTTGACAATGGCCTGTCAGCTCAAGGTGATATTCTTTTTAATGGCGACAAAGCCAAATGGAAAAAGTTTGCCAATTCCCTGAGGCTGGTGCTTGCTATGCGCTTGTCCAAAGCGGATCCCAATCTGGGCAAGGCAGAATTCGCCGCAGCCTTTTCCGATCCGGCAGGCTACCTCGCTTCTGCATCGGAGGATGTGACCGTCCATTACCCGGGTGCTGCTTTTAAAAATCCCTGGTTTAATTTATACGACGGCAGAAAGGACTATGCGATCAGCACGGTGATGGTAGATCAATTGAAAGCATGGAATGACCCACGTCTCCAGGCTCTGGGTAATCCCAATCCCCAGGGAATTGTTAAGGGGATTCCTTACGGGCTTACCCGAGATGCAGCAATTGCCTTCACCAATGCCAATCCAGACTGGTCCCAAATCCTGGCCACCAAATGGCGGACTCAGAGTTCCCCCTTGGTCGTTCTATCTGCTTCCCAGATCCTGTTGACGATAGCAGAGGCTATTCACCTCGGATGGGTAACCGGCAATAAGTCGAAGTTTTATACTGATGGCATCAAGGCCTCCTGGGAAAGATGGGAAGTGTACGATGAACAACGTTTCCTGGGGTATATCTCTCCGTCTCAGACCGGGACCGATCTGATCGCCCTGACGGGGGCTGCCAGTGACCTACAAAAAATCAATCTTCAGAAATGGGCTGCTATCTATCCGGATGGAAGGAGTGGCTGGACAGAATGGAGGAGGACCAATACTCCAGTTCTGACACCGACCCCTTCAGCGGTAAGCGCTTCCAAACAGATTCCAAGACGATTCTCTTATCCTTCAGTGGAGTATAACCTGAACCGGGAAAACCTGGATGCCGCTCTCGGACGCCTGGGTGCTGCAGATAACCAGGACGGCCGGGTATGGTGGGATAAACAATAATTATTAATCTCAAACACAATACAATTAATATGAAATTCAAATATATATTCGGTCTCCTTGCCTTGCTTGGTTTTGCCTCCTGCATTGAGGAAGGCACAAATGCCATTGAAGGATTCGGGGGCAACTACGTTAGAATTTCCGGTGCGGATAATGAACTAAATGCCATCGGTTTTAGCGCCAAACCCGGATCGACCACTTTACCCTTATTCACGGTGCAGCGCGATGCCACTTCTGAAGATAATCTGAATACTTCTGTGGAGGTTCAACTAGCCCTGGACCCCACGTTGATCGCGGCATACAATACAGCCAACGGCACGAACTTCATTGACATGCCTGCAAATCTGTATACCCTGAAATCGCTTAAAGTGACTTTCGGCCCGGGCGAATTCGCTAAAAAGGTCACCATCACCGTGGATCCTTCCACCTTTGATTTGAGTAAATCCTATGCCATTGGTATAAAAATAGCTTCTTCTTCCAACGGATACAGCATTGTCGAATCGGCTAAAAGCGGTCTTTTCAATATCCTGGTGAAAAATGATTACGACGGGATTTATAAAGTGACCGGAACCATGGTAGACTACGTCAGTGCTGCTTTAACGGGATATTTTCCAATGAATTATCATTTGGTCACTTCCGGTGCAGTCACGGTTGACGGTTATGATCCGGATGTATGGCATGCCCCCTTCGTTCCCATTTATAGCGGTACCGCGGTTTCCGGCTATGGCTCTTTCAGCCCGGTTTTTACTTTTGATCCGACTACAAATAAAATAATAAGTGTTACCAATTATTATGGACAACCAGCTGGAAATACTCGTTCTGCTGAAATAGATCCCTCCGGTATCAATAAGTTTAACGCCAACGACCACAGTATTGATGTCAAATTTTTTATGAAACAAACAAGTGTTGTCCCGGCAGCTCCGCATATCCGGGTGGCATTCGATTGGCATATGGAATATATCGGCCCCCGGTAGTCCGACCTAAAAATGAAAATACTACAGCTTCTGGATATTCCAGGTTTTTTTTAATCCTGGTAAACCGATCTGCACTTAATTTAAAAAGTTTACTCTACTTAGTATGAAAAAAGGCCCCGGAATAAAAGGGGCCTTTTTTCTTTGATTTTCAACCTAATGGAAAATTTACTATAATCGGCAAATAAATTTTTTTTACCAACTTGATGACTACTAAAACAGACTATTTTAATTATTTTTCTTAACAGTATCGTTCACATCATTCAGAATGTAATCGTTATCTTTCTAACGGTTTTCTAACCTGACTAAATCATTTTTTAAGCTATTTATATGAAAAGACAATACCTAACCTGGCTATTAGCCTTATTTACAATTCTTTCCATTTCAAATCTTTCTGCTCAATCCATTACCGGAAAAGTCAGCGCCCAATCCGATGCACAATCGCTGATCGGTGTTTCCATTTCTGTAAAGGGATCCACAGTAGGTACGATTACTGATGTGGATGGTAATTATGAAATTGCTGCAGGACCCAATGATGTCCTGATTTTTACTTATATAGGATATACCGCGATAGAAGAGTCAGTCAATGGCAGGTCCGTGGTGGATGTATCCCTCGCGGAAGACGTAAAAACCCTTCAGGAAGTTATTGTGACCGGTTATGGAACCCAAATCAAACGCGATCTTACCGGTAACATTGCTAAAATCAAAGCCAGTGAATTTAAAGACATCCCCGTAAATTCATTAGAAAGTGTACTTCAGGGAAGAGCAGCTGGTGTCCAGGTGAATGCAGGCACCGGAAAACTGGGCCAATCCATGCAGGTGAGGATCAGGGGAAATTCTTCTGTATCCGCATCCAACGAACCATTATATGTGGTGGATGGTATCCCGATTACAACGGCAAGTCTTTCCAATCAAGGGGGCTCTACCAACTCCATTGTAGATATCAATCCCCAGGATATCGAATCCATCGAGATTTTAAAAGACGCCTCTGCTGCTGCTATTTATGGTTCGCGAGCTTCGAATGGAGTGGTGTTGATCACCACCAAAAAAGGAAAAGAAGGAAGGACCAATGTCAATTTTGGTATTCAATACGGAAATAGTGAACCTACCCGAAAAGTTGACTTTTTAAATACGGCTCAGTTTATCGATTATTATAAAAAAGCGGCAGCCAATGCAGACCGGATTGACCAGTTAGATCCATCCGATCCTGGTTCAACCACCACCTATATAGAAGATTTTTTTGATGCAGTCAGCCTGGGTACCTACGGCACCGCAGCTCAACCGGATACAAAATGGGATGAACTTGCTTTCCAGGATGCTCCTCAAAAACAATTAGATCTTAGCATCGACGGCGGTAATGCCAAAACCAGGTTTTATATTTCCGGACAATATTTTGATCAGGCTGGTATTATGTTTGGAAATCAACTAAACAGGATGTCAGGCAGAATCAACCTCGAACACGAAGCCAGCAAAGTATTCAAATTTGGATTTAACCTTGGCCTTGCGAGAACATTCAATGAAAGACTCAGCGGGGACAGGCAATTTGACAATCCTTTACAAATCGTTGCCCTTACCCCACTTTCCCCGTTGAATGACCCGGCCACCGGTTTACTGATAGGTGCACCTCCGGGTGATATCAATCAACCCTTGTATTATAATCCGTTGCTGAATGAAGGCAATACATTCTGGAACACCAATGTGCACAGAAACCTCAGCAATATCTATGGTGCAGTAAATATTTTACCTGGCTTGTCATTCCGATCTGAATTTGGAGTTGACTTTATTAATCAGCAGGAAGAATATTATGCCAACAGTCTTACTCAACGAAATACTGGTTTCGCACTGGGTACGGGCTCAAACCTGTTTACCCGGGTTGAAAATCTGAATACGAATAATTATTTCAACTATGTCAAAGAGTTTGGTAGCCACAATCTGAACCTTACAGCAGGTATGTCTTATCAGGAATCTAAACAGGATTTTAATTCGGTCACGGGTACCGATTATCCTTCGGATGCCTATAAAAAAATAGCCAGTGCAGCCAAGATCACAGCAGGAAACTCAACCGAAACTAATTTCAGGTTTGTATCCTATTTTGCAAGGGCCAATTATAAACTAGCCGATAAATATTTATTAGGATTGAGTGCACGATTAGATGGCTCTTCCAGGTTTGGAGCAGAAAGTCGGTATGGGTTTTTCCCTGCCATTTCCGCCGGATGGATATTATCCGAAGAAGGGTTTTTGCAAGACAGCAGGGTAATCAGCTTTCTTAAAATTCGCGGTAGTTATGGTCGTACAGGTAATGCCGAAATCGGTAACTTTCCCCAATTGGGACTGTTTGCAGGGGATGCAGGCTATGGAAATCAACCCGGTCAACGTCCATCCCAATTAGGCAACCCTGACCTGAAATGGGAAACCACAGATCAGGCAGATATCGGCATCGATTTTGGTTTATTTAATGACCGGATCAATGGTGAAATTGATGTTTACCAAAAGAAAACCGATGGCCTGCTTTTAAATGTCAATGTACCGGCGACTACCGGCTTTTCCACCCTGACCAAGAATATAGGTAAACTGGAAAACAAAGGAATTGAATTGTCGCTCAATACTACGATAATCAATGGTGCAGATTTTAAATGGAATCTCGGATTCAATTTTGGCATGAATGAAAATAAAATCAATGACCTGCAAGGACAGATCATTGAAGCGGGATTAAATAATATGAGCCGAGCTATGGAAGGTCAGCCCCTGGCTACTTTTTTTACAGCAGAATATGCAGGTGTAGATCCTGCCAATGGAAATGCTTTATGGTATAAGAATTCAAAAAATGCCGATGGGACTCTGGACCGGTCAACCACGAAAACCTACAACCAGGCTCAACGCGTAGTAGTTGGAAATGCCTTGCCAGAATGGATTGGTGGTTTAAATACTTCGATCACTTATAAAGGACTGGAATTCTCTATGCTTTGGAATACCGTCCAGGGAAACAGCATCAATTTTTATGGTGCAGGTCGATTTAGCTCAGCTAACGGTCGTTTTGAGGACAATCAAACCGTTGATCAGCTGAATTCCTGGACTCCGCAAAATACCAATACCCGGATCCCGGAAGCCAGGTTATTTTTTAATAACGGCGCACAACCATCCAACCGGTTTATCCAGGATGGATCTTTTATCCGGCTGAGGAACGCCACCATTTCCTATAGCTTACCTAAATCCATTTTAAAAAATGTAAGAATTAACAATGCGAGAATATTTGTAACTGGACTGAATTTACTGACCATTACAGATTATACGGGCTGGGATCCGGAAGTCAATTCGGATGATATTGTGACCAATATTGCCCAGGGTTACGATTTTTATTCACCCCCGATGCCCAGGACGATTATGGGCGGTATCAATCTTAAGTTTTAATTTATAAATCTGATGGAATCATGAAAAAATTCATTTATATATCGATATTCTTTGTATTAGCATCCTGTGATAAACAACTGGACGTTGATCCCACCCAATCCATAGATGAAAATAAGGCACTGGCTACTCCGCAAGATGTAAAAGTAACCCTCATAGGGGCCTATGACGGTCTGGCTGATGGAGATGTGTATGGTGGAGGCTTGCAGTTTACCAGTGAATTAGTTGGCGATGATCGGGAGGTATTGTTCCGCGGTACATTTACAACGCTGGACGAAATGTGGCGCAAAACGATGACCGCCGGAAATACCCAGGTATTGGCGACCTGGAGAGATAGTTATGTGGCGATCAACAGAACTAATAATGTATTAAGTGCTTTGAGTATCCTCGATGCGGCAGATAAATCCCAGGTGGAAGGAGAGGCGCGATTGATCAGGGGTTCAATTTATTTGGGACTTGTGAATTTATTTGCCAAAGGATGGGGTGATGGGGACAACAATACCAATCTGGGTGTTCCTTTAGTGACCACACCAACAAGGGTGGTTGAACAAGTGGATAGCCGTCCCCGTGCTTCGGTAGCGGCAGTATATACCCAAATACTGGAAGACCTGACCAAAGCCGAACAATTATTACCTGCGACTAGCGTAGGTGACAATACCGGTTTTGCAACCCGGGATGCTGCTACTGCCATGCTTGCCCGGACTTATTTGATCCAGGGCAATTTTGCTGCTGCCAGAGATGCTGCACAAAAAGTTATAGCATCCGGCAAACATGCATTGTCTGAAACCTATGCAGATATCTTCGATGACGAGACCGGTGGCCATGAAACAGAAAGCCTTTTTAAGGTCATTGTAACAGACCAGGATGGAGTAAATAGCATGAATACGTATTTCGCGCCAGCCGCTTTCGCGGGCAGAGGTGATATCGTGGTTCAGGCCAAACACATTGCTTTGTACTCGGCGGATGATCCAAGAGGAAAATTTACAGTCACAGCCTCAAACCGTTTATACTCCAGAAAATTTAATAATCAATTTGGCGATGTCGTTATCATTCGTTTAGCTGAGATGTATTTGATCAGAGCGGAAACTAATTTTAGATTGGGTACTGCTATAGGTGCCACACCGGTGTCGGATATCAACCGGATCCGGAGCAGGGCTGGGGCAAGCACTATTGCTCAAGCTGATCTTACTCTCGAACGATTGTTATTGGAACGCAAACTGGAATTGATGTTTGAAGGCAATTTGACTCAGGACATCAAACGTTTGAAGAAACCAGTAGGGACCTTGCCTTTCTCCGATCCCAAATTAATTCTGCCTATTCCGCAACGGGAAATAGATACCAATAAAAGTTTGGTTCAAAATACAGGATATTAATATC
>Ga0163153_10001738_pt1 | contig 33817 bp, 35 predicted proteins | sample OliLakLV19MP6IB1_FD_148629 | JGI IMG/M metagenome (GOLD analysis project Ga0163153, IMG submission 148629) | Freshwater microbial mat bacterial communities from Lake Vanda, McMurdo Dry Valleys, Antarctica - Oligotrophic Lake LV.19.MP6.IB-1 | ecosystem: Environmental > Aquatic > Freshwater >... | reverse complement strand
GGCGGGGGCGGCGCCGATCCCGGTGGCGGCGGCGGAGCCGGCGGGAGACCGAACCTGAGCACGAGCTCACCGGCCACGGTCGGGGTGTACTCGAAGTCGTAGATCTCGCCCGGCGCGAACACCAGCACCGCCGGGCGCGAGGTGGCCTGCACCGGAGGCAGCGGGTAGCCGTCCTTGGCCACGGCGCGCCAGGTCACCGGTATCGTATCGGCATCGAGCGACACCATGGTGGGAGCGTCGCCCGCCAGGTTGAACAAGCGGAAGCGATAGCGCGTCCCGGCCGTGAGATCCATCGGCGCCGGCTGCAACTGGCCGTTCATGAGCAGTTCGGGAAAGGGGCCGAAAACCGGGTTGATGCCGGCGCCGGCGGTGCCGAAGAACCACAGCTTGTCCGTCTCGGGATCGAAGCGCTGGCCCGGTTCCAGCACGATGATCGAACCATACAGACCGCTGCCCATCTGGGTGGATTCGTTGAAGTGGGAGTGATACATGAACGACCCCGCGCGCGGCGGCGTCCAGAGCACGGTGAGGGAATCGTGCGGTGCGATGGGCGGCAGGATGTTCGTGCCCGATCCGCTCCACCCTGGCACGCCATCGGGATAACTCTCCAGCTCGATGCCATGCCAGTGCACCGTGGCATGATCCTCCGACTGGTTCACGACGGTGACGGCGACCGGCTTGCCCCGTTCGAGGAAGAGGGTGGGGCCGGGAACGGGCATCGCGCCGGGATCGGTCGCCTCCGGCGTTCCGTCCATCACGAACGACATACCGGGTTGTGATCCGTAGACGTTCGGCTTCTCCCGCTGCACGATCCGGATGGCGCGCGGGGTTTCGGTGGAGCGGGCGAGGGTGCCCCGGGCCTTGACGCTGATGCCCAGCACCAGTCCGAACATCTGATGCGGCCGATCGGACATGTGATGGCCGATCAGGGTCGTGTCCAGGTCGCCATCCCTGGTATCCAGTGCGACCAGCCTCGAGAGGTGCATGGCGTAATGGCAGTGATAGATCCAGTTGCCCGGCCGTTCGGCCTTCCACGCCAGCGACATGGTCTCGAAGGGCTGGATGCCTTCGGTCACGGCCATCCGCTTCTGGTCCGCGGTGTACAGCGAATCGGTGACGCCGTTACCCTTGGACTCCATGCGGAAGTAGAAGCCATGCAGGTGCATCGGGTGATCGAGTTCGGTGAAGTTGACCACCCGCCAGTGGACCGAGTCACCCTGGGTGTAGTCCAGCCGTTCGGTGTGGGGCCACGACAGGCCGTTGATGGCCATCGTGCCGCGCTCGATACCCGTCTTGCTCGCCGGGTTGACCGTGACATACCACGAGATGGCGAAGACACGCTCCGATGCATTGCGGGGCGCGTTCGGCGGGTCGACAAGGATCACGCCGTTGAGCTGCATGTCCTCGGCCGGCCTGATCCCGAGCGGGTCCACGCCGCGCTTGGCCATGTAGTAGTAGGTGCCGGGCGTCGTGGCCTTGAACCTGACTTGAGCCACGGCGCGGGCCGGGATGATGACACTGTCCGATGCTCCGCGGGTATTGCCGAAGCCATAGACGATGAGCGGCTGGTCCAGCCGGTTGCGCACGGTCGCGCTGAGCTCGGTGCCGACCGACAGGCGGAGCAGCGGGCCCGGCGTGGTCAGGGGCTGCCCCGCTTCGGCAAACGCCGCGACGTCAAGTGAGCCGCCACTGTCACCTTCGGGCAGCCAGCGGCCGGCGCGCGCTTCGAGCGCCACGGAGAGCACGCTGTTCTTCCAGGTGCCGGCGGCGTGCCGGTTGTCATTCGGACGGATGGTTTCTGGCGCGGGTGTGGCGCCGAGGCCGACGAGCAGGAGTCCGAGCGGGAGGAGCCTCGCGATCGGGAACAAGCGTGTCATGGGGCCTTGCCGCGTCGAGCGGTGAGAAGGAGGCCAGCGTCATGCCGAACGGGACAGGAGATGCAATCACGGTCAGATGAGGATCCCCGCCGGCGGGCCGGCCAAGGGCTGGTGGCGCCGGCCGAAACAGAACAAGCCGGTTCCGGAGAGGAGGAGCCCAAGCAACCGGGCGCACCACCGAAGGGCTGAAGGGTTGGGGTTCTGGGCGGCCCGGCTGCTTCCGGCGGCGCACGCCAACTCTACCCCGACGGGGGTGGCGCAATCTCGTGGAGTTCCGGGCGTGATCCGACGACTTCCCTGTCGCATCAGCCTAACGCCTGGCATCAGCGGCGGCGCGAAGCGCCCGCCGCTGCATGCTTTTGTTAGGCGGCGTCCCAATCCGTTTCGCCGATCTCGTTACTGCCGCGCATGCCAGATGAGTGCGGGGGTCACGGCGTGGAAGGCAGCGATACCGAGGTTGCTGACGACGACCGGGCTGCGGAGCGTTCCCACCGTCAGCGGTGTGGTCATCTTGTACACAACCTGCACCAGCAGGAGCGCAGCCACGAGCTTCGGTTCACGAAGAAAGAGAAGGAGCGCCGAAACCAGGCCGATCGCCAGGTACACCGAGAGCAGGATGCCGCGCGCCGCGGTAGCATCGCCATAAGCCCTTCTGGCCCAACTTGCGTTGGTAATCAGGCCGGCGCAGACCGGTGCCAGGACGACGATGTTGAGCATCAGCGAAAGTGCGATCATCACACGCATCGAGAACCTCCAAAGCATCCTGGGCGAGGAGTGCAGGGCCCGCCGGCCATTGCAGGTCGCCCTCCTTGTCGCCAACGAACCCTGATCGTGCGCCGATGCCAGTAGCATGGGGATGTACCTAAACTAAGTGCAACAGCACGGGTGAGCTGGGCAGTACTGGTCGCTTACCGAACTCTCCCAGGAGAACGAAGGCTCCCATGACGTACCGCCAGCTCACCCTGGAGGAAAGGTATCGCATCGCCGCCCTGCGAGCACTGGGGTGGTGCCCCGCGGTGATCGCGCGCGCCCTGGGCCGGGCCCGGAGCACGATCACCGGCGAGCGCGCCCGCAGTCGCACGGCCCGCGGCCGCTACGAGGCCTATCCCGCGCACTGCTTCACCCGCACCCGGCGCACGGTCTCCGGCCGCAATCGGCGGGTGACGCCGGGGGACTGGGCGGTGGCCGGGGCCGCGCGGCGTGCGCGACGGGCCCCGGCCTGGCTACTGGAGCACCCGGAGGGGAGCGGACCAGTCGCGGGGGAGATCGCCGTACACCCCGACGACGCGCCCGGAGCCGTCGAGCCCGCGTCACAGATCGCTCATCGGCTCCTCACGCGCCGCCAGAATCCGGAGCGTGCTTACGCGACCGCGATTGAATTTCGTATCCCGTCAATCGGACGATCCGCCGTTCGGGGGGGGAAGCCGCGGCGATCCTACCCCTGCGCCCTCCGCCCCACCACGTCGAGCAGCGACTCGTACGACTTCGCGAACGACGCGACTCCTTCCACCTCCAGCCGCGCCAGCACCCCGTTGAAGTCGATGCCGAGCTCCGCCAGGCCGGCGATGGTCCGCCGCGCTGCCTCGAGCCCGCGGTCGATCCGCACCTCGGGTCTGCCATGGTTCCGGTACGCCGCGATCGTCGCCGGCGGCATCGTATCCACCGAGTCGGGCCCCACCAGTGCCTCCACGTAGTAGGTGTCCGGATACCGCGGGTTCTTCGACGAGGTGCTGGCCCACAGCGGCCGCTGCCGCCGCGCGCCCCGCGCCGCCAGCGCGGCAAACTCGGCCCCGGCAAACGTCCGCTGAAAGTCGTCGTACGCGAGCTGGGCATTGGCGATCGCCGCCTTGCCAAGCGCCGCAGTGAGGGTGTCGGCATTGCCCGCACCGGCCGCGAGTCTCTCCTCGAGCAGTTGGTCCACCGCACTGTCCACCCGGCTCACGAAGAAGCTCGCTACCGACGCGATCCGGCCGATCTCCTTGCCGGCCGTCGCACGCGACCGCAATCCGGCGATATAGGCGGCCATCACGGCGGCATACCGCTCCAGCGAAAAGATCAGGGTCACGTTGACGTTGATGCCGTCGGCGATCGCGGCCTCGATGGCGCCCAGCCCCTCCAGCGTCGCGGGTATCTTCACCATCAGGTTGGGGCGCGCCACCGTGGTCCACAGCCGCCGCGCTTCCGCCAGGGTGCCCTCAGTGTCGCGCGCCAGCCGGGGAGAGACCTCGATGCTCACGTAGCCGTCGCCTCCACCGGTGCGCTGATACACCGGGAGAAAGAGATCGGCGGCGTTCCGGATATCCTCGATGGCGAGCGCGTCGAAGATCGCTTCGGCACTCTTCCCCTCGGCGCCCAGCGCGCGGAGCGCCGGATCGTAGGCGTCGCTGGTCGCGATCGCCTGCTCGAAGATCGTCGGATTCGAGGTCAGTCCGGTGATCTCGCCATTGGCGATCATCCGGGCCAGCCCGCCGCTGGTGAGCAGATCACGGCGGATGTTGTCGTGCCAGGGCGACTGGCCGAGCTGCTGCATGACGAGGAGTGGATGGGACATGGCCGGTTCCGTAGTGGGATGATGAATCGTATGGGGGGCGTTGAGCCGGCGGCCTCGTCTTCCAGCTGCGTCACCTTGCCGAGCCGCCGGACGTGGCGCTCCTCGCCGCTGAAGGTCGCGCCCAGATAGGCGCGGAGCAGCTCGGGGATCAGTGCCGGACCGAGGACCCGGGCGCCGAGCGTCAGGATGTTCAGGTCGTCGTGCTCGACGCCCTGGTGTGCGGAGTAGGTGTCGTGGCAGATCGCCGCCCGCACCCCCCTGATCTTGTTCGCGGCGATCGCGGCACCAACGCCGCTGCCGCAGAGCAGCACGCCGCGGTCGGCCGCGCCGCTCACCACCGCGACGGCCACCGCCCGCGCGATATCGGGATAGTCCACCGGCGCCGTCGACCAGGTGCCGAGGTCGATCGCCTCGTGCCCGAGGAGCCGGACCGCCTCCAGCACCCCGCTTTTGAGCGGGTAGCCGGCATGGTCGGCGGCGACCGCGACTCTCACGCGCCACCACCCGGCGAATAAGTGGCCTCGGTCGGTGTCGGTCCGGCGCTGCGGCGCACCCGCCCGTTCGCGGCCAGCCTCTCGAGGACCTGGAAGATGGTCTCCACCTGGTCCGGTATTCCCGCGGCGGCGGCGATCTCTTCGGCGGTCCGCGCATGGGCGCCGGCGCGAAGCGCGGTGAGCGCCGCACGCTGAACGCCCAGCACCGCGGTCGCGGCCTTCTTCCCCGCCTCCACCCCAGGCTGGTGATAGGCGTTGACGTTGATCAGCGTCGCATAGAGACCCACCGCCCGCTCATACAGCGCGATGAGCACGCCGATGGACCGCGCGCTGATATCGGTGACGGTGAGCGTGATCGACTCCCGCTCGTTCTGATAGAGCGCCTCCCGGGTCCCGAGCAGGAAGCCGTGCAGATAGTCGCCGGTGTGATCTCCGGCTCGACCTCGAGCGGTGCACCGCCCTGGTCCCGCAGCACCTGCACAAAGGTGAGAAAGAAATTGTGCACCCCGTCGCGGAGCTGCTGCACATAGGCGTGCTGATCGGTTGAGCCCTAGTTGCCGTACACCGCAATCCCCTGATGCACGATCTTCCCCGAGAGGTCCCGCTCCTTCCCCAGCGATTCCATCACCAGCGGCGCAGATACCGCGAGAAGAGCACCAGCCGGTCCCGGTACGGCAGCACGACCATGTCCTTCGTCCCCCGGCCCCCTCCCGCATGGTGCCACATCAGTGCCAGCAGTGCGGCGGGGTTGGCGGCCACGGTACGGTTTCTCGTGGCCTCATCCATCGCCCGGGCGCCCGCCACCATCGCGTCGATGTCCGCCCCCTGCAGCGCCGCGGGCAGGAGCCCGACCGCGGAGAAGACGGAGGTGCGGCCCCCGACCCAGTCCCACATCGGGAAGCGGGCGAGCCAGCCGCCCTCCTTCGCGGACCGGTCGAGTTCGCTGTCGGCGCCAGTGACCGCGACGGCGTGCCGGGCGAAGCTCAGCCCTGCCTGCCGATAGGCTCGCTCCGCCAGCAGCATGCCGTTCCGGGTCTCCTTGGTGCCGCCTGACTTGGAGATGACCACAGTGAGCGTTCGCGCGAGGCGTTCGCCCAGCCGCGCCAGCACCCGCTCCATCCCCTCCGGGTCGGTGTTGTCGAAGAAGTGCGGCACCAGCCGGTCGCCGGCGCTGCCCAGCGCATCGGCCAGGAACTGCGGACCCAGCGCGGACCCGCCGATGCCGATGACCAGCAGCGCTTCGAACCTCCCGCCCCGTTCCGGCACCACTTGGCCCGCGTGTACTGCGGCGGCGAACTCCCGCACCTGGCGCTGGGCTGCACGGATCGTCTCGGCCAGCGCCGGCGCAAGCTCCGGCGCCCGGAGCCAGTAGTGCCCGACCTGGCGCTGTTCGTCGGGATTCGCGATCGCGCCCCTTCCAGCGCCTGCATGGCGTCGAAGGCGCCGGCCATCGGTACGGCCATCCGGGCGAAGAAGCCGTCGTCGAAGCGCATCCGCGAGATATCGAGTGTCACGCCGAGCGGCGCCACGACACAGAGGTGCCGGCGATAGCGGTCCCACAGCGGGGCGGCGGTCATACCATCTCCTTGGCGGCGGCGACGACGGCCTCGACCGTGAAGCCGAACTTGGTGAGCAGGGCCTTGAGTGGCGCCGAGGCACCGAACGATCGCATCCCGATGATGCGGCCCGCTGAGCCGGTGTACCGTTCCCAGCCGAAGGTGCTGGCCTGCTCCACCGCGACCCGGGCCGTCACCTCCGGCGGCAGCACGCTGTCGCGATACTCCTGGCTCTGCTCTTCGAACAACTCCCAGCAGGGGAGGCTCACGACCCGGCTCCGTATCCCCTCCGCCAGCGGCCGCTCGTGCGCCGCCACACAGAGGCCGACCTCGCTGCCGGTCGCCAGCAGAATCACCTCGGGGAGGCCGCCCGGCGCGCTCCCCAGGACGTAGCCGCCCCGCAGCACCCCGTCGGCTGAGGCGTACCGGGTCCGGTCGAGCGTCGCATCGCCTGACGAGAGAGGATCAGCGCCACCGGTTCGTGCCGGAGCGGCATGATCGCGCGCCACGCCGCCACGACCTCGTTTGCATCGCCGGGACGAATGACCCTGAGTCCTGGAATGGCGCGGAGCGAGGCGATCTGTTCCACCGGCTGGTGGGTTGGACCGTCTTCGCCGACGCCGATCGAATCGTGGGTATCGATGTAGATCACCGGCAGCTCCATCAGCGCCGAGAGCCGGAGCGTGGGGCGCGAGTAGTCGCTGAAGATCAGGAATTGCGAACCGAAGGCGCGGACCTTCGAGAGCGAGAGCCCGTTGAGGATCGACCCCATGGCGTGTTCGCGGATCCCGAAATGGAAGTTGCGGCCCGACGGTTCCGTCGCGGAAAAGTCGCCCGCGCCCGCGAATGTCAGGCGGGTCTTGGTGGAGGGGGCGAGGTCGGCGGAGCCGCCGATCAACCAGGGATGATTCCGCGCGAGGGCGTTGAGCACCGTCGCCGAGGCGTCCCGACCCGACACGCCGCTCGGGTCGGCGGGGAAGGGGGTCAGCTCCCGGTCCCACCCGGCCGGGAGCTGACGCCGCCGCATCTGGTCGAACGGCTCCGCGAGGTCGGGGTAGTCCTTCCGGTAGCGCGCGAACAGCTCGGTCCAGCCCGCCCGGAGGGCGGCGGCACGGGCGGCGAAGGTCCCGGCGAAATGGGCCCGCACCTCCTCAGGCACCAGGAAGCGCGCCTCTTCCGGCCAGCCGTAGGCCCGCTTGGTCAGCCGCACCTCCTCCGCGCCGAGCGGCTCGCCGTGCGCCGTGTGCGAGTCCTGCTTGTTCGGTGAGCCATAGCCGATATGGCTGTCGACGATGATCAGGGTCGGCCGGTCGACGGTGCGCTGACCAATCGTGATCGCCCGCGACAGCATCTCCAGATCGTTGGCATCGCCGACCCGGGTGACGTTCCAGCCGTAGGCCAGGAACCGGGTGGCCACATCCTCGCTGAAGGCGAGCGAGGTGCTCCCTTCGATCGTGATCCGGTTGTTGTCGTAGATCCAGCAGAGATTGCCGAGTCCCAGGTGCCCCGCGAGCGAGGCCGCCTCCCCCGAGACGCCTTCCATCATGCAGCCATCCCCCGCGAGGGCGTACACCCGATACTCGATGATGGGGAAGCCGGGACGGTTGAAGGTTGCGGTCAACCAGCGCTCGCCGATCGCCATGCCGACACAGGTGGCCACGCCCTGTCCCAGCGGTCCGGAAGTGGTCTCCACCCCCGAGGTCCAGTGGTATTCCGGATGCCCGGGGCAGCGGCTGTCGAGCTGCCGGAACCGCTTGAGGTCGTCCAGCGAAACCGCATCATTGCCGAGCCGCTCATACGCCTCGTTCACCGCCTTGACGCCGGTGAGGTGGAGCAGGCTGTACAGCAGGCTCGAGGCATGCCCCATCGACAGCACGAAGCGGTCGCGATTGGGCCAGATCGGGTCGACCGGATCGAAACGCAGGAAACGCTGCCACAGCGCATGGGCCACCGGCGCCATCGCCATCGGGGTGCCCGGATGGCCGGAGTTGGCCTGCTGCACCGCATCGATGCAGAGGCTTCGGATCGTCGTGATCGAGAGCTGGTCGATATCAGTCGGCGTCGGCATGGAGGAATCTTTCAGGAGGTGCCCGGCACGCCACCCGCGGCGGCATCGGAAAGGATCACTGCGTTGTCGCTCCGCACTCGGCCGGCGGGAATGCGACGGTCGCCACGCCGCAGCGCCTCGAGCACGGGCGCCTTCGATGCGCCGGTGACGACCCAGATAATCTGGCGGGCCCGATCGAGCAGCGGAACGGTCAGTGTCAGGCGCCGGTGCCCGGCGTAGGGTCCGGTGCCGGCGACATCGACATCGCCGCCTTCCAGCACCGGGTCGCCGGGCACCAGTGACGCGGTGTGCCCATCCTCGCCGAGGCCGAGATGGACCATGTCCAGCACTGGCGGCGAGCCGGCAAAGCGCCGCAGCGTCTTGGCGTACGCCGCCGCGGCGCGGTCGAGATCGGGCAGCTCCACCGGCATGGCGTGGACTCCTGCCGGCGGCGCCGTGAGGTGGTCGAGGAGCGCAGTGTGGAGATTGGTGAGGTTGCGGTCGGGGCTCCCCGCCGGCGCCACCCGCTCGTCCACCTGGAAGAGATGCACCTCGGGCCACGGCACTTGCGCCTCGGCCAGATGGCGCAGCATCCGCCACGGGGTACTGCCCCCGCTCGTCGCCAGCAGGAAGCGGCCCCGCGCCGCGACCGCCTCCCGTGCCGCTTCGGCGATCACCTCCGCGCCACGACGGGCGACCGCCTCGGCGTCAGGCAGGATCTCCTCGCGCATCAGTCGTCGTCCAGGTGGCAGACTTCGTTCCAGTGACGGATCGCACGCTGCCCGCGATCATGCGCCAGCACGCTCAGCGAGGCGGTATCGAGCAACACCCGCTGCCGAGGCTGGGCGGGTGTCCCAGCCACCGCGCGGCGAACACTCCGAGGAAGTGCCCGTGCGCGAAGAGCGCGACATCCCCCGCCGCGTCCTGCACTCGTGCGATCACCCGATCGGCCCGGCGAGCGATAGCCTCGGGCGACTCTCCGCCTGGCGCTCCCGACTTCCAGACGGTCCACCCCGGCGACTCGGTTCGAATCTCTGCCGTCGTCTTTCCCTCATACGCCGTAATCCCACTCCTGCAGGTCGGGATCCACCTCGGCGATCGCGTCGTACCCCGCGAGCCGGCAGGTTTCCCTGGCCCGCAGCAGTGGACTGGTCAGCACCCGTGTGAAATCACGACCGGCGAGGTGATGCCGGAGCGCTCCCGCCTGCAGCTCGCCAAGCGGTGTCAGCATCACATCGGTCCGGCCGGTGTGCTGCCCCGTGATGGTCCACGGGGTCTCGCCATGGCGCACCAGCCAGAGCACAGGCCTGCCACCTGGGGTTGAGGACTTCACGCAGGCAGCTTGGTCCAGCCACCCGGGACGATCTCCTGCGCCGCCGTGGGGCCCCAGGTGCCGGGTTCATAGGGGAGTGGCGCGATTCCTTCGAGCACCGGGTCAACGATCCGCCACGCCTCCTCGACGTAGTCCTGCCGTGCGAAGCGGAAGGTCTCTCCCCGCATCGCGTCGCCCAGCAGCTCGGCGTAGGGATCGGTGTCCACTCCGTCATGCTCGTGACTGGCGAGCAGCTCGAGCGGATGGCCCTGCGCGCTCCCCGGCTCCCGTACCGTGGTCCCGAGACCGATCTGGAAATGCGGTCCGAGCTGGAAGCGCACATGATTCGAGACCAGCGGCACTCCGGCGATCGGCGGGGGCCGGCGCAGCTTCACCACCACCTCCGTCCGCGCCTCGGGCATGAGCTTGCCGGCGCGGATATAGAACGGCACGCCGTCCCAGCGCCACGACTCCACCCCCAGCTCCAGCGCGGCGAAGGTCTCGGTCCGCGAGTCCGGAGCGACACCCGGTTCGTCGAGATAGCCGCGGAACTGGCCGCGGACGACCCGGCTGTGTTCGAGGGGCGCGATCGCCTTGAGCACCTTCACCTTCTCGTCGCGGAGCGTCTCGGTGTCGTGACTCCGCGGCGGCGGCTCCATCGCGATATTCGAGAGCACCTGCAGCAGATGGTTCTGGACCACGTCGCGTATCGTGCCAGTCGCGTCGTAGAAGGCGCCCCGCCCCTTGATCCCGAAGGGTTCCGCCATGGTGATCTGGATGTTCTCGACGTACCGTCGGTTCCAGATCGGCTCGAGGAAGGTGTTGGCGAAGCGGAAGAAAACCAGGTTCTGGACCGCCTCCGTGCCGAGGTAGTGGTCGATCCGGAAGATCGCATCCTCGCTGAAGCAGTTGTGCAGCACGGCGTTCAGTCGGTGCGCGGAGGCGAGATCGGTGCCGAACGGCTTCTCGAGCACGAGCCGCGCCGCGGTGGGGCAGCCCTCGCGACCGAGCTGGCCGATCACCACCTCGAAGAGGTTCTGCGGGATCGCCAGGTAGTGCAGCGGGTTGATGATGCCGCCGAGTTTGCGATTGAGGCGATCGAAGGTCTCCGGTGCGCTGTACTCTCCCTCCACATAGCGCAGCAGCTGCATCAGCCTGGGAAAGGCGACGGGATCGACCCCGCCGCCGTGCTGCGTCACGCTGTCACGGGCGCGGGCCTGGAGCTGCTCCGGCGACCAGCCCTGGCGCGCCATGCCGATGACCGGCACATCGAGCACGCCCGCCTTGACCATCTGCTGCATGGCGGGGAAGATCTTCTTGAAGGCGAGATCGCCGGTGGCGCCGTAGAACACCAGCGCCCCGGAGGTGGTACGCTTCATGGCTTCTCCCGGTGGCCGCCAAAGGCGGCGCGCATCGCGGAGAGCACCTTGTTGGCGTACTCCCCCTCGCCCCGAGAGGAGAAGCGCTGATAGAGCGCGGTGGTGAGCACCGGCGCCGGCACCCCCTCGTCGATCACCGCCTTGATCGTCCAGCGCCCCTCGCCGGAATCGGAGACTCGGCCCGCGAAGCCGGCCAGGTCGGGCGACTCGAGCAGCGCCTGCGCCGTCAGGTCGAGGAGCCACGACGAGATCACGCTTCCCCGCCGCCACAGCTCGGTGATCTCACCGATATCGAACTGGTACTGGTAGTGTTCGGGATCGCGCAGCGGCGTGGTCTCCGCATCGTGCGACTGCTCCGTGCGCCCGATGTTGGCGCCCCGCAGGATGCCGAGTCCCTCGGCGTAGGCGGCCATCACCCCGTACTCGATCCCGTTGTGCACCATCTTGACGAAGTGGCCGGCGCCTGACGGGCCACAGTGCAGGTAGCCTGACTCGGCGGTCCCGGGCCGGTCGCCCCGGCCCGCGGTCGGCGCCGCGATCTCCTTCTTCGGTGCCAGCGCCGCGAAGATCGGCTCCAGCCGTTGCACGACCGCGGTTTCGCCGCCGATCATCTGGCAGTAGCCGCGCTCCAGCCCGAAGACCCCGCCGCTGGTCCCCACGTCGACGTAGTGCAGCCCGCGGCCGGCGAGTTCCTTCGCCCGCCGCAGGTCGTCCACATAGTAGGAGTTGCCGCCGTCGATGATCACATCTCCGGCGGCAAGGAGCGGCGCCAGGTCGGCGATCGTCGCGTCGACCACGCCCGCAGGTACCATCAGCCACACCACGCGGGGCGCCGGCAGCCCGGCCACCAGGTCGGCGAGCGAGTGCGCGCCGGTGGCGCCTTCCTTCGCGAGGCCGTCGACCGCCGCGGTCGCCCGGTCGAAGACCACCGCCTCATGCCCATGCCGCAGCAACCGCCGCACCATGTTCGCCCCCATCCGCCCCAGCCCGATCATCCCGATGCGCATGCGCCTGCGCCTGCTCTCCTCTCGTACGGTGAATGCTATCGCCCTTAGCGGCCCGCCTCGGCGAGGGCGAACTGAGCCGCGCCGAGCAGTGGTGCTTCGTCGCTCACGATGAGCTGAACCGGCATCGCCACCAGGAGCGGACCCAACCGCCCCTTCTGGGTGAACCGGGCTGTGAACGCATCCACCGCACGGGCACGCCAGACGGTCGAGGTGTCCGCCGGTCCCACGAACAGCTTGTGGGCGATGCCGCCACCCAGCCACACCCCTCCGGTCGCCATGGTGCTGAGCGCCCAGTTGCCGGCCGCCGCGCCATAGCTGCCGAGAAAGATCAGGACCGCACGTTCGGCGAGGAGGCTCTTTCCGGTGAGCGCGGCCTCCGAGACCGCGGCGGCCGGATCGGCCTGACGCAGCGCCTCTTCCAGTCGCGGGTCCAGGGGATGCGTCTCCTCGTCCCGCAGGAACTGGAAGATGTTGACCAGCCCTGGCCCGGAGAGCACCCGTTCCGCACTGACCCGCCCGAACCGCCGACGCAGGGTGCGGAGCAATTCGATCTCGATATCGTCGATCGGCGCGAAATCAGCATGCCCGCCTTCGCTCGCCAGCGAGCGCACCAGACCGTCGCCCCGCAGCAGTGCGGCCATTCCCAGGCCCGTGCCAGCCGCGATCACCGCGATGTTGCCGGCGTTGGCGCTTCCCTGCTTGAGGGTGACCTGCGCCTCGGCCCCCAGCACCGGGATCGACCAGGCCTGTACCTCGACATCGTTCAGCAGGGAGACGCCGGACAGGCCGAGCTGGGCCGCCAGCTGGGGGCCATCGATCTTCCATGGGAGGTTCGTCGTTTCGACCCGGTTCCCGATCACTGGACCGGCCACCCCGAAGCCTGCCGCCTCGAGGCGCGGTGGTTGGGGCCAGAGGAAGGAATCGAGGATCGAGTGCAGTGACGGATGCTCGCGGCTCGGGAAGGTTTCCAGTCGGACAACCTGAAGACCTCCGACCCCGCGATCCAGGAGTGCCACATTCGTCTTGGTACCGCCGACATCGCAAGCAAGTATCATGGCGTGCGCACCTGGCTGGCGCCCCGGGAGCTCCCGCATTGCAGATGATCCTCGCGGCTGGGGAACGCAGGGGGGAGGAACCGGGTCGGGTCGAAGCAGTCAACGCCCTGCCCGGGCATTTGGTTCCGGTCTCGTGGGCCTGGCGGGCTACGGGGCGGGCGCCGCGGCGCGGCGCTCAGCGGCTCTGATCCATCCTTGGTAGAGTGGGCTCTTCCGGAGAAAGGTCATGTAACGCTGATACCCTGCGGGATCCGTCCCCTTCAAGACCTCCACGGCTGCGCGCACCGTCGCCGCGGAGAAACCCTCCCAGATCCGTTGGCCCATGGCTGCGGTCGCGAGCCGGAGGGCGCCCAGGTACCCGGGCCAACCCGCGCGTCGCGCGACGGCAAAGCTCGAGTCGTAGCTTGCGGCCGCGACGGTGGGAGCGTCGCGGTAGTCGCTGGCCACGAGACTTGAGTCGAGGTAGAGCATCATGCTGTGCTCATCGAGCCCGGCATGGAGCGACACGCCATCTTGACGCTGGATCGAATCAGGTAACGACCCGAGCACGCTTCCCCAGCCGGCGAGGACCGGAAGCAGGCCCCACAGGTTGACCATCGTCCCGCCGTACGTGTCGTGAAAGAAGTCACCCGCTTCGTCGATCGCATTGATATGCAGGGGCGACCCGTGCACGTGGACAACCATGATCCAGCGAAAACCCTGTTCGCCGAGTTCGCTGGCGACATCCATGAAGATCGAGCGTAGCCCCGAGGGGCGCACCGTGTATGTCCCGGGGAACACAAAGTGGCCTCCGATCTCGTTCGACCCGCTGGCGCCGATCGAGATGGGTGGAAAGAGGAGGACGGTCCACCCCGGCATCCGCTCGAAGATGCCTGCCGCAAGCGCATCGGTCAGCCGCGCACTGAGAATGCCATCGGTGAAGGCGGGAAGGTAGGGGCCGTGCTCTTCCAGCATACCGCCCTGGAGCACCACGACGGTCTTGGCGCGATCGAGGGCCGAGATGTGGCGCGTGTTCAGGTCTCCAACACGGAGTACCTGCCCTGCTACGGCGACGGGGTTCAGGCATGACAGAGCGAGAATGACGATCGGGACTGGGCGCATAGGGTCACTGCCAGGGCAGGTGTAACGAAGCCGGCCGAGCGTGCTTCAGAGGTGGGTCAGGGCAGCGGAAGCGCAAGATCAACCCGCGCGCTGTCGGTGGGTACTCCGGGTGAAAAATAGAGCACCGGACCGCGGGCGACGGCCGCATGCGTGCCGGGCACACCATAGCTCAGGGCCCAGAGCACGATGCACCGGGGTCCGGGCGCAGTACCGAAGAGCGTGACGTGGAGCCGGTACGTGCCGTCCAGCGCCGTGGGATAAGTGGCCCCCCCCACTCAGGTTGCTCGGCGACGGGCAAGGCAGCGGGTAGGCGGCGACGCCATAGCCGGCACCAAAAGTAAGGGGGCTCCCGTCCATCGTCGTGATACGGCCGAACAGGAGTGCAGAAGCGAGTGGAATGTCGCCACCCGGGGGATCAACTGGCGTACTCAACGTCTGTTCGCTGGAGCACCCCGCCAGCAGCAGGGAGACGTAGAAAGCCAGGCGGGCGGGAAGCGGCATCGGACGGGGCTCTCGCAAGGGGGAGAGTCACCGTAGTACAGGCGAGCGAACTGGCGGTGACGATCACATCACCCGGACGTCACGGTGGCTCGCGGGCTAACCGCTGGCTCCTGCCGCAGCGCTCTCATGCGATGGCGCGCGCAGCCCGCATTCCGAGAGCATGGCTTCGCGCGCATCCGGTGCGACGGCTACACCCACGGGTCCCTGCTCGCCTTCTCGTGCACGTGCCGGTACGTCTGCCCGAGCTGCCACGCCAAGCGGCTCGCCCTCTGGGCACAGTGCCTGGACACCACGCTGCTCGCGACTGTGCCGCACCGGCAGGTGGTGCTCACCATCCCCAAGCGGCATCGCGCGTACTGTCGGTATCGCCGCCGCCTGCTCGGCGATATCGCCCGTGTCGCCGCCCACACGGTGCGCGCCGCCGTGCGCGCGCTCACCGGCGAACGCGACCTCGCCATCGGGATCGTCGCCCGCCTCCAAACACACGGTTCCCGCGCCACCTGGCATCCGCACCTCCACCAGATTGTCACGGCCGGCGGGCCGGGGGCGCGTTGGACCTGCGAGCGAGTGCCGTGTGGGGTCGCGTCAGGCCTTGGGTGGACCGTAGTAGCCGCGCTGCTCGTGCCCAGGTTCCACAAGCAAGCGGGCGCCTGCAACCAAGTTCGGGTCGAGATCCTCCCCGCCTCGCTCGATGTACGCGATGAGATCGGCGCGCATCCGCGGGTCCCAATAGCTGCGCAGATGGTTGCGGATGCCCTCTGCCCGCCGCTCAGACGGATACGGGGCGAAGAACGCCCCGATCTGGTTCGCCATGGTGACCAGTCGCTCGAGTGCCATGACGCCAGTCGGCGCGGCCGCGTCGTGCCCGGCGGGGTCCGTCATAGCTCCGTCTCGAGCGGCGCCTCGCGTTCGCTGCGTGCCGGGCTCGCCGATGGCGGCGCGACGCGCGTGACTTCGACGGCAGTGACCTTGTACTCGGGGCAGTTGGTGGCCCAGTCCGACAGATCGGAGGTCACTGCGTTCGCCTGCGACTCAGCGTGATGGAAGGTCGTGTACGCGATACCCGGGTTCACCCGCGTCGAGAACCGAACGCGCAAGCGGATCTGGCCGAACCGGCTCGACACCGTGACCCAGTCGCCGTCGCGGATGCCGCGCACCGCGGCGTCCTCGGCGTGCAGGTCGAGGAGGTCTTCCGGGTGCCAGCGCGAATTGGCGGTGCGCCGGGTCTGCGTGCCAACGTTGTACTGCGTCAGGATGCGTCCCGTGGTGAGCAGCAGCGGATAGCGGTCACTGGCGCGCTCGGACGTGGGCACGTACTCGGTGAGCATGAACGTGCCGCGGCCGTTGGCCCGCGGAAAGCGCTCGCGGTGCAGCACTTCAGTGCCCTCCGGTGCGTTCGCGTCGCACGGCCACTGCACCGAGCCGATCCGATCGATCAGCCCGAAGCTCATGCCGCGATAGGCGGGCGAGAGGCGCGCGATCTCGTCAAGGATCTGCCCGGGGTGGTCGTAGCGGACCGGATAGCCCATCGCGTTCATGAGCCGGACGGTGACCTCCCAGTCCTGGTAGCCGGCCAACGGCTCGACCACCTTGCGCACGCGGCTGACCCGCCGCTCGGCGTTGGTGAAGGTCCCGTCCTTCTCGAGCGAGGAGGAGCCCGGCAGAAACACGTGCGCGTACTTCGAGGTCTCGTTCAGGAACAGGTCGTGCAACACCACGCACTCCATGTTGCGCATGGCGGCGACCACGTGGTTGCGGTTCGGGTCGCTCTGCACCGGGTCCTCGCCCATCACGTACATGCCCCGAAACGAGCCTGCGACCGCGGCGTCGAACATGTTCGGCAGCCGCAGGCCGGGCTCCGCGTCGAGCACGACGCCCCACTCCTGCTCGAAGCTGGCGCGCGTCTCGTTGTCGGTGACGAAGCGGTAGCCGCTGAATACATGCGGCCAGCTGCCCAGGCAGCTGCCGCCCTGCACGTTGCCTTGTCCGCGCAGCGGATTGACGCCGACGCCCTCGCGACCGAGCATGCCGCAGGCGAGTCCGAGATTGCCGAGGCACATCACGCCGGTCGAACCCTGGCTGTGCTCGGTGACGCCGAGGCCGTAGTAGATCGCGCTCTTCGGCCCCGCCGCGTACAGGCGGGCCGCGGCGCGGATATCGGCGGGCTCGACCCCGGCCTGCAGCCCGACGACCTCTGGGGCATAGCGGTCGGCGCCGACCAGCGCCGCCCACGGCTCGAACTCCGACCACTCGCAGCGCTCGCGGATGAAGCGCTCGTCGTACAGCCGCTCGCGCACCACGACATGCGCGAGGCTGTTCAGGATCGCGACGTTTGTGCCCGGCCGCAGCGCCAGGTGAAGCGTCGCACTGCAGTGCGCCGAAGCGACGGTCTCGGTGCGCCGGGGATCGATGACGATCAGCCTGGCCCCCTCCCGGACGCGGCGCTTCAGCAGCGAGCCGAACACCGGGTGGCCCTCAGTCGGATTGGCCCCAACCACGACGATCACGTCCGCCTGCAGCACCGAATCGAAATGCTGGCTGGCCGCGCCCCAGCCGATGGTCGCCGACAGGCCGAACTGGGTCGGTGCGTGACAGATTCGCGCGCAGTTGTCGATGTTGTTGTTGCCGAGCACGGCGCGCGCGAACTTCTGCACGAGGAAGATCTCCTCGTTCGTGCAGCGCGAGCTCGAGACCGCACCGACCGAGCGCACGCCGTACTTCGCCTGGATGCGGCGGAACTCGCTGGCGGCGTGGGCGAAGGCCTCGTCCCAGCCGACCGGACGCCACGGCTGGTCGATCGAGGCGCGGATCAGCGGCGTGCGAACACGATCCGGGTGGTCGTAGTAGTCGTAGGCGAAGCGGCCCTTGATGCAGCTGTGGCCGTGGTTCGCCTTGCCTTCCTTCCACGGGGTCATGCGCACGATGCGCCCGTCGCGCGACTCGGCCTTGAAGCCGCAGCCGACACCGCAGTAGGCGCAAGTGGTGACAACGGCGCGATCAGGCTGGCGGGGATTCGGCACGGGCGTATGCTCCGTTGAAGAGACTCTTCTCGACCAGCGCCTGCGTCGGGCAGGACTGTACGCAGGCGCCGCAACTCACGCACTCGGACTCGAAGAACGGCTGGTCGTCGCTGGCGACGACCTTGGACGCGAAACCGCGCCCGGCGATCGTGAGCGCGAACGTGCCCTGGATGTCGCTGCAGGCACGGACGCAACGACTGCAGACGATGCACTTCGCGGGATCGAAAAGAAAATAGGGATTCGAGACATCGATCGGAGCGGTGAGGTGGTCCGCGCCAGTGCCATAAGGGTGGCTCGTGACACCTAGCGCGCGCAGCGCCTCGTGGAACTCGCTCCAGCCGCCGGCGATGTCCTCGGGCGGGAAGTCGGAGAGATAGAGCTCCGCCACACCACGACGGAGCCGGTCAAGGCGGTCCGACCGCGTGCGGATCTTCATGCCTTCCGCGACCAGGGTCGTGCAGCTCGCCGGGAAGCCCTTGAGACCGTCGATCTCCACGAGGCACAGCCGGCAGCTGCCGAAGGGCTCAAGCATGTCCGTCGCGCATAGCTTCGGAACGGCGCGCCCGGCCAGCGTCGCGGCCAGCATCACGGAGCTGCCGGCCGGCACTGTCACCGCGACGCCATCGACCTCCACGCTCAGCGGCGGCCCGTCGCGTGGCGGCGTGCCGAGGTCAACGCTGTCGCGGAGATCGCGGAGTTCAGACCAGGTCATTACACCCTCGCCTAGCAGCGCAAGTGAATAGAAAGCAGAAGAACATCGCCAGCGAATGGCCCTCTCTGGGAAGCGACCGGTGCGGGTGGCTCACAGCGAAAAGTTAGCCGAAAGCGGCTGACGGCTCAAGTCGCCGCTCGCAACTCGCGGGGCCACTTCAACTTGGAGGACGAAGGCGAGGCCGGAGAGGGTGAACAGAAGGATGGCCTGCGCAATCCACGGGGTCCGGATCAGGGGGAGTTGCCCGACGAGGGCGGCCGCGACCCCAAAGGCGACGGTGAGCCCGACCCCAGGAAGCGTGAACCACCGGTCGCTCTGGATGATGCGGTCGAGGGTATGGGCGATGATCCTGGGATCGCCCGAGTGGTCTCCCTGGGCCTTCCAGAAGAAGCCGGTGATGATGTTTCCGAGCAAGAGGACCACGGCCAGGATGTGCAGGGCCTCGAGGGCGAGGTACATGAGTCCTCGGGTGGCTGGGGGCGGGGAACGAGGTCATCCCGAGCGACTACGGAGGGCGAGGGGCCGCGGATCCACAGTGGAACGAGGTGGAGCGAGCTTGCAGCAAGCTCAGGCGGCAAGAGTCCGGGCTTTGCCAGCCGCATGCGGTGGTTAGCCAGCAGCCCCGGAGTCCAGCGCTTCGAGATCCAGCAACCGGCGACCATGACGCACGGTGAGGACCGCGACCAGCTTGGGCTCGACACGATAGATGATGCGGTACACGGCGTGATGTATCTCCCGGATGCCCGGGCGGCCCACCTCGGCGACAACATGCCCCGTACCCGGATGCCGGCTCAGCACGCCAGCGCGGACAAACAGCTGGGTCACCCACCGCTCCGCCGCGAGAGGGCGGTCCTCCGCGATGCGCGCCGCGATCTCACCCGCCCTGGCGATGGCCAGCGGGGACCAGACAACCTTCACTTGGCCAAACGCGCGAGGACTCGCCGCTTTGCTTGGGCCGGGCTAATTCCCCGCCCCTGCGCCACCTGCCGCTCGGCTTTCTGCACGTCCTCCAGCAACTCCACCCGCTCCAGCAGATCCTCGTACGCTTCCACGTCCACGAGCACTGCGGCACTCCGCCCGTGTTGGGTCAAGACCATCGGGCGCCCGGTCTTGCGCACCCGCTGGACGAACGCGGCCAGATTGGCCCGTAACTCGGAGAGCGGGCGGACATCGTCGGTCAATCGGATACGGGCCATGGGTCTCTGTACGGAAGAGTGTACAGAGAAGTGTATGGGGACAGGGCGCTCCGGGCAAGCGAGGCCAGGGATGAGGCCCGCTTCCTGCTGGCTAACGACCACGCATCAGCTGCCAAGCGCGGGCGAACGATTCTGAACGAGACACAGCGGCCGGGCCGCGCTTGGGCAGCGTGATGCGCCTGTCAGGTGGCGCGCAACCGCTCCCAGAAGGCGCGCGGCGAGAGAATAGGAAGCAGTGCGTGGTCCGCCACAACCAGCAGATCCGCATCGCCGGTGACGAGCAGGTCCGCCCCGCCGGACACGGCCGAGGCGAGGACCCATGCATCGTCCGGGTCACGGATCGAAACGGCCAACAGCGCGGCGGGGCGCGGAATGACCGTCTGGCCCTCCAGGACCTGCTTGGCAATGGTCCAGGCGTCCGGCGGGAGCGCAAACTTCTTCAGCAGGAAGCGCTCGACCTCCTGCAGCACGACGGTGGGGAGGATGAGCTCATGCTCGGCGAGCACGACCCGAAAGACATCGGTCGCCAGTCCACGCGTGGCGAAGGCACTGACAATAACGTTGCTGTCGAGGCAGACCTTCACGAGACGTCTCGGTACACGTCCTCGTCAGTGAGATAACCGCGGGCCTCAGCGAATGGCATGATCTGGCGGCGCGCCTGTTCGAACTGGAGCAAGGCGAGCTGTCGCCGCAGGGAATCGCGAATGATGTCGCTGCGGGACCGGCCCAGCTGCTTGCAGACGCGATCGAGGCGGCGCTGGAGCTCGCGGTCGAGACGGATGGTGACGGCGTCTTTCATGTATGACAATGTACGACGGCGGACAGTTGTTTGCAAGTACCTGTGCCACCTTGCATCTCTAATTGTGACGGTTGCAGTAGCTGCTTGATACGGTGGTAACCCGTTGCGCCTACGGGCCTCGAGCCCGTTCGTTAGCTGGGGTGCCACCCGCTGTTCTTCGCCGAGAGCCCGAACAGGTGCCCGGGGAACCACCCCGCATCACGCCAGGTTGGGCCACGCCGATCGTTTCCTGCGCGGAGGTCCCCATGGACCACTTCATTGGCCTCGATGTCGCCCAGGCCACCTTCGACATCGCGTCGCTCCCCGACGGCGAGCACTGGACGGTCGCCAACGCTGACTCGGGGCTGGCCGAACTCGCCCCACGCCTCCTCGCTCTCGCCCTGGTGGTGCTGGAAGCCACCGGGGGCTTTGAGATGCTGGCGGCGCTCACCCTGGCCCAGGCGGGCCTCCCGATCGCTGTCGTGAATCCACGCCAGGTCCGCGACTTTGCCAAAGCCCTGGAACGCCTCGCCAGGACCGATGCGCTCGATGCGGCGATGCTCGCCGAGGTCGCGCAGCGCATCCGCCCCGAGCCGCGGCCGCTCCCCGATGAGGCGGCCCAGCTCCGGGAGGGCCTGCTCACGCGCCGTCGGCAAATCGTCGACATGCTCACGGCCGAGAAGAATCGCCGCGGCTTCGCGCGGAGTCCCATCGAGCGGGACATCAGCCAGCACATCCGCTGGCTGGAGCAGCGGCTCGCCGACGTCAATGGCGATCTCCAGGACGCCGTCACCGCGAGCCCGCTCTATCACGCCAAGGCAGCCCTGCTGCGTCCCGTGCCCGGTGTCGGCCAAGTCACGACGCTCACCCTGCTGGCCACGCTGCCTGAACTCGGGCACTTGTCCCGCCATCAGATCGCGGCGCTGGTCGGCGTCGCCAACGCCATGCTACATCACAACCAGCCGTGGGAGCCCCAACACGCTTGACTTTCAAGACAGTTGCTAACGCCCGCGCATGACTTGCAAGGTGCGGGCGCAGAACAGGGACCTGTCCGCCCTCGTGGCTCAAATGCCTGCTCAGAGCAAGGCCGTGGCCGCGCCACGTCTGGTGCATGCGCTTGTTAGCCGGCGCGTGTTCCGAGCCATCGCTTGAGTGACTGCTGGCTCTCGGTGGAGGCGTAGCCTGCGAGCAAGCTTGTGATGCTGATATCCTCGTCGAGGTCGGGCCAGTGAATACCTTCGCCACGCCCGACGAGACGCCAGTTGGACCGTTCGACCGGACTGCCGGCCAAGAGCCGTGGGAACCAAGCCAGGGGAACGGAAAGCACCCGTGCGTCAAGCAGCTCGACGACCAGCAGGTCCTCGGTGATCTGGACAGCCTGTGCCCAAGGTGGGCGACGTTCAATCGGTGAAGTAGTCATTCCACGCTCGCAGCAAGGGTTCCCGATTGGTGGTGACCAGCCTTTCGATCAGTCGCAATTCCTTGGCGCCGTAGCCGCCACTATCTGCAAGGCGCACGGGGTCGAGCCAGAACTTTCCGGCATTGGCGTCACGTTCGATGTGGATGTGGGCCGGCTCATGCCCATCGGCGGAGTAGAAGAAGAACCGATAGGGGCCATGGCGAAAGACTGTCGGCATGGGGTAAGTCTAAAGCAGGTAACCAGTTGACGCCAGCGGAGGCGGCACGCTGGAGAGTCGCTGGTAGGAACACGGTCGGAATGCGTTGATGGAGGTTACCAGGGGTGAGCGCGAGGCACGGAGTCACCGCGTCCGGCTAACGCCCGCGCATTTGCTGCAAAGGGCGGTGAACGGTTTCAGGCGCTGCGGCCGAGCCCGCCGCGCTTCGAGAGCCTCATGCGCCTGTTAGGCGCGGCGCACTCTCCGTGCGGGACGACGGCTTGCCGGAATGACTGCGATCAAGGCGCGCAGTGCGCGGTTGACGGCCTCGGCGTCCCGAAATGTCGCCGCTACGTCGGGGTCCAGCAGTACCACGTTTGTCCCTGTGCTGTACCGTGTGGCGTACTTCCCTCGGACCCCAGCCGAGAAATCGTACTCCGCCCGCATTCCATCGGCGGTACGTCGATGCTTACTCGTCTTCTTCATAAGTTGCCCGCTCGTGGCGGGTGGCTTTGCGAGCGCTGATAATGCGAATCGTATCGGTGCGCTCCGTATGCGATACGACGACAATAAAACTGCGCTTTGTGGCCCCGATCAGGGTAAACCGGTGCTCGACTGTCGAGTGGTCCGGATCGGCGATGGTGACAGAATGGGGATCCGCGAAAGCGGTCGATGCGTCCCCGAAGGACACCCGATGTTTGCGGAGATTGGCAGCGGCCTTCTTCGGATCCCAAGTAAACGCAAGGGCCATCGGGAGAATCTAGCGGCGGTCGTAAACTATTGCACAGTCCACCCTTATGTGACACCTGGGTGGTCGTGCGAAGCGTTGCGAAGGCAACGGATGCTGAGAATTGGCGCAGGCGCCTAACGCTTTTGTTCAGCCACGCCGAGAAGCGCAGCGGAGCGGCGTCGGCTGCAACCCATTGTTGGGCCGCCAGGCGCACTCACAACGCGCCCGGACAGGCATCCCCACAGTCGAAACGGCTATCCCATTTCCCCGAACCACCCGCGTCGCTCCATCCACTTCGCCGCCTCCAGCACGGGCGAGATTGTTAGTGCGAGCCCAACCACAATTGCCCAATCCACCAGCGGCAGGCTGAGGGTGCCGAATGGCGCGTGCAAGGCTGGCACATAGACGATCACGAGCAACAGCACGATCTCCCACAGAATCGCCCAGTTCAGCCATCTGTTGGCGAAGGGCCGATTGAACACCGAGAGCCGGTCGGAGCGGTAGTTGTACGCTTTGACAAACTGAATCAGCACCAGCGAAACGAAGGTCATGGTCATGGCTTCCGCCGCACTGCGGCCGGAGTTCAGCGCCCAGGCGAACAGACTCAGGTTGACCAGCATCGACCACACGCCACCGACCATCATCAGCGTGACAACGGGCCGGGTGAAAATGCCCTTGCGGGGATCGCCCGGCTTGCGGCGCATCAAGTCAGCCTCGGGAGGGTCCAACGCCAGCGCCAGCGCGGGCAAGCCATCGGTGGCGAGGTTGACGTAGAGGATCTGCACGGCAGTCAAGGGCAACGGCAGGCCCAGGAGCATCGCTCCGCCCATCAAACCGATTTCGCCGATGTTGGACGACAGCAGGAACATCAGATATTTCTTGATGTTGCTGAAGACGCCTCGTCCCTCTTCCACCGCGGCGACGATCGAAGCGAAGTTGTCGTCGGTGAGCATCATGGCGGCGGCTTCCTTGGCCACATCGGTGCCAGTGATCCCCATGGCGATGCCGATGTCGGCCTTCTTGAGCGCTGGCGCGTCATTCACCCCGTCGCCTGTCATCGCGACAATGTGGCCGTTCTGTTGTAGGGCTGTGACGATCCGTAGCTTGTGCGCCGGCGAAACGCGGGCGTAGACCTCGATGTGCTCCACCTCGCGTTCAAGCTCGGCCTCGCTCATCGCCTCCAGTTCCGCTCCGCTGGTGACGCGGCCCGTCTTGAGCAAGCCGAGCTCGCGGGCGACCGCTTGTGCGGTGATCGGATGGTCGCCGGTAATCATCACGACACGGATGCCGGCGTGCTCGCACGTCTGAATCGCGGCCCTGGCCTCGGGGCGCGGCGGGTCAATCATCCCCACCAAGCCGAGGAACGTCATGTCGCGCTCCGCGTTCTCCAGCGTTGCATTCGCCTTGGCCGCCAGCGCCAGCACCCGCAACCCGTCGCTGGCCATGAGCCGGACCATTTCCAGAATCACCGTCCGGCTCGCGGCGTCGAGGCGCGCTTCCCCGTCGGCCGTCAATTGCCGCTCACAGGAATCCAGGATGATCTCCGGCGCGCCTTTGGCATAGGCGACAACGCCCTCCGCCACGGAGTGCAACGTGGTCATGCGCTTGGTTTCCGAGGCGAACGGGATTTCATTGACGCGGGGGAACTGTGCGTCGAGAGCGGCCTTCTTCAGCCCGGCCTTGCCGGCAGCCACCACCAACGCGCCCTCCGTGGGGTCGCCTTTGACCTGCCAGCGGCCAGCGGCCTCGTTGCGGACGATGTGCGCGTCCGAGGCGAGGGCGCCAGCCCGTAGCAGATGATTCAGCGGAGACGACAGTTCCACAGTGGCGCCGTCATGTGAGAACTGGCCGTGCGGCTCATACCCCGCGCCGGATACGTCCAGCCCTTGGCCCGCGACATAGAGTCGACGGGCGGTCATCTCATCTTTGGTGAGCGTGCCGGTCTTGTCCGAGCAGATGACCGAGGTGCTGCCGAGGGTTTCGACCGCCGGCAGGCGGCGCATGAGCGCACGCCGCTTGACCAGCCGCTGCACGCCTATGGCCAGTGAGATAGTGACCACGGCCGGCAGCGCCTCGGGCACGACGGCCACCGCCAGCGCAATCCCGAACACCAACATCTCGATGAAAGGCTGACCACGAAACAGACCGAGCGCGACAATGATGGCTACGACGACGAAGGCGGCCCGCGCCAGCGTGTGCCCAAGCTTGTCCAGGTTCTCCTGCAGCGGGGTCTTGCCGGTTTCCACCGTCTGGAGCATTTGGGCAATCTTGCCGAACTCGGTTCTCATGCCCGTGGCGATGACTATGGCGCGGCCCCGGCCATAGGTCGCGGCGGTACCGGCATAGGCCATGTTCTTGCGGTCGCCCAGCGCCAATTCGGGGTTACTGAGGGGGGCGGCGTGCTTTTCGACCGGAACGGATTCGCCCGTGAGTGCGGCCTCTTGAATCTGCAGATTGACGGCTTCGATCAGTCTGACATCTCCGGGAACCCGGTTACCCGCCCGCAAGACCACGACATCGCCCGGCACGAGGTCGCGCGCTGGGACTTCGGTCTCCTCCCCATCGCGGAAGACGGTCGCTGTCGGCGCGGCCATTTGGCGCAGCGCCTCAATGGCCCGTTCGGCGCGGTACTCCTGCACGAAACCCAGCACCACCGCGAAGAGCACAATGACTGTGATGGCAACAGCTTCGACTCCGTGCCCAAGGAAGGCAGAGAGCGCCGTTGCAGCGAGGAGGATAACAATCAACACATTCCTGACCTGCTCGAAGAGAATCGCCCACGGCGAGATCCGGCGGGCGACTTGCAGTTCGTTCGGGCCGTACTCCGTCAACCGTCGGGCTGCTTCAGCCCCCGTCAACCCGGCAGGGGTGGATTGGAGCCGAGCGCAGGCGTCGGCAGCGGATAGCGTGTGCCAGGGGATGGCTACCAGTTCTTTGAGAGATCGCCGCATTGAGACTCCATTGCGCGTCGCGGGGAGGGTTCGTCAGCACGGCTTTGGTGCCGGCGCGATCAGCCGCGTCGTCACGCGGTTGGACTCCTGTACCCGGCCGGACTCGAAGTCGGTGACGTTGCCGATGGTCGTCTGGGCGATCGCCGTAGACGCCTCGTGCGTGAAGACCCCCTGGTGGGCGGTGATGAGCACGCTCGGGAAGGACATCAGCCGCACGAACACGTCGTCGTGGATCACCCGCTCGGAGAGGTCCTTGAAGAACAGGTCGCCCTCCTCCTCGTAGACATCCAGCCCGACCGAGCCGACGTGCCCCTTCTTCAAGGCCGCGATGAGCGCCCGCGTGTCGATGACTCCGCCGCGGCTGGTGTTGATCAGCATCACGCCGGGCTTCATCGCCGCCAGCGCGGTAGCGTTCACCAGGTGCTTCGTGGCGGGGTTCAGCGGGCAGTGCAGCGTGATGATGTCCGACTGGGCGTACAGGTCCGGCAGCGAAACGTACCGCACGCCCATCGCTTCGCACCCGGGATTCTTCACCGGGTCGCTGGCCAGCACGTGGCAGCCGAATCCGGTCAAGATCTTGCACACGACCTCGCCGATCTTGCCCGTCCCGACGACGCCCGCCGTCCTGCCGTGCATGTCAAAGCCCATGAGGCCGTCCAGCGCGAAGTTCTGCTCGCGGACGCGGTTGAACGCGCGGTGGAACTTGCGGTTGAGCGTGAGCATAAGGCCCACGGCGTGCTCGGCGACGGCGTGAGGCGAGTACGCGGGCACGCGCAGCACCGTCAGCCCGAGCCGGTCGGCCTCGGCGACGTCCACGTGGTTGAACCCCGCCGAGCGCAGGGCCAGCAGCCGCGCGCCCCCGGCGTGGAGCGCCTTGAGCACGGGCGCGGAGGCGTCGTCGCCCACGAAGATCGAGACGGCGGGGCAGCCGCGCGCGAGGCCCGCCGTCGTCGCCGAGCACGTCGCGTCGAGGTAGACGAGCTCGTGCTTGGGCCCATCGTTGGCCGCGTCAAGAAACGGCCTCTCGTAGGGCTTGCTGGAATAGACGGCGCTCTTCATAAACGGTTGCTCATGCGCGGCGTTGGCCGAGAGTCGATCCGACGCGAATCACGACCCGGGCTTCATCTGCATGGTCGGCGGTTGCTCGTCCGAGGCCAGCGGGTGGTGGAAGCCCTCAGGCTTGACGGCGAGGATCGAGCAGGTGGATTCCTCCAGCGCCTTCTCCGCGGTGCTGCCCAGCAGAATGTCGCGGAGGTTGGTGCGGCCCCGCGTGCCCAGGGCGATCAGGTCGGCCTCCACCTTGCCCGCGTACTCGACGATACCCGAGCGGTGGCCGCTGTGGTCGTAGACCACGAACCGAGTGCGAAGCGCGGCGTGGGCTTCCACGACCGGGCGGCAGAACTCGGCCAGCCGGCCCTCCAGGCCGTCGCGGTACTGCTTCTGCTGGTGCGCCGGAGTCAGCGGCGTGGGCGCGCGGTAGTGCAACTGCTGCCACGGGGCGTGGAAGACGTGCAGCAGGTGGAGTTCCGCGCCGTCCTGCGCGGCGAACATGGCCGCGCGCTCAATGGCCCGCAGTGACGTCGGCGAGAAGTCCACCGCGGCCACGATGGTCTTGAAGGGGACATTCCCCCTCTGGCCAATCGTGTCGCGCACCAGCAGCACGTCGGTCATGCTCTTGCGCACGCAGGCGGTGGCGACGGTGCCCAGGCCCACATCCGGGGCGCGGTCGCCGAAGGCACCCAGCACGATCAGGTCGGCCTTGTCCTCGCGGGCGCGTTTCAGGATGCCCACGATGCGGTTGTTGATCGAGACCTCGATGGGCAGCCCCGCGGTGCCCCCACCTTCCCCGACTCCCGGCACACCCTTGGCAAAGTCGGCCCACGCCTGCTCGGCGTCTTTGATGAGCCCGTCGCGGATGCCCTGCTGCATCGGCGAGAGGGCCGCTTCGAGCTCAATCACCACGATCGTGTCGATGACGTGGACCACGTGGAGCCTCGCCTTGGCCCACCCGGCGATGCGGATCGCTTGCCCGAGCGCAACCGCCGAGCAAGGGGTGAAATCGGTGCCGACGACGATGGACGAGTAGGCGGCGGGGAATGGCCCTTCGGTCATGTTGTGCTCCTTTGGATCTCTGGACTGCATGGCCTCACGTCGGCCCAACGCCCGCGCATCAGCTGCGCGGGCGCGGGCGCTGCCGCTGCGCCTTCTTGGAAGCCGGACGCGCCCGCGGCAGCTGCAAGCTGCTTGCTAGACCGTAGCCGACTCAGCAAGGGAAAGCGGTCGGGGTGATCGAGCGAGTCAACGGCGAGGTCAACATCCAGTGCCGGCCAAGGAAGGTGGTGCTGGCTGGGGCGCCGGACGTCGGAGATCTGCTGAATAGTGGCCTCCGCAAACCAAGGGGAGTCGCGAAACGACGCGAACACCTCTCGGCCGTCGAGCAAGAGCCAGAAACCATTCGGCGACACATTGGTGACTTCAACCGCCAAAGTGCGTTTCCCAAACGCGGCGGATCTCATCGGCGTGCTCCCGAGCAAAGCGCCGCGGTCAGGCGCTGCTTGGACAATCCCCAGTTCTGGGCCCCCTCGACAGTTGGATCGAGCCAGAACTTCGCTTCTCCCGTGGTGTGCTGAACATGCACATGAGGCCGAGCCTCCGCGCGGGAGAAGAAGTAGAACCGGTATCCTCTCACCCGCAAGATGGTCGGACTCATAAGGCCAAGATAACGCGTGGCGGGCAGGTTTGCCGGTGCCAGCGCCCAGTCGGCGGCGGTCAGGCACTGGAGGAAGCCGCAAAGCGACATGTCGGGTTGCGGTCTAACGTCCACGCATCAGCTGCGAGGCGCGGCGCGTGAATCTCTGAGGTAAAGAAGCCAGCCGGCCGCGCTTGGTCAGCTTCATGCGCCTGGTAGGCCGCTGGCGGGTACAACCTGGGTACATAGGTGACAGGTGTCCGGGCACATGGGTGACACGACCGCCACCTTTCGGGCTCCTCCAGGAGGGGCCCATGCCGTGGCAGGAGGAGTCCACCATGCAGTTGCGTCGCCAGTTCATCCAGGACGTGCAGAGCGGAGCGACCCCCATCACCGAGCTGTGCACCGCGTACGGGATCAGCCGCAAGACGGGCTATAAGTGGCTGACGCGCTATGAGGCAGGCGGGCTGCCGGCCTTGGCCGATCAGTCGCGCCGGCCGCAGTCGTCGCCGTCCCCCCCCCGCAGAGCTGGTGCGCGCCCTGCTCGAGGCGCGGCATCATCACCCCACTTGGGGACCGCGCAAGTTGCTCCGCGTGCTGCGCCAACAGCAGCCGACGGCGCCCTGGCCCGCGCGCAGCACCCTCGCCCTGCATCTCCACCGCGCCGGACTCGTGGTCACGCCGCGCCGGGTGCGCCGTCCGGGACATCCCGGGCGACCCCAGGCCCCGATGGATGCGCCCAACGCGATTTGGACCGCGGACTTCAAAGGCAAGTTCAAGCTCGGCGATGGTCAGTACTGCTATCCGCTCACCGTCGCGGATGGGTACAGCCGGATGCTGCTGCGCTGTCAGGGGCTGACCAGTACGCAATCCGGTGAGAGCCAACCGGTGTTCGCTCGCGCCTTTGCCGAGTACGGCCTGCCCGGGCGCATCCGCTCGGACAACGGGGTGCCCTTCGCCACGCAGGCGCTCGGCCGACTCTCCCCGCTCTCCGTGTGGTGGCTGCGCCTGGGGATCCTGCCGGATCTCACCGAGCCCGCCTCCCCCCAGCAGAACGGCCGCCACGAGCGGATGCATCGCACGCGGAAGGCCGAATGCACCCGGCCGCCCAAAGCCTCGCAGCGGGCGCAGCAGCACCGCTTCGATACCTGGCGGGCGGAGTACAACGCGCTGCGGCCCCACGAGTCACTGGACGATGCCACGCCCGCCTCCTTCTATGCACCCTCGCCGCGGCCGTACCCGCACCGCCTCCCGCCCCTCGAGTACCCGACTATGAAGTGCGCCGGGTCAGTCACAACGGCGGCATCCGCTGGTACGGTGAGTGGGTCAACGTCAGCCAGACCCTCGGCGGGGAGTACATCGGCCTCGTCGAGATCGACGATCGGGAGTGGGACGTGTACTTCGGACCGCTCCGCCTCGGCCGGCTGCACGAAGAGACGCTCCGGATCGAGGATGCCCTGGGCCGGCAGCACCGGCGGCCCTACTGAGAACTGTTACCTATGTCCTTAGACTGCTTTGTCACCTTTGTCCTTGACTGTTCAGGTCAACACAACGGGCCGGACAATCGTCACAGCACATGGCTCCGGGCACCTCCTACCTTTGCTGCGCGTTGGCCTGCGCGCCTGGAAGCCTGTGCTCACGAAAGAACGCCCACATTTCGCCCGACGCGTCGATGCTGCGCGTCGTGCGCCCGACAAACCATTCCGGCATCGGGCCGCCGCCAGGCCAGGTATGGCCGCCGCCCTCAACCGTGTAGAGCACCACCGCCGCGTCGTCAGCGCAGTTCGTGTAGGCGCGGCGGACGACATCCGTCGCCACGGTTGAATCACTGGGGTTCGGCGCACACCGGTTTCTTCGCGCCCATGTTGCCGTCCACCTTGGAATGTCCGGAAACACCACGGGGGCGACCCACGTCGGGCCGCCGTGGTACCGCGCCGTTTTATCGGCCGTCCCGTGGAATGCAACCATCGGCACCGCTCGTTGGTCCGTGCACCCACTCCACGGCAGGAATATCGCAACCCCCACCACCCCGACCGCCGCAATGCGATCGGAGAGCGTGCACGAGAGGAGGAACGCCATGCCTCCACCGTTCGACAGCCCATTCGCGTAGACCATCGTAGAGTCGATGTTGTAGCTCGCGCGCAGCGTGTCAATAAGATCTGAAATGAACTGGACGTCCCGCGCGGAACCGAGAGAGCCGCCGGCGCGCCATGCCCTTGGCCCCCGACCACTGAGACCCGACGGGTACGCGACAATGAAACCGTGCTCGTCGGCCACCCTGTTCCATTGGCTTGTCTCCCTCTGCGCCGCCGGCCACATCGCTCCGCCATGCAGGCTGATGACGAGGGGCGTCGGCCTGCTGCGGTCGTAACTCCTGGGCACATACAGCAGGTACTCCCGCTCCCGTCCCGACGAGACGATTGTGCCGTTGCTCCGATTTCGGACGTCGTACGACACCGCCTCGACCAGGGCGAGCACCAGCGGCAGGCCGATGAGCACCAGCACGGCGGCGATGACGCCCTGCCGGCGACGAACGTCGCTGCGCTCGGCCATTGCGGTCACCGGTGCCGGTTCCATGCGAGCGCGAGCGGCGCCGCGGACACTCGTGCGAGCGGAACGGCCATGACGGCGACGAGCACGAGAACGTAGCGTGGAATGAGCGGCGTGGAGAAAAGCCACGCGAACAGCCCGTAGAGTGCGAGTACGGCAACGAGCCACCCGGCCGCGCCGGTGACCAACGCGCGGTCGCTCAGCACACGGCTACGATGGAGGCGCGTGGCGATCCAGGCCGCGATGGATGTCTTGGAAAATGCCAGCACGGCTAGAATCCACGGCAGCGCGTTCCAGAGCGCGACCCGCGCATCGTCGCTCTCACGAATCCACTGCACGATCGGCTCGATGAAGATGAGTACCGTCATCGTCACCACGGTGATCGTCCGGATCAGCCATGTCCGGCCGCTCAGGCCGACATAGAGCGTCTGGACGAGTTGCTTCCACGTCCACGCGATCAAGCCCGACAATCCCAGGAGGCCCACGACGGCCACGCGGGGCGCGCCGATGCCATCGCGCAGCGCGTGCGCCCGCTCGACCACCACCGGCCAAGTGCCCGACAGCGTGAGCGCGGCGGGAATCGCGACGAGCACCAGCAGCCACGCGGCAAGGGTGCTCCACATGGCCATCCGCAACTTGGCGGCAATGAGCGCCGCGCTCGTCAATGGCCGCGTGGCGGTGAACGGTGCCATGCGGTAGGCATCGCCCGCGCTACCATTGGCCGTGCGCACCGACGCCGCGACGAACGCGGCCATGAAGGGTGGGGTCAGCAGCACTCCCGCCAGCGTGTAGGCCACGAGCGAGGGCGTGTCGTTGCCGGCGACGAAGAGCAGGGCCAGCTCGAACGGCAGCAGGATCCCCACCCAGACGGGGAGCGAGCGTCCGTGCCGCTGCCACTCGAACCACGCTTGCGCGCGCGCCGCCGACCGAAAGTCGGCGCGCCGACGCGGCAGGACGTCCGCGAGCCGGCCGAGCCGGACGAAGATTCCGCGCCAGTCAGGCACGTCGCCGCGACGGGCGCGTGCCACGGCGAAGCGGGCGGCGAGGTACGCGAGGGGAAGCTGTGGCGCCAGCGTGGCGGCCATCACGGACTCGGACACTCGGCGATCGATCGCGGTGAACACGATGGCAGCCAACGTCGCGAGCCAGAACACGGCGACGACCACGCGCAGCCCGGGGAGTCCGTAGGCCATCCACATCAGCACCTGTGTCCAGGCGAGCGATGCCGCGACGAACAGCGCCGGCCAGATCAGGGGCAGGTCAACGCCCGACGGCCAGACGACGAAACGCGTCGTCGCCAGCCACAGGCCCGCGAGCGTCGCCGTCCCGTAGAGCATCGGCCAGCCCGCCAGCGCCGCAGTCGTCACCGGCAGCGTGAAGAGACGGGCGGGGTACTGCGACTCACGCGCGGCCACGTCACCGGCGAGGCCGAAGCTGAACACCGCGAGGAAGTAGTAGGTGAGGAGCGTGACGGGAACGGCCACCGCGGCGGCAAAACGCGGCGGGATGTTCGGCGAACCGTCCCAGCCGACGGCCTGTCCCGGCTCGAGGATCAGCAGATCGGTCGTCATCATGACGAGCAGGTACCCGATCAGCGCGAGCAGGCCCCAACGATACCGTTGGCAGAACTCCCAGGCGATTGCGACCCCGACCGAACGCATGATGGCCGCTGACCTATGCGTCCGGAGACGGCGCTGCGGCCGCACCGGCGTGCGCGACGAAGATCTCCGCGAGGGATCTGCCGCCATGCGATGCCTTGATCGCGTCCAGCCGATCGCTCAGCACGATCGTGCCCCGGCTGATCATCGTGACATGGTCGGCGACCTCTTCCACTTCGTCCAGCAGGTGCGACGAAAAAAGCACCGTACGCCCTTCATCGGCAATCGTGCGAATGACGGCGCCGAGAATGTCGCGTCGAACGATGGGGTCGAGGCCGGACGACGGTTCATCAAGCACCAGCAATTCGGGGCGATATGCCAGCGAAATGAGCAGTCCAGCGCGCGCCTTCTGCCCCTTGGACAGGTGCTTGATCTTCGCCGCGGGATCGAGTGCGAACGACTGCCGCAGCTCCTCCGCATACACATCGTCCCATGCGGGATAGAACGCGCGCGAGTAGCGAATGATTTCGTCCACCCGCATCCAACCGGGGAGGTCGTTTTCCTCGGAGAGATAGCCGATCCGCGACAACACCCCGACCGGGTCGGCGACGGGATCGAGGCCGAAGACACGCACCGAGCCGCTGTCCGCCCGGAGCAGACCCAGAATGTGCTTGATGAGCGTCGTCTTGCCCGCTCCGTTTGCGCCCACGAGGCCGTAGACCGCCCCGCGTGGCAGGGATAAGCTCACCGACGCCAGGGCCGTCGTGACACCGAAGCGACGCGTCAGCTCCGTCACGCGGATGACCGATTCACTCACCCCGGAACCACCTATGCGTCGCTTTCGGTAACAACGTCCGCAAACCTGCACATCTTCTCACTTTGCTTGCCCTTCTTGACCACCGCGCACGCGTAAGGTTGCCGATCGAGATAGCAGGGACGTTCGGTGTCAGTGTGTTAACTCTCCAAGCAGGCGCGGATTCATAAACTAAGTGCAACAGAACGAGCGGAAACGAGTGCGGTGACCTGCCAGTCGGGTATCCTCCCGATCTCCTCCAAGAGAACGAAGGGCCCCATGTACTCCCAGATCACCGCGGACG
>Ga0163153_10001735_pt1 | contig 33849 bp, 27 predicted proteins | sample OliLakLV19MP6IB1_FD_148629 | JGI IMG/M metagenome (GOLD analysis project Ga0163153, IMG submission 148629) | Freshwater microbial mat bacterial communities from Lake Vanda, McMurdo Dry Valleys, Antarctica - Oligotrophic Lake LV.19.MP6.IB-1 | ecosystem: Environmental > Aquatic > Freshwater >... | reverse complement strand
TTGGGGTGTGACCAACCGCCAATGATCACCATTCTGGAGTTCCCTGATGAAACTATCCAATTTTGCCGCTGTCATTGTGCTGACAGGCGCCTCGCTCTTTCTCACCGCTTGTGGCGGCAGCGGATCGACCAGCGCCGACGAAGCCGCGATCACCGAAACCAACAAGAAATGGCAGGAACTTATCGTCGCCAAAAACGCCAAAGCGATTTCGGAACTTTACGCCGAAGACGGTCAGATGTTGCCGCCCAACTCGCCAAAGACTGTTGGACGACCAGCGCTTGAGCAAGCCTGGAACGGCTTTGTCAACATCCCGGGAATGGCGCTGACTTTCGAAACTGAAAAATTCACTTTCGCCAAATCTGGTGACCTTGCCGTCGAAGTGGGAACATACAAATTCATCACCGGCGAAGGCGCAACACAGGTAACGGACATCGGTAAATCCATCGTCACTTGGCGCAAGCAAGATGGCAAATGGCAAGTTCTGGCCGACATGTTCTCCAGCAATACGTCCCCGCCCACCCCAGCACCGGTTGATGTCCCCGGCGCGGCGCCCGGTATCGACATGCCGGCAGATATTGTTTTGCCCAGCACACCGGCAACTCCAGCGCCAGTTGTACCACCAACACCGCCGGCGAACTAACTCTGCACCGCCGGAAACGCGCGCGCGAACAAACTTCGCGCGCGACCATTCTTCGCTAAGCATCCCAGGACCTATGCCAGCGCTCGACGACCTATTTCTCACCGCCCTCATTTTCACCGCTGCGGTGCTCTATTCGTCGGTGGGCCACGCGGGCGCATCGGGTTATCTTGCCTCTATGGCCCTCTTCGGCCTTGCTCCCGAGGTCATGCGGCCAGCGGCCCTGACATTGAACATTTTGGTCGCCTCTCTTGCCGTATATCGCTACACAAGGGCCGGCCAAAACGATTTGCGTTTGCTGCTTCCCTTCATTGTAACCAGCGTACCGGCCGCGTTTGCCGGCGGCCTGTTGATTGTGCCCCCGTTTGTCTACCGCCCGCTTGTCGGCGCCGTATTGCTCCTCGCCGCGATCCAGTTCATTCGCACCGCGCGTGACGCCGCGGAAAGAGACAGCGCAACAAAACCGCCCAACATTCCTATAGCGCTTGGAACAGGTGCAGGCCTTGGCCTCTTGGCTGGCGTCACCGGCACGGGCGGCGGAATTTTCCTGAGTCCCCTGCTCTTGTTCATGCGCTGGACAAACACCAGGCGTACCTCCGGGATCGCCGCAACCTTTATCCTGGTCAACTCCATTGCAGGCCTGGCAGGCACCAGCTTTAGTGTGCAGGCGCTTCCCGCAGCGCTGCCTTTGTGGGGACTGGCGGCACTCATAGGCGGCTTGCTCGGCACCTGGCTGGGCACCAAGTTGCTGCCAATCCCCGGGCTGCGTTTTGTCCTTGCCGCCGTCTTGATTGTCGCGTCGGCCAAAATGCTGCTGACATGAAAAAAGCCCGGATGATGAGTCCGGGCCTGAACAGCTAATGATTGAGAAACGCGCTTAAATTATTCCGGCTGCGGTTTTCAAAGTCTTTGCCGGACGGAAACGCAGCTTCTTTGACGCTTTGATCTTGATGGCTTCGCCGGTCCGCGGATTGCGGCCCATGCGCGCCGGACGCTTGGCAACGGTGAACACGCCGAAGTTACCGATCGGAAGCTTGCCGCCGCCCTTCAACCCTTTGAGGCTGGCCTCGATCGTTCCGAACACAAGTTCGATCACGCGCTTGGATTCTGCCTTAGGCAGGTCGCCCTTTTTGGCTACGGCGAGAATGAAGTCTGATTTGCTCATTTTGTTTTGCCCTAAAACTGGTCTGCGATGATGCGTATGTAGCAGACAGGTCTTAAGCAATCCACAAAATTGCGTGACTTTCACTAGGTTTTTTGCCAAGCAGCAGCATGAAAGCCAGTGTTTATGTGCATTTTCTGTGGGTTAGAGTGGAAAAAACCTGCACTGAGCTTGCGTTTTTGCCCTTTGCGCGGGTGAATTTTCGAAACGCATGATTCGGTGCTGCTTTTTCCACACCGGACTGCTCTAAAGCCCGGACCGCAATCATCGACTCAAATGGACCGCGGCGGCGAGGGTCTATGAGAGAGTAAGGAAATACGGTTATCGCATGAGTGTGTCCCCGGTTCAGGTTTCTCACGGCGAAGTACGAAATGGCTTTCTCGGCCGGATGGGCTGGGTGCTCTACCAGCTCGCGGCAAGCCCGTATTTCGTCATCATCAACATCTTTGTCTTTGCGTCTTATTTCCAAAAGCACGTCGTCGGGGAAAGCGTCGAAGGGCAAGTTGTCTGGGGTTACACCCAGGCCGTCGCCGGCTTGGTGATTGCGTTCGGCTCCCCCATTCTGGGCGCACTCGCCGATGCGTATGGCCCGCGCAAACCCGGATTGATAATATTCTCTATGGCTGCAGTTCCCGCCATGCTTGCGCTGTGGTTCGTCACTCCCGGACACCTGCAACTGGGTGTGGCAGCGATTATCGTCGCCGCAGTCACAATGGAGTTCGCAGCTGTCTATCACAACGCAATGCTTCCAAGCGTTGCCGACACACGAAACGTCGGCTTCATGAGCGGGCTGGCCTACAGTTTTGACTATGTCGGCAGCGTATCGCTTTTCATGGTGTGGTTGGCGCTGCCAACTCTGGGCATCTTGAGTATGATTGACCAGCCGTTTGCCCACGAGCGCCTGTCAGGCCCGCTATCCGTGCTCTGGCTCATATTATTTTCCATTCCGTTCGTTCTGTTCACAGTCGATCGTCCGCCCTCCGGCCTGTCCGTCATTGGCGCGGTTGGAAAGGGACTGGCGCAACTCGGCCGCACAATCACCCAGGTTGCCCACTACCGCAATGTCGCGACATATCTCGTCGTGCGCGCAATCTATGCCGACGGCATGAGCGCCGTATTCACGTTTCTCGCAGGCTACCTCAGCGGAATTTTCGGTTGGTCGACATCCAAGATCGGCATCTTTGCTCTCGTCGTTCTGACAGTACCGATTTTCACTTCGATCATAGGCGGCTGGGTCGACGACCTCATCGGCGCACGACGAACCGTCCAGATCGGTTTATTCATGTTTACCCTCGCCGTTCTGGGTTCAGTCAGCACAACGCCAGACGAGTATCTCTTCTTCTTTGTTGTGACTGACGAGTTACGAAATCAAAATTTGCCGTATGTCGGCGCTCTGTTCAGCTCCTTGGGATTTACGCAATTTCCCGAGCAAATCAGCCTGGCATTTTCATTGCTCGGCGGCGCTTTCGTCGGCCCGGTACTGGCATCCAGCCGCACAATGGTGGCACGTATCTCACCGCACGAAATGATCTCGGAAGTCTATGGTCTCTATACCTTGACCGGGAAGGCAACTGCCTTTGCCGCGCCGTTCTTTGTCGCACTGGTGACCTCTGCCACCCAAAGCCAGCGCGCGGGCTTTGCCGTCATACTTGTGTTCCTGGTCGCAGGACTGCTGGGCCTTTTTTGGGTCCGGGAAGAACGCGCCGGACTTGCGCCACAATAGACTCCGGCTCGCCCTCTTCGATCTGCGGAAATATCAGGGTCGCCAGCAAGCCCGGCTTGGCATCATCGAGTTTGATCGTCGCATCATGCATCCGCGCCACTGCGGCCACAAGACTGAGCCCTAAACCGGAACCGGGCGTGTTGCGGGCGCGCTCCAGGCGGACAAACCGGTCAAGCACTCGCTCTTTGTCATTTTCAGGAATGCCGGGGCCAGTATCGCGGACTGAAAATTTGGCCAGATGATCACGCGGATCGACCCAGGCTGACACCGTAACCGCCCCGCTGTGCAGCGTGTATTTGAGTGCGTTCTCAACCAAATTGGCCGCCGCCCGCGCAAGCAGACTACGATTGCCGCGCACCATCACAGGCGATTTGGCAACAAACTTCAATGCAATCCCGCGATCTTCCGCCACTGGCTCGTATAGATCGGCAATGTCATGAATGACTTCGCTGAGATCGACCGGTTCCAGTGTGTCGCGATGCGCGCCGGTTTCCGCTTCTGCGATCAGGAGCAAGGAATTGAATGTCGAAATCAATCCGTCAGCTTCAGAGATCGCGCTCTCCAGTGCCTGCATGGTCTCTTCATGCGGCGCGTTTGCCATCAGCGACCCCTCAAGCTTGTTGCGCAAGCGGTTGAGTGGTGTTCGCAAGTCATGAGCGATATTGTCGGCCACTTCCCGCATGCCCATCATCAGGCGCTCGATCTGTTCCAGCATCTTGTTCAGGTTTTGCGCAAGATCGTCCAGCTCGTCACGGCTGCCATGGACCGGAATGCGCCGTGTCAGGTCGCCGGACATGATTTCCCGGCTGGTACGATTGATCAGTTCAAGTCTGTGTAACACATTGCGGCTGATCCAAACACCGCCGACGATTCCAAAAAAGACCGTAATCGCAAGCGCGGTCAGCAAGGTGCTGCGCACCGCGCCTTCGATGGCTGTCAACTCGCCGACATCGCGCCCCACAAGCAGGCGAAATCCGCCACCGAATGGAAAGTGCATTGCCCGCCCGGGCCGCATCTCCTTGTCATCCTCGGTTCCGCGTTCGTAGTTGAAGTTGATCCACTGCGGCGCAGTCTCCACCGCATCCGTGGGCCACTGCGGTAGATTGCCCGCAAGCGTGCGGCCATTCACTGACAAAAGATAAAGACTTCTCTGACCCGGCCTCGTGGAGCGCTCAACAATAATGCTGCGCAACCCCAACCAGCCACGACGCTTGTATTGCTCGTTCAGGCCCTGAAATTCGGCGTTGATCGTTTCATCTGCCTGTGTCGCCATAAATCCGGTGGTACGCCAGTAGATGAATCCCAAGAGAAACAACACCGACATGCCGAACAGACACAGATAGGCAAATGCCAACCTGAACGTCGCCGTGCGAAAGACTTCAAGAAGCCGCACGGAGCGAGTATCCAGCGCCTCTGACGGTGTGCAACAAAGGTTCGACGTAACCCTTGTCAATCTTTGAGCGCAACCGCGAGATATGCACGTCGATCACGTTCGTTTGCGGATCGAAATGATACTCCCAGACATTCTCCAACAGCATAGTGCGGGTAACGACCTGCCCCGCATGCCGCATCAAATATTCCAGCAACAGGAACTCGCGCGGCTGAAGGTCGATTTTCTGTCCCGCCCGTGAGGCCGTTCGCGACAGCAGATCAAGCTCCAGATCGCCTACGCTCAGTTTTGTCACAACTGCGTCCGACCCGTTGCGCCGCGCCAGCGCATCGACACGGGCAAGCAGTTCAGCGAAGGCATAGGGCTTGGCGAGATAATCATCGCCACCAGCCCGCAAGCCCTTCACACGATCATCAACCTCGCCCAGTGCACTCAGGAACAACACCGGCGTCTTGTTACCTTCGTCCCGCATATGGCGCACCATCGCCAGGCCATCCATGCGCGGCATCATCCGGTCGACGACGGCAACATCGTAATTCCCACCCATCGCCAAATGCAAACCGTCCTGGCCATCGGGAGCATGGTCAACAATGTGACCGCTCTCTTTCAAGCCGCGCGTCAGGTATGCCGCGGCCTCTTTATCATCTTCAACAACAAGTATGCGCATGTTCAAAACCGTCCGTGGTTCCGTGGGAAAGAACGGGGAGCAGCCAAGCTGCCCCCCGGTCATAAAAGTCCGCGTCAGCCGATTTTCTTCAGCTTGACCGGAATAAAGACTTTCTGATTGTTGCCTCTTTCGACAAACAACAATACCGACGGGCGTTTCAGCGCATTGGCCGTTGCAATCGCTGAATTCACGTCAGCAATCGAATGCACTTCGTTTGCGCCCACTTTGACAATCCGGTCACCAGGTTGCAGCCCGCGCTCCGCAGCATCGCTGTCCGGGTCGATATTGGTGATCAGCATACCCGTGGCATCTTTGCTCAATTCCAGATCGGAGCGCATCGTCGGCGTAATCATTGCCAGATCCAACCCTAACGCAGCGACCTTCGCTTCGCCCAATCCATCAGGCTTGGCGCCCGGCCCGCCTTCGCGATTATCGTCGCTGGCTACCAACGCTTCCTCGCCTGGCCGTTTGGCAATCGTGACCGAGATCGTGCTTTCCCGGTTGTCCCGCCAGACGGTGAACTTGGCATGCTGTCCGACCTGCAGGGCCGCAACACGGCGCGACAGGTCACGATTGTCCTTGATGGACTGTCCATCCATCTTGAGCACAACGTCGCCATGCTTAAATCCAGCCTTGGCCGCCGGACTGGCCTCGACGACCTCATTGACAAGCGCCCCATTGGTATTTGCCAGCCCCATGCTCTGTACATAATCGTCGTCCAGGCTCTGGATTTTTACGCCCAGCCAGCCCCGGGTCACCGAACCCGCATTCTTCAATTCGGCAACAACGCGCTGCACCGTGGTTGATGGAATGGCAAATCCGATGCCCACACTTCCACCCGACGGCGAAAAGATTGCTGTGTTCATTCCAATCACGCGCCCGGAAAGGTCGAACGCTGGGCCGCCGGAATTTCCACGATTGATCGACGCATCGATCTGCAAAAAGTCTGTGAACTGCGCACCGCCGACTTCATCGCGGCCCCGCGCCGAAACTATTCCGGCCGTAACCGTGCCGCCCAGTCCAAACGGATTGCCAACCGCCAACACCCAATCGCCAACCCGCACGCTCCGGTCGTCGCCGAAGCTCACAAATGGGAATTTCGACCCGCCTTGAATTTTGAGAACCGCAATATCCGTGAGCGGATCACGCCCAATGAGCTTGGCTTTGAACTTTTTCCCATCGACAAAATTGACTTCAATGTCGGTGGCGTCGGCAATAACGTGATTGTTCGTGACCATAAAGCCGGTGGAATCAACCACAAATCCTGACCCCTGCACTTCCCCCCCACGCGGCTTTGCGCGATCAGGAGCACGGCGATATTTCTCGAAATACTCACGCAGCCCCGGTGGAATATTTTCCAGTTCGTCGCCCTTCAGCTCAGACACCTGCGGTCCCGAAACTTTAGCTTTGATGCTCACAACCGCTGGTGATACCCGCTCAACGATGTCGGCGAAATTTCCCGGCAGACTGGAAACGCCCGGCATCACCGGCGCGGGCGCTGCAACTGAAGCAATTGCCGCTGGCGGCTCTGCAACGGCCTGCTCGCCGCCGCCGCTCCAGGAGAACCCAAAAACCGCGCCGCCGATCGCCGCCACAGAAAACGCCGCAGCGCTCGCGATCATCACGCTTTTACGCGGAAACTTCGCGGCGGAGACAACCAAAGGAGCAGATGAATTATCAGACATAAATTTTTCTCCATCGAAAAACGATCGACAACCCGGCCCGGCACGGGCGGCGATCAATACTGCGGCAATCTATACACTTATTATTATGACTAAAATCTGTCCGGGGCATGAATTCGACGTTAGAAACGACGAAACACGGAACTATTCAGCCGATCAGGGTTTGCGCAATTCCTGCTTCCACACGCCTTTGGCTTTCAACGCCCGCGCAACTTCGGGTGGCATGTAATTCTCGTCGTGCTTGGCCAACACGTTTGAAGCCTCAAACTCTCCGTCAACACGGAAAGCGCCTGTCACCACAACGCCCTGCCCTTCCCGGAACAGGTCGGGCAAATCTTTGGAGTAAGTCACCGAAACCTCGGCAACGCCATCAGTGATCCTGAAATGAACGTCGACCCCGTTGGACCGCTTGACACTGCCTAAAGTGACCAGGCCGCCCAGATTAATGGCTTGCCCAGCGGGCACCCGCCGCGCCTTCGCGTCACTGGGACTGTAGAAATATAAAGTGGCGTCGCCCAACGCAAAAACAATCAAAGCCGTCGCCAGAGTCGCGGCACTCAAGGACCCGAGCAAAAATATGAACCGGCGTTGACGTCTGGTCATGATGCGCCGACCATAGCCCACAACTCCACGCGAGCAAAGATCAAGCGTCGCCTTGCTTTAACTCTGCGACGAAAAACCCATCCGTATCTGAACGGGCCGGCGTCAACGTTCGCACCATTCCGGCACGCCACGACGGAAAACTTCTGCAAAAACTCTCAATCCGCATCGGACCTTCTGCCGGAAGAACAGAACACACCGCATAGACAATGCGCCCGCGCGGCCCCGTCAGCGCCACCGCCCGCTCCAATAATTGCGTTTGCGCGGATCGATACCCATCGAGCCGCACCGCATCCAGAGTCCATTTCGATTCCGGATTACGCCGCCACGTTCCGCTTCCCGAACATGGTGCATCGATAAACACAAGATCCGCTCCATCACCCACGCGGTGTTCGACGCTTTCGGAATAGGGATCTCCGGCGATATCGATGATCGTTGCCCCCGCGCGTTCGATGCGAGGCATCATGCGTTGCAACCGTTCATGACTGACATCACAGGCAATGATCTGCCCCTTGTTTTGCATCCAGGCCGCCAACGCAAGCGCTTTGCCTCCACCACCGGCGGCAAGATCAATCACCATATCCCCTTCACGCGCCGCCGCGAACTGCACCGCGATTTGCGAACTCTCGTCTTGCACCTCGACCCGGCCTTCAAGATAGCAAGCCAGCTGGGTAATTTTTACGTCGCTACTGGCGGAAAGCCTGATCCCGGTCGCTGCCTGCCTGCACGGCGCGGGATGCAAACCCAACGCCTGAAGCTCCAGGATTACATCCGCGCGCTTCGCTTTGAGTGTGTTCACGCGCAAATCCAACGGCGCCCTTTGACATAGAAGCTCCATCTCGCGCTCCAGGCCGTCGCCAAATGCCGACACCAGTGCGCCATGAAGCCATTGGGGATAGTTGAGCGCAATCCACGGCTGATCCGGCACCGGTGCAGCATTCAGCACTTCACGCTCACTTGCGCTCAGCGCACCCAACGCATGAGAACCATCCGTACACAGAACATCAATGCGCTCCGCATCCAGTCCGTCCTGAATTTTCAGTGAGCCCAGAACCAGGGCACGCGGCGCGTCGCTGCCCATTGCGAAGGCGCATTCGTTATAGCGCCGCAACACCGCAAAGACCCGCTCGCCAATGGCCGCGCGGTCCTTCGAACCCGCAAACCTGTGCGCCTTGCCCCACGCAGAGATCGTACGATCCGCAGCCGCCTTGCGCGCAATAATCTCAGCAAGAATTTCGCCAGCCGCGGCCAAACGTGCGCCAGGCGTCATCCCGACATCGGATAGTTGGGAGACTCGCGTGTCACCAAAATCGAATGGGGATGGCTTTCCCGCAGGCCCGCCGATGATATGCGTACGAACTGGGCCCGGGCTTGAAAATCAGCGATATTCTTGCTGCCCGTATAGCCCATCGATGCACGCAAGCCCCCCACGAGCTGATGCACGACGCTGAATATCGGCCCCTTGTAAGGCACCTGACCTTCGACGCCTTCTGGCACAAGCTTTAACGTATCACTGACTTCCGCCTGGAAATACCGGTCGGCCGACCCGCGCGCCATTGAACCCAACGAGCCCATGCCGCGGTAGGATTTGTAGCTCCGCCCCTGATATAAAAACACCTCGCCGGGACTCTCGTCGGTTCCCGCAAAGAGTGACCCAAGCATCGCGCAGCTGGCACCTGCAGCAATGGCCTTTGCAAAGTCCCCCGAATACTTGATCCCGCCGTCAGCGATCACCGGGATGCCCAAAGGCTTCGCGGCCGACACCACATTGACGATGGCGGAAAATTGCGGCACGCCAACGCCTGCCACCATGCGGGTCGTACAGATCGAACCGGGCCCAATTCCAACTTTGATTGCATCCGCCCCAGCATCAATGAGCGCCTTGGCGGCATCTGCTGTCGCAACATTACCGGCAATAACCTGCGTCTCGTTCGACATTCGTTTAATACGCTCGACCGCCTCGATGACCCGTGCAGAATGTCCATGCGCCGTGTCAACGACAACGACATCCACACCAGCCGCAATCAGAACCTCAGTCCGTGACAAGCCATCATTGCCAACCGTCGTCGCCGCACCAACACGCAGCCGGCCTTGCACATCTTTGGCCGCATTGGGATGCGACTCCGCCTTTTCAATGTCCTTGACCGTGATCAAGCCGATGCAACGATACTGATCGTCAACCACCAGCAATTTCTCGATGCGATGCTGATGCAGCAGGCGCTTGGCCTCATCCATGCCGATATTCTGACGCACGGTGACCAGCTTTTCCTTGGTCATCAACTGGGAAACAGGCTGACGCAAATCGGTTGCAAAACGCACATCCCGGTTGGTCAGGATCCCCTCAAGCTTTCCGGTCTTCGGTTCAATCACCGGAATCCCTGAAATGCGATGCGTCTCGCGCAGTATCCGCGCTTCCGCCAACGTCGCGTCAGGTGCGATCGAAATAGGATTAAAGACAATACCGCTCTCGAATTTCTTGACTTGGCGTACGTGCAACGCCTGTTCGTCGGGCGTCATGTTGCGGTGAATGACACCCATGCCGCCCGCCTGCGCCATGGCAATGGCAAGCTTGGCCTCGGTTACGGTGTCCATCGCCGCCGACAACAGCGGCACCGCCAGTTCAATGGACTTGGTGAGTTTTGTGCGCGTGTCTGCTTGACCAGGCAGCACATCTGAAGCGCCCGGCACAAGCAGGACGTCATCAAAGGTCAAAGCTTCTTGGAGCTGCAAGCCGTTCCCTTTCTTGTCTAAGGTAACTCGGGAAGCGAGTTGCGGTGTGCCTGTAACGCCTTAACTGCATGAAGTAAAGCGGGCCCAATTGCCTCAGGCGGGATATGAGCCCTTCATGCGGCGGTGGCTGCGCCTTGCAGGCCCCAAAGCTGCATCATCGCCCGCGCTTTGGCTTGCGGAATGACATCATACATCCTGGCCACCCCGTCAAGGAATGACAACGGCCGGGGCTTTCCAAAGCGGTCGAAATCAAGCTGCAAAAATATGGTTGTGAATTGCGATTTGTCGGCACCAACTGATTTACATGCGACGGCTAGCGGTTCGCCCCCCATATCGGAAACGATTTTTTCGGCCGTAACCATGTCGACACCGGTGACAACGGCTAGTGCCTTCGTAAATCCCGGAACGTCTCGAGCCTTTGCTTTTCCAACAAGCGCACTCACTTCGCCCGCGTTCCAATAAGAACGATTGCCGCTCCCAGGCCTTGCCGTCAAACGCTTCTCGGCCAGAACTTCGGCTAAAACGCCATCGAGATCCTTGGCGTCGATCGAAAAGCGCTGCACAATGACTTGGCGCAGAGCCGCTGAGGCGAACCAGAACATTTGGTGCGCCAGGTCTTTCGGCAGGTCCCGCCGCTCGGTGAGTGGCTTGCACAGACTGCTGGTGCGCTCTGCTAAAGCAACCAAGTCGTGGAACACAGCGCGCGGAATGACGGCACCTGAATTTGCCAGCAGCGACTCAATCACACGCGGCTCCTTCACGGCCACAAGGGCACTCACCACGTCGGGCGGCACGTTGGCGCGCTTGGCGATCGCTTCGCGATGCTCTGGCGATTTTGCCTTGACGATTGCAATCAGATCTTCCGTTGTCAGAACGGGCGAGTGATAGAGAATGGGGGCTGCAATCTCAAACTCATCGCTGGCCAGCAACTTGACCAACTCGCGAGGCGCACTTTCAAGATTGGCCAGACGTCCCGCCACTTTTTTGCGAACGTCGGCTTCAACCTGATGAATGAGGCCTGTGAGAATTTGGTCGATAAGTGTACGCACTTCTGGCGACAGCTCACCTTCGCTTTCGAACAGCATCCCGGCCACGCGATCGAACAATGCGCTTCGCGCAAAACTCGCCCGGTTTTCAGCCAGAGACTTCAAGTCAAGCAAGTTCGAGCTCACGGTTTATTCCGGAAATTGATTCAACGCCTGTATTTCGGGCACCCACATTAGCTGCATAACCGTTAATTTCGCCTTGGCACACCGCACTGCCGCTTGACCCTGCCTGGGATACCGGCGTTAATCCTTCCTTCAGCGATGTCGAACGGAGCCGGTAAAATGCAAGCAAAACTGATAGTGGCCGTGTCACTGACCGCGATGTCGCTTGCCGGCTGCGGCACCTCAAAATATGCCGAGGACCCGCTTTATGACGCGGGCTTTAGCGACGGCTGCTCCACCGGAACATCACGCACACCTGGCGTCCCCCAAATGAAGCCGGTGCGTGACGACAAGATTTGGGAAGACAGCGACGCCTACAAAGCCGGTTGGCGCAGCGGCTATGGTTCATGCTCACCCGGTGGCCGTGGCGACAACACAAGCTCGGATCGCGACGTCGGCGGGCGATAAAACAAAAATTTTCAAAGGGACTTTATGAAATGCGCTCGATAGCTTTTTTGTTCGTGTTGGTTCAAGGAGCACTTCTTGGGCCGCTTTATATGCTCTACGGACAAATCGACCCGTGCCGCGCTTTGGCCGCCGACATCGCATTGCGCGCCGAAAAAGCGGGCGGCGTCGGAGTCGTCGTGGACCAGGTCTTTGGCGATTTGGAAATTAACGCAAGACGCGACATATCTGACCGTTCAACCTTGCGATGCGCCAGCGAACTGATTGGCAATTGGACCGGCACTGCGACGGGGACATAAACCGTTAGTGATCACTTGCCCTTGGCCGCAGGTTCGAAGTCTCGCGGCGTTTGGCTGCGTCTTCAATCGTTTCGCGCAAGCCCGGATGCGCCTTCAGCAGCGTGTCGAAATCGCGGCGCTTCAACACCAGGACATTGGAATAACCCGCTGAAATCACATCAGCATTGCGTGGCTTGTCCGTTAGAAGCGCCATCTCACCCGCAAAATCACCAACTTTGAGACGCACCGGCTGGGTGCCTACAAGCACATCGACGGAACCGGAGGCGATGAAGTACATGCAGTCACCTTGCGCCCCCGCCGCAATGATTCGCTCTCCCGGCGGAAACAGTTCCGGTGTTAACGTGCCGGCCAGCTGCGCAATCTGCTCCGCTTTCAAGATTGCAAAGATCGGAACCTTGCTCAGCATTTCGGTCAACCGCAGTCCCAGATCCAATGGCGGACGCAAGGCTGCAGCCTTGCGGCGTTCATGCCGGTCTTCTTCAAGGCTCTCAAACACTTCATCAGAGATCAACGACTGTTCCAGCTGCCCGCGATACTCCGCCTCCTCCAGCCCGATCGACAGACGCTCCAAATATCGCGACCGCATCGCCTTGGTGAAATCCGGATACTGAAGGTCCAGCGATTCAATGGCACTGCTAATCGCTTGCGTGCGCCCTTCGATGGCTTCCTTTACGGTAATTGCGGCATGATTCCCGATCAGTTCGGCGACCTGTGTATCGCAAAACGACGTCAATTCGCGCAGCATCAATTGCTTGACCAGAAAAAGCTCAAACCGGTTCGCGACTTCCTCCGCCAGCGGCCAGTTTACGCCCAGCTGCCGTTGCAGCCAGAGCGCCACTTGAAATTGCCAACCGAATTTCTGGCTCGAAAGAGCGGCACTCAGATACCCCACATTTCCGGACTGCCTCACCCCGTCAAGTACGCGGCTGGAGTCTGAACGCAACCGTTCAGCCACGGTGCGCCCGACCAGGCCGCGCTTCAAGTACTCAAGCCCCAGCTCTGTCTCCCGATTGGCGACCACGATTAAGCCGGCGCGTACCAGGTCATCGCGGCTGAGCGGGCCCGTCCCTGGTGCCGCTTGATCGCGCACCGGATGCTGCGGCGCCAGTGCATCTCGCATTCCCAATGTTTCTGCCACGCGCACCAGGCCCACGCGAACCCGGCTCCGCGACAGCGCCATCACACGATCACGCACCAGCCTCTCTTCCGGCGTCAATTTACCGAGCTTCAGGAAATTCATGAGCGGCCGCAAAGTCGGAGCCGCAAAAAATAGCGTGACGAACACGTATCCCATCGCGATCACAAAAATAAACCGCGATTCAGGCGACGCTTGGCCGCCTTCGGCTGCTTTCGCAATTTCCGATGCCGCCAAAAGCGCCAGCGCAACTGTCACAGCGCCGCGCAAACTGCCCCAGCACAATACGACCTTGTATTTGTTGCTGATCGGCTGAGATAAACCGAACCACGACAATGCGGGCATCGCGCCCCACAACACCGCAGCGCGCGCAATAAGTGCCGCAATGAAAACCGCAGCGATCGCCGCGACATCCGTCCACTCCACGGCGCCGAACATTCTGGGTGCCAGCATCGACGCCAGGATGAAAATGAGCGATGTCGCCCAAAATTCCAGCTGACGCCAGGTAATCAGCAATATTTCCCACGTTCCCGGTGACAGTCGAGTTCGCACCACCGATGCAAAAACCATCGCCGCAGTCACAACGGCAATGATTCCTGAAACTTCGAAATATGACTGCCCCAGAACAAATGTCAGATAGGTAAAGGCGACCGACAAGGTGATTTCAGTCACCGCGGAACCACGCCATTGGCTGATCAGAAAGCCCGCGGCCCAGGCCATCGCGTACCCCAACACGATGCCACCGACGAAGCCCCAAAGAAATTCTCCACCACCACCCAAAACGCTGGCTTCGCCATGTCCGGTGAAAACCTCCAACAGAATGGCGAACAGGGCAAAAGCGGCGGCATCGTTGAACAAGCTCTCCCCTTCCACGATCACCGATACCCGGCCGGGTGCACCAATATCCCGGAATATGCCCAGCACTGCGGCGGTATCTGTCGTGGCCACAATTGAACCCAGGATCATGCACAAGATCAGATCCATGCCTGTAACGGCGTTGAGCGCGAACCCAACTGCCAGCATGCACAAAAGCACGCCAACAATTGCAAGCATCAAAACCGGCGCGATGTCATCGACTAATCGCCGCACATCTACTGTCAAGCCGCCGGCAAACAGCAACGGAGGCAAGAATACGTAGAGGAACCCTTCGGCCGTAATCTGTAATGAACCCAGCGCTTCGACCATCAATTGGCCAGTGCCGGCGCCCTCTGCGCCCGAACCCTGCACAAATCCAAGCCCCATGCCCACGAGTGCTAGCAACACAGTAAAAGGAACTTGAAAGCGCTTTGCCATCGGTACAAGCACGCTGACAACCAAAAGCAGCGTCGCAAAGCCTAAGACGACATAGACTACAAATGGAATGGGGTCATGTTCGGCTGGCATGGGGTCCTGGGCGCAAGGCCAGAATTAAAGCACCAGTGAGCGCTTCGCTTCCACCTTCGGGAGAGAATATCAAAGTCGAATGTTCGATTAGCATGCCCGGAATAACCGTCAAAGGTCTCGCATCACACTTGGGGTTGCACACGACACCTGCTAGGGGTTCATCCGTCACAAGATTACCCATGATGTCCGAACCCATCCCCAATCCACCCCCACATTTCCGCTGGTACCTTGCCGGTACTGGTGCCTGGTTCTTTGCCTTTGGCATCCAAATGGTGATGTTCGCCTATTTGGTCACTACCGTACTTCACGCCCCGGCGAATCAAATTGGCCTGGCACAGGCCTCATTGACGATCGTTTCAGCAGCCCTGATGCTGGTTGGCGGGGCTGTCGCCGATCAAGTCGATACCCGCCGCCTCCTGATCCTCTGTCATACCGCCGCAATAATTCCGCCTCTGGCATTGGCCGGAATTATCTACTTTGAAGCCTTACAATATGAGTGGCTGATCGTTTACGGCCTCGTCATGGGCCTTATCACGGCCTTCATGCTTCCCGCACGCGAAGCGATGTTGGGCGACGTTCTTGGTCCCGATGGCATGAAGACCATCCAGCGCGCCGTCACCACAATGGTCGGCATCACTTTCCTGTCTCAAATCGCGGGCATGCTCTCGGTCCGCTTTGCCGCTGATGTTGGCGCTGAAACCATCATCATGCTGCAGGTCGTGGCGCAGATCGCGGGCGTTTACGCCACGATAAAATTGATCCCCTCTATCCGTCATCACACCCACGCCGATGAAAATGCAGGCGGACAGGCCTCACGCATTGCAGCCGGCCTGCGCGAGGTCGCAAATTCACCGGTACTGTTTCCGGTCACGATCATTACCTTTTCGATTGGTGTGCTGTTCATCGGCGCCTTCATGGTGATCTTGCCCGTGATCCTGCGCGAAGAATTCGGCGGCAACGTCCAGCAGTTCTCCACCATGCAAGTCTCATTTTGGGGTGGATCAATCGTTTCGTCATTCGTCATCGGCAGAATAGGAAATATCGTCAATCGGGGACGCTTGATCGTTTTCGCAGTCACCACTGGCGTGTGTGTTCTGACATTGATCAGTTTCAAGGCGCCGCTCCTCGTCCTCTACGGATTGGTTTTTGTCTGGGGCTTGGGTGCCGGCGTGATGATCTCGATGTCACGCACGACAGTACAAGAACACGCCCCCCCGGCGCTGCGTGCCCGCGTTTTGTCGATTTTTCAACTTGGATTCACAGGTGGCATGTCGATCGGCGCCTTGATGTCCGGCTTCGTGGTCGAAATCTTTGGTCCCCGTCAGGCCGCACTCGTGCCTGCCGCCCTGATGGCGGCAGTGTTGCTTGCTCTCCTCATGCGCACCCAGGTTTGGAATATAAAATCCGTTTCTCACCAGCCGGAAGCGCCAGCGTGACGGCAAAGCCCGCAAATACACTTACGCCCTATTTGATTGCCCAAGGCACGCAATTTGCGGCTGGCGGCATGATGGCGGTCATATTTCCCTGGCTCATAGTCCACGAACTGCACGAAAGTCAAATGCGTGTCGGCCTGGCTCAGGCGCTCGTAAATCTGCCCTTCCTTTTTCTCATCCTTGTGGCGGGTGCCGTTGCCGATGGACGCGATCTGCGCCGCTTTCTTCCCCGCATTCAGTTGGCAATGGCCATGTTCCCGATCCTTCTGGCCTTGATCATTGCGGTGCAAGGCCTGAGCTTCTTCTCGGCCACAGCCTTGCTCTTCGTCATGAGCGTATTCGGGTCTTTCGCCACCCCCGCCCGCGACGCCCTTCTCTCGCATGTCACACCGCACAGTCTTGGCATTGCGCGGGCATCGGCCTTGGCAGTGGCCGCTACTTTTGGCGGTCAGGTCCTGGGCACCTTGGCCGCCGCCAGCGCCTCATCTATCGGCGCGGTGCCCCTATTGGCGTGCCAGTCCGCCTTGCTGGTTGTATCGGCACTGATGACCGCAAGGTTAGTTTTGGTGACACCGTTCATCCTGAAAAGCGACGCTGAGGGACCCAGGACAAAACTCCTCGACGACCTGCTCGATGGTCTAAGGGTCACGTGGAGCAGTGAGCGCCTGCGAACACTCATCCTCTATCTCATTTTGGGCGCACCGCTGTTCAACGGTATGTTTCTCGTCGGCGTTCCGTTGATGGTCCGCGACGTATTTCATGGCAGCTCGGCTATGTTATCCATACTGATCACGGCCTTCTTGATCGGCCTCACTGTCTCTTCGTTTGCCTTCTCAAGGCAACGTCCGGTTGAACGTCCCGGCCGGTTGCTGATGTTGTTGTCGACGAACAACGTTTTGGTATTCGTGCTTGCGCATTTCACGCAGTCATCGGAATTTTTTGCCGTCCTCATGCTTGCCTGGGGCCTGACGTCCGGCGTTGCCATGTCCCTCACCCGCGGCATGATCCAGATCGCAGCCCCGCACGCCTATCGCGCGCGCGTCATGTCGATGCTGCAATTCTCGCAAATGGCGGGTGGTCCGCTCGGCGCCTTGCTGTTCGGCTTTGCCGCACAGGCCGTTGGTATTCTGAACACGGTCCTGATCATCCCGGTCAGCGTCATCTCCATGTGGCTGATCTTCCGGTTCACGACCCGCCTCTGGGATTTCCGTAGCGAAGAGGCGAGTTGAACCACAAGCCAATTTCATGCCACATTGATTGTATGCGCGGGGGCGCGGCTGGGGAAACTTCAATGGACTACAACGAAATCGCGCCGAAGCTGCAATCCGGCGACATCTTTCTGTTCCGCGGAAAAACCCTTGTCAGCCGGATGATCGACTTCATGACGGACAGCATCTATTCCCATGCGGGAATGGTTGTTCGCCAGCCTGACCCCCAGGGCAAAGACACGCTCTACCTCTGGCAGTCTTTTGAGCCTGAGGGCGGTGTCGTGCGCGACCATCTCGAGGAATTTCTGTCCAAATACAAAACCAGCGAACGCGGCAGCAGCTTCGTCGTGCGTCAGCTGACCGTTGAGCGCACCCCCGCAATGGTTCAGGCGCTGAACAAATTCATGGCCGAAGTCAAAGGGCGCCCTTTTCCCTCGGTGCTGACCTGGTTTGTACATTGGGTGGGCGGAAACCTTGGCATCTCCAGCGGACTTAAAAACTTCTTCTGCTCCCAGCTCATCGCTCAAACCTACATCCGCATGGGAATCTTTCCCAAACGCCCGCCCGCCACCGCCTACACACCAGGACGATTTTCAGCAAAGTACAAAAAGCTGCGTTTTGAAAAAGGCGCGAGCCTTGGACCCGAAATCCTGGTGACCCTGCCCAAGCCCGCCTCGAAGAAGAAAAGGTGATAGACCATGCGCACGCGTCCGCTCACTCGCATCATCGTCTGCGCCGCTGCCTGTATTCTGTGGGCAAACGCCGGCGCCAAAGACTCTGCAGACAACACCTATCGTGGTATTCCGCCCGGATATGACTTTCCGGCCAATCAACAAACCCTGCTGAACTATCGTGACAGGGTCGATGTCGAAGCCATCAGAAAACATGCCTGGATGGTGTGGGCGGGATTGACCCATCAACCTTCGCAAGATCAAGCTGCGGCCTTCGAAACGTGGTACTCGATGCCGCGCGCCTATGACCCCAATTCAAACTCTGACTCGGGAAAACGGGGATTGCGCGAACACTTCGCAACGCCACGCCAATTCTCCACCCACGCCGATGATCCCGGTGAGTCGCGACTTTCGCAAATCCTGTTCAATCGCGAATCCTACGACTACATACGCAACAATAAAATGTACCTCAGCAAAACCGTTGCCGGCCTGAATGCAAAATTCAATGCCCAGCACACGCCGCCCGAACTGCGAACCGTGCCAGCCTTCCCCAACGCCGCCGTCGCCGTCAAAACCGTATGGTGGCCGGTGCGCGGCGAGGGCATCAGCCCAGTACCGGTGTGGGACAACGATCCGGCAAACCCGATTGACTCGGGCGCTGGAAATCCAAAGGACAAACGGGGCAACGGCGCCGAGACATGGAAGCGCGTTGTCGCCGTCGTGACGCCTGGAACAGAAATGCCGGCTGGCAATCGCACCACCATGAATTTCAACGGAAAGCTCCGCCAAGACTCGCACGCCGTGCCCCTCAGCGACTTTTATCATTTCAAAATCACCCCGCAAATTCTCAAAGCCATCGACGACGCCCAGATAGACGACTTCGGCGATGTCCAGGTGGGTGACTACGCCGTGCTCGTCGCCATGCATGTCTCAACGCGCGAGATCCCCGATTGGGTCTGGTCGACATTCTGGTGGCATGACCGGCCCGATCAAGGCCCCTACTCGCAAAACCGTCCTCGCGAAGTACACGGCGTCTGGCAAAACTACCTGATGAACACCACCTTGAGTATGGACACCCCGCGCGAGCAGGACGGCAGCCCCAAAATTGTCTTCAACCCCTACGTCGAAGGAAAATTTTCCAACGGCGTGTTGTCAAACTGCATGACCTGCCACAACCGCTCCATCAATGCACCGCTTGCCGAAAATTTGTGCGGCGCTCTGCCCATCACCCGCGGCAGCACCGACCTGCCTCCAAACGACCCCAGACGCGCCACCCGCACCAAACTGGAATTCCTCTGGTCCCTCCTGTTCCGCCCGGTGCCAATAACACCCTGCGCCGCCGGTGGTTCGGGATAGCGGCGTGTCAGCCCACTGCGTATGTCATTGTCGCGAAGTGTCGGCAGGGAAGTACTGAAACAGGACACACCGAAAAGCCGCCATTCTACCCAAGACTTTGGCGTAAATTTTCCAGCTTCGCAGTCTCCGCCGGCATCTCAATCGAAGCCGCAGCGCCCAAACCGGCACTGATCAAATCGGCCGCCCGCTTGTGGTCGGAGGCGAAGTTTCGCTCAATCAGCATGGACGCATAGGCCCGGCGGGTTCGGATCGATGCAATCCTGGCGCCGATCCGGTCATTGACCTCCAATGCAAACTCAAAATGCATCTCTGCGTCGGCCCATTGCTGAAGACAGCTCGCCAGTATCCCGGCTGGATGGGCAAGCGATCCGTCACATCGCACCGCCGCAGTCACGCCAACCTGTTCCGCCACGGGTTTAAGCCTTGGGTACAGTATTTTCGCGGCTTGCCTGTTGCGCAGCATGCCGCACGCTTCGCTCAGAAAGTTTATAGTCCCTGGCCAATTCATGTCGAGTGGCAGGCTAAAGTCGTTCGCGATCAACTGCTCCATGTGCTCTTGTGCTTCATCCAGCGCACCTGTTTCGCACAGTGAAAAAACCAGAGCCGCATGAAACGCCGAAACATTTGGATGCGTCTTCACGGCCGTGCGAATGGCATCGAGCTGTTCACCCAGACGGCCCTGCCGCGCACGCAACTCGAACATTTGCGCGCCCAGCGCATTGCCTGCCTGCGGCAGCCTGATCGCCACTCCCGCCTGAAAGGTTGAAAATATCTGCTGTTCCGCATCGGGCTCGCCCCGCATCAGAGCCCACATGGTGCGTACAAAACGGACAAAGCAGTCGAAAAACGGCACGCGCAGTTGCGCCGCCAGCTGCGCGCACCGGGCCAGCGCCCGCTCCGCCCCCACAGCGTGACCGGATTCAAGCAGCGCCACAAAACGCTGGCGTGCCGTCAAGCATCCCAGCTCATTGTGGCCAAGCGCCGCCGCAAGAGTTTCAAGCTCCGCCGTCATCTGCAAGCGTTCGACCAGGGTCGTCGGGTCCTCGATGGCGAATATCCGCGCCGACAAGGCTCGCGCAAGCGTAAGCTGGTCGCCGCCGCGCCGCGCGATGCCCAGGGCCTCAGCCGATAGCGAGTGCCGCTTCTGCCGCTCGGGTCCGTATTTGAGCTCGATGGCCAGTTGACCGAGCAGCCGCGCCCGCAGTTCGCCTTCGCCGTCTCCCAGTCCGGCAATCGCCTCGGAATAAAGGGACACCAGAGACTGATCTACCGCATTGCCCCATTGCACGCCGCCCGGATGGCCGCTGCCGACTGCAGCCAGACCCAGCCTGTGCCCATCGCCAAGCTGGCGTGCAATCACGGCGGCGCTTTCCATCGTCTGCCGGAACCGCGCATCTCCGGCGCTGCGCTGAACGTCACCAAGCCCCAGCAGCAAATCGCAACGCAACAGCTCATCATCGCGGTCCATGGGCTCCAGTACGCCCAAAGCGCGTTCGTAGAGTCCAATCGCCGCTTCGAAGGCAAGGCTGGCGGCGGCTTTTTCGGCGGCCTGGCGCGCATAGGCGATCGCCTTTGCATTGTCTGATGCATCCGCGGACGCGAGCCAGTGATACGCCAGCTCATCGACTCGCGACTGGGGCTTTGCAAAGGTCAGCGCCTCGAGAGCCTCGCCCACCCTGCGATGCAGCCGCCGCCGCCGGACGGAATTCAGACCCTCATACAATGTCGATCTGATCAGGGCATGACTGAAACCGAAACGCTCCCACTCGCCGGGAATCTCGTTGACCACCGCAGCAGACGCCGCTTCATCAAGGCAGTCCAGAATGATGTCTTCCGGAAAAAGCTTTCCATCCGCCTGATCGGAAACTTTTGACAGAAGGGCCAGATCAAACTGACGGCCGATCACTGCTGCGGGGGTCAAAACCCTGTTGCTGGCATCGGACAGGCGGCCCAATCGCCGGCCGATAACATCCTTGATGCCGTCAGGAATCCCAAGCCCGGCGACGTCGCCCTTATAGGTCCAGCGCTCTTCCTCCCGGAACAGTGTCCCTGCTTCGATAAAGTTGCGGAGAATCTCGGTAATAAAGAACGGGCTGCCTTCCGTATCCCTGTGCAGCGCATGAGCCAGCGCCCGGCCCGGCTCGTGCAGCTCGTGCCCGGCACTCGCGGCGATCAGCGCCTGAACCGCTGCCTCGTCGATCCCGCCCAGCGCCAGTCTCTCCACGCCGGGCTGGCGCCGCCAGTCGGCCAGCAACGGCGTCAGCGGATGATCCTTGGACAAATCCGTGTCCCTGAATGTCCCGATAATCAACAGGCGCATCGGCAAAGGATTGCTGACGATATGCTTGAGCAACAGCAAATCGGCCGCACCTGCCCATTGCAGATCGTCAAGCACCAGAACCACAGGCGCATCCTGGGCCGCCGCCGACAACAACCCCAGCACCGCTTCAAACAACAGGAACCGCTTTGTCTCCGCTTCCGCCATCTGCGGCGCCGGCAAGCCCGCGATACGATTGCGCAATTCGGGTATCAACCGCGTCAACTCAGCCTGATGCACCCTGACATGCGCCGCTAGAACATGATCGGGCGCGTGAAATACATAGTGGCGGATGGCCTCAACGAACGGTCGATAGGGCAACGACACGTCTTCATCGCACAGTCCAAACAGGACGGTAGCGCCCTCACCATGCGCCTTTCGCGCCATCTCGCCCGCGAGCCGCGTCTTTCCAATGCCCGGTTCGCCTGCGAGCAGGATAACGCGCCGCTCTCCCGTTTGCGCTGCGGCCCACGCCTTGGCGAGGAGTTCCTGCTGAATGCCGCGTCCAAACAATCCTTGTGGCGGCAAAGCTGCCAGCCGCGGCGGCAGCGCCATCACGTGCCTGGTATCGCGCGGGGGCTCCCACTTCACCTCACACGCAACCACCGGGTCGGCGATGCCCTTGAGGTTCAGTTCTCCAAGCGGCGTGAATATCTGACCCTTGCCACGCGCAAGCAGGCGCACAACGTCCGAGACCAGGATCTGCCCCGAGGCTGCCGCCGCACACAAACGCGAAGCCTCGACCACCGGCGGCCCATAGAGATCCTGTCCCTCGCGCGTGGCTTCGCCCGACGATACCCCCACGCGAATCTGGAGGAGATGCTCGGCCCCTTCACCGGAAAGACACGACGCCTGCTGCATGGCAACGGCGCAGGCGACAGCATCGGCAACACTGGGGAAACACAGCATCAAACCGTCGCCAAGACTCTTGACCTCGCTGCCGCCATGTTCGGCAATCGCCGTCCGGCACGCCCCAAAATGATGCTGCCGCAGCCGCTCGTAGGCATCGTGTCCCAACCGGCTTGAGAGCTCGGTTGAACCAACGATGTCGGTGAATATGACGGTGACAGTTTCGGTTCGTGCCATCAGATGCTGCTCAAGAATATTTCCGCTCATTCCACCAGGGATAAAACACCGGCATGTCTTTTGTTACTTTGTCTGGAAAATTTGCAGCTCGTTTCTCCAGGAAGGACATCACACCTTCCTTGGCATCCGCCTGCTGACCGCGTGCGTAAATGCTGCGGCTGTCGATCTTGTGCGCTTCCATAGGATGGTCGGCACCCAGCATCCGCCACATCATCTGCCGCGTCAACGCCACCGACACCGCCGACGTGTTGTCGGCAATCTCGCGCGCCAGCTCATGCGCCACCTTCAAAAGGTCTTCAGGCTTGACAACTCGCGACACCAACCCGCCGGCCAGAGCTTCCTGCGCATCGAACACGCGCCCCGTTGCACACCACTCCATGGCTTTGGAAATGCCCACCAAGCGCGGCAAAAACCAGCTGGAACAGGCTTCTGGCACAATCCCACGCCGCGCAAACACAAAACCAAAGCGGGCCGTATCGCTGGCAACGCGAATATCCATCGGCAGCTGCATCGTCACACCGATGCCCACCGCCGCGCCATTGATGGCACCAATCACCGGCTTTTTGCTCTCAAAGATCCGCAATGTCAGCCGGCCGCCGCCATCGCGAACACTTTCGGCGCTCCAGTCGATATTGGGGCCACGCCCAGCTCCCGCTTTTTCCGGCCGGTCGCTCCGCGCGTCATAGTCGAAAGTCTTTGCGCCAGCCGACAAATCTGCGCCCGCGCAAAACCCGCGCCCCGAGCCGGTGACAATGACAACCCGGACTGCGTCATCGGCATCCGCCTTGTCAAATGCATCAATCATTTCGGCCATCATCACGCCCGTAAACGCGTTGAGCTTCTCTGGACGGTGCAAGGTGATTGTTGCGATTTTGCCGGCAACTTCGTATTTGATTTCCGAATATGTCATGGAAGGATGGTCCCTGATAATGTCAAGATCCGCTCACCATAGCGAAACATTCGGGCTTATGTCATCCTCAGCCTAACCTCATTCACACTTTGAGTTCTCATGCACCCCTCAGTCCACGCCAAAACCCAGCCCGAAAAGCCCGCCTTCATCATGGCCGGCACTGGCGAAACTGTGACCTATCGTGAACTCGACGAACGCTCGAACCGCGGCGCCCAACTGTTCCGGAAATTGGGGCTCAAGACAGGCGATGGCATCGCCATTTTCATGGAGAACAACATCCACTACCTGCCGATCTGTTGGGCAGCGCAGCGTTCGGGCCTCTATTACACCTGCATCTCCTCGCGCCTGACCGCCGGTGAGGTCGAGTACATCGTCAAGGATTGCGGCGCGAAAGTCTTCATTACCTCGAAGGCCATGGGCAGCGTCCCCGCCGAACTGGTTGACCGTCTCCCCGGCGTACACAAATTCATGCTTGGCGGCGTAGTCCCAGGCTATGAAAATGCAGAAGATGCCGTCCGCGCAATGCCTGCAATACCGGTCGCGGATGAAACCCCAGGCTCCGACATGCTCTATTCGTCCGGCACCACAGGCAGACCAAAGGGTGTGAAAGGCACACTCAGCGGTGGCGCCCTGACCGATGTCAATCCGTTGCTGCTACTCGCCAAAATGCTCTACAGCTTCGACGAAAACACAACCTATCTTTCACCAGCACCACTCTATCACGCGGCGCCGTTGCGCTACAACATGACCGTCCAACGCTTGGGCGGCACTTGCATCGTCATGGAACACTTCGATCCCGAGGAAGCACTGCGCCAAATTGAAAAGCACAAAGCGACCCACAGCCAATGGGTGCCCACCATGTTCGTCCGTATGCTCAAACTGCCCGAACAAGCGCGCATCAAACACAACGTCAGCTCGATGAAAGTCGCTATCCACGCCGCAGCCCCCTGCCCCATCCCGATCAAACGTCAAATGATCGAATGGTGGGGCCCGGTCATCTTCGAATATTACGCCGGCACCGAAGGCAATGGCTTCTGCGCTATCACCTCGCAAGAATGGCTCGCCCATCCGGGCTCGGTCGGAAAGTCGCTGCTCGGCGAACTGCATATCGTCGGCGAAGACGGCACCGACGCCCCCACCGGCGAACCCGGCACGATCTTTTTCGCCAATGGACCAGAATTTCATTATCACAACGACCCGAAGAAAACCGCCGACGCGCGCAACGACAAAGGTTGGTCGACGCTCGGCGACGTCGGCTACATCGACAGGGACGGCTACCTCTATTTGACTGACCGCAAGGCCTTCATGATCATTTCCGGCGGCGTCAACATCTATCCCCAGGAAGCCGAGAACGTCCTGATCAACCACCCGAAAGTAGCCGACGTGGCCGTCTTCGGCGTGCCGAACGAGGATTTCGGTGAGGAAGTCAAAGCCGTAATCCAACCCATGAACTGGGCCGACGCGACACCGGCACTCGCGGCCGAGCTCATCGCCTATTGCCGCGAGCACCTGTCCCAGATCAAATGCCCGCGCAGCGTCGATTTCGACCGCGAGTTGCCGCGTCACCCGACCGGCAAGCTGTACAAGCGTCTGGTCCGCGACCGTTATTGGGGCAACCGTGACTCAAAAATCGTCTGACCGAGTGCCGCCGCCGCTCCAGCCTTCGGGCCCGGACGGCATGCTCGCACGCCAGGATTTCACGCCCGAGCGCATCGCCGCCTATGCGCAACTCGCCAAACAATTCGGCGACGCGCAATTCCTCTCCGAGGAGGACCGCGAAAATTCGCGCGCCGAAGTGATGGCGCAACATGTGCACGGCGCCGCCCTCTGGGTCTTCGGTTATGGCTCGCTGATGTGGAACCCGGCGATCCATGTCGCCGAAAGTCTGCCCGCCCGCGTCGAAGGTTTTAGCCGCAGCTTCTGCATGCGCCTGATGTTCGGCCGCGCGATGCCCGACAATCCAGGCTTGATGCTGTGCCTGGTGCCTGGCGGCGCCTGCGCCGGCATCGCCCACCGCATCGCACCCGAACACGTCGAGAGCGAAAGCAAAATCCTCTGGATGCGCGAGATGCTGTCGGGTGCCTACATTCCAACTTGGGTCGACATCCACCTGGGAGCGCAACACGTCCGCGGCGTCACCTTCGTAATGAACACCGCCCACCCGCGCTATATGCCGGGTTTGAGCGCCGGCGAAAAGGCCGTCCGCATCGCCAAGGCCGAAGGCCATCTCGGCACCAACCGCGACTACCTCTTCCGCACCGTCGTGGCCCTGACCAACGCCGGCGTCAGCGACCTTTATCTCGACGACATTCACGGGCGCGTGCGCGACATTATCGAAACACAACAAGGAGCGCCAGCATGAAAGTAATCAAATACGCAGAGATCGCAAAACACGTGGGCGAGGAAATGGGCGTGTCGGAGTGGGTGCAAATCGACCAGGAACGGGTCAACAAGTTCGCCGACGCCACCGGTGACCATCAATGGATCCACATCGACGTCGAACGCGCCAAACGCGAACTGCCGACCAAAGGCACGATCGCGCACGGCTATCTGACACTGTCGTTGATCCCGATGCTGGCCTCAAAGATATCGTCCGTCGAAGGTGTCAGCCGCGGCATCAACTACGGCTCGAACAAGGTGCGCTTCACCAACATGGTGCCCGTCGGCGCCCGCGTGCGCGCCCGCTCGAAACTCATCGCCGCCGAACCCAAGGGCCCCGGCATGCAAATGACGAACGAAATCACCATCGAAATCGAAGGTCAGGACCGCCCCGCCTGCGTCGCCGAAACGATCAGCCTGGTCTATCCGTGAGCGCCATGGAAAAGATTGCAAAAACCGAAGCCGAATGGCGCGCCCAGCTTTCACCGGAAGAATTCCACGTCACCCGCAAGCACGGCACCGAGCGCGCCTTCACCGGCCCCTATCACGACGCCAAGGATCAGGGCACCTACACCTGCAAATGTTGCAACCTGCCGCTCTTCGCCTCGACCACAAAATTTGACTCAGGGACAGGTTGGCCAAGCTTTTTCGCCCCCATCGCAAAGCAGAACGTCGCCGAAAAAGCCGACAACACGCTATTCGCGCGCCGCACCGAAGTCCTCTGCGCCCGCTGCGACGCCCACCTCGGCCACGTCTTCCCCGACGGCCCCAAACCAACAGGCCTGCGCTATTGCATGAACGGCCACGCGCTGAAGCTGGAGAAGTAAACCTGGGAGCGCCGGCAGGATGCAGGCGCTCCCAGGGCTAACTCGCTCGCCTTATCGTCACCTTGTGCTCGCCGCTCTTCGTCGCGCGCAATGAGACGCAGGGCGATGTTTCCGACGGTTCGACCTGCAATCCGGGCGCCGAAATTGCGAAGGCCTCCGGATATTGCACTGTCGGCAGATATATCTCTGTCGCCGCGTCGATCATGGGATCAGCGTCGAACGTGAATGTGAACTCGCCACTTGCGCGGTCGAAACTCATCACTTTCAGCACGCCCTGACACTCGCGGACGAACGGCCGCACGAAGCCTTCGACCGCGCGCCCGCCGGAATTGATGTCCTGGTTGTTCGCTAGCTGATCGCGCGAGAACACGCTGAGATCTTCCTGGTTCCAGCCGTCGCCGCACGACACATCGTTTCGGTTCGATGCCGTGTAGTTCCACAGCGTGCAATTCAGCAGATGCCGGTCCATGGCGTTGTACATCAGATCGAGCGCGGTCACGTGTTTCTCCCACGGCGCCGCCGAACAGTCGCCTTTCGCCCACGCTTGATACGCCGCCGCGCCATCGAGATCGAACGGAATCCCGAACTCGCCAATCAAGGTCGGCGCACCGCCTGGAATCGATTTCGACGCCTCTTTGATCCGCCCAAGCTGGTTCGCATAGTGCCCCTCGATCTCGGGCGCCCCGCTCAAAGTCTTCATGGTGAAAGGGTTCAAACTCGTCGGAAACATGAACGCCTTCGTCACCAGTGTAACGATATCGTACCAGTGGCTGGCATTGACGGTACGTTCCGGCGTGCCCGGCGGGAACCCTTCGCCGGCGCGAAACGGATCAAGCTCGGCAAAGATCAGCCAATCGCTGTTGATCTCCCTGATCTCGCGCGCCACGCGCTGAAAGAACGGCGCCATGCCGTCGGCATCCACATCGATCATCTTACCCTTCACGACCTCAAAGAAATCCTCGCGCAACACCTCGTGCCCATTACCCGTGACACGATAAGCACCCGCCGCCTCGAACGGACATGAAACGCCTTCACGCCAAATCGAGACACGGCCCGCATTGACCTCTTTCTCGCCAACATTGCCGACTTTCATCTTCGCCGGATCGAAGGCAAGTTCGGGAATCGTGCGCGGCTGCCCTTGCGCCACCAGCAATCCGTCAAGCACCGACCACGCCGGCCCCGGCCGCACCGGATCGGGGTTCTCGGCGCTGCGCTCGACATGGCGATAAGACAGCGCTTGCCCGATCCATCCCGTCCCCGGCTCGTTCAGCGTGTCAAAGCCGAGCACATGAGGCATACTCTTGACGCGCTTGGCGATTTCGCGCATCGCACCTAAATAATGCCCCTGCAGATAATCCTGAGCGCTACGCCCTTCGATCTTGAAGCCCGGCACAAACAGATCGCCGGCAAAAAACAGCGTCCACATGATAGCGTTTGCGGGCATCCGATAATTGTTCGCCCACGTCATCATCGGATAGCGGTCTTCCTGTCGCCCACCGCGCGCATAGTCGTATTTGTGCTGCATCACATGCGCCGCACCCGACGCGTGGAACTTCGTAAAGTCCAAACCCACCGCCTCGAACGTCCACCCCGGCGCCCCGTCGCCGCCCGACATGCGGCTCCACACGTCCTGGTGAAAGTCGATGAAGACATAGAGCCCGTGATCGCCGGCGCGCCGCGCGATCTCGGCGAAGTAGTCGAGATAGGCCGTGTCGTACTTCTCCGGCTCTTCATGCTCGACCGCCTCCCAGGTCGTGAGCAAGCGCAAGCAATTCATCCCCCAAGATTTCAACCGGGTGAAATGCTCGTCGGCCTCGGAAAGCGGAAACGGCCGCCCGACAAAACTCACCGTGCGATGATCAGAAAAATCGCTGGGATAATTCGTGCCCCCATTCGGAAACGGCACCTTGCAATCGCCGCCCAGATTGACCCCGCGCAACATCACCGAGCGCCCGGCCCCATCCACGAACCGGTTGCCCTTAATCGTCAATCGATCCATCGATTCAACAAGCTCCCAATGGTAAGAATTGCCCGGCGATTCCAATGATGCTGCAACTCTTCTCGCCGTTTTCGCCAGGAAACTCGATCGTATAAATCGAAAACGCAAGATAGTTCTGCCGCTCAATCGGCATATTCGCGATCACCAAACCAGCGATCGCACCACCAAGCTTGCTGCTGCCGTCATCGGGGTTCTGTCCACGCTTGACAGCCTCTTCTTGCAGTTTCTTTGCGACATAGTTTTTGCGCCCAGGCATTAAAGTCCGGCCGCGCCGGGTTCGTCGCAGTCAACAACCCTGCCACAGCAACAAGTCCCAACAACCAACGATTCATATCAACCTCTCGATTTGCAAAACCAGATCCGGCCCCAGCCACATCCATCTCAGGCAACCGCACAATCACTGGTTGTGCGACCGATACCATTGCCTACGCTTGCTACCCAAGGAAATAGATATCAAAAGTTGCATAGTGCTCGGCCCGTCCAGTAATAATGGATGGAAGTCCCTTGGGGAAGGGACCGAGCGAGTGTTTGGTTTGGGGGAACCACATGCTTACATGTCTCACGCGCCGCGATTATCGCGCAGCGCTGCTTGCGGGTGTTGTAGCGATTGGTTTGAACGCCGCTGCCATTGACAACGCACAGGCTGTGGTTCCGCGCAACGAGCAGGCGGCGACAGTCAATGTAACAATCCCATCTATCCCAAGCACACCTTCCGGCACGCCTACAACAGTTGCCGTCCCCGCCGGCGCAATCGCCGATGCCAACAACACCATGCCCTATGTCGGCTACAGCGTGACCGATCTGACGTCTTATGGGCTGCCCGGATTTATCGGGCAATGTTCAGGCGCACTCATCAACCCGCGGTTCTTCCTCACAGCCGCGCACTGCTACAACGACGGTGGCACGCGTGCCGACACGCAATACGGCGTAGGCGGGCTGCATCGTCACGCCGTGAGCTTCAGAGTCCTTCCATTGGCAAACAACGCCCTCGTCAATTGGCTGTTCGGAACGCCAATGCTCAATGGGGTGTCCAGCAATGGTTACATTGACGCTGTCAGTGTAAGATACGCGCCTGGCAATATCGATTTTCTGCAAGCCGATATCGCCGTCGTGACTTTGGCTTCCCCCGTAACCGGAATCGGATCAACGCCACTTCTTATGTCTGAACTCGATATGGCCCGGGATTCCATCGTTGCAGGCTTCGGCCGGACCGGTACGGGTACACTGGGCGACACCACATCTTCCCGCGTTCGCCGCATTGCTCAAAACAACGCCGGCGCTATGGGCTCCTTTGACGACATCTGCGTCCAGACCTTTGGTCTTGCACCCGGCTGCTTCGGCCCCTTGCCACAAGATCTTTATTGGAATGATTTCGATAGCGTCACCACCTCACCGGGCGTGCGCGCCAACGCATTTGATTTCGATTTCGTTCCAGGCGCCACACGCCCGAGCGAGGGCATTACCGCACCAGGCGACTCGGGCGGCTCGTTGTTCGTCAACATCAATGGCACCCAGGTTTCACTTGGACCATTGTCTGGCGGGCTAAGATTCTTTGGCGGACAACCTTTCAGTTCTTACGGAACAGCGAGTTTCCACCAGCCTGCGTTTCTGTATGCAAACTGGATCGCTGCAATGAACCCTGAACGTTATTACGTGGCCAAGGCGGGAAGCTTTAGCTGGACCAGTGGCGCTACCTGGGATGAATTTCTCGACCCCAATTTCGTCATCTTGTCCGGCGGTGTTCTCGTAAACGGTCTTCCTGCAGTTGACGTGGGCGCCGGAGGCGGAACGACAAACGTCGGCAATTTCAACGACGGTTCCGTCGCCCCCGCCGATGAAATCAGCGCGTTGCTGATCGAACCGATGGCTGACGTGCTGAATATTGCAGACGTTGGAATAATTTCATCGCGATCCCCTGTAAACGCCGTGTCTGGCGGTACAGAAATAACCTCCACGCCGGCAATCGAACTGCCACCACCTGGTGAAGGTGGAGCGTCAGTCGAAGCCAACGTACCAAACCCGCCCAACACACCAGCAGCCCCACGGGCGGTTGGGACTTTCGCGCTCACGCCAGTCGTGACCTATCCCGACAATATCGGCGGCACCAACACAATCAATGGCCGATACTTTGACGTCACGCTTCGCAACGCAGGCACAGTCACTCTATCCGGCCTCTCGCCAACGATTGACCGGCTGACCATCAACGGCGCCGCTGCCGGATTGACAATCGATGCCGGCAACACGCTGACGTCGTTGATTTCACCGGAGCTCTGGGCCGGAACTCTGACGGTCAACGGCAACCTGGCATCTGCATTGAACATCTGGCAACTTGGCGGCAGAACCCAGGGCACTGGCACGCTGACAGCAGGCCTTGGCGGAGGATTTTTGGCGCTGGGCGGCACAGTTGCCCCCGGCAATTCCATCGGAACAATGAATGTTGTGGGACCCTACATCCAGGGTCCGGCCGGCATCCTCGAGATTGAACTCTCAAATGCAGCGAGCGACGTGCTGGCAATAACCGGCAACGCCAGCCTGGATGGTACAGTCCAGTTCCTGCCTTTTGGAACACCGCCCACACCTGGCCAAAGCTACAACTTCCTGACAACGACGGGGACACGGATAGGCCAATTCGGCACCGTCCAGGACTTGCTGCCAGGATCATTGTTTCCCATCGTTACTTACGGGACGAACTTCGCTCGCGTCACGCTGGCTGACTTCTGCTTCTTTGCTTCTGGCCCCGTTGAGACCCCGGTCTGCCAGGCCATAGGTGCCCCAGGAGTGCAGTCTGATCCAGATATGGTGCCAGCGATTTCCAACCTCCAGAGATTGGACCCCTCACAGATACCGGCAGCGCTGGAAGCATTGAACCCGACCATGGCCAACGCGCAATCGGTGGTCGGCTTGTCGGTGGGCGACCTGCTGCGCAATCAATTTGGCCGCCGGTCACATGACCTGTTGGGCTCACCAGACGGCTCGTCATTGAGCCAACGTGACCTAGCGCGCTCGCAATTGGCATCGTCGACCCCATCTGCCGAAGCATTGGCATCCGCTGCAACGGCCGCCATTGCGATGTCGGCAACGGCACCTGCCGATATTTACCTCGCCAACGGTTATGGTGTCTTTTTCGCAGGCGACGTTGCCGCAACCGAAACCGAACAGGCAGGCATGATCGGTACCGACATTGCGGATATAGCTGCACTGACGGCAGGCCTGGACCACAGCGATGGCAGGGGCTTAGTCGCGGGCGTCGCGTTGAGCTATCTGCAGTCCAATGTTGCCCAAGACTACGGCTTTGGCGGTGACACGTCCAGCAACGGCGTCGCGTTGTCAGGCTACGCAAACCTAGATCGCAATCTGTTTCACCTCGACGTCTATGCCTCGGGCGCATGGCACGACTTTGAAACCGAGCGCACACTGCTGGTCGGGCCATTGACGTTCGATACAGCGCTGGGCGAAACAAACGCCAATCAGGTGCAGCTTGGCGCCACGATCGGACATGGCCTCATCAAAAACACCTGGCTAAAGGCTGGCGCCGTCGGCGGCATGTACTACATCAGCATGGACATCGATGCGTATACTGAAACTGGAGCAGGCGCCTTCGGTGCAGCCCTATCCGCGCGCTCGCTCGACTCGTTGCGCAGCCAGCTTGGCGGTGAGGTAGCCCTCCATATGAATGCAAACAATGACTCGCTCGTGCCAATCCTGAGAGTTGTCTGGAACCACGAATTCATGGACGATCCGTTGGCGGCCACTGCCGCTTTCTCCGGCGCACCTGCGGTGACGTTTACCTCACCCGGCCCAGACCTCGGTACGGATTGGGCGACAGTTGGCGTAGGTGTATCAGGCCGTGTCGGCGCGGGCGCCAGCTTCTATTTCCGCTATCAACACGATCTGGGCCGTGACGGCCAGGAAAACCACGAAGTGTCCGCCGCCGCCCGCATGGCGTTCTAATCGAAGCCCGCCGGGCGAAGGGGACCCCTGGGAGCGCCGGCATCCTGCCGGCACTTTCCCTGCAAACATCGAAAGCGAACCTGTGGGCTCCGGTGTGGCTGTGCGTGTTGGCCACACGCGACCCCACAAAATCATTCCAGCCAGTCAATGACCGGGAGGGCAAGTCAATCAAGTAAGATGTCCCCCTAATTCCAGAGGAGCAACGGCGGGACGATCAAAATTCTCCTTACGTAACTGGGCCCGGGATTTCCGGAGTTAGCTTTATCACCCGGGTGACAGGAATTGACTCGGACAATTCGGCCACCAGGCTTCTGTCGACCTCGTGTGCTTTCGCTGCGACCCCCTTCATCTTTGCGAGCACATCCGAGCCCTCGACCGTTGGCTTGTCAGCATAGTAATCAAACCATGGTAGACCACAACTATTGTAGTCAGCAGCGGTCACCGGTTGTGTTGGTGACTTTTCTCCGGTCACAGCCTTCCAATGTTCGCTATTCAATATCGAAACAAAGCAGCGTTCGGCGGTGGCAGGAACGGTTCATGCGCGAGGGGATAGCCGGCCTGTTGCGAGACAAGACGCGGCCGTCACGTATCAAGCGATTGCCGCAGGAAACTGTGGCGCAGGTGGTTGCGCTGACGCAGAAACCAGCACCCGGCGAGACGACGCATTGGACCTCGGCAACAATGGCCGAGG
>Ga0163153_10001733_pt1 | contig 33860 bp, 22 predicted proteins | sample OliLakLV19MP6IB1_FD_148629 | JGI IMG/M metagenome (GOLD analysis project Ga0163153, IMG submission 148629) | Freshwater microbial mat bacterial communities from Lake Vanda, McMurdo Dry Valleys, Antarctica - Oligotrophic Lake LV.19.MP6.IB-1 | ecosystem: Environmental > Aquatic > Freshwater >... | reverse complement strand
CGGCGCCGCTACCGGTGACCGTGGCGCCGCGGCGGCGGGCGCCATCGTCGGCCGTGCCGGCGCGCGCTGCATGGCGGGTGCCGGTGGCGGCACTGCGTACCCGGCGGCAGGTGTCGCGGGCACGGGCGACTGCCCATAGCCGGCCGAAGGGGACTGCGGACGCATCGACGGTGGCACTGCCACCACCGCCCCGCTGTTCTGTCGCTGCGACGTCATGCCGCCCGATGCAGAAGGCGGCCGCATCGACGGGGGCACCGCCACCACCGCGCCATTGCCCTCAACCTGCGGCGCCATCCCGCCTGACGACGGCGGACGCACCGATGGCGGTGCGGCCACGACGGCGCCACCGGAGCCCTGCGCGCCAAGGCCCCCGGACGACACCGGATTGCGCGGCGACAACGGCGTGCCGGTGCCAACCGGTCGCGATCCGGGCGGCACGGCACTGGTGGCACCGGACGATGCGGGCAACGCGACGCCGCCGGGCGTGCGGTCGATGCCCGTGCGATAAAACGTGGACGCCGGTGGCGGCGCGCCACCCGGCGCGCGCGATACCGGGATGCGGCCCAAGTCCGTGCGCACCACGGGCGCCGCCGTCAACGTCGGCGCCTGCGATGCAATGCCGCCTGACACCGCCACCATGTTCTGCGTGACCGGACGACGCGCGACGAACGCCGACGCAGGCATGGCGGTCATCCCCCCAGGCGCATTGAGGTTGACGTACCGCGCCGGCGGTGTCGACGGACGCACGTTGACGTCGACCGCATACGGCCGGTTGTAGCGCTGCCAGCACCCGTTGGAGCAGCGGCCCCACCACGGCCGGTAGGCCTCGCCCCACGCCAGCGGAACCCAACCGTACACCGGCGCGCCGGCCGTGACGGAAAAGCTCCAGGCCGCACCACCGGTCCAGCCGACCAGCGCCGGCGCCCAGAACGGTCGCGCGACATACGCGCCGGGCGTCCATGCCCAGCGGTTGCCGATGTACACCCAGCGCCCGTAGTGCGACGGTGCATAGCCCCATGGCGCGTAATCGACCCACGTCGGCCCCCAACCGCCAACCTGTGCCCAATAGCCATTGCGGTACGGCGCCCAGTCGGCGGCGACCTCCGTCGGGTACCACACGGCGCCGTATTCCGGCACCTGCGACCACGTGCCGTGCTCCTCGAGGTCGGCCCAGCCGACCATCTCGCGCGACACGTAGTTGTTGCTGCGGCCGCGGTCGTAGCGCCGGTCGCGCGTGGCGACCCACGCATCGAAGCCATCGCTGCCGAGTCCATTGCGCACATTGGCGTAGCGCGGGTCCGTGCCTTCGACATCCGCCGTTTGCCCGGGCAGGACCTGCTGGACGCCGCCGGCGGTCGTCACGTTGGCCTCGCCTTCGCGGACCACGAGGGCGGTGCGTTCGCGGTCTTCGCTGACGTCGATCCGGTACAAGCCGGTGCGCGTCAGCACGATCTGGGCATTCGGCGTATCGATGTACGCCACTTCGCCCGCATCGAGCACGCGGACACGTACGCTGACGCGCCCCTGCGCGACGAACAGCGCGAACTGGCGATCGTCGAGGCGCGACAGGTGCAGGTTGGTGTTGCCGGCCAGCCGGAACTGGCCCGCGCCGAAGTCGATTTCGGCGCGTGCATCGTTGCCGGCCCACAGGTTGTCGCCACCGGTGACCGGATAGTTGAGGCCGATGGGCGCCCATTGGTCGGGCGCATCCGCGGGCGACAGGAACAGTTCGCCGGCCAGCTCCGCCACGCGGCCCACCCGTCCGGGCAGGTCCTCTTCCGGCTGCGCTTGTGCCAATGCCGGCACCGCCACGATCAGGGATGCAAGTGCTAACAGGATGCTCGCAACAACGCGAATCGTTGCGGCAATGGCGCGGGAACCCGGGCGCAACAGCCAAGCAGCGGAACGTTTCATGGAAGCCTTATTATCACCTGACTACGACAACGCCGCCGCGGCGGCGTTCGTTGACCCGCCTGTCGCGGGCGAGGCCGCTCAAAGTGGATTAGAATCCACGGTTGAAATCGGGCCAATGATGAAGCCCGAGCACCAACGCACACAACCCACGAGGAGGTTTCAACATGCGGAGTTTTCGTCCGACGCTCGTCGCCGGCGCACTTGCCTTTGCCCTTTCTGCAGGCACCGCGTCCGCCCAGTTCAGCAATGCGTATTTTTTCGGCGACAGCCTGACCGACACGGGCTCGTATAAGCCTGTACTACCGCCGGGAACAGGACTTTTTACGACAAATCCCGGACCGGTGTGGGTAGCGCCTTTCACCCAGTACTATGGGTTATCTGCAAGCCCGGCCAACCAGGGCGGCAACGACTATGCCGAAGGCGGCGCCCGCGTCACATCATTGCCGGGGGTTCCGAACACTCCACCGACGGGCACTGCCACGCCGGTCTCCGTGCAGGTGGCGAATTTTCTGAGCAAGGGCCCTGCGGATCCGAACGCGATCTATTCGGTCTGGGCGGGCGCCAACGATCTGTTCTACCAATTGGGCTTGGCGCAAGCCGGATTGATCACGACTGCCCAACTTCAGGCAAACCTGGGCATCGCCGCGACCGACCTGGTCAAGCAGATCGCCACGCTCAATGCGGCGGGCGCAAAATACATCGTCGTGTTCAACGTGCCCGACATCGGCAAGACGCCGTTCGGCGTCGGTTCAGGTTCGGGTGCGCAGATTACTGCGTTATCCTCTTTCTTCAACAGCACGCTCTATGCCGGCCTTGACGCGACGGGTATCCAGACCATTCGGTTCAACGCCTTTGCCATGTTGAACGAGGTTGTCGCGAATCCCGGACTCTACGGCTTCACGAACGCATCCGCGCCTGCATGCGGCACGACGCCATCCTTATTGTGCACGGCAGCCAACCTGGTTACGCCCAATGCCGCGCAGACCTATGTATTCGCCGACGGCGTTCACCCGACGACGGCGGCGCACGCGATCATCGCCCAGGCCGTACAATCGATGATCACCGGACCGATGCAGATGGCCGCCCTTGGTGAAGCGCCGATGGCGGTCGAGCGCGCCAACTGGCGCGCCCTCGATGGCCGGATGATGTCCTCGATCAACGCACCCGGCCGCGGCGAGAAGTTTCAGACTTGGGCCGCTTATGACTATGCGAAGGACGATATCTTCGGCATCGGCCTGTCCGGCAGCGGCGATGTGAACACGATCTCGGTCGGCGCCGATATGCGCGTGTCCGGCAAGATGCTCGCGGGCATCCAGTTCGCGTACACGGAGTACAAGGGTGATTTCGGCAACAACGGCGGCGACTTCAAGCTGACCGAGCCCACGTTTACTGCCTACGGCGGTTACGGCGAAGGCCCGTGGTATGTCGGCGCGACGTTCGGCATCGGCTCGCTCGACTACGACACGACGCGCAACATCGTGCTGGGTGCCGCAACGCGTACCGAGACCGGCACCACGAAGGGTTACCACCTGACCGGCCGCCTCCTCGGCGGCTACTGGTTAAAGTATTCGAACTGGGACCATGGTCCCTTCGCCAAGCTCACCTACGAGAAGATCGTCGTGCGCCAGTTCTCCGAAAACGGCAACGACAGCACGGCGCTCAATTTCGACCAGCAGAACAACGATGCGTTCCTGTCGAGCCTCGGCTGGCAGGTGTCGGGCGTCGTCAGCGGCTTCCGTCCGTTCGCGCGTGCCACGTGGGAATACAACTTCAAGGACGACATCCGGCAGGTCACCGCGCGACCGATGGGCACCAACGGCTACTACACGGTCCCGGGATTCCAGCCGGATGACAACTGGTGGCTGTTCGATCTCGGCGTAAGCCGCGACTTCGGCAAGGTCACCGGGTTCCTGTCCGGCAATACCACGGCCGGCAAGGGCGACGGCGACTACTGGGCGGTGACCGTGGGCATCCGCGTGCCGCTGTAATTTTCTGGTTGTCGTCGTATCGACAGGGCTGCCGGAAACGGCGGCCCTTTTCGTTGGTGCGTGGTTTTTCGGTAAATGGGCCACGCGTGCGATCGGTTTGTACGGGTCGCATGCCTCCGAGCGAGCGCTTGCGAGGCTGAAGCCTCGCCTACAGACGCAGGGTGGGTCGCCGCATTGACCTTGCGAGGCTTAAAGCCTCGCCTACAACGCTTCGATCCGCCAGCGGGCCAGCGCGCGCAGGCCCGGTGCGGCGCGCGCGCCGTACCACGATGTCCATTCGCCATCGAGCAACGTCACCGGTTTGCCGGTTTGTTCTTCCAGCGCACGTCGGTCCTTTTCGCGAAAGGCGTAGGGCTCGGTGGACAACAGGATGCGGTCCGCCTCGCGCCAAGCAGGTTCATCGACTTCCAGCACCGGATAGCGCTGTTTCGCGACCGCATCGACGACATCCATGCCTGCGGTGGCAAGGGTTGCCGCAACATAGGTGTCCCGGCTGACGCTCATCCAGGGCGACTTCCAGATCAGGTACAGCACGCGTTCGCGCGGCAGCCGCGCGGTCACCGCCTGGGCTTCTGCGGAGGCAGCTGCAAAACTCGCGGCAAGGTCCGCGGCCTCGCTTTCGCGACCGAAGATCGCCGCGAAGAGTGCGAACAGCCGCAAGTTGTCCGCGGGGATCAGCGGATGCGTCACGATGACATGCGGCACGAAGGCGCGCGCGGCATCGACCACCTCGCGGCGATTCTCGTCGATGTTGACGATGAGGTGCGTGGGCGCCAGTGCGCGCAGGCGTTCGAGATCGGGGTCCTTGGTGCCACCGATCTTGCGCACCTGCCGCACCGCGGGCGCGGGGTGCACGCAGAAGCCGGTTCGCGCGATCACCTGAGGACCCAGCCCCAATGCAAAGAGCAATTCGGTCAGGCTGGGTACCAGCGAGGCAATCCGGACCGGCGCGACGGCCGGCAGATGCGCAACCCCTGCCCAGTCGGTGGCCGCCGACACGATCACCGGATCAATCGAAATGCCGGGGCTTGCGCTTGCGCGTGGCCAGTACCCGGTCGAGCACCGGCCTTGGCGTCACGCGCAGCAATCGTCCGAGCCAAGCCACCTGCCACGGCAGCACATAGAAGGGCTGCCGCCGCGCGATGGCACTCTCCATCAGTTCCGCTGCGCGTTCCGCGGTCAGGATGAAGGGCATCCGGTAGGGATTGCGCGCCGTCATCGGCGTGGCGATGAAACCGGGGCACAGCGTCAGGACATCAACACCACTGCCGCGCATCTCGATGCGCAGCGCCTCGAGATAGGTAATGACCGCCGCCTTCGAGGCCGAGTAGGCGCCGGCACCGGGCAGGCCGCGGAAGCCGGCGATGCTGGCAATGCCCGCCAACGTCCCACGACCTTCGCGGCGCATGGCTGCGGCAAACGGCGAGAAGGTGTTCACCACACCCATCACATTGGTGTCGAACACCGCCTGAAAGGCGGCGCGATCCGACGGCTCTTCGGTCAGCGTGCCGCGCGACACGCCGGCGTTGGCAATAACGATGTCGGGCGTGCCGAAGCGTGCGCAAAAATCCGCACCGGCCGTGGCAAGTGCCTCGCCATCACGAACGTCGAGGGCGTAGGTGACCACCGTGGCCGGCGCAACGACTGCGGCCACGCGTTGCAACTCCGGCGCACGGCGGGCGACCAGCCCCAGCGTGGCGCCCATGCCGGCATAGCGTCGCGCCAGGGCCTCACCGACGCCGGAACTTGCCCCGGTGAGGAACACCCGCATGGGAACCGGCGGTCAGGACTTCGGACGTTCGGCGCGTGCCTTCACGACCAGGGCGTCGATCGCTGCCGGGACGCCGGCGTGACCGTTCTGCATGCGCTCGGAACCGGTGACGAACTTGCCGTCGACGATCATCGTCGGCACCGACTGGATCTGGTAGACCTGCGCCTGCTGCTTGGCGCGATTGACTTTGCCGACGACGGTGAACGACGCGTACAGGTCTTCGACTTTCTTGCGATCGAGGCCCTTGGACGCGGCCCATTCGAAGAATTCCTTTTCGTTCCCGAGTTGGTTGCCCTTGCCGTGAATGGCCGAGAAGACCTCCGGCGAGAGCTTGTTCTCTTCACCCATCGCCTCGAGCGTGTAGTAGACACGGGCAAGATTCTCCCAGCGCGGCTGGAACACCACGGGAATACGACGAAGCTGGACATCCGCGGGCTTGTTCTTGAGCCACGCCTGCAGGTGGGGCTCGAGCTCGCCACAATGCGGGCAGCCGTAGGAGAAAAATTCGATGACCTCGATATTCTTGCCCGTCTCGACCGGCTGCGGGTTCTTGAGCCGCGCGTAATGGCGGCCCTCGACCAGGTCCTGGGCCAGGGCCCCGGTGGTGATGGCAAGCGCCACGATGGCAAAGGCGGTGGTGGCAAGTCCGCGCAGCGGCGCGAACGGGTGTTGGCGAATCATGCTTGCTCCCGGTGGTGGAGCGCGGCGAGGGGCCGCGCAATGTCAGTAACGGCGATTGGGCAGGTTTGGCCTACCGCAAGTTCCCTCGATGCAGCCACGGCTTGGCATCGAAGACGGGTCGGCTGGGGCGCCTGCGTCAGTATTTGATCACCGCCACGTCGAAGCCGTTGCGGGTGAGATCGGTGCGGATGCGGTTCAATTCGTCGGTATTGTCGTAGGGGCCAAGCCGCACCCGGAAGCGCACGCCCTTGTCAGGCAGCGTCCCGGACTGCACGTTGGCCTGCCAGCCCGACATTGCCAGGCGGGCCTTCAGGTTCTCGGCGTCGGCCTCCGTGGCGAACGAACCTGCCTGCAACCAGAACCGGTCGCCCGGCTTGGGAGCGGCGGCAGCAGCAGCAGCAGCAGCAGGTGCGGCCCCCACGGCGGCCAGCTTGTCGGCGGGCTTGTCAGCCGCCTTGTCCATAGGCTTGTCAGGCGATTTTTCCGCGGCCTTCGGCGCCGCCTTGTCCTTCGCTTCCCCGGCCACGACGCGGTCGGGCGACTTCTTCGCGTCGGCGGCAACCTTGGGTTCCTCCGTGCCGGGAAGGATCTTGTAGAAATCGAAGCGCGGCTTGTCTGCCGCCGGATCGGCCTTGTCCATCTTGTCCGTCCGCGACAATTTGGATGGGTCGCGCGGGGTTTCGCGCGACCCGGTGGTGACCGGGAACGGGCTGCCGGCGCGCATCAGGTAATACGCGACGCCTGCGGCGAGCCCCAGTCCCAGCACCAGGCCGATGAACACGCCGAGTAACGTGCCGCCGGCGCCGCGATGGCGGGGCGACGGCGGGCGCGACGCGGGCGCGGCAGTGGATCGGGCGTGGGAAGGTCGTGGCATCGCGGCGATGTTACACGGTGCTACATCTGCTCGGGTGCGGTGATCTTGAGCAGCGCCAGGCCGTTGCGCAACACCTGCCCGGCGGCCACGGCCAACGCCAGCCTGGCCGAGCGCACGGCGGGATCGTCGACTAAGAACCGCTCCGCATTGTAGTAGCTGTGAAAATCGCGGGCGAGGTCTTTCAGGTAGAACGTCAGCTGATGCGGTGCGTGCTCGCGCGCCGCGAGCGCAAGCTCGTCCGGATAGTCGGCCATCCGCCGCAACAGTGCTTCCTCGTAGGTGCTGACCAGCGCGGCGGTGTCCGCATCGCGCATGGCCGCCACCGCGCCGGCCGGCTCGATGCCCGCCTGCCGCAGCACCGAACACATGCGCGCATACGCGTACTGCACGTAGTACACCGGGTTGTCGTCGGATTGCGAGCGCGCGAGATCGACGTCGAACACGAACTCGGTGTCGCTCTTGCGCGATGCCAGGAAAAACCGGACCGCGTCGCGGCCGGCGTCGTCGATCAGGTCGCGCAGCGTGACAAAGGTGCCGGCGCGCTTGCTGATCTTGACCTCCTCGCCACCGCGCATCACGGTGACCATCTTGTGCAGCACGTACTCCGGATACCCCACCGGCACGCCGAGGTCGAGCGCCTGCAGGCCAGCGCGCACGCGCGTCACCGTGCTGTGGTGGTCCGAGCCCTGCACGTTGATCACTTCCTGATAGCCGCGTTCCCACTTGGTCACGTGATAGGCAACGTCGGGCACAAAGTAGGTGAAGGTGCCGTCGGACTTGCGCATCACGCGGTCCTTGTCGTCGCCGTAGTCGGTGGTCTTCAGCCACAGCGCGCCGTCCTGCTCGTAGGTATGGCCCGACGCGACCAGGTTTTTCACGGTAGCGTCGACGCGGCCGTCGGCGTAGAGCGAACTCTCGAGGAAATAGTTGTCGAACGCGACGCCGAAGGCCAGGAGATCGCGGTCCTGCTCCTGCCGCAGCTCGGCCACCGCGAACCGACGGATGGCATCGAGGTCGCCGAGGTCGGGGGCCGGTAACGCGAGATAGCGCTGCGCGATCTCGCGGATGTACTCGCCACGGTAGCCGTCTTCGGGGAACGCCACGGCCTCGCCGTGGATTTCGCGCGCACGCGCCTGCACCGACAGCGCGAGATTCTCGATCTGCGCACCGGCATCGTTGTAGTAGTACTCGCGCGTGACCGCATGTCCTTGCGTCTCGAGCAGGCTGGCGATGGCATCACCGAGCGCCGCCTGGCGGCCGTGGCCCACGTGCAGCGGCCCGGTGGGGTTGGCGGACACGAACTCGACCATCACCTGCTTGCCGGATGGCGTGGAGACGTGGCCGTATTGCGCGCCCTGTTGCAGGATGCGCGCCACCACCGACTGGCGAGCCTTCGGTGTCAGGAAGATGTTGATGAAACCGGCGCCGGCGATTTCCGCGCGATCGATCAGCGATGACGGCGGCAACGCGGCGATGAGTGCCTCCGCCAGCTGTCGCGGATTGCGCTGCGCGCGCTTGGCCAGCGCCATCGCCACGTTAGATGCGTAGTCCCCGTGCGCGGCCTGCTTCGGACGTTCGAGCGCGGCCGAAGTATCGGCGAAGGCAGGCAGCGCCTTGCCAATCGCCGCAGCCAGCAACTGCTGCACTTCGTGCTTCACGTCATTCATTGGCCAAGGGTATCGCTGGTGGGCGCTGCGTTTCGGAAAAGCCTTGGATTATAACGGCTCAACTCAACCAAACCCGGCAGGATCGACATCGATCGCCCAGCGCACACGCCGCTGGCCTGGAACGGTTGCCAGCGCCGCCAGCCATGCGCTCAGGAATCGCTGCAGCGCCGGGCGCCGCTCGCTTTGCACGGCGATCTGCGCGCGTTCGAAGCCGGCACGCCGCGCCAACAACGCGCTGACGGGTGCTAAGACCTCCACGTCCGCGTGCGCCATGGCGACAAGCTCCAGTGCCTGTGCATGCGCGGACGCGAGAAAGCGATCCACAGCGGCGCGTTCGTGCGCCTCGGCTGCCAGCAGCGCGACATGTGTATATGGCGGCAACGCCGCCATCCGGCGCTCGGCCAGCAGCGTGGCGGCGAGGTGTTCGTAGTCGTGCGCACGCACGGCCGCATACACCGGATGCGTCGCGAAATCGGTCTGCACCACCACTTCGCCGGGCAGCCCCGCGCGACCGGCACGGCCCGCCACCTGCATCAGCAGCGCACCCAGGCGCTCCGTCGCGCGGAAGTCCGCGCTGTACAGCGCGTTGTCGGCGCCCAGTACGCCCACCAGCGTCAGGCGGGGGAAATCGTGCCCCTTGGCCAGCATTTGCGTGCCGACGAGAATGTCGAGCTCGTTGGCGGCCACCTTGTCGCGCACGGCGGCAAAGGCACCGCGCGTGCGCGTGCTGTCACGGTCGACGCGCGCGATGCGCGCCTGCGGAAAGGCAGCGGCCAGCGCATGCTCGAGGCGCTGGGTGCCGTAACCAAGCGGCAGCAGGTCCACGTTGCCGCAGGTGGGGCAGGCAGCGGGCACGCGCTCCACGTGGCCGCAATGATGGCAACGCAACGACGGCGGCGCGCGGTGCACGGTGAGCCTGGCGCTGCAGCGCGGGCACTGCGCATCCCAGCCGCACGACGAACAGTTGAGCGACGGCGAGAAGCCACGGCGGTTGACGAAGATGAGCGACTGCTCGCCGCGCACCAGACGCGCCGCGATCGCCTCACGCATCTCCGCGCCGATGCCTTCCAGTTCGCGCGACGTGCGGTTGCCCACCAGCCGGATAACGGGGAGCACCGCGCGGGTATCGGCGCGTTCGCGCAGATCGAGACGGCGATAGCGCTGCTCGCGCACCTGCAGCCACGATTCGAGAGAGGGTGTCGCGCTGCCCAGCACGATGGGCACGCCGCGGTGGTGCGCGCGCCAGATCGCGATGTCGCGCGCGTGATAGCGAATGTTGTCCTGCTGCTTGTACGAGCTGTCCTGCTCTTCGTCGACGATGATCAGCGCGAGATCGGGCAGCGGCGCAAAGATCGCCAGGCGCGTTCCCACCACGAGTCGCGCGCGCCCCGAGGCCGCCTCCAGCCAGTGCGCGCGGCGCGATGCCGGCGTCAAACCGGAGTGCAATAGCGCGATGTCGATGCCGGGAAGTGCCGCATTCAGTCGCTCCGCAAGCTGTGGCGTGAGATTGATTTCGGGCACCAGCAACAGCACCTGCCCGCCTGCCGCGATCGCGTGTTGTGCCGCGGCCATGTAGACGTCGGTCTTGCCGCTTCCGGTGACGCCGAAGAGCAGATGCGCGCTGAACCCCGCGGAGCCCGCCGTGACGATCGCGTCGATGGCGGCTTGCTGCGCGGCATTGAACGGCACCGTCGCCGCCACGCCGCCAGCGGACGTCGCGGCAACACGCTTGGGGCGCCGCGTTCGGGCGTCGCCCGCAGGAAGTGGCGGCACGGCCAGCGCCAACGCCTGGCCGGGCGGCTCCTGGTAATAAGCGGAGACGAATGCGGCCAGTGCCAGCACATCGTCGGCCATAGGGGGCACGTCGACGATGTCGGTAAGCGTCTGCAACTTGTCGTGCGGCACTTCGGACGCCGCCACGATCTCTGTCACCACACCCACCATGCGCCGCGGTCCGAGCGCGACGCGCACCACGCTGCCGCGCACGACCGGTGCGCCATCGGGAACCCAGTAGTCGAATGCCGTCGCGGCAGCGACGGGAAGAGCAACGCGCGCTATCGGCATTTAAAGAAAACGTGTCGGCGCGCGAAAGTCACGGCAAGACGCGAGTTGTAGAGTTCCAAATCTTGAGGCCGTACGAAAGCTTCAAGTCCCAAGTCGTTATTTTCAAAGGATTGGCTAGAAACGCGGGATCATATGTGGATAACTATGTGCGTAAGTGTCTTAGGCGCCGAACCCATTATGGCGCAGGCATCCGCCCCCGCGTACCCGCAGGGCGGGCATCGTGCCGAAAAACCTTGCTTCTTTAGCAAGTTGCGGATTTCCCGGGCGTCCGTAGCCACGTGCCCGGCCGGCACCGCCCGAATCCGCTGCCGATGTGCATAACTGGCTGCCGGAAACCGCGTCGCGGCCCGTTTGTCAAGCCCCCGCAACGCCAGCAGGGGCGCGGGTTGCGCGCGTTTTTCCCTAGGGCGCACCACGCAACTCAAGCAACGGCGCGGGTTTCCCGGGAGGTAGCGTGCACGGCCTCCACCAGCGCTGCCACATTTTCCGGTGGCGTTCCGGGCACGATGCCGTGCCCGAGGTTGAAGATATGACCCGGTGCCGGGCCCGCCGCACGGACGATGGCCGAGGCCTCGCGTGCCACCGTGGCCGGATCCGTGAGCAGCACCAACGGGTCAAGGTTACCCTGCAGCGCCACCCGATGGCCCACGGCAGCGCGCGCCTGCGCGATGTCGATCGTCCAGTCGAGCCCGACGCCGGAAGCACCGCAGGATGCGATTTCCTCCAGCCACACGCCGCCGCCCTTGGTGAACACGATGGTCGGCACGGTGCGCCCGTCCGCAGCGGGTTGCAACGCCGCCAGGATGGAGCGCATCGGCCCGAGCGAGAACCGGCGGTATGCAGCCGCCGACAGGAGCCCGCCCCACGTGTCGAAGATCATTACCGCATCGGCGCCGGCGGCAATCTGTTCGTTGAGGTACGCGGTGACCGCAAGTGCGTTGACCTGGACCATGGTGTCGAGCAGGTCCGGGCGCATGCTGGCCATCGTGCGGACGCGCGCGAAGTCGGGGCTGCCGCCGCCTTCGATCATGTAGCTCGCCAGCGTGAACGGGCTGCCGGAAAATCCGATCAGCGGCAGCCGTCCGTGCAGTTCGCGCTTGATTTGCGCCACCGCCGCGAACACATATCCAAGCTTGGCCATGTCGGGCACGCGCAGCGCGCGGACGGCAGCCTCGTCGCGCACCGTGGTCGCGAAGCGCGGTCCCTCGCCTTCCGCGAACGTGAGTCCCAGCCCCATCGCATCGGGAATGGTCAGGATGTCGGAGAAGAGGATCGCGGCATCGAGCGGAAAGCGCGCCAGCGGCTGCAACGTCACCTCCGTGGCCAGGTCCGGATTGGTGGCAAGCCCCATGAAGCTGCCGGCGCGCGCGCGCGTCTTCTGGTATTCCGGCAGGTAGCGGCCGGCCTGGCGCATCAGCCACACCGGCGTGTGCTCGGTGGGCTCGCGCCGGAGTGCACGCAGGAAAGTGTCGTTCTGGAACATGGTTGCCTTCACGGATGTCGGACCTGCTGCTCAGCGCGGCAATAGAGACGATCCCATCAGGAATTCATCCACGGCGCGCGCGGCCTGGCGGCCTTCGCGGATCGCCCACACGACGAGTGACTGGCCGCGCCGGATGTCGCCGGCGGCAAACACCTTGTCCACGGAAGTACGGTAGTTGTCGGTGTCCGCCTTCACATTGGAACGCGCATCGCTTTCCACGCCCAGTTCCGCCAGCAACCCTGCATGCACGGGTCCGGTGAAGCCCATCGCGAAGAGCACCAGGTCGGCCTTCAACTCGAACTCGCTGCCGGGGATTTCCACCATCTTCGGCGGGGCGTTGCCGTCGCGGTGCCACTCGACCCGCGCGCCGATCAATTTTTCCACCTTGCCGTTGCGCCCTTCGAAGCGCTTGGTGGTGACGGACCAGTCGCGGTCGCAGCCTTCCTCATGGGAGGACGACGTGCGCAGCTTGATCGGCCAGTTCGGCCACACGAGCGGCTTGTTCTCGGATTCTGGCGGTTGCGGCAACAGCTCGAACTGCGTGATCGATGCCGCGCCGTGCCGGTTGGACGTGCCGACGCAATCGGAGCCCGTGTCGCCGCCGCCGATCACGACCACATGCTTGCTCGTGGCCTTGATCTGGCCGGGCACCGTGTCGCCGGCCACCACCGCGTTCTGCTGCGGCAGGAATTCCATCGCGAAATGGATGCCGTCGAGATCGCGTCCCGGAACGCCCAAGTCGCGCGGGGTCTCGGCGCCACCGGTTAATACCACCGCGTCGAAATCGGCCAGCAGCTTGTTGGCAGGCAGGTCCACACCGACGTTCACGCCGGCACGAAACGTGACGCCTTCCTGCGCCATCTGCGCCATCCGCCGGTCGATGAGGCCTTTCTCCATCTTGAAGTCGGGAATGCCGTAGCGCATCAGCCCGCCGATGCGATCAGCCTTTTCGAATAGCACCGCATCGTGTCCGGCGCGCGCCAGCTGCTGCGCGCAGGCGAGGCCCGCGGGCCCGGAGCCGACGATGGCCACGCGCTTGCCCGTCTTGCGCGCGGGCGGCTGCGGCACTACCCATCCCTCTTCCCAACCCTTGTCGATGATGAAGTGCTCGATCGACTTGATGCCGACCGCATCGTTGTTGATGTTGAGAGTGCACGACGTCTCGCACGGCGCGGGGCAAATGCGGCCGGTGAACTCCGGGAAGTTGTTCGTCGCGTGCAGCACCGTGAGCGCGTTCTGCCACTGGTGGCGGTACACGAGGTCGTTCCAGTCGGGGATGACGTTGTGCACCGGGCAGCCGCTCTGGCAGAACGGGATGCCGCAATCCATGCAGCGGGCACCCTGCTTCGCGGCCTCATCGTCCTTCAGCACCATGATGAACTCGCGGTAGTGACGCACCCGCTCGGTCGTCGGTTGCGCGGCTTCCTGGACGCGCTGCAGCTCGAGAAACCCGGTGATCTTGCCCATGGCGTCGTCAGTTCGTTGATCGAATCGCCGCCGCCCGGTCGGGCAGCGGCACATCGTGGAGGATGGTGATGCGCGCTGCCGCGTCAGGCTGCAGCGCGCTGCTTGGCGACAGGTGCTGCACGCTTGGCGTTCTCGCGCTCGCGCATTTCGGAGAGCGCGCGCCGGTATTCATGCGGGAACACCTTCACGAACTTGGCGAACGCGCGATCCCAGTCGTCGAGAAGCTTCAGCGCCAGCGCACTGCCGGTGAAGCGCAGGTGCCGCTCCACCAACTCGCGCACCAGCACTGCGTCGCATTTGCCTGCATGCCGGTGCCGGCCCTTGCCCGCCGCCTCGAGTTCGGCTTCCGCTGCAGCCTGCGCCGCCTCGGATTGCAGCGGCTCGATCGCCACCATCGCCATGTTGCAATGCGCGGCGAAGCTGCCGTCCGGATCGTAGACGTAGGCCAGCCCGCCGCTCATGCCGGCTGCAAAGTTGCGGCCGGTCTTGCCAAGGACGACGACCGTGCCCCCCGTCATGTACTCGCAGCCGTGATCGCCCGTCCCTTCGACCACCGCCGTGGCGCCGGAATTGCGCACGCAGAAGCGCTCGCCGGCCACGCCGCGGAAGAAGCCTTCGCCGGCCGTCGCGCCGTACATCACGGTATTGCCGATCACGATGTTGTCTTCAGCCTTGGCAGGGCACGCGGGATCGGGGTACACGACGATGCGACCGCCCGACAGCCCCTTGCCAACGTAATCGTTGGAGGCACCCTGCAGCTCGAACGTGATGCCGTGCGCCAGGAATGCGCCGAAGCTCTGGCCGCCGATGCCGCTGAAGGCCACGTGGATCGTGTCCTCCGGCAGGCCCTCGTGGCCGTACTTCTGCGCGATGGCGTTCGACAGCATCGCACCGACGGAACGATTGGCGTTGCGAATCTTCTGGGTGATGCGCACCGGCTTGCCGTGCGTCAATGCGGGCTCCGCCGCCGCGATCAGCTGGTGGTCGAGCGCATGCTCGAGGCCGTGGTCCTGCACCTCCTTGTGCGAACGCGCGACATCGGCCGCCACCTTCGGCTGGTGGAACACGCGCGAGAAATCGAGTCCGCGCGCCTTCCAGTGCGCAACTCCTGCACGCATGTCGAGGAGGTCCGCCCGCCCGATCAGTTCCTCGAAGGTGCGAAAGCCCATGTGCGCCATCAATTCGCGCACTTCTTCGGCCACGAAGAAGAAATAATTGACGACATGCTCGGGCGCGCCGGTGAACTTGCGGCGCAGCACCGGATCCTGCGTGGCGACGCCCACCGCGCAGGTATTGAGATGGCACTTGCGCAACATGATGCAGCCAGTCACGACCAGCGGCGCGGTGGCAAAGCCGAATTCGTCGGCGCCCAGCATGGCGCCGATCACGACGTCGCGCCCGGTCTTCATCTGGCCGTCGACCTGGACGGCAATGCGCCCGCGCAGGCGATTCAGCACCAGTGTTTGCTGCGTTTCCGCGAGGCCTAACTCCCACGGCGTGCCGGCATGCATGATCGACGACACGGGCGATGCGCCGGTGCCGCCGTCGTGACCGGCGATCGTCACGTGATCGGACTTGGCCTTGGCGACACCCGCGGCCACCGTACCCACGCCAACCTCGGACACAAGCTTCACCGAGATCGAGGCCTTCGGATTGGCGTTCTTCAGATCGTGGATCAGTTGCGCGAGGTCCTCGATCGAATAGATATCATGATGGGGCGGCGGTGAGATGAGGCCCACGCCGGGCACCGAAAAACGCAGTCTGGCGATGTATTCGGAAACCTTGTGTCCAGGTAGCTGTCCGCCCTCGCCGGGCTTCGCACCCTGCGCCATCTTGATCTGGATCTGGTCCGCCGACGCGAGATATTCGGCCGTGACACCGAAGCGACCGGAAGCCACCTGCTTGATCTTCGAGCGGAGGCTATCGCCCGCCAGTAGCGGTATGTCGTGCTCGATCTGCGCCTTGCCGAGCACCGTGGCCAGCGTGTCACCCGCCACCACGCCACTCGAACCCGTGCGCAGCTCGTTGCGATAACGCGCCTCGTCCTCGCCGCCCTCGCCGGTATTGGACTTGCCGCCGATGCGGTTCATCGCCACGGCCAGCGTGGTGTGGGCTTCCGTCGAGATCGAGCCCAGGCTCATCGCGCCGGTGGTGAAACGCTTCACGATCGATACCGCCGACTCCACCTCCTCGATGGGGACCGGCGGGAGGTCCGTGCCCCTGAACTCGAAGAGGCCACGGAACGTCTTCAACTCGCGACTTTGCTCGTTGATCAGCTTCGCGTAGTCGCGGTACGTCGAGAAACTGTTGGAGCGCGCCGCGTGCTGCAACTTGGCGATCGATTCAGGCGTCCACATGTGGGCTTCGCCGCGGGTGCGGTACTGATACTCGCCACCCGGGTCGAGCATTTCGTGCAGCAGCGGATCGTTGCCGAACGCCGACGCATGCAGGCGGGCCGACTCTTCGGCAACTTCGAAGAGGCCGATGCCCTCGACGTTGCTCGCGGTGCCGGTGAAATACTTGTCGACGAAAGCGCGCTGCAACCCCACGGCCTCGAAGATCTGCGCGCCGCAGTACGACTGGTAGGTGGAGATGCCCATCTTGGACATCACCTTGTAGAGCCCCTTGCAGATGGCCTTGATGAAACGCTTGCCCGATTCCTTCGGATCGATCGCCGGGTTCGACAGCGACAATTCCGCCAACGTCTCGAGCGCCAGGTACGGGTGGATGGCTTCCGCGCCATAGCCCGCCAGCAACGCGAAGTGATGCACTTCGCGCGCCGTGCCGGTCTCCACGACGAGCCCGGTAGACGTGCGCAGGCCGTTCTGCACCAGATGCTCGTGCACGGCGGCCGTGGCCAGCAAGGCCGGAATGGGCAGGGCTTCGGACGACACCGCGCGATCGGAGAGGATCAGGATATTGAAGCCTTGCCGGATCGCATCTTCGGCGTGCGCGCACACGCTGGCCAGTGCGGCTTCCATGCCGTTGGCGCCCCAGGCGGACGGGTAGCAGATGTCGAGTTCGGTGGACCGGAACGCGCCGTCGGAATAGAGCTCGACATGGCGCAGCTTCTCCATGTTGTCCGACGTCAGGATCGGCTGCGCCGCCTCGAGCCGCATCGTGGGCTTGGTGACGCCGGCTTCGTAGTCGACCTCGAGCAGGTTGGGCCGCGGTCCGATGAACGTCACGAGCGACATCACCAGTTCCTCGCGGATCGGGTCGATGGGTGGGTTCGTCACCTGCGCGAAGAGCTGCTTGAAATAGTTGTAGAACACCTTTGGCCGGTCGGAGAGTACCGTCAACGCGGCGTCGTTACCCATCGAGCCCAGCGGCTCCTCACCGTTCTCTGCCATCGGCGTCAACAGCAGCTTCACGTCTTCCTTCGTGTAGCCGAACGCCTGCTGGCGATCGAGAAGCGGCACCTCGGAGGCAAGCGCGGGCGCGGGCTCGGGCATTTCCTCGAGGCGCAGCCGGCAAGCCTTGATCCACTCGCGGTAAGGCTTCTGCGTGGCCAGCGTGCGCTTCAGCTCGTCGTCGTCGACGATGCGCCCTTGTTCCAGATCCACCAGCAGCATCTTGCCCGGCTGCAGGCGCCATTTCTTGACGATGCTGGCTTCCGGGATGTCGAGCACGCCAACTTCCGACGCCATCACGATCATATCGTCGTCGGTGACGATGAAGCGCGCGGGCCGCAGACCGTTGCGGTCGAGCGTGGCGCCGATCTGGCGGCCATCGGTGAAGGCCATCGCGGCAGGGCCGTCCCACGGCTCCATCAGCGCGGCGTGATACTCGTAGAACGCACGACGATCCTCGTCCATCAGCGGATTGCCCGCCCAGGCCTCGGGGATCATCATCATCATCGCCTGCGACAGCGGATAGCCGCCCATCACCAGCAGCTCGAGCGCATTGTCGAAGGCCGCGGAATCGGACTGGCCGTCGTAGATCAGTGGCCAGAGCTTCGGCAGGTCGTCGCCCAATACCGTCGAGGCGATGGCGCCTTCGCGCGCTCTGATCCAGTTGAAGTTGCCGCGCAACGTATTGATCTCGCCGTTGTGCGATATGAAGCGGAACGGATGTGCCAAGTCCCACGTCGGAAACGTGTTGGTGGAGAAGCGCTGGTGCACCATCGCCAGCGCCGACACCATCGTCGGGTCGGCCAGGTCGAGGTAGAACTCGCCGACCTGATGCGCCAGCAGCATGCCCTTGTAGACGATCGTGCGCGTCGACATCGACACGACGTAGAACTCCTTGCCGTGGCGCAACTGCAATGACTGGATCGCGTGCCCGGCGCGTTTGCGCAACACGTAGAGCTTGCGTTCGAAGGCGTCCTGGTCGGCCGTTTCCGGGCCGCGCGCGATGAATACCTGCCGGATCACCGGCTCGACTTCCTTCGTGCGCTCGGACAAGCCGCTGTTGTCGACTGGCACGTCGCGCCAGCCGAGCAGCAGCTGGCCTTCGGCATCGATTGCACGCTCGATTTCCTGCTCGCAGGCCATCCGGGATGCCGGTTCGCGCGGCAGGAACACCATGCCCACGCCGTAGTGGCCGATGGCGGGCAACGTGATGCCGAGCTTGCCGCAGGCACGGCGCAGGAAGGCGTCAGGCAGCTGGATCAGGATGCCGGCGCCGTCGCCCTGCAACGGGTCGGCGCCGGTCGCACCCCGGTGCGTCAGGTTCTCGAGGATCTGGAGACCGCGGCGGACCACGGAATGATCCTTGCGACCCTTGATGTGCGCGATGAACCCGAGTCCACAGGCATCGTGCTCGTGGCGCGGGTCGTACATGCCCTGCGCCGCTGGTGGCCAATGCGAAGAATCCTGCGCGTCCATCGTCTTCGAGTCCTTGAATCCGGGGGTTGATCGCCTGGTGCGACCGAAATTTGCTCCGCCGGCGCCCGCACACCGGAACCGGACCGAAACCGATCCATACTACTCGCGATGCTGCGTTGCGGCAATCGTGTCTGGGGCATCGTGTCTGGGCTGCACGCGCAACGCGTCGCTGCTGTCACTTCCATGCCTACGGACGCAACAGCATCCGCCGAGCGGCAGGTTTTCCCGCAGGGCGGACTTGCGCCGTACCGCTACTTGGGCTTTAATCTGAACAATATTGGCTAGATGCTTGTTGCAGCATTCAATTCAGTCGCGAAGCCGCAACATTTTAGGACAACATCATCAGGAATCAATCATGGTAGAACCGCGCCTCTCCGCTTGGCTGCGCCCGACTCTCGCCCTCGTCGGGCTTGCCGGGATTCTGACCCTTGCCGGCTGCGGCGGCGGTAGTGGTGCCCCCAACAATCCATTCGAGCCGCCGCCAGTGGTGCCGATCCTGACGGTGCAGCCGGCCAATATCACGGCTTACTCGGGCGTTCCGACCACGGTGACGATCACCAGCGGTCAGGGGCCGTTCACGGTGTTCAGTAACGACACGGCGGTACTCCCGGTCACCGCAAGCGTGGCGGGCAACACCATCGTCGTGCTGCCGAACCAGGTCACCGCCGACACCACGGTCCAGCTGACCGTGCAGGATGCGTTTGGCAACACCAAGCCCGTCACCGTCAGCGTGAAGGCGGCACCCATCCTCAATGCGCTGGCCTTTGCGCCCAGTGGTTCGGATTGCGGCACCGACTTGTGTTCCGGACAAGCGGGTACGGCTACCGTGACCGCCTCCGGTGCCGCCGGGGTTCCGCTGACCAACCGCACCATCCGCTTCGACATCGTGTACGGCCCGATCGGCATCATGACCACCAATCCTGCCACACCGGTCGCGCAGAACCTGACGGTCGTGACCGACACCAGGGGCGTGGCCACGGTCGGCATCCTGGCCGTCGCCAATTCGACGACGCAGCCGGCGCAACTCCGCGCCACCGATGTCACGTCGGGCAACCAGCAGATTGCCAACCTGACCGTGGTCAACAACACGGTCGCCGTGCAATCGCCGCTCACCGTCGTGCCGGATACCGCCACGATCACCGGCGCCTTCCTCAACGTGTGCTCCACCGGATTCCGGATCAACTATTACATCTACGGCGGCACGCCGCCGTACTCGATCTCGTCGACGTTCCCGGCGAGCGTCACGCTGGTCAACAGTTTCGTGGCCCGGAGCGGCGGTTTCTTCGAGGCGATCACCAACGGGGCCTGCGTCAATCCGTTGCAGTTTACGATCGTTGATTCGGCCGGCAAGCAGACCACCGCATCGCTGATCAACACCCCCGGCACCGCGGCACCGCCGTCGGCACCCGCGCTGTCCATCGCGCCGGGCGCCGTGGCCGCCACCAGCTGCAGCGGCAAGACCTTCACGTTCCTGCCCACCGGCGGCACGCCTCCGTACAACGCGTACCTCGCCGGATTCGCGGGCTCGGCGCCTCCCACGCTGACGCCAAGCGTCATTCCGGCCGAGGGCGGTACGATCACGGTAACCTTCCAGGCTCCGGAACCGATCACCGGGACGACGACAGTCGTCGTCGGCGATTCGACTGTTCCGCAAAAGACCATCTCGGCCACGATCACATGCACGGCACCGGTCATCCCGCCGGTCGTGGTTCCGCCGCTCAACATCACGCCGGGCTCCGCGGGCACCGCCACGACGTCGTGCGTGAACCAGATCTTTAACTTCTCGGTCACAGGGGGCACTGCGCCCTACACGGTGTCGTTCTCGGCGGTACCGCCTGCCAGCGGGCTGATCTCGCCCACGGCGATTGCGAATAGCGGAGGCGGCTTCACGGTCACCGGCCTGCAGGACACCACGACCGGCGGCGCGAGACTGACCAACATCGCGGTGCGCGACTCGAGCTCGCCGCAGTTGGTGCAGATCGTAGGCATCACCTGCCAGTAGGGTAGTCAACAGACCCACGCCAACGGCCGCTTGCGCGGCCGTTGGTTTTTATGAGGTGCGGACTGTCGCAGCCCGGCCGCCCTGCATGCGGTACCGGGGCGAATGCTAGGTCGGCAGGATAGCGGCGAGGTCTGCGTCAGGCACCGCGTCGGTGACGACGGCAACACCCAGTGCATCGAGCAGTACGAAGCGTACCCGTCCCGCCGCGACCTTCTTGTCGCGCCCCATCAGGTCGAGCCAGCGCGCCAGCGGCAGCGATGGCGCTGCCGTCGGCACAGCGAGTTGCTGCAACAGCGTCACCAGCCGGTCGACATCGCCGGCAGGCAGTCCGCGCACCCGCGCCGACAATCGTGCCGCCAGCACCATGCCCGCCCCGACGGCTTCGCCGTGCAGCCATGCGCCGTATCCGGCGTGCGCTTCGATCGCGTGGCCGAAGGTATGGCCGAAGTTGAGCACCGCACGCACGCCGCCTTCGCGCTCGTCCATGGCCACGACCGACGCCTTGATCACGCAGCTCTCGTGGATCGCATGACGCAGCGCGTCCGGATCCGAGGCGGCCAGTTGCGCAACGTTGCGCTCAAGCCAGGCGAAGAACCCGGCATCGCGGATCGCGCCATGCTTGATGACCTCGGCCATGCCGGCTGCCAGTTCGCGCGGCGGCAGCGTCGCGAGGCATGCGGTATCGATCAGCACCATGCGCGGCTGATGGAACGCACCGATCATGTTCTTGCCCAACGGATGATTGATGCCGGTCTTGCCGCCGACGGAGGAGTCCACCTGTGCCAGCAATGTCGTCGGTACCTGCACGAACGGCATGCCCCGCTGGTAGATCGCGGCCGCAAAACCGGTGACGTCGCCGACCACGCCGCCCCCCAGCGCGATCAGGGCCGTGCTGCGCTCGGCCCGCATTTCCAGCAGCCGGGTCAGCAGGTCGTCGAGGGTGCGCTGATGCTTGTGCGCCTCGCCGTCAGGAATGGTGATGGTATCGGCCGCAATGCCTGCCGCCGTCAGGCTGCGCAGCAGCGGTGACAACCAGTGGGCGGCCACGGTCGGGTTGGTGACGACGATCACGCGGCGCATTGATTGCGTCTGCAGCAGCGATCCGGCGCGATCGAGCACGCCGCGGCCGATGTGGATCGGGTAGCTGCGTTCGCCGAGCGCAACGTCAAGCGTCGTGATCATGTTGTCAGTCATGCCTGGGGATCCGGGAACGCGAAGAGCCGCACCAGCCGCATGACTTCGGCGCGCTCCGATTCGACGACGTGATCGGCCACCTCGCGGTAGAACGCATCGCGCTGGTGGTACAGCTCGGTCAGCCGCAGCATCGGGTCGCCCGTCTGCAACAGCGGCCGGTTGCGACTGTGCCGCACCCGCTCCCACAGCGTGACCGGTTCGGCGTGCAGGTAGAGAACGGTGCCGTTGTCCTTCAGGCGGACGCGATTGGCCGGCCGCAGCACGGCGCCACCGCCGGTGGACAGGACGATCCCATGCAGCCGGGTGAGTTCGGCCATCGTCATCTCTTCACGGTCGCGGAAGCCCGTCTCGCCTTCGATCTCGAAAATCGTCGGGATGGAGACCCCGAGGCGATGCTCCAGCTCCACATCGGCATCGACGAAGCGCTTGCGCAGGCGTCGCGCCAGTTGCCGGCCCAGCGTCGATTTGCCGGCCCCGGGAAGGCCGACCAGAAACAAATTGCCCCGGTGCAGGGGCACCGGGGCAATGAGGGGTGGATTGCTGGCCGGTTCGCCCGTCGTTTCGTTCACCGCACCGAGGTTACCGTATCCCGGACGATGCGCGGCGTGAGAAAGATCAGGAGTTCGACCTTTTCGCTGGTGGTGCCCGTTTGCTTGAACAGGTAGCCCAGGATCGGCAGATTGCCGAGCCATGGCACCTGCGTCACGTCGTTGCGAATTTCTTCCTCGTAGATGCCGCCGATCACTGCCGTATCGCCGTTGTTGACCGAGATCTGCGTGACGACGTTTTTGGTGTCGATCGAGGGCACCTGGAAGCCACCACCTAGCGGCACGAACCGCCCCACCGAGTCCTTGCGCACCTCGACCACCATGATGATGCGGCCATCGGCCGTGATCTGCGGCGTGACTTCGAGGCGCAGCACGGCCTTTTTGAAGGCCACCGTCGCCGGCTGGTTGGCGCTGCCCGGCGTGACATAAGGAATTTCCGTGCCCTGCTCGATCGCCGCCTTCTGGTTGTCGCCGGTGACCACACGCGGGCTCGACACGACCTTGCCGCGGGCATCGGCTTCAAGGGCCGACAACTCGAGGTTGATCAAGTTGCCGCTGCCGAGGTTGATCAGTGTGAGTGCAAGCTGGCCGGCCGCATTGGGGACTGGCAGATTCACGTTCAGCTGCGGCGAATCGGAGTAGCCGGCTGAGGCGAGACCGGACGCCAGCTCGAACGGCGTCTGCGTACGCGTTTCGCGAATCAGCCGGTCGCCTTCCGTTCGCACCACGGGCGTGGTGTTGAGCGAGCCACTGGAACCGGCCGCGTACTTGTTGCTGAGCGTGAAGCCGGTCTGTTGCCCGAAGCGAACACCCAATTGCTGGCTGAATTTGTCGTTGGCGATGACGATACGGGCCTCGATCAGCACCTGCCGGATGGGCGTGTCGATCTGCCGGATGATGCGGCGGACGTCCTCGAGCCGTTGCGCCGTGTCCTGCACGAACAGGATATTGGAGCGTGGATCGACCACCGCCACGCCGCGCCGGCTCAGGATCGAACCCTGGCCGCCCGTGGTGGCGGTTTGCCCGGCACCCGCGCCGACCTGCTGCTGGCGATTGCTGGTGACCAGGCGCTCGAGGTCCGAGGCCTTGATGTAATTCAGCTGGAACGATTCGGACACCAGCGGCTCGAGCTCGCCGATCTGGATGGCGTTTTCAAGCTGCTGCTTTTCCTTCAGCGCCAATTCTTCCCGCGGCGCGATCAGCACGACATTGCCGTTTTTGCGCATGTCGAGGCCCTTCGTCTGCAGGATGATGTCAAGCGCCTGGTCCCACGGGATGTCCTTGAGGCGCAGCGTGAGGTTGCCCTGCACGGTGTCGCTGGTGATGATGTTGAGGCCGGTGAAATCGGCGATGACCTGCAGCACGGCGCGCACTTCCACGTTCTGGAAGTTGAGCGACAGCTTTTCACCCTTGTAGCCGCCACGGGAACCCTGAATGAGCTTGTTCGGGTCTTCCTGGATGGGCTTGATCTCGATGATGAAGCGGTTGTCGGTCTGGTAGGCCGAGTGTTCCCACAGCCCGCGTGGCTCGATGACCATGCGCGCGTTAGAACCTTGCGGGAACGTCTCGACGGTGACCACCGGCGTGCCGAAGTCAGCCACGTCGATCCGGCGTTCGAGGTTGCGCGGCACGTTGGTCTTCAGGAAATCGACCACCAGCGTACGGCCCTGCTGCCTGATGTCGATGCCGGCGGAACTGTCCGACATGTCGACCACGATACGGCCTTCGCCGTTGCGTCCGCGGCGAAAATCGATGTCACGCAGCGCATGCTGGGTTTCACTGGGCTTGGCTTCGGCGAAGCGCTGCACGGCGTCGGACCCCGGCTTGACCGCTTCCTGGTCGTTCAGCGTGACAATGACGGCATTGCCTTCAACCACAGTCTCGAATGTCTGCGGCTTGTTGAGGTTGAACACGACGCGGGTGCGATTGCCCGCCGTGATGAGATTGAAGCTGCGCAATGCGGCTTCGTCCACCGTGCGTTGCGTGGCGCCGAGTCCGTTGGCGGTGTCCATGAAATCGAGGGCGATGCGCGGCGGGCTCTGGATGGAGAACGTGGCGGGCGGATTGGCCGGCGGATTCTTCAGTTGGAACCGCACCACGGTGCGTCCGGAGCTGGCCTTGGAAACGGTGACGCCTTCAAGACTGTTGGCCGTTTGCGCAATTGCGGCGCCTGCGACGAGCCAAGCGCAAAGTGCCGCCAGAAGGACACTCCATCCCCGGGGCCAAGTTCGCGCCGCGGGAGGTGTGGGGATGCCGGTCAAGGCGTTCATCGTCTGCGCTCCTGTGGTCGTGCGTCAGCCTGCTGCAACTGCAATGTGCTCGAGCGTTCGGTCCAGTCGCCGGCACCGTCCTGCACCAGTTCCTTCAGCTTCACTTCACTGTCACCGATCCCGGTGACGACGCCGAAATTCTGGCCGAGGTAGTTGCCCGCGCGCACCTGGTACACGTCCCGCTCCGGCGTGCGCACCAGCGCGAACACCGTCTTGTTCTTTTCCAGCGTTCCGACCATCAACAGCGACTCGAGCGGGAAGGCCTCGAGGGGCTCGCGACGGCGCGTCAAGTCCGGGGACAGCTTGCTGGCACCTTTCGTGGGCTCGATCTTGCGCGGCTTGAACGGATCAGGCAGGTCGAACGCGTTGTAGGCGAAGGGATCGTAGGACCTGATCTGCGGCAACGGGTCGAGCTTGCCGCGCGCGCCCTTGCCCTGGTCGTTCATCCACGCCCGGAGATCCTGGTGGCTTTCTCCACCGCAACCTGCGAGCACGAAGGCCGCCACGGTCAACGCCATTGCGCGCGATATATATCCCCCCGAGCGGCGCTGCGCACCGCCCCCCCCAGGGGGCGATCGCCTTGGGTCGGCCCGGCGGCGGTAGAATCCCCCCGAGCGGCGCTGCGCACCGCCCCCCCCAGGGGGCGATCGCCTTGGGTCGGCCCGGCGGCTCTCATTTCTTGCCCTTGCCCTTGTCTTTGGCCGCCTTGGCCTTGGCAATGGCCCTCTGCTTCGCAATCTCATCTTCGTCGAGATAGCGGAAGGTCTTGGCTTCGGCGTCGAGCGAGAGCATGCCCTTGTCGTTGGCGATGACCACGTCGTTCAGCGTGACGATACGGGGCAGTTGCGCCACGTCGCTCGCGAAGGCACCCATGTCGTGGTACGTGCCCGTGATGCGGATCTTGATCGGGAGCTCGGCGTAGAAGTCCGCCATCTTTTCCTGCGCGGCGGGCCGGAACAACTCGAATTGCAGGCCGCGACCCAGCCCTGCCTGATTGATATCGGTCAACAGCGCATCGATTTCCGAGCGGTTGGGCAGCTGCTTCACCAGCGCGCCGAACGATTGCTCCACCTCGTTCAACTGCTGCACATACAGTTCGAAATTGATGGCCTTGGCTTTCTTCTGGCCGTACTGGTCCTTCAGTTTCACTTCCTCGGCCTCGGCGACCTCGATCGCATCCCACTGGTCACGCCAGTCGAAGAAATAGCCGGCGACCAGGATCGCCACGAAGATGGCTAACAGGATGCCGATCTTGGGCAGAAGTGGCCAGTTGCCGACATCCCGGATATTGAGCCGGCGGAGTTCCTCGAGGTTCATGCGGGCCTCCGCACGTCGGACAGCGATGCCTTGGCCGGCGCCGCCTTGGGAGCCGTGACCGGCGCGGCGGGTGCAGGCGCGCCCGGTGCAGCCGGTGCCGCCGGCGCCGATGCCTTGACCTCCACCGGCGCGACGCGCTTCACCAGGAAGGTGAGCACGAATTCATTGATCTTCTGGTCGGAGGACTTGGCTGCGCCCGGTGCAGTGACAAGCTTGATCTCGACGAGCTCCGGGCTGGTGAGCCACGGCGACGCCTCGATGTTGCGCATCAGCGTGGAGACGCGGGCGTTGGATTGGGCGTAGCCGGTGACCGTCACCTTGGCGCCCGACTGCCGGACGTTGCGCAGGTAGATGCCGTCCGGAAGCTGGCGCACGAGCTGGTCGAGGAGATGCACCGCCTCGCTGCGATTGGCCTGCAGCGTCTCCACCACCTGCTTGCGCGACAACACGGCCGAAATCTGTTCGCGCAGGCGATCGATTTCCTTGATCTGCTCGTCGAGCTTGGCGATTTCCTGCTTCAGCAGCGTGTTGCGGGCCCGCTGGTTGTCGATCTGCGCCGCCAGCACGCCGTGCACCAGGGCTACAACAGCAAGGCCGAGCACGGCCAGCGACAGCGCAAGCGAGATGAACTGGCGCTGGCGGGCCTGGCGCTTCTGCTCCCGGTGGGGCAGCAGATTGATGCGCACGCCGGCCATTATTCGAAACTCCGGAGCGCGAGCCCGGTGGCGATCAGCAGCATCGGCGCGTCCTGCGCCAGCTGCCGCGGCCGGATCCGGTCGCTCGCCTGCATGCTGGCAAACGGATTGGCGACGGCCGTGGCGACACCGGCGCGCTTCGAGACCAGTTCGTCGATGCCCGGCAATGCGGCACACCCGCCCGCGAGCACGATCTGGTCGACCTGGTTATGCGACGTCGACGTGAAGAAGAACTGCAGCGCCCGGGTGATCTCGAGGGCCAGCGTTTCCATGAACGGTTGGAGCACGTCGTTGTCGTATGTTTCGGGCAGCCCCTGGTTCTTCTTGGCGGACTCGGCCTCTTCCGGCGACAGGTTGAAGGCGCGTTGGATGTCCTGGGTGAGCTGGTTGCCGCCGAAGGCTTGGTCGCGCGAAAACAGGAACTGCCCGTTGCGCATCACGTAGAAATGGGTGACATGGGCGCCGATATCCACCAGCGCGATGTTCTGGTCGCGGCCGTTGGCCGGCAACGACGGCGAGATCAGGCTGAAGACTTCCTGCGTGGCGTAGGACTCGACGTCCATCACCCGGGGTTTCAAGCCGGCGGCCTCGGCGATGGCCACGCGGTCCTCGACCTTTTCTTTGCGCGATGCGGCGATCAGGACCTCGACCTCGTCGGGATTGTTCGGCGCGGGACCCAGGATCTGGAAATCGAGGTTGACCTCGTCCAGCGCAAAGGGGATGTACTGGTTGGCCTCGGCTTCGACGGTAAGCTCGAGTTCCTCTTCCTTCTGGCCGGAGGGAACAATGATCTTTTTGGTGATGACCATCGCAGCGGGCAGCGACATGGCAACATTGCGGTTGCGGCTGCCGAGGCGCTTCCAGCCCCGCTTGAGCGCATCGCTGACCTGGTCCAGGTTGGCAATGTTGCCGTCGGCGACAAGGTCCTTTGACAAAGGCTCGATTGCATAGCGTTCGAGCCGGTAAGTTCCCTTGCCGGTTTGCGTGAGTTCGACCAATTTGATCGACGTCGACGCGATGTCGACTCCAATCAGGGCCGGAGACTTGGTTTTGAAGATATCGAGCACAGTGGAAAGCCTTTCGGCAACCAGGGCGTTCTTTGGGTAAGAATGCTGATAATTTACATTAAACTCTGGCAGCAAGTATGAACCTTGTCAATTTGTTTCCCCCGTTTCCGCAACAGATGTTGCACATTCGCCAGCTTCCTGTTGTACAACCGTTGTCCTGACGCAAGTTTTATTCCAACGTGCTAAAGCGCTGGCTTCTTTATCTGGGTTCCGTCGTACTGGGGCTGGCCGTGGTCGGGGCGCTCCTGGGAGCGTTCGTCCTGGCACTGCTCTGGCCGACGCTGCCCTCGCTCGAGGTCCTGACGGATTACCAGCCGAAGATACCGCTGCGCGTCGTCTCCGCGGAAGGCCAGTTGCTGGGCGAATTTGGCGAGGAACGGCGGGCCGTGGTCACCATTCGCGAAGTCCCGGATGTCATGAAACAGGCCATTTTGGCCGCAGAAGACGAGCGTTTCTACCAACATGGCGGCGTGGACTACTTAAGTATTGCGCGCGCGGCCATGACCAACCTCGCGTCGGGAAGCCAGCAGGGGGCAGGCACGATCACGATGCAGGTAGCACGCAACTTCTTCCTGACGCGCGAGAAAACCGTCACCCGGAAGCTGCGCGAGGTCCTGCTGGCCTGGAAGATCGAGGCCAACCTGAGCAAGGACGAGATCCTCGAGCTCTATCTCAACCAGATCTTCCTCGGCCAGCGGGCCTACGGCTTCGGCGCGGCCGCGCAGATCTACTTCGGCAAGCCGCTGGCGGACGTATCGGTCGCGGAAGCGGCCATGCTGGCCGGGCTGCCCAAGGCCCCGTCCACCTTCAATCCCGTCACCAATCCCCGCCGCGCCAAGACGCGCCAGCTCTACGTGCTGCGCCGGATGCACGACCTCAAGTTCATCACCGACGCCCAGTTCAAGGATGCCCAGGACGCACCCCTGGCCGTCCGCCAAGGGGTGCGTGATGTACTGCCCACGCACGCCGAGTCCGTGGCCGAGATGGCGCGGCAGGTCGTGTTCGAGGCGTACGGTGACGATGCGTATACCCGCGGCATCACCGTCTGGACCACGGTGCGCAAGGCCGATCAGGAAGCCGCGTGGGCCGCCGTCCGCCGTGGCGTGCTCGACTACGACCGGCGGCACGGCTACCGGGGGCCGGAAGGCTTCATCAGCCTGCCCGCCGATCCGGCGGAGCGCGAGCAGGCGCTGGATCGTGCGTTCCAGGAAGTCCAGGACAGCGAGAACCTGGATGCCGCCGTCGTACTCGAAACCTCCGCCACCGAAGTGAAGGCCGTCGTCGCATCCGGCGACGTGCTGGCAATCTCCGGCGACGGGCTGCGGTTCGTTGCCCGGCACCTCACCGACAAGACGCCGGCAGCGCAGCGGCTGCGGCCCGGCGCGATCGTTCGGTTGACGCAGGACGACAAGGGCCGCTCGTCGATCGCGCAGCTGCCGCAGGCGGAAGCCGCACTGGTGGCCATGGCTCCGGACGATGGTGCCATCCTGGCACTCGTCGGCGGCTTCGATTACGAGCGCAACAAGTTCAACCACGTGACGCAGGCGCAGCGGCAGCCTGGGTCGTCGTTCAAACCCTTCATCTACTCGGCCGCGCTTGAAAAGGGGTTCTCGCCCGCCACCGTCATCAACGATGCGCCGTTCTTCGTGTCCGGCGACAAAACCGGTGGCGAGGATTGGGAACCGAAGAACTACGACGGCAAGTTCGACGGCCCGATGCGGCTGCGCGTCGCGCTGGCGAAGTCGAAGAATCTCGTCACCGTGCGGGTGCTGCAGGCCATCGGCCCGCAATACGCGCAGGACTACATCGCGCGCTTCGGGTTCGACCCCAAGCAGCACCCGGCCTACCTGACCATGGGCCTCGGCGCAGGCTCGACCACGCCGTTGCAGATGGCCGCCGCGTATTCGATCTTCGCCAACGGCGGATATCGCGTGGCGCCCTACCTCATCACCCGGATCACGGATGCCCGGGGTACCGTGCTGTCGGAGGCGCGGCCCACCGTGGCCGGTGACAATGCGGAACGCGCGATCGACCCGCGAAATGCCTTCTTGATGAACTCGCTGCTCCGCGATGTCGTGGCCTACGGTACCGGCGCCCGCGCCAGGCAGCTTGGACGCCGCGACCTGGCCGGCAAGACCGGTACCACCAACGACAATATCGATGCCTGGTTCTGCGGCTACAACGCAAGCCAGGTCGGCGTGGCGTGGATCGGCTTCGACCAGCCGCGCACGCTCGGCAACAACGAAACGGGTGGCGTGGCCGCGCTGCCGATCTGGATGAACTACATGCAGCAAGCGTTGAAAGGTGTACCGGAAAAGCCATTGACGCCGCCCGATGGCCTCATCTCCGTGCGCATCAACGCAGACACCGGTCTGCGCGACGAGACCAGCACCATCAGCGAGTTCTTCTTCGCGGAGTTTCCGCCACGCGGCGGTGGCGAAGGCCTCGCGCCCTCCTCGCTGCCGGGCAAGCCCGCGCCGGACGTGCGCGACCAGCTGTTCTGACACCATGGGCCGCCAGCGCGAACGGTTGCAGGATCCTGCCACGATGATCTTCGTCGAGCGTTCGGCGCAGGATCGGCTCCGCATCGCGCAGACCGCAGCACGCTACATCGCCGAACACGGCATTGCCGACTGGAGCCTTGCCAAGCGCAAGGCGGTGCGGCAACTGGGCCTTCCCGATCGCGAGGCCCTGCCCGGCGACCATGAAATCGAGGCCGCACTGGTCGAATACCACGCGTTGTATGGCGGCGCCGCGCATGCGGCGCGGCTGCGGGGGCAACGCGTGGAGGCGTTGCGCTGGATGCGCAACCTCCGTACGTTCGCGCCGGAGCTCGTAGGTGGGGTGGCCGCCGGCTGGGCCACCGCGCATTCGGATATCCGCCTCGATCTTGTGGCTGGCGACGCGAAGGATGTCGAGATGGCACTGCTCAATGCCGGTGTCGCGTATCGCGCCATGCACGGCGATCGCGACGGCGCGGCCGAGCTCTACATCGACACGCCCGTGGCGGGCGTCAGGCTGTCGGTGCGTTCGGCGGCGGCAGCGCGCCAGCGGCAACAGCGCGATCGCAGCGGCCAGGTGCCACCACGCCTCGACACGACGGTGCTGGCCGCGCTGCTGGCCGACTGAGTGGTGCGGTCAGCCGCGCAACCAGCGCGCGGCATCGAGTGCGAAATACGTCAGGATCGCGTCGGCGCCGGCGCGCTTCATGCTGGTCAGCGCTTCGAGCACGCACGCGCGCTCGTCGAGCATCCCGGCCGCGGCCGCCGTCTTGAGCATCGCGTATTCGCCCGACACCTGGTACACGGCCGTGGGCACGCCGAAGGTGTCCTTCACCCGGCGCACGATGTCGAGATAGGGCAGCCCGGGCTTGATCATCACCATGTCCGCACCCTCGTCGATGTCCATCGACACTTCCCACAGCGCCTCGTCGCTGTTGGCCGGATCCATCTGGTAGGTGTACTTGTCGCCGCCTTGGAGGTTGGACGACGAGCCCACCGCATCGCGGAACGGCCCGTAGAACGACGAAGCGTACTTGGCCGAGTAGGCCAGGATGCGCGTGAGCTCGAGTCCTGCAGCATCGAGCGCGGTGCGTATCGCGCCGACGCGTCCATCCATCATGTCCGACGGCGCAACCATGTCGGCACCCGCCTGCGCGTGACACAGCGCCTGTTTGACGAGCGCCACCACGGTGGCTTCATTGCGCACATACCCGGCGTCGTCGATGAGGCCGTCCTGGCCATGAATGGTGTAGGGATCGAGTGCCACATCGGTGATCACGCCGAGGCCCGGGAACGCCGCCTTCAACGCCTGGATACAGTGGGGCACCAGTCCGTGTGGATCCCACGCCGCCGCAGCATCCAGCGACTTCTGCGGCTGCGCGATGACCGGGAACAGCGCCATTGCCGGAATTCCCAGCTCGACGCAGGTACGCGCATCGTGCAGCAGCAGATCGATGCTCTTGCGCGACACGCCCGGCATCGACGGCACCGGCTCCGTGCGGCCGCTGCCGTCGAGCACGAACACCGGATAGATGAAGTCGGCGGGATCAAGGCGGACCTCGCGCATCATCCGGCGGGAAAAGTCGTCGCGGCGCATGCGGCGCGGGCGCCGCGCGGGAAAGCGCCCGGCAAAGGAGAAGCTCATGGGGAATCCGGTCGGAGGCGGACGGCAATCGTAACGATCCCGTTGCCCCACCGCAACCATAGCGCTCCGACATAGCGCTCCGACGCCGGATGTTCGACTCCGCTTTAACCACCCGCCGCGAGCCAGCGATGCTGTCGCGACAGGCGGACCAGTGCGGCATGATCGAATTGCGCCTCCGGCTCCGCGCGCGCGCGCAACCGGAGCAGCAACTCCGCCGTGGCGAGTGCGTCGGCGGCGGCATTGTGCCGCGCCGCGATGGTGATATCGAAGGCGGCCAGCCAATCGTCGAGGCTGCGGGCACCGGCCCGCTGCCGCGCGGGTTCGACCGCGCCCGCGAACATCGCCACGTCAAGCCAGGGCACCACCGGCATCGCGACCCCGGCGTCGCGCGCCGCGCGCGCCAGCACGGCCTGATCGAACGCGCAATGAAAGCCGATGCAAGGTGCGGCGTCGAGATACGCGACCAGCGCCTGCAGCGCTGCCACAGCCGGCACGCCCTCGCGTTGGGCACCGTAGCCGATGCCATGGACGACGATGTTGTCGCGGGTGCCCGCGTCGTCATTGCGGAGCACCACCTCGAAGCTGTCGCGCAGGCGGATGCCCTGCGCGTCCACTGCCACCGCGCCAATCGACAGCAGCGTGTCACGCGATGGATCGAGGCCGCTGGTTTCGGTGTCCAGCGCGACCCAGCGAGCGGGCGGCGCAACGCCACCGCGGCGCCATTGCCGCCAGCGCCCGGCGAGCGCAGCCGCGATGCTCATTGGCTTACCCTCCGCGCTGTCGCGCTGCGGGGCAATTCGCGCTTGGGGCGGCCCGGCGCGCTCAATGGCTTACCCTCCGCGCCAGCGCGCTGCGGGGCCATTCGCGCTTGGGGCGGCCCGGCGCGCTCATTGGCTTACCCTCCGCGCTAGCGCGCTGCGGGGCCATTCGCGCTTGGGGCGGCCCGGCGCGCTCATGGATAGTCGAGCCGCAGCCGTTGCTGGATGCGGCCGACCTCGCGCAGCGCTTCCTTCAGCACACGGCGATCGAGTTCGGACAGGTTCGACAGCGGGACGAAATTCTGTTCCGCCGCGGGCGGAATCTCGCCGGCCGCGCGACGATGTTGGGTGCGCAACCGCAACATCTGCAGGTAGTCGAAGGCCTCGCACCAGCTCGCGAGATCGGTGGCGGGAATGCCGAGCTTCGGCCCCGCAACCAACAGGCGCTCGATGGTGCCGGTGGCGATGACGCTGCTCGCCAACGCGAAGATCCGCGCGGCATCGGTGATCGGCATGCTGCCTGCGCGCTTGACATCGATGCCTTCCGCGCCCGTGGCATCGGGCGCAGGCGCGAGCGCGCCACGCCACGAGATGGGCGGGCGGTTGGAAAGCGCGTTGTCGCTCATCTGCTTCAAGAATCGCGGGTTGGCCGCCGCCCGCCGCGCAATGTCCTGACGCAGCGCGTTCGCGTGCACAGGGTCGCCCCACAGCGGCCGGAAGTCGAAGAAGATCGACGCGGCCAGCAGGCTGCGCGGATCGCCGCGCTCGATCCATTGCGCGAACGTGGTTTGCCATGCCGCCACCGGCAGGCACCACTGCGGGTTCATCGCCATGATGCCGCCCTTGCACAGCGGATAGCCGCACCGGGCCAGCGCCTCGTTGACGGCGCGCGCAAACGCCAGCAGTTGCACGGGTGGGGCATCGTCGCCAGCGGCCCCCACGAACACGATCCCGTTGTCCTGGTCGGTGGCGATCGTCTGTTCGCCGCGCCCTTCCGAGCCCATGCCGATCCAGCATGGGTGGAGCGATGCGACGTCGAAGCGCGCGACCTCGAGGTCGAGGATGCGCGCGGTCAACTGGTCGTTGAGGCTCGAGATCATGTGCGTCAGCGGCCGGCTGCCGACC